>Ga0208851_1000777_pt1 | contig 12594 bp, 10 predicted proteins | sample NGESurshal092012_FD_184481 | JGI IMG/M metagenome (GOLD analysis project Ga0208851, IMG submission 184481) | Arctic peat soil microbial communities from Barrow, Alaska - NGEE Surface sample 415-2 shallow-092012 (SPAdes) | ecosystem: Environmental > Terrestrial > Soil > Wetlands > Peat ... | reverse complement strand
CGCCCCGGGCCGCCGCGGCCGGGATCGCGCTGGCCGCCGGGTCGCTGCACCCGGTCGCGCCGCTGGCCTACCCGAAGACGGTGGCGCTCATGATGCACGCGTACGCGGTGGCCACCGACTCCGGTGGGGTGCAGAAGGAGGCGTTCCTGCTCCGGGTGCCGTGCGTGACGCTGCGGACCGAGACCGAGTGGGTCGAGACCGTGGACCTCGGCTGGAACCTGCTGGTCCCCGACCCGGCCGGCCTCGGTCCGGCGCTGCTGGCGCCCCGCCCGGCCGACGTCGAGGACGCGCCCTACGGCACGGGGGACACCGCCGCCCGCATCGTCGCTGAGCTGCAGCGCCGCGTCTGATCCGGGACCCGGAACTGACGAGCGGGCCGCTCGTCTGGCTGACGCGGCCGGTTCGGGCCGGACCGGCGCGGAGGGGGAATCGGGTGCGGGGTCTTGGTCCGCGGGGCCGGGTGGCTGCGCTGGCCGCGGTCGCCGTCGTCGTCGGCACGCTGCTCGGGACCGCCTTGCACGCGGCACCGGTCGTCGCGGCCGAGCCGAAGGCCACCGCGCGGCGGCAGGTCACCGTCTTCGGCTGGGCGGCGTCACTGGCGGTGGGACTGCCGGCGGACCTGCCCGGGGGGCCGGTGTCGGGAGGCTGCCGGCGGGCGGACCACGCGCCGGGGTGGCTCGCCCGGGAGAACGCCCGACCGGGGGACAGCGACTGGCGGACACGGGTGTCGGCGCGTCAGCAGCTCGTGGGCTACCTCGGTCAGACGACTGTGGTCTGCCGCGAGCGCGCGGACCTGCACCTGAGCGGGCCGCGCGGCCTGGCGGTGGTGCGGGCGTTCCGCGTCGGCTGGTACGGGGGGACCCGCGCCCGGCTGGTGTGGACCTCCTCGCCGGTGCTGGTGTCGCCGCAGCGGCAGGCCCAGCCGAGCGGGCCGACCCGGCTGATCCAGGAGACCTGGCCGACGACGACCACATCCCGGTCACGCCGTCGTTCGAGCCCGGGCTGTACCCGGTGGAGTTCAGCGGCGAGCACGGCGGGACCGCCGGGGTCGCGCCCCTGGTGGTGCGCGACCCCGGCGGCGCCGCACCGGTGCTGGTCCAGCTCAGCGCGGCCACCTGGGCGGCGTACAACACCTACGGCGGGGCGTCCCTGTACCGCGGCCCCGGCGGTTCGATCGCGTTGCGCTCCTTCGCCGCCGGGCTGGACCGGCCGCTGGTCGCCGACGGGCTGCGTGAGCTGATGGTGCGCGACGTGGCGCTGGTCCACCAGATCGAGCGGCTGGGGCTGGACACCGCCTCCGTGACCGACTTCGACGTGGACGCGACGCCCAGCCTGCTGCTGGCCCATCGGGAGGTCGTCGTCCCCGGGCACGCCGAGTACTGGTCGGCGTGGATGCTGAACGGGCTGGAGGCGCCCCGCAACGCCGGGGTCAACGAGGCCTGGCTCGGCGGCAACGACATCTCCTGGCAGATCAGGATCACCCCAGCTGGGGGTGGCCGTCCGACCTCGGCGGTCTGCTACCGCACCCTCGCCGACCCGACCGCGGTCGCCGACCCGGCCGCCGCAGCGGTCTACTGGGGGGCCAACCCGGGCCCGGCGACCGACGTCGGCGCGCTGATCGGGGAGCGCTACGCCGGGCGGAAGCTGGACAGCGGGCTGCGGATGCGCAGCGCACCGCCGTGGCTGGTCGACGGGACCGGGCTGCGGGTCGGGTCGCTGCTGGCCAGCGCCGCGGCCAACGAGGTGAACGGCACCACGCCGCACGGGCTGCCGCCCGACCTGCAGGTCGTCGCCGAGGGCTCGTTCCGGCGCGGCCGGCTGCTCGGCCCGGTCGATGTGACGTACTACACAGCGCCGTCCGGTGCCGCGGTCTTCTCGGCCGGCACCACCGACTGGGGCTGCGAGATCGACGGTTCCTGCGTCGACCACCGGATCGCCGCCAACGAGTCCGCCGTCCTCGGTCGGCTGACCGCGAACGTGCTGAAAGCGTTCACCCAGCCCGGTTTCGGCCGCGGCCACCCCTCCGTGCTGACCCCGCCCACCGCGACGACCGTGCTCGCCCGCAGCCTGCCCGCCGGACAGGTCGGCACGGCCGGCCGACCGGAGTGATTCGCGCACCAGTCCGGCGACCGGCGCCGCTACGCTGCTCGCGATCACAGCGCGCGCTGGGTTAGGGTTCGCGAAATTCGGGCATAACGGTCGACCTGGCCGGGTCTGTCCGGCTGTGCCCGGTTTGCCCCCAGCGAGGAGGTCCGACGGCTTGTCCCGGATCCCGGCCCTGCGCCCCCTGCCCGTCCGCCTACTTGCCGCCCTCCTGGTCTACGGGGCTGTCCTGGCCGGGCTGCTAGCGCTGCCGTCGGCCGCCAAGGCCGCCCAGTACGACACCACCTCGGCCGGCTCCCTCGTCGCCGTGATGAACAGCGCCCGCGCCAGCGCCGGGCTGCGACCGCTGACGGTGGACTCCGAGCTGACCTCCGTGGCCAGGGGCTGGACCTCGCGGATGGCCAGTGCCGGCACGCTGTCCCACAACCCGAGCCTGTCCGGCGCTGTGCACGGCTGGACCCTGCTGGGCGAGAACGTCGGCCAGGGCAGCTCCGCCGCCCAGATCGAGGCGGCGTTCATGGCCAGCGCTCCGCACCGGGCCAACATCCTGCGGGCCCAGTTCACCGACGTCGGCGTCGGTGCGGTGCGGGGCAGCGACGGACGGCTGTGGGTGACGGTGGACTTCAAGCGCCGCACCTCCGCCGCCCCCGTGGCGCCCGCCCCGCCGGTCGTCACGGCGCCGACCACCTCGCAGCGGGCGAGCTCCAGCACCAGGACGTCCCGGTCGACGGTGCGCACGGCGGTCCCGAAGGCGGTGTCGGCAGCCAAGCCGGTCGCCGCCAAGCCGGCCGCGGCGACGCCGCCGAAGGTGCTGGTGCGGGTCCCGGTGCGGTTCCCGGGACCGGCGACCGCCCGGCTGGCCAACAGCGCGTTCAACAGCACTCATCACCTGCGTCCGGCCGCCAGCCGGTAATCGGCGCGGGCGGCCTCGCGGTTGGCGGCTAGCATCGCCGTCAGCCGATCCGACTGGGTCGGTTCGACGAGCACCCTGGGAGCCGACCGTGTCCGACGTCCGCATCACCCTCGCCGGAGACGAGCGAACGGTGGCCGCGGGCACGACGACCGCCGACCTGTTCGCGGCCGACCGCTCGGTGGTGGTGGCCCGGGTGAACGGCGAGCTCAAGGACCTCGGGTGCGTGGTCCTCGACGGCGATGTCGTGGACGGCGTGCCGATTGACTCCCCGGACGGCCGGGCCGTGCTTCGGCACTCGACCGCCCACGTGCTGGCCCAGGCTGTGCAGGACCTGTTCCCGCAGGCCCGGCTGGGCATCGGCCCGCCGATCGCGGACGGGTTCTACTACGACTTCGACGTGCCCGAGCCGTTCGTGCCCGAGGACCTCGAACGGCTCAAGAAGCGGATGCAGGGGATCATCAAGTCCGGGCAGCGGTTCTCCCGGCGGGTGGTCAGCGAGGACGGCGCCCGCGTCGAGCTCGCGGCCGAACCGTACAAGCTCGAGCTGGTCGGCCTCAAGGCGGCGCCCGGTGAGGACGTCATGGAGGTCGGCGGCGCCGAGCTGACCATGTACGACAACCTGGACGCGTCGTCTGGGGAGCGGGTCTGGGCCGACCTGTGCCGCGGCCCGCACCTGCCGACCACGCGCACGATCCCGGCGTTCGAGCTGATGCGGGTGGCTGCGGCGTACTGGAGGGGGAGCGAGAAGAACCCCCAGCTGCAGCGCATCTACGGCACCGCATGGGAGAGCCGGGACGCGCTCAAGGCGCACCTGGCGTTCCTCGCCGAGGCCGAGAAGCGGGACCATCGCAAGCTCGGCGCGGAGCTCGACCTGTTCTCGTTCCCCGAGGAGCTGGGGTCCGGCCTCGCGGTCTTCCACCCCAAGGGCGGCGTCGTGAAGCGGGAGATGGAGGACTACGTGCGCCGGCGGCACATCGAGGAGGGCTTCCAGTACGTCGGCACCCCGCACATCTCCAAGCAGGGGCTGTTCGAGACCTCCGGCCACCTGCCCTACTACGCCGACACGATGTACCCGCCCATGGAGATGGAGGGCGCGCACTATTACCTCAAGGCCATGAACTGCCCGATGCACAACCTGATCTTCTCCTCGCGCGGGCGTTCGTACCGCGAGCTGCCGCTGCGGCTGTTCGAGTTCGGGTCGGTCTACCGGTTCGAGAAGTCCGGTGTCGTGCACGGGCTCACCCGGGTGCGTGGCATGACCCAGGACGACTCGCACTCGTACGTGGCGCCAGAGCAGGCCGCCGACGAGATCAAGCACCTGCTCTCGTTCGTGCTCGGGCTGCTCAAGGACTTCGGTCTCAGCGACTTCTACCTCGAGCTGTCGACCCAGGACCCCACCTCAGACAAGTTCATCGGCAGCGACGAGGAGTGGGCGGCCGCCACCGAGGTCTTGGGCACCGCCGCCATCGAGACCGGGCTCGAGCTGGTGCCCGACCCCGGTGGTGCCGCGTTCTACGGGCCGAAGATCTCGGTCCAGGCCCGGGACGCGATCGGCCGGACCTGGCAGATGTCGACGATCCAGTACGACTTCAACCAGCCGGCGCGGTTCGGCCTGGAGTACCAGGCGGCCGACGGCTCGCGGCAGCGCCCCGTCATGATCCACTCGGCGAAGTTCGGTTCGATCGAGCGTTTCTTCGGGGTCCTCGTCGAGCACTACGCCGGTGCGTTCCCACCCTGGCTCGCCCCCGTGCAGGTCGTCGGCATCCCGATCACCGACGAGCACGTGCCCTACCTGCAGGAGGTCGCCGAGCGGCTCCGCGCCCACCAGGTGCGGGTGGAGGTGGACACCTCGGACGACCGGATGCAGAAGAAGATCCGGACGGCGCAGAAGCAGAAGGTCCCGTTCATGCTCATCGCTGGGGACGACGACGTCGCCAAGGGCGCGGTGTCGTTCCGGTTCCGGGACGGCTCGCAGCGCAACGGGGTGCCGGTCGCCGAGGCGGTGGCCGAGGTCGTCGCGGCGATCCGGGACCGGATCCAGGTCTAGCGTCCGACCACCGGGTGGGGGAGCGAGGGAGATGGGTCTACCGGGCGGCACCGTGACGATGGTCTGCACCGATATCGAGGGGTCGACGGCGCTGCGGCGCGACCTCGGGGACGCCCACGCGAGCGTGGTGACGACGCACCGCCGGCTGCTCCGGGACGTCGTGGAGTTGGCCGGCGGCCACGAGGTGGACACCCAGGGCGACGCGCACTTCTTCGTGTTCAGCCGGGCGCGGGACGCGCTGGCCGCCGCGGTCGAGGGGCAGCGCGCCCTGCACGGGCACGAGTGGTCAGACGGTGCCGACGTCCGGGTGCGGATGGGGCTGCACACGGGCGAGCCCGCCCTCACCGACGAGGGCTTCGACGGGATGGACGTCGTCCGCGCCGCGCGGATCTGCGCGGCCGGGCATGGCGGCCAGGTGCTGCTCTCCGCGGCCACCCGAGTGCTGGTGGGGGTGGAGCTGCCGCCCGGTGTCCAGCTGGTCGACCTGGGCGCGCACCTGAAGGACGTCGGGTACGAGCACCTGCACCAGGTCTTGGTCGACGGGCTGCCGGACGAGTTCCCGCCGGTCCGGCAGCATCGTGAGGGTCGGGCCGAGGCCATGGCCCAGCGGTTCGCCGACCGGATCACCGACCAGGTCGAGCGCGAGCTGCGGACCGCCTTCGAGCCGTCGACGCCCGACCCGCCGCCCCCGTCCCCTCCGCCGCCCGCTCGGTCGAAGTGCCTAGTATCGGCGGGATGACGCTGCCGACGGGGGAGCCCGACGCGTTCGACCGGCTGTGGACCCCCTACCGGATGGCCTACATCCAAGGCGAGGGCAAGCCGACGGACGGCGCGGCCGGCGACCGCTGTCCGTTTTGTCGGGTCCCCGGGCTGCCCGAGGCGGAGGGCCTGGTCACCGCGCGGGGGCGGTCGGTGTACGCGGTGCTCAACCGGTACCCCTACAACGCCGGGCACCTGCTGCTGTGCCCCTACCGGCACGTCGCCGACTACGCGGAGCTGACCGAGCAGGAGGTTACCGAGCTCGGCACCATGACCCAGCAGGCCATGACCACGCTGCGGGCCGTCGCCGGGCCGCAGGGGTTCAACGTCGGCATGAACATGGGCATCGTGGGCGGGGCCGGGATCGCCGCCCACCTGCACGTCCACGTCGTCCCGCGGTGGGGCGGCGACACCAACTTCATGCCGGTGATCGGGATGACCCGGGTGCTGCCGCAGCTGCTGGCGGACACCCGGGACCTGCTCGCCGCCGCTTGGCCCTCATCGCCGCCCACCCCTGCATGAAGGGACCCTTCGTGCCGGTCAGGAGGTGGCGTTGGCCTCGGCCTTGACCTTGGCCGCCAGGTGGGCGGGCATCGGCTCGTGCCGCAGGTAGCTGCGGGTGAAGGTCCCGGTGCCGTGGGACAGCGACCGCAGGTCGATGGCGTAGCGGGTGGTCTCCTGCTGGGGCACCTCGGCCCGCACCAGCGTCCGCCCGGCGCCGACCGGCTCGGTGCCCGACACCCGCCCTCGGCGACCCGACAGGTCGCTCATGACGGCGCCGACGTACTCGTCCGCCACCATGATCGACATCTGGTCGACCGGCTCGAGCATGAGCATGTCGCCGGCGACCGCGGCCTCCTTCAGGGCCAGCCCGCCGGCCATCTGGAAGGCCATGTCGGAGGAGTCCACCGAGTGCGCCTTCCCGTCGTACAGCGTCACCCGGATGTCGATCACCGGGTAGCCGGCGACGACGCCCTTCTCCATCTGCGCGCGCACGCCCTTCTCGACGCTCGGGATGAACTGCCGGGGCACCGCGCCGCCGACCACCTTGTCCACGAACTCGAAGCCGGAGCCGGACGGCAGCGGCTCGACCTGGATGTCGCACACCGCGTACTGCCCGTGCCCACCGGACTGCTTGACGTGCCGGCCGTGCCCGGTCGCCGGTCCGGCGAAGGTCTCGCGCAGCGAGATCCGCACCGGCGTGGCGTCCACGGCCACGCCGTACCGACTGCTCAGCCGGTCCAGCAGCACGTCGGCGTGCGCCTCGCCCATGGTCCACAGCACCAGCTGGTGGGTCTCGGCGTTGTTCTCCAGCCGCAGCGTCGGGTCCTCGGCCACCAGCCGCTGGAGGCTCTGTGACAGCTTGTCCTCGTCCGCCTTGGCTCGGGCCACGATGGCGATCGGGAGCATCGGCTCGGGCATCACCCAAGGCTCCATGAGCAGCGGCTGGTCCTTGTCGGACAGGGTGTCCCCGGTCTCCGCCCTGGTCAGCTTGGCGACCGCGCAGATGTCCCCCGCGCTGCCGGAGGCGACGGTGCGCAGCGTCTTGCCCAGCGGCGAGCTCAGCGCGCCGACCTTCTCGTCGACGTCGTGGTCCTCGTGCCCGCGGTCCTCGCCGAAGAACGTGGAGAAGTGGCCGGAGACGTGGACGAGGGAGTCAGGGCGAAGCGTGCCGGAGAAGACCCGCACCACACTGACCCGCCCCAGGTACGGGTCGGTGGTCGTCTTGACGACCTCCGCGACCAGCGGGCCGTTCGGGTCGCAGGTCATCGGGCTGCGCGGTGACCCGTCCGGACCGGTGATCGCAGGCAGCGGGTGCTCAGTGGGCGAGGGGAACCCTGCGGTCATGGCGTCGAGCAGCTCGACCGTGCCGAGACCGCTGGGCGACGCCATCCCGAGGACGGGGTAGAACGAGCCGCGCGCGACGGCCGTCTCCAGGTCGTTCACCAGCGTCTTGAGGTCGAGCTCCTCGCCGTCCAGGTAGCGGTCCATGAGGGTCTCGTCCTCGCTCTCCGCGATGATCCCCTCGATGAGCGCACCGTGGGTGCCCTCGATCAGCTGCAGGTGCTCGGGGTCCGGGTCGCGCTCGACCCGCTGCCCGGACGAGTAGTCGAAGACCCGCTGGGAGAGCAGCCCCAGCAGGCCACCCGCAGTCCCGTCGTCCTTGGCCAGGGGCAGGTACAGCGGCAGCACGCCTTGCCCGAAGACGCGCTGGCAGACCGCCACGGTCTCCTCGAAGTCGGCGCGCGGCAGGTCCAGCTTGGTGACGACGACGGCGCGCGGCATGCCCACGGTCGCGCACTCCTCCCACAGCAGCTGGGTGGTGCCGTCGATCCCGTCCACCGCCGAGATGACGAACAGCGCGGCGTCGGCCGCCCTCAGCCCGGCGCGCAGGTCCCCGACGAAGTCGGCGTAGCCGGGGGTGTCCAACAGGTTGATCTTGATGCCGTCCCACTCGACGGGGGCGACCGACAGGCCCACCGAGCGCTGCTGGCGGGCCTCCGACTCGTCGTAGTCGCTCACCGTGGTGCCGTCCTCGACCCGACCGGCCCGTGAGATCGTCCCGGTCGCGACGAGCAGGGCCTCGACGAGCGTTGTCTTCCCTGCACCGGTGTGGCCGACCACTACCACGTTGCGGATCTTCGACGGCTGGTCGGCCGTCGGTACCCTGCCGCCGTCTGCCGGGCTGTTCGTCGCCACAGTGTCGCCTCCTTGAGTCAGTCGCCCCGTGCCACGCACACGTTCTGGTCACCCTTCACCCGCCGCCGTCGTGGCACAAGGGGACTCCTGGCCTTGCGTCGATAGGCTGACGGTGATCCGCACCACCCGCCTCCGACGGAAGCCACCGATGCTCGCGCGCCACCTGAAGGCGTTCTTCAACGCCCTGTTCACGCCGCTGGCCCGCGGCCTGCTCCGCATCGGCGTCGGGCCGGACGTGATCACCTGGATCGGCGCGACCGGGGTGACCGCCGCCGCGTTCGGCCTCTACCCCCGGGGGGAGCTGTTCGTCGGCTCGCTCGTCATCACCGCCTTCGTCTTCTCGGACACCCTCGATGGCACCATGGCCCGGCTGTCCGGCCGGTCCAGCAGGTGGGGCGCGTTCCTCGACTCCACGCTGGACCGGATCGCCGACGGGTCGGTTCTCGGCGGGCTGGTCCTGTGGTTCGCCATGGGCGGCGACGAGCCGGTGCTCGCCGTCCTGGCGCTGGTCTGCCTGATCGGCGGCATGGTCGTCTCATATGCGCGGGCGCGGGCCGAGGGTCTCGGGATGACGTGCAACGTCGGCATCGCCGAGCGCTCGGAGCGCCTGGTCGTCGTGCTACTGGCCACCGGGTTGTCCGGGCTGGGCGTCCCCTACGTCCAGGCCGTCGGGCTGTGGCTGCTGGCCGTCGCGACGGTGGTCACCGTCGGCCAACGGATGCTCGAGGTGCGGCGGCAGGTCGCGCTCGACGGCCCGGCCGCAACCCAGTGAAGGGCGACGTCAGGGGCACCCTGACCGAAGTGGCGTACAGCACCGGCTGGACGGCGGTCCGCCGGATGCCTGCCCCCATGGTCCGGCGGCTGTTCACGACTGCCGCCGACCAGGCGTGGCGCCGGCGGGGCAAGGGGGTGCGCCAGTTCGAGCGCAACTTGGCCCGCGTCCGGCCGGACGCCACCCCCGAGCAGCTGCGCGAGCTGAGCCGGGCCGGCATGCGGTCCTACCTGCGGTACTGGTCCGAGGCGTTCCGGCTCCCGGACCTGACCCCCGAGCGGATCGTCTCGTCGTTCGTGATGGACGACCAGCACAACCTCGCCGACGGCCTGGCCACCGGGCGGGGCGTCGTCGTGTCGTTGCCACACATGGGCAACTGGGACCACGCCGGGGCGTGGGCCACACTGCAGCACACCCAGGTCGTGTCGGTGGCCGAGCGGCTGCAGCCCGAGGGGCTGTACGAGCGGTTCCTGGACTATCGGCGCGCGCTGGGCATGGAGATCCTTCCGCTCACCGGCGCGGAGCCCCCGTTCCGGACCCTGATGAGCCGGCTCCGGGACGGCGGGCTGGTGGCGCTGCTCGGCGACCGCGACCTCACCCGGGCCGGCGTGCCCGTGCAGATGTTCGGCGAGACCACTCAGCTGCCGGCCGGGCCGGCCGCGCTCGCGGTGTCTACCGGGGCCGTGCTGATCACGGCCACCCTCTGGTACGACCCGACCCACAGCCGCGGTCGGATGCACCCGCCCATCGAGGTCCCCGCGCACGGGACCAAGCAGGACAAGATCCTCGCCATGACTCAGGCCACCGCAGACCGGTTCGCCGAGGGCATCCGCCAGCACCCGCAGGACTGGCACATGCTGCAGCGGTTGTGGCTGTCCGACCTCGACCCGACGGCGGAGCGGCCGTGAGGGTGGGCCTGGTCTGCCCCTACTCCTGGGACGTCCCGGGCGGGGTCAAGGAGCATGTCCGCGACCTGGCCGAGGAGCTGCTGCGGCTGGGCCACGAGGTGTCGGTGCTCGCCCCTGGCGACCCGGACGCCGTGGTCGAGCCGTACGTGGTGCTGTCCGGACGGGCCGTGCCGGTGCCGTTCAACGGCTCGGTGGCCCGGTTGTCCTTCGGCCCGGTGTCGGCGTCCCGCACGCGTCGCTGGATCCGGGAGGGCGGCTTCGACCTGCTGCACGTGCACGAGCCGGTGTCACCGAGCGTGTCGATGCTGGCGGTGTGGGCGGCGTCCGGTCCGGTGGTCGGCACCTTCCACAGCAGCTACCTGTCGAGGTCGCGGGTGTACGGCGCCAGCTACGGGATCTTGCAGCCCACGCTGGAGCGGATCACCGCCCGGATCGCGGTCAGCGAGGCGGCCCGCAGCACCGTCGTCCAGCACGTGGGCGGTGACGCCGTCCTCATCCCCAACGGGGTCGCGCTGCGCCGCTACGCGAAGGCCGACCCGATGCCGGGCTGGCCCGGCCAGGGGGGCGCGCTCGGGTTCCTGGGCCGCATCGACGAGCCGCGCAAGGGGCTGCCGGTGCTGCTGGAGGCGCTGCGTGCCGTGGTGGCCGAGCATCCGGGGGTGCGGCTGCTGGTGGCCGGCCCCGGCGACGTCGACGAGGTCCGCGACTCCATCGACCCGGACCTGCGCGACCGGGTCGAGCTGCTGGGCCTGGTGAGCGACGCGGACAAGGCCGCCATGCTGCACTCGGTGGACCTCTACGTCGCCCCCAACACCGGGGGCGAGAGCTTCGGGATGATCCTGCTCGAGGCGATGGCCGCCGGCGCGCCGGTGCTGGCCAGCAACCTCGACGCGTTCCGGTCGGTCCTGGACGACGGACGCGCCGGTCGGCTGTTTCCGGTGGGTGACCCGGGCGCCCTGGCCGCAGCGGCCAACGAGCTGCTCCGGGACCGCGCGAAGCGGACGGCGCTGGCCGAGGCGGGGACGGCGGTGGCCCGGCGCTACGACTGGCAGACCGTGGCGCAGCAGGTGCTGGCCGTGTACGAGACCGTCATTCTGCCCGGGATCCCGGTTGGTGTGGACCCCCGCGCGCAGGCCTTCGGGCTGTTCTCCACCCGGCTGAAGGACGCCAACGGATGACCACGCGCTGGGTGCTGGGCGCGCTCCTGCTGGCCCTGGCGCTGCTCGGGCTGTACCTGCGCGGGCTGGCCGGCCGGCTGGACCGGCTGCACGTGCGGGTTGAGGCGGCGTCCAACGCGCTCGACGCGCAGCTGGTCCGTCGGTCGGGGGTCGCTCTCGAGCTGGCGACGTCCGGCCTGCTCGACCCGGCCAGCAGCATGCTGCTGGCGGCGTCGGCGCACGCGGCGCAGGCCGCCGACCCGGCGACGAGGGAGGAGGCCGAGAGCGGGCTGACCCAGGCACTGCGGGCCACCCTGGACGCGCCCGAGGCGGACGCCGTGCTGCGCTCGAGCGAGACCGGCCGGGAGCTGGCCGAGGAGGCCGCGGCGGCCTGCCAGCGGGTGGTGCTGGCCCGCCGGTTCCACAACGACGCCGCCGCTGCCACCCTTAGGCTGCGGCGGCACCGGCTGGTGCGGTACCTGCACCTGGCCGGGCGGGCGCCGCTCCCGGTCACTTTCGAGTGCGACGACCGTCCCCCGGCGTGCCTGAGCACGCCCGCCTGACCGGCCGACTTACCCTCGCGGGGTGATCCTGGGTTCCGCACGTCCCCGTGCCCGTCTGCTCTCCGCCGCCGTGGGGCCGGTGCTCGTGCTCGCCCTGGCCGCCTGCTCCGCAGGGACGTCCGGCGGCCCGGTGGCCCAGCCCAGCACGAGCAGCCCCAGCGAGTCACCGACTCCGTCGCCCACGCCCACCGAGGTGCAGCGGTCGCTGCTGTCGGGCCGGGCGGGAGCCAAGGACGGACCGGTGCTCGCGGTGAAGCTCGACAACACTGCGTTCGCGAACCCGCACTCGGGCCTGCAGCAGGCCGACGTGGTCTACGTGGAGGAGGTGGAGGGCGGGCTGACCCGGTACGCCGCGATCTACTCCAGCGAGATCCCCACGGCCATCGGGCCGATCCGCAGCGCCCGGATCACCGACATCGATCTGCTGGCCCAGTACGGAAAGGTGGCCTTCGCCTACTCCGGGGCGCAGACCAAGCTACGTCCGGTGATCGCCAGCGCGAACCTGTACGACGTCAGCGGCGACCGCGGCGCCTTCGGCTACTGGCGGCAGTCCGGCCGTCAGGCTCCGTACGACTTCTTCGGCAACGGGCAGAAGCTGCTGGCCCGGGCCCCGCAGGCTGCGGTCGCGCGGGACGTGGGGTTCCGGTTCGCCTCCGACGTGCCGGCCGGCGG
>Ga0208851_1000775_pt1 | contig 12613 bp, 13 predicted proteins | sample NGESurshal092012_FD_184481 | JGI IMG/M metagenome (GOLD analysis project Ga0208851, IMG submission 184481) | Arctic peat soil microbial communities from Barrow, Alaska - NGEE Surface sample 415-2 shallow-092012 (SPAdes) | ecosystem: Environmental > Terrestrial > Soil > Wetlands > Peat ... | reverse complement strand
GGTGATGGCTACACTCGCGCGCAGGTCATGAGTTCCAGCAACAGCCCCGGCTCGCTGGACGGCAACCCTCCACACGCGGTGGGGTGCCCCGGGTGATGACCGGGCGGATCACCGGCTTCGGCGATCCGCAAGCGCGGGTCCGCCACCGACGGGCCCTGTCGGACTTGATAGTGGCGATGACGACGGACAGGAGTGCCGCGGTGCGGACAACATCGTGTTGTAGCCCTTGAGTCATCCAGGCGGCCATGCCGCATCGGGCCGCGACCCAGCATCGAGGTGATCAAGGAGCCGAGTAGTTCGTCGGCCCATGCCCGTCGCACCGCGCCCCCGGCGTCCCCACTATCGGGGCCGTCATCCCCTACCACCGGTGGACCGCGATCCACCCCCGCACAGGAGCAACCCCATGACCCCGAACTGGTCCTTCGAGACCCGCCAGATCCACGCCGGCCAGACCCCCGACCCGACCACGAAGGCCCGGGCGCTGCCGATCTACCAGACGACGTCGTACGCCTTCGACTCGTCCGAGCACGGCCGCAAGCTCTTCGCCCTGGAGGAGCTGGGCAACATCTACACCCGGATCATGAACCCGACGCAGGCCGTCGTCGAGGACCGGATCGCCTCGTTGGAAGGCGGCGTCGGCGCGCTGCTGGTGGCGTCCGGTCAGTCCGCGGAAACCCTGGCGATCCTGACGATCGCCGAGGCCGGGGATCACCTCGTCTCGTCCCCTCGGCTCTACGGCGGCACCTATAACCTGTTCCACTACACGCTGCCCAAGCTGGGCATCACCGTCAGCTTTGTCGAGGATCCGGACGACCCGGCGTCCTGGACGGCGGCCGCGCAACCGAACACCAAGGCGTTCTACGCCGAGTCGATCTCCAACCCGCAACTGGACGTTCTCGACTTCCGGGCGGTGGCCGACGCCGCGCACGCTGTCGGCGTGCCGCTGATCATCGACAACACCGTCCCCACGCCGTATCTCATTCGTCCGTTCGAGCACGGCGCCGACATTGTCGTGCACTCGGCCACCAAGTACCTCGGCGGCCACGGTACCGCCATCGGCGGCGTCATCGTCGATTCGGGCAATTTCGACTGGGTCGCCAACGCCGAGCGTTTCCCGAACTTCAACACCCCGGACCCCAGCTACAACAATCTGACCTGGGGCGTCGACCTCGGACCCGAGGGCCTGTTCAAGGCGAACGTGGCGTTCATCTTCAAGGCCCGGCTGCAGGGTCTGCGGGACATCGGGCCGGCCATCTCGCCGTTCAACGCGTTCCTGATCTCGCAGGGCATCGAGACCCTGTCGCTGCGGATCGACCGGCACATCGCCAACGCCACCCGGGTCGCCGAGTGGCTCAGCGGCCGGGACGAGGTGGCCTCGGTCTCCTACCCAGGGCTGGACAGCAGCCCCTGGCACGCGCTGCAGCTCAAGTACGCGCCGAAGGGCGGCGGCCCGATCGTGGCCTTCGAGATCAAGGGCGGGGTGGAGGCCGGCCAGACGTTCACCGACGCGCTGGAGCTGTTCACCAACCTGGCCAACATCGGCGACGTCCGGTCCCTGGTCATCCACCCGGCGTCGACGACACACGCGCAGCTCTCGCCGGCCGAGCAGCTGACCACCGGCGTCACCCCCGGGCTGATCCGGCTGGCGGTCGGCGTCGAGCACATCGACGACATCCTGGCGGACCTGGAGGCCGGCTTCACCGCCGCCAAGGGAGAGTGACTGTCTCCGTTGACGTCTCGGCGATGCCGGGAGCGGCCGGCGACCTGACGGCACGCCGGTATCAGCACATCGGCGCCATGGTGACCGAGTCCGGGCAGCGCCTGGACTCGGTCACCATGGCGTACGAGACCTGGGGCGAGCTCAACGCACAACGCGACAACGCTGTGCTGGTGCTCCATGCCCTCACCGGGGACTCGCACGTCGTCGGACCGGCCGGCCCCGATCAGCCGACCCCCGGATGGTGGGACGGGCTGATCGGGCCCGGCGCTCCGCTGGACACCGACCGGTACTTCGCGATCGCCGCGAACGTGCTCGGCGGCTGCCGCGGCACGACCGGCCCGTCATCGGTTGCTCCCGACGGCCGGCCGTACGGGTCGAGGTTCCCGCTCATCACCATCCGCGACCAGGTGGCCGCCGAGGCGGCACTGGCCGACGCGCTCGGCATCGAGTGCTTCGCCGCGGTGCTCGGCGGCTCGATGGGCGGCATGCGGGCGCTGGAATGGGCGGCGACCCACCCGGATCGGGTGGCCCGGTCGCTCGCGGTGGCCACCTGCGCGTTCTTCACCGGGGACCAGATCGCCTGGAGCGTGCCGCAACTCGCGGCGATCAGGGCCGACGGCAACTTCCGCGGCGGCGACTACTACGGCGGGCCGCCGCCACTGGCCGGCATGGCGGCCGCCCGGCAGATCGCGCACATCACCTACCGGTCGGCGCTGGAACTCGACACCCGTTTCGGCCGTGCTCCGCAGGGCGACGAGGACCCGCTGACCGGCGGTCGCTATGCGGTCGAGTCCTACCTGGAGCATCACGGCGACAAGCTGGGCCGCCGCTTCGACCCGAACTCCTACCTGGCACTGACGCAGGCGATGAACTCGCACGACATCGGTCGCGGGCGCGGGGGAGTGTCGTCCGCGCTGCGGCGGATCTCCGCCCAGGTGACGGTGGCCGTCGTCGACTCGGACCGGCTCTTCCTGCCCGTGCAGGGAGAGTTGATCGCCACCGCGCCCACTGCCCGACCGCTGATCACCCTGCACTCCGACTACGGGCACGACGGGTTCCTGATCGAGGCCGACGCGATCGCCGGCGTCGTGCGGGAAGCGTTGGCGGACTGAGCCTTCAGGTCGTCGGCGACTGAGCCTTCAGGTCGTCGGTGGCCGTAGCACCGGCAGATCGGTCCGCGCGAAGTCGTTGCCGGTGCACAGGATCGGCAGCCCGAGATGCTCGGCGAGTGCGTACGTACAGCAGTCACCAACATTCAGCGCGGCGAGGTGCCGCCCCCTGCCGTAACGCCGCCAGGCTTCAATGCCGCGCTCGGCGAGGTCTTCCATGAACGGTCGAACCGTCTGCGTCTGCGTCGCGAATCGATCGTGCGGCGAGGCCCACGGCATCCTCGATCCTGGACTCGAGGACCATTCCGAGTTCGAGGACGTTGGGTGCGGCAATCAAACGGTCCGAAGCGAGCCATAGTTGTTCGATGAGCCACGCCCGACCAGGTTCTCCACACACGATTGCGGCAAGCGCGGACGAATCCACGACCACTGCGCTCACGTGGGCAAGCCGTGTTCGTCATGGCCGAGGATCTCCTCGGGGCTCCGTGGGTCCACAACAGGGTAGCCGGCGTACTCGTCGCCGAGGCGACGGAGCCTATCGACGTACTCCTGTTTGCTGACGCGCAAACGACTCAGTCGCTCGCGGAGCGCCTCAGTCACCGCCGCCGTCAGAGACTCACCCGTCACCGCTGCGAGTTCGCGCGCCAGTCGGTCTGCTTCTTCGGTCTTGATGCTCAGCGCCATCCAGTCAGTCCAGACAACCGGGGCGATTTCTGGAATGCCAGCCGCCGTGCGTTGCCCGCGCGGATCAACTTCCAGTGCGCGGCTAAAGTCGCAGTGTTTGTGGCGGATGGTGCGAAAGTTGCCGACTTTAGCCGCGCGGGGGTTGTTGATCCGCGCGACCGGGGCCCCGCCGTTGGGAGTGTGCGAGCCGTCTCATGGAGGAGATTTCATGCCATTGCGGTTGGGCTACAAAGCATCTGCCGAACAATTCGGACCGGTCGAGCTCGCCGACTTCGCCGTCGACGCCGAACAGGCCGGCTTCGACTCGGTGTTCATCTCCGATCACTTTCAACCGTGGCGGCACGACGGCGGGCACGCCCCGGCCGCGCTGCCCTGGCTCGGCGCGGTCGGCGCGCGGACCGAGCGGGTGCTGCTCGGCACATCCGTGCTGACCCCGACCTTCCGCTACCACCCGGCCGTCATCGCGCAGGCGTTCGCCACCCTCGGCGTGCTGTACCCGGGGCGGCTGATTCTCGGCGTCGGCTCCGGCGAGTCGCTGAACGAGGTGCCGCTGGGTCTTGTGTGGCCGGACGGCAAGGAGCGGTTTGCCCGGTTGAAGGAGGCCGTCACGCTGATCGGCGAACTCTGGACCGACGAGCGGGTCACCTTCGAGGGCACCTACTACCGCACCGAGAACGCCACCATCTACGACCGCCCCGAGGTGCCCGTCCCGATCTACATCGGCGCGTCCGGGCCGGCCGCGACCAGGCTGGCCGGCCGGGTGGCGGACGGCTTCATCACCACCTCCGGCAAGGCGCCCACCCTCTACTCGGACACCCTGCTGCCGGCGCTCGCCGAGGGGGCCGGCAAGGCCGGGCGCACCCTGGCCGACCTCGACCTGCTGATCGAGATGAAGGTGTCCTTCGACCCGGACAAGGCCAGGGCCCTGCAGGACACCAGGAACTGGGCGGCGCTGGCGCTCACCCCGGAGCAGAAGAGCGGCGTCGAGGACCCCATCGAGATGCAGCGACTGGCCGATGCGCTGCCGGTGGAGCAGGCCGCGTCCCGGTGGATCGTCTCCTCCGACCCGGACGAGCACGTCGAGAAGATCAAGCCCTACCTGGATCTCGGGTTCCGGCATCTGGTCTTCCACGCACCCGGCGTCGACCAGGCGCGGTTTCTGACGCTCTACGGCGAGCAGGTGCTGCCCCGGTTGCGGGCACTGGCCTGACGGCTTCGGCGGCCGCCCCGGACCAACGCCCCAGGACCACATTGCCCCACGCCGCGCGCGCTGGCGAGTCAGACGGGATGCCCGCAAGGTTGCCCTCTAGGCTGAGCGCGGCGTGGTCCGGGGCTGCTGTTTGCCCATCGGACACGTCGATCGGCCTGCACGATCCGACCGAACTGAATACGTTGTTGCTTCCCGTCCGACCCACCGCAAGCGAAGGGATGTGCCCAGTGGCGGCCATCGAACTGATCGGCGCACGCGAGATCCTCGACTCCCGAGGCAACCCCACGGTCGAGGTGGAGGTCGCCCTCGACGACGGGTCGCTGGCCCGCGCCGCCGTCCCGTCCGGGGCGTCCACCGGCGAGCACGAGGCCGTCGAACTCCGCGACGGCGACAACAACCGCTACGGAGGCAAGGGCGTCCTGCGGGCCGTCGAGGCGGTGCTCGAGGAGATCGGTCCGGCGCTGATCGGCTATGACGCGATCGAGCAGCGGGTCATCGACCAGAAGCTCATCGACCTGGACGGCACCCCGGACAAGAGCCGGATCGGCGCGAACGCCATCCTCGGCGTCTCCCTCGCCGTGGCCAAGGCCGCCGCCGAGTCCGCCGAGCTGGAGCTGTTCCGCTACATCGGCGGCCCCAACGCGCACATCCTCCCGGTGCCGATGATGAACATCGTCAACGGCGGCGCGCACGCCGACAGCGGCGTCGACGTGCAGGAATTCATGATCGCCCCGATCGGCGCGCCGACCTTCCGGGAGGCGCTGCGCTGGGGCGCCGAGACCTACCACTCGCTCAAGTCCGTGCTGAAGAAGGCCGGTTTCTCCACCGCTCTCGGCGACGAGGGCGGTTTCGCTCCGGCCGCGGCGTCGAGCAAGGCCGCGCTGGATCTGGTCTCCGAGGCGATCACCAAGGCCGGCTTCACCTTCGGCACCGACATCGTGCTGGCAATGGACGTGGCGGCCACCGAGTTCCACTCCGACGGCGTCTACACCTACGAGGGCAGCGGCCGGACCTCGGACGAGATGATCGCCATCTACACCGATCTCGTCGCCAACTACCCGATCGTCTCCATCGAGGACCCGCTGTCCGAGGACGACTGGGACGGGTGGGTCTCGATGACCACGCAGCTCGGCTCGAAGATCCAGATCGTCGGCGACGACCTGTTCGTCACCAACCCGGAGCGGCTCGAGGACGGCATCGCCAGGGGCGCCGCCAACGCGCTGCTGGTCAAGGTCAACCAGATCGGCACCCTGTCCGAGACCCTGGACGCCGTGACGCTGGCGCACAACGCCGGCTACCGCTGCATGATGAGCCACCGCTCCGGCGAGACCGAGGACGTCACCATCGCCGACCTCGCCGTCGCCACCGGCTGCGGGCAGATCAAGACCGGCGCCCCAGCCCGTTCCGAGCGGGTCGCCAAGTACAACCAGCTGCTGCGGATCGAGGAGAACCTCGGCGACGCCGCCCGCTACCTGGGTGAGCTGGCCTTCCCGCGGTACACCCCGGTGTCCTGAAACCTCCATGACACAGCATCAGCAGCGCCGCCCGGGATCGACCTCGCGCGCAACCCGCGCGTCCCGGGCGGCCGCTGCCGGTGACCGCGCGGGCGGCACCGGATCGACCCGGCGACCAAGGGCGGGCTCCTCCCGGCCGGTCGCGGCCCGTCCGGCCACCGCACCGGCGGCCTCGGCCACCGGGGTGGTCCGCCGATCCGGCCGGACGATGACGACCATGCCTGTGCTGCCCGGCCGCAACCTGCTGCCGAAGTCGGCGCTGGCCCGGCAGGTGGCGATCCTCGGCCTGGTGCTGTGCGCGGTCGCGCTGTCGGTGGCCTTCCCGGTTCGCACCTATCTCCAGCAGCGCACCGAGCTGGCGCAGGCGGTGTCGGCGCAGCAGGACCTCGAGCAGCAGCGCGACGAGCTGCAGGCCAGAAAGGTCGCGCTGTCCGACCCGGATTACGTGGCCGCTGAGGCACGCCGGCGGCTGCAGTACGTCAGCCCCGGTGACACCGTTTTCGTCGTGCATGCCCCGCCGGCGGCCGGCGCCGCCGGTGTGGCGGCAGCGGCGACCGCTGAGAGCGACCAACCCTGGTACGGCGGCCTGTGGGCCACGCTGTCCGAGGACGGCACCGGCTGACGGTGCCCGCGATCCTCAAGCCCGCCACCCCGAAGCGGTCCGCTCCGATGCCCTGGGAACCGGTCAGCGAGACCGACCGAGCGGAGTTGGTCCGCGAACTGGGCCGCCCGCCGCGCGGCCTGCTGGCCGTCGCGTACCGCTGCGACCACGGTGTTCCCGCGGTGGTGCAGACCGCGCCCCGGTTGCCCGACGGGACCCCGTTCCCGACGATGTTCTACCTGTGCTGCTCGGTGTTGAACTCGGCCGTCAGCCGGATGGAATCGGTGGGCGTGATGCGGGAGATGACCGCAGAGCTGGCCGCGGATCCTGAGCTGGCCGCCCGGTATCGCCTCGCCCATCAGTCCTACCTGCAGATGCGCAACGAACTCGACAACCTCGGGATCGGTGTGACCGCGGGCGGAATGCCGGACCGGGTGAAATGCCTGCACGTGCTGGTCGCTCATTCGCTCGCCGTGGGTCGGGGTGTCAACCCGCTGGGGGACCTGGCGGTGGACGCGCTGCCGGACTATTTTCGCGGCCAGCCGACCTGTGCCCGGCTGGACGCCCCCGCCGCCCCGTCGGCCTGACACCTCGACGTCGGTGTCTCTGGCCCGGCCAGGTGGTGAGTGCGGAGCATTTGGCTGCGGGATGCGGCTGTTGGATGCGGCCGGATCCACCGCGGTGCGGCCGGGTCGGGTCGTCAGCTCGGGTTCGGCGTGACGGCCGCGACCAGGTCCCGCAGAACTCGCTTTCGGCCGAACCCCGCCGGCAGCTCGCCGAAGACGCGGTCACCGTGCCCGCCCAACCGGGTCCGGCAGTACAGCTCGGCGATGTCCTCCGGTGCCTGACGGATCAGCAGGGCGGCGGCCAACGTTCGCGCCGCCAGGGATGCCGCCCGGCTCGCGCTTGCTTGATCGGGGCCACGGCGTAACAGATCGGTCAGGTCCCCGACGGCGCGGTCGTAGTCGGCCGAGGCGCCCAGCGCGGGGGCAAGTTCGACCAGCATGGCATCGACGGACATCGGTGACTTGCCAAGCGCGCGCAGCGCGTCCAACGCGGTGACCGTGCCAGAGCCCTCCCAGATGCCGTTGAGCGGCGACTCCCGCAGCAGCCGGGCCATCGGGAACGTTTCGACATACCCGTTGCCGCCCAGGCATTCCAGGGCCTCGGCAATCGTCGGGACGGCCCGCTTGCAGACCCAGAACTTGGACACCGGCAGGGCCAGCCGCAGCAACGCGGTCGTGTGGTCCACAGCCGCGGCGGTGGTGGATTGGGCGGGGGTGGATTGGGCGGTCTGAACGAGATCGGCCAACCGGAACGCGGTCAGCGTCGCTGCCCACGACTCGACGGCCAGGTCGGCCAGCACGGCCGTCATCGCCGGTTGCTCGACCAGCGGCCGGCCGAAGGCGCTGCGCCGCGTCGCGTAGTACGCCGCCTGCGACAGCGCGGCCCGCATCTGCCCGGCGGACCCCAGCACGCAGTCCAGCCGCGTCATCGTGACCATCTCGAGAATGGTTGGCACACCACGACCTTCGTCGCCGATCCGCCAACCGATCGCACTGTCGTACTCGACCTCGGCCGAGGCGTTGGACCGGTTGCCGAGCTTGTCCTTGAGCCGTTGCAGGGCAATCGCGTTGCGGGTGCCGTCCGGCAGCACCCGAGGGAGCAGGAAGCAGGTCAGGCCGCCCGGCGCCTGCGCCAGGGTGAGGAACACGTCGTTCATCGGGGCCGAGGTGAACCACTTGTGTCCGGTCAGCCGGTACTCCTCGTCGGCGCCGTCCGGCACGGCGCGAGTGGTTCCCGCCCGTAGATCTGAGCCGCCCTGCTTCTCCGTCATCGACATGCCGGCCAGCAGGCCGGCTTTCAACCCCGGCGGGCGCAGCCCGAAATCGTAGGTACGTGCGCGGAGCCCGGGCTCGTACTGCTGCGCCACAGCAGGATTGTGCCGGAGCGCGGGGATCACGGAGTACGTCATGGAGATCGGGCACAGGTGGCCGGATTCGGTCTGCGTCCAGAGGTAGAAGCCGGTGGCTCGCCGCAGGTGTGCCCGGTCGTCCGCGTCGGGCGCCCACGGGGCGGCCTGCAGGCCCGCGCCGACGGCCCGCGACATCAACATGTGCCAGGCCGGGTGGTAATCCACCTCGTCCACCCGGACGCTACCGCGATCGTGGTTGCGCAGGACGGGTGCGTTCGTGTCCGCCAACCGGACAGCCTCGGTGAACTCGGCCGATCCGGCGTCGACGGCCAGCGCCCGGAGTTCGCCGGTCAGCGGCGCGCCGGTGGCTGCCAGGGCGGCGTGCAAGGCCGGGTCGGCCGCGCTGACGTCATACCCGACGAGAGGCGGAACCTGGTTGGTGACGGTGTGGGTCGGCGGCACTGCCGCACCTCCTGATGAGGCTCGCTGACGCTTCGGTGGCGGCTGACGATATCGTCGTTGGCGACCAGGTCGAGCACCGCGCTGCGGTACCGTCCGATCATGACCCACCGGCCGCCTGTGATCACTGTCCCGCTGCCGAAGGCGGGGTGGGGGCCCGACCTGCGCATCGAAACGATGACCACTCCGGACGCGGGCGGACCCGCGTGACGGACAACGGCATGCGAGTGGCCGCGATCGACTGCGGGACCAACTCGATCCGGCTGCTGGTGGCCGATGTGGACGTCGGGTCGGACGGTGCCCCGGTGTTGGTCGACGTCCACCGCGAGATGCGGGTCGTACGGCTCGGCGAGGGCGTCGATGCCACCGGTCGGCTGTCCACCCATGCGCTTGACCGCACCTGGCGCGCGCTGGCCGACTACGCCGCGGTGATCCGGGCGTCCGGCGCGGTCCGGGTGCGGATGGTGGCGACGTCCGCCACCAGAGATGCGGCGAACCGGTCGGACTTCGTGGAGATGGTGACCTCGACGCTCGGCCAGCAGCCCGAGGTGATCACCGGGGACGAGGAGGCGGAGCTGTCGTTTGCCGGTGCGGTCGGTGAGCTCGACCCGGCGACCGGTCCGTTCCTGGTGGTCGACATCGGCGGCGGCTCGACGGAGTTGGTCATCGGCAGCCGGTACCGCGGGCAGAACCGGATCAGTGGTGCCGTCAGCCTGGATATCGGCTGCGTCCGGATCACCGAGCGGATCCTGCGGTCGGACCCGCCCACCGCCGCAGAGCGGGACGACGCCACCCGGTGGGTCAGGTCGATGCTGATCGACGCCCTTGATGTCTTGCCGATCTCGACCGTTCGCCGGTTGGTACCGGTGTCCGGGACAGCGACAACCGTGGCCGCCGCGGCGCTCAAACTCCCGACGTACGACCCGGCCCGGATCCATCTGTCCCGGATCTCGGCCGACCAGGTGCACAAGGTCGCGGGATTCCTGATGAGCGCCAACCGGTCCCATCGAGCGGCGCTGGGCTACATGCACCCGGGCCGGGTGGACGTCATCGGCGGCGGTGCGCTGATCCTGTCCACCATGGTCGCGTTGGTGCAGGAGCGGGCACCGATCAGCGACATCACCGTGTCCGAGCACGACATTCTCGACGGGATCGCGCTGTCCCTGGCACCCACCGGCTGAACCCTCCTGCCGCGACGCGTCGTGCATCCGGGCGGCCCCGGCTGTCCCGGCAGGCCACCGTCTCCTACCCTGACGGTGCCGTTTCTTGCGGTGCCGAGCGACGCCCCCGTAGCCCAATCGGCAGAGGCAGGCCACTTAAAATGGTTCCAGTGCGGGTTCGAATCCCGCCGGGGGCACCACCCGATAGCGAGCTATCTCCGTACCAACGCTCCCTGTCAGCGGCGGCACCTCCAGGGAGGCAGTTACTGATTCTGTCGGGTGTATATCGCATGGCGTTCGCTTCGAGGATGGCAGACGGCTGGAGCGCCGGTGGCAACGCTGTCATCCGGAACGTCGGTGGTGACGACCGAGTTCGCCCCAATGACGACCCGGTTGCCGACCCGGATGCCACCGAGGACTGCGGCACCTGCTCCGACTACGACGTCGTCGCCGAGGTGGGGCTGGCCAGGCTTGGCTCCATCGCCGAGAGTCACCCCGTGATAGAGAATAAGGTCACGTCCAGCAATCACCTGGCCGCCGACGACAATGCCGACGCTATGCGACAAAACCAAGCCGGGTCCGATGCTGGCAAGGGGGCTGATCTCCGCACCGGCGCCCCGGATAGCGCGACTCTGAACGAAGTAGGCCAGGGGTAAGAGTCGTTTCCTGGCCAATACCTGGCTGATCCGGAAGTACACCACCGCCCGAATCCGGGGAAATATCAAGAACTTGCTGATCACCTCCACCTGTCGGCGGAGACCATTGCTGCTGGTGGCGATCATGTGCCGGAGGTCTTCCGACAGCAGATCGCTCACCGGTCGGTGGTCCTTGGGCGACGCTGTGACCATGGTTGTTCCTCTTTCTTCGAGTTCGGGCGGCTGTGCGCTTCGCAGCACCCCAGCACTGCGATACGACGCGTGGCGAGGTGGCCGATGCGTGGAGATCGGCTCAAACTACTGATGACACAAAGTAGTCGATCTGGCTCACATTGCTCATTCAGCCCGCTGCGGACCACCAATGCTCCTCTCACTTGGAGAGCCGAAACATGAACAACGTTCAGCCGAACGTGTATGAGTTGAGCCCGAACGGGTGTCGGCTTCCGTTCGCAATTGAGATTAAGGGGTTGAGGCCGGGGCAAAGTTGACTTGCAACCTGCATGAACTCATTCGGAGCGACTCAGGACCGGCGGTGGGCCGGTTCAGTTGCCACTTAGGGCACGCGTTTGATTTAGTGCGGTGTGTTCGGGCGTGTCGCGGGGTGCATCGTGTAATTCCAGTCTCCATGGAACTCGTGCCGGTGCAGTTGACTGGTCTCGAGTTCCCTGATCTGTTGGTCACTGATCTTGATGCCCTTCTCGTAGGCACCGTGGTCGAGTTCGGCCTTGACCGTCAGCCCGGTCGTTGTCGTTGTGGCCCTGATGGTTTCGATGAAGACCTCGCGTGAGGTCAGGGGCCGCGCGCGCCAGCTGCGGCTGATCGCTGAGAACAAGCGGTGCTCAATCTTGTTCCACTTCGACGTCCCCGGCGGGAGATGGCAGACGGTGATCTGCAGGCCGGTTTCGGTGGCCAGGGCGGCGAGTTCGGTTTTCCACAGCCGCAGCCGGGAACCGTTGGACCCACCGGAATCGGCGGTGATCAGCAACCTGGTCGCGGTGGGGTAGGTTCGGTACCCATGGTGATCCACCACCGGCGGATGGACTGGACCGCGAATTGCCCGGTGTCGGCGTCGGTGCCGACGTTGACCCACCCGGTGTTGGCGGCGATGTCGTACACCCCGTATGGGGCGACCTTCCCCAACTTCTTGTCGATGAAGTCATGAACATTGGTCCTGGTGGGGTCGTCCTTGGGTTCCCATTCCCGGCCGCTAGCGCTGAAGTTCCCGATCAGTTCGCCGGGTAGGCCGAGCGCATTACTGCGCTCGGCCCCCCTAAGAACCGGACTGGCACGTTTCCGCGCATCCGGCTCAAGCAAGCCCCAAGGGCTCGCGGGCAGGTCAGAGGTGCTGGTCCGGTGCCGCGGCGGTGTGGCTGCCGCGGCACCGAACATGTACGAGGCGAAGGCTCTTGGTCTCGCCCGACCCGTCGCGTCGCCGGTAGGTCAGGCTCTGCTTGCGCAGCGCCTTGGCGGTGACGCGAACCCACTGCTAACGGGGCTTCGCCCCAGCCCGACGAGGCATGACGGCGATCGGCTGCCGATTCGAGCGCAAGCTATCGCAGGGACCAGCGGTCAGGTGGGCCGACCG
>Ga0208851_1000774_pt1 | contig 12616 bp, 14 predicted proteins | sample NGESurshal092012_FD_184481 | JGI IMG/M metagenome (GOLD analysis project Ga0208851, IMG submission 184481) | Arctic peat soil microbial communities from Barrow, Alaska - NGEE Surface sample 415-2 shallow-092012 (SPAdes) | ecosystem: Environmental > Terrestrial > Soil > Wetlands > Peat ... | reverse complement strand
AGCGGGGTGAAACCACCGTCGCGAAGGGCGGCAGCGAACCGGTCGATCGTCGCGGCGTCGTCGGGCGTCGTGCTCTCGATGAGCGCCAGCTTGTCGGAACCATTGACCGCGGGGTCGGCCAGCCGGTAGAGCACATCGGCCAGGGCCTCGGGCGCGGGCAGCGCGGCACCGGGGTCCGACGGCGCGATCGCCAAGGCCGAGGACTGCGGGCTAACGGGGCTGGGGGCCGGTTTCGAGTCGTCGTGGTTGGAACACCCCGACAGCGCGAGCGCCGCCACGATCGTAGCGGCGCTCAACACTGAGAACGAGTTGCGGGGCATCCAGCGGCGGCTCAGCCGGCCGCGGACATCAGCGACAGCGCCGACGACCTCGTCAGCTGCCAGCCGGTGGGGCTCGGGCCTGCGATGAACTGGATGCTCTGGCTGGCAACCGCCCCGTTGGCGCCGGTCGCGGTGACGTTCGCCATCGCGGTCGGGCCCTGCTGGTCGACGTCGGCCACGGTGAAGCTCAGCGGGAAATACCCCCTGGCGGAGGCGTTGCTGAACGCGCGGTCGGCGGTGATGCCCTCGATGCGGCCGAGACCGCCTTGGATAAAGGCCGCCTTGGCGCCGGAGAACGACCCGCCGCCCTGGAGGCCGTCGAGGGTTGCTACCAGCGCACTCTGCAGCTCAGGCGCGGGCGTCTGGGGCAGCGGGGCGCCGAACACGACAGGCTGCACCGCAGGCGAGGCCATCGGCGTAGTGAATGCAACCGAGGTCACACCGGCGGCAACGCCACCGATGATCGCGGCGGCCGCCATGCCCGTGGCTAGGTGTTTCAGGGTCACGACTGTCCTTTCGATCAACCCGACTCACTCAAAAGGCTAACAGTGTTGCCAGTGTGTCGAAATTCCCCCAGCGCACACGATCGCCCATGGGCCGGTAGCGTTGAGGTATCCGCCGCACCAATTCTCGGTGCGGGAAAGGAGCGCAACATGACTGAGTCCCACGAAGACCCACAGCTGTCCAGCGAAGATGCCGCCGAGCTGGAGCAACTGCGCCGAGAGGCGTCCATCTTGCGCGAACAGCTGGAGAATACGATCGGGGCGCAGGGCACTGCGCGCACTGCCCGCGACGTGCACCAGCTCGAGGCGCGGATCGATTCCCTCGCGGCCCGCAACGCCAAGCTGATGGACACCCTCAAAGAGGCGCGCCAACAGCTGCTGGCGCTACGCGAGGAGGTCGACCGCCTCGGCCAGCCGCCGAGCGGGTACGGCGTGTTGCTGGGCTCCCATGACGACGACACCGTCGACGTGTTCACCTCCGGCCGCAAGATGCGCCTGACCTGCTCACCGAACATCGACGTCAAGTCGCTGAACAAGGGTCAGACCGTCCGGCTCAACGAGGCGCTGACCGTCGTCGAGGCGGGCCACTACGAGGCCGTCGGCGAGATCAGCACGCTGCGCGAGATCCTGTCCGACGGGCGCCGCGCCCTGGTGGTGGGGCACGCCGACGAGGAACGCATCGTGTGGCTGGCCGATCAACTGGTGGCCATCGAGGACATGCCCTCTCAGGTGGAGGAGGGCGTCGACGACGACCTGCGGCCGCGCAAGCTGCGCCCCGGTGACTCGCTGCTGGTGGACACCAAGGCCGGCTACGCCTTCGAGCGGATCCCGAAGGCTGAGGTCGAGGACCTGGTGCTGGAAGAGGTGCCCGACGTCGCCTACAGCGACATCGGCGGCCTGACCCGGCAGATCGAGCAGATTCGCGACGCCGTCGAGCTGCCGTTCCTGCACAAGGAGCTCTACCGCGAGTACTCGCTGCGTCCGCCGAAGGGTGTGCTGCTCTACGGCCCACCCGGCTGCGGCAAGACGCTAATCGCCAAGGCGGTCGCCAACTCGCTGGCCAAGAAGATGGCGGAGGTGCGTGGCGACGACGCTCGCGAGGCCAAGAGCTACTTCCTCAACATCAAGGGCCCCGAGCTGCTGAATAAGTTCGTCGGCGAGACCGAGCGGCACATCCGGCTGATCTTCCAGCGGGCCCGCGAGAAGGCGTCCGAGGGAACCCCGGTGATCGTGTTCTTCGACGAGATGGACTCGATCTTCCGCACCCGCGGCACCGGTGTCAGCTCGGACGTGGAGACCACGGTGGTGCCGCAGCTGCTCAGCGAGATCGACGGGGTGGAAGGCCTGGAGAACGTCATCGTGATCGGCGCCTCCAACCGCGAGGACATGATCGACCCGGCGATCCTGCGGCCCGGCCGCCTGGACGTCAAGATCAAGATCGAACGCCCGGATGCCGAAGCGGCACAGGACATCTTCAGCAAGTACCTCACCGTGAACCTCCCGGTGAACGAGGACGACCTGGCCGAGTTCGACGGCGATCGCGGTGCGTGCATCAAGGCGATGATCGAGAAGGTCGTCGACCGGATGTACGCCGAGATCGACGACAACCGGTTCCTGGAGGTCACCTACGCCAACGGTGACAAGGAAGTCATGTACTTCAAGGACTTCAACTCCGGCGCGATGATCCAGAACGTCGTCGACCGCGCGAAGAAGTACGCGATCAAGTCGGTGCTCGAAACCGGGTCTCGCGGTCTGCGCATCCAGCATCTGCTGGATTCGATCGTCGACGAGTTCGCCGAGAACGAGGACCTGCCCAACACCACCAATCCCGATGACTGGGCCCGGATCTCGGGCAAGAAGGGCGAGCGGATCGTCTACATCCGCACGCTCGTCACCGGCAAGAGTTCGAGTGCGTCACGGGCGATCGACACCGAGTCGAACCTGGGTCAGTACCTGTAATCCCGCCGGATGGCGCAAAGGCCCCCGCACGCTTGGCGTGTCGGGGGCTTTCGCGTTTGGTCGCCGATTTTCAGCAGAGGTGGATGACCGCCGACTCGTAGATGAAGGTGGCCTCGGCCTGGCCCACACTGTCGGCGGTGTTCTCGTAGATCGCCTTGACCGTGGTGGCCTGCGGCACGCCGTGCGCGACGTCAGTGCAGATCTCGTGGCCCATGCCCAGGGCGACGTTGGTCGGACCGTCAAACCCGTTGTCGGCCAGGTCTTGCAGATAGCTGGTCTCGTCGGCGGCGGCCGGCGCAGCCGTGGCCAGGCCTGCCGCAATCGCCGCGGCAGCCAAGGGCAACAGCAGTTTCTTCATGGGTGTTCTCCTTTCGCCGTGTTGCGCGCGCTTGCCGTTCACAGGACATCCGCCGCTGACACACAGAATTTGCGAAGTCGAGGACCCGACCTTGAGCTGAGGAGCCGTTTGACGAGGATTGCTCACACTTCCAGCGAGTAGGTGTTGGTCAGGTCGTCCTGCATCACATGGGCATCCTGCGTCGAGGTGTCCACACTCAACCGCTCTGTCAGGACCCGGGTTTCATAGCGCCAGCCCTCGGGAAGGTTGAGGCGACGGCCCAGTCCGGGCAGATCCTCCAGGCCCAATTTCGCGTCGACGATCTGGCTCCAGGTCTGCATCACCCAGCGTTGACCGTGCGGGTCGACGAGCTCGAAAATCGGCCGTCCGGCGTCGAAGTGAAAGACGGCGTGCCGGGCCACTTTGTTCACGCTGTAGGGTGCCAGGTTCTGCGACGCCAGTTGTACCGTCGCCTGCCGGATCATCTCGATGCCGCCGAAGGTCTTGGTCTCCTGCGGCCCGGTGGCGACCTTGTCGATGCTGCTCATCAACCAGTAGCGCGGCCCGTTCAACAGCGCCGCAACCGCGTCGTTCTCTCGCGCGAGCGCGTCGGCATCAAGCTTGTCCCACAACTGCGCCGGGCAGTCGTTGAGCGGAAAGGTGTTGTACACGGTTGCTTTCGGCCCGGACTCGCCGATGGTGACCAGAAGCACCTCGCCGTATCGCTTGCCGAAGATATCGTCGGGCCGCTCAGCCATGACTTTCTTCCATCTCCAAGTACGTGTCGCGGCCGGCTAGGCTCACCGCGACGTCGGCGATCAACGGGTCGAAGAACCGCTGCCGGTAGAGCGGGTCCACGCTCGTGCTCACCGTGAAGTACAGCCCCGACAGCACTGCCACGAACAGCGAAGTATGTACCACGGTCTGCGGTACCGGCACGTGGATGCCGAACCATGTTCCCGCACAGGGTGGTTCGCCGACTGTGCAGTCTTGTTCGGCGGACCACAGCACGGTCACGTCGTCGGGAATGGCGATGGTGCCCAGCGCCAGGAAGAACACGAACAATCCTGTGGTGAAGAACACCACCTGGATCGCCTGGGACACCACCATCACCGCGACGACGTTGATCTGCTCGGCGAATGACAACGGGGTGCGTGGCCGTTCGGTGTCGGTGGCCAGCGGGGTGTCGGCCAGCAGTGCGGCGGTGTCCCGCGTGCCAGACCGGTCGTCGCGCAGTGCCTGGACTTCGTCGCGGATGGTGACCACCATGAAGGTGATCGCGACCAGGGCCAGGAATCCGATCGTGTGCCAGAGCCTTTCGCGAGTCATCCGTGCCGACAGCTGCCACAACTCGCCGGTGAAGCACACGACCACCGTGAGCATCAGCAACGGTAGGGCGCGGCTCATCAAGGTGCCGAGGGCACCGAACTGCACCCAGGCGTAGCGGAATGCCCACAGCAGGATGGCGCCGATACCCATATAGGTCAGCCAGATCGCCAGCACCGCAACGATTCCGAAGCCGGCGACCTCCAGCGTCAGCCCCGACCACCCGCTCGAGGCGAACGGGAAGCCGACAACGAACAACGCCATGACGATCAATGCCGCGCTGCGCCGTCCGGCTTCGCTGCGGGTGGTGCCGGCCCGGTGCAACAGGTAGAGCGCGAACGGTGCCGCGGTCAGGACAACGGCCAGGACGCTGAGCTTGACCACGTTGCCGATATCGGCCTTGCCGTCGCTGACATCGGCGACGGCGGCGATCACCGCGATGAGGGCCCCGATACCGCTGACCACCGGGGCGGAGCGCTCGATCAGCGCCCGTGACCGCACCCGGCGGGTCAGCACCAGTGGCAGGCCGCGGGCCAGGAACCACTCGTGAACGCGCCGGATGTCGGACATCCTCACCGCCTCGGCAGCGACGAGCGGTACCGGTCGCGGGCCACCAGGGTCAGACGCACGTCGTCCAGCAGTGGGTCGACGAACTGGGCGCGATACTCCTTGTCGGTCACCGCTTTAGCGGACAGGTACATGAACGTGATCCCGGTCAGCATCATCGTCGTCTGGATCAGCGCATCCGGCACGGGCAGGATCATGCCCAGTAAGTGGCCGTCGGTGCGGCCGGCGCCGCGTGTCCACGAGTCGAGCAACTCCGGGCTGACGACGATCAGGCCCAGCAGGAAAAAGATCGCTCCGGTGGCCAGCGCGATGGTGAGGACCTGGCCGACTTGTGAGGAGGCCACCACGAACACGACGTTGGCCCGTTCCGGATGGGACAGCTCGTCGGTGCCCGGTTCGTCGGGCATGTGCTCGAACGGAGTACCGGCCAGGCGCTGCTGATCCGTCGGCTGCGGGTCGGGGTCGTCAAGAATCGGACGTACTCGCTCGAGCGTGCTCGACACCAGGAACGCCGCCGCGATGAGGAACAGGAAGCCCAGCGCCAGCCACAGCCGCGCCCGGCTCACGATCGCGGCCATCAACCAGACGTAGGTGTTGAAGAACACCAGGAACGTCAGCAGGACCACGGGCAGCGCGCGCACGAACATCCCGGAGATAAGCGCGAGGTTAGTGACCGTGTCGCGCGCCGCCCAGCCGAGGATCGACCCCACGCCGGTCGCGGTCAGGACCAGGATGACGCCGACGATGATGCCGAACCACAGCAGGTTTGCGATAACCCCCGAGGTGGGGCCACCGAAGATCGCCGCCAGAACGATCACCGCCAGCGAGACGGCGGCGGCGATCCTCCGTCGCAGCCACGGGCCGATCCGCGACACCAGCCAGCCCACCAGGACGGCCACCGGCAGCACCAACACCACCAGCGCCAGGACCAACCCTTCGGCCACGGTCGGTCGGCCGGCGATGTCGATGGTGTGCGCGCCGGTCAGCGCCACCAACAGGATCGAGTTGGCGGCCACCACGGCGAACCCGGCCAGCGCGGGCGCCGACCGGCTCCACACCCGGCGCGCCAGCACCCCCCGCCGGACGACGGCGGGCAGGCCGTGGGCCAGGAACCAGTGCTCCGCGGCGAAACGGTCGGGTGCTGTCATGGGTGCGCGGCTCCGGTGTGGAGGCTGTCGGGTGAGGTCACCCTAGTCCCATCGTTACTGCTCCGGCCGCGAGGCGCGCATCGTCGCCCGGCTGTGTTTGGTGGCCGGGCTACTCCTCCCGCCCGGGGGACGGGCATCGTCGCCCGGCTAGGCTTACCCGCATGCAACGGATTATCGGGACCGAGGTCGAGTACGGCATCTCCTCGCCGTCCGACCCGACCGCCAATCCGATCCTGACCTCTACACAGGCGGTGTTGGCCTACGCCGCGGCCGCCGGCATCCAACGCGCCAAGAGGACCCGTTGGGACTACGAGGTGGAATCCCCGCTGCGCGACGCTCGCGGCTTCGACCTGAGCCGTGCGTCCGGCCCCCCGCCGATCGTCGACGCCGACGAGGTCGGCGCGGCCAACATGATCCTGACCAACGGCGCGCGCCTCTACGTCGACCACGCCCATCCTGAGTACTCGGCCCCCGAGGTCACCGACCCGCTCGACGCGGTGATCTGGGACAAGGCGGGCGAGCGGGTGATGGAGGCCGCGGCGCGCCACGTGGCCAGCGTCCCCGGTGCGGCCAAGCTGCAGCTCTACAAAAACAACGTCGACGGCAAGGGCGCCTCCTACGGCACCCACGAGAACTACCTGATGAGCCGGCAGACCCCGTTCTCGGCGGTGATCTCCGGACTGACCCCGTTCCTGGTCACCCGCCAGGTCGTCACCGGCTCCGGCCGGGTCGGCATCGGCCCGTCCGGAGACGAGCCCGGCTTCCAGCTCTCGCAGCGCTCGGACTACATCGAGGTCGAGGTCGGCCTGGAGACGACGCTGAAGCGGGGCATCATCAACACCCGCGACGAGCCGCACGCCGACGCCGACAAGTACCGCCGGCTGCACGTCATCATCGGCGACGCCAACCTGGCCGAGACCTCGACCTACCTGAAGGTGGGCACCACGTCGCTGGTGCTCGACCTGATCGAGGAGGGCCCGCAGTACGGCCTGGACCTGTCCGACCTGGTGCTGGCCCGGCCGGTGCACGCGGTGCACGTGATCAGCCGCGACCCGTCGCTGCGCGCCACCGTCGCGCTGGCCGACGGACGGGAGCTGACCGCCCTGGCGATGCAGCGCATCTACCTCGACCGGGTGGCCAAACTGGTCTACGCCCGCGACCCAGACCCGCGTGCCACCGACGTGCTCGAAACCTGGGCCCACATTCTGGACCTGCTCGAGCGCGATCCGATGGAGTGCGCGGAGCTGCTGGACTGGCCGGCGAAGCTGCGCCTGCTCGAAGGCTTCCGCACCCGGGAGAACCTCAGCTGGTCGGCGCCCCGCCTGCACCTGGTGGACCTGCAGTACTCCGACGTGCGGCTGGACAAGGGCCTCTACAACCGGCTCGTCGCGCGCGGCTCGATGAAGCGTCTGGTCACCGAGCAGCAGGTGATCGACGCGGTGGACAACCCGCCGACCGACACCCGGGCGTACTTCCGCGGTGAATGCCTGCGCCGGTTCGGCGCCGACATCGCCGCGGCGAGCTGGGACTCGGTGATCTTCGATCTGGGCGGCGACTCCCTGGTCCGGATCCCGACACTGGAGCCGCTGCGGGGCAGCAAGGCCCATGTCGGTGCCTTGCTGGACTCTGTCGACAGTGCCGCGGAGCTGGTGGAACAACTGACGACCTGACAATCGTTAGAGCGAGCAATACCGGACCCGACCGGTACTGTGGAAGAACCGGCGGCCCGTACCGGATGGCACGACACGGTCGCCGATTACGAGCAGGAGGCAGCGATGGCTCAAGAGCAGACCAAGCGTGGCGGTGGAGGCGGCGAAGACGACGACGTCTCTGGCAACGCGGGCGGCGGGCAGGAGCGTCGCGACAAGCTCGCCGAAGAGACTGATGACCTGCTGGACGAGATCGATGACGTCCTCGAGGAGAACGCCGAGGACTTCGTGCGCGCATACGTCCAAAAGGGCGGACAGTGACCTGGTCGTTCTCCGATCGCCTGGCCACTAGTTCATCCCTGTCGGATCTGTCTTCCTTCTCCGATTTCCTGAGGCGGGAAGCCCCCCAGTTGCTGCCGACGACGGCTGTCACCGGTGCAGTGGGCGCCGGGGACGCGCTGCCGCACGGCACCACGATCGTGGCCCTGAGGTACCCCGGCGGTGTGCTGATCGCCGGTGACCGGCGCTCGACGCAGGGCAACATGATCGCCGGCCGCGACGTGCAGAAGGTGTACATCACCGACGACTACACGGCGACCGGCATCGCGGGTACCGCGGCCATCGCCGTCGAGTTCGCCCGGCTCTACGCCGTCGAGCTGGAGCACTACGAGAAGGTCGAAGGCGTTCCGCTGACGTTCCGCGGGAAGGTCAACCGGCTCTCGACGATGGTCCGCGGCAACCTCGGCGCGGCTCTGCAGGGCTTCATCGCGCTCCCGCTTCTGGTGGGTTACGACCTCGACGATCCAGACCCCCTCGCCGCGGGCCGTATCGTGTCGTTCGACGCCGCCGGCGGCTGGAACATCGAGGAAGAGGGATACCAGTCGGTGGGCTCCGGCTCGATCTTCGCCAAGTCGTCGATCAAGAAGCTGTATGCCAATGTCACGGACGCGGATTCGGCCCTCGGCGCCGCCGTCGAGGCGCTCTACGACGCCGCCGACGACGACTCCGCCACCGGCGGCCCGGACCTGGTCCGCGGAATCTTCCCGACCGCGGTCACCATCGAAGCCGACGGCGCCGCGGAGGTCTCCGAAGAACGGATCTCGCGTCTTGCCCGTGAGGTGATCGAAGCACGTTCCCGGACAAACACATTCGGACCCGGTAAGGGACCGAGCAACGAAGCACCGCGGGTGGACTAGTGAGCTTCCCGTACTTCATCTCGCCCGAACAGGCGATGCGTGAGCGTTCGGAGCTCGCGCGCAAGGGCATTGCCCGGGGCCGCAGCGTGGTGGCTCTGGCCTACGCCGGCGGAGTGCTGTTCGTCGCCGAGAACCCTTCTCGCTCCCTGCATAAGGTCAGCGAGCTCTACGACCGGGTGGGTTTCGCCGCGGTCGGCCGGTTCAACGAGTTCGACAACCTCCGCAGGGGTGGCATTCAGTTCGCCGACACCCGCGGTTACGCCTACGACCGTCGCGACGTCACCGGGCGGCAGCTGGCCAACGTCTACGCCCAGACCCTCGGTACGATCTTCACCGAGCAGGCCAAGCCCTACGAGGTGGAGCTGTGCGTGGCCGAGGTGGCGCACTACGGCGAGACGAAACCCCCTGAGCTGTACCGCATCACCTACGACGGCTCGATCGCCGACGAGCCGCACTTCGTGGTGATGGGCGGCACCACCGAGCCCATCATCACCGCTCTCAACGAGTCCTACTCGGAGAACGTCGAACTCGCGGACGCGGTCAAGGTGGCCGTCGACGCGCTGCGCGCCGGAATCAGCAGCGCGAGCAACAACGCTACCCCGCCCAGCGAGCCACGGGTGTTGGGGCCGTCCACACTCGAGGTGGCGATCCTGGACGCCAACCGGCCGCGCCGCGCGTTCCGTCGGATCACCGGCGCGGCCCTGGAAAGTCTTCTGCCGAAAGATCTTCCGGAATCAGCAGCTGCCGCCGAGGGCGACAGCCCCGGTTAGTCCGTCGTTCGGCGACCCCCGTGTGCCGTAGGCGGGCTCCGGATCGCTTCGCATGTCGGCGCACTGCACGTACAGACCCTCTTGCGGGGGTGCCGGCGGCGTGTGCTCGGCGGGCTGGGGTTCGGGCGTGAGCCAGCTGAACGTCACGGCCACGATGCCGCCGAGAACCAGGATGTACCTCGCCGCCCGTTTCGGGGCCGGCTTGTCCTGATCCACAGCAGCAGACTAGTGAGAAGCTCGCCGGGGTGTCCGAAACCACGCCGCGTCCCCGATCACCTGTGAGGATTCCGGTTGTGAAGAAGCTCGTCGTCGGGGCCAGCGGTTTCCTCGGCTCGCACGTCACCCGGCAACTCGTGCTCAACGGCGACGACGTGCGTGTGATGCTGCGCCGGACCAGTTCGACGAAGGGGACCGCGCGGCGATGAGCGGCTGCGACGTCGTCTACTACTGCGTGGTCGACGCCCGGATGTGGTTGCGCGACCCGGCGCCGCTGTTCCGCACCAACGTCGAGGGACTGCGTCAGGTTCTCGAGGCCGCGGCCGACGCCGATCTGCGCAAGTTCGTCTTCACCAGCACCACCGGCACACTGGCGGTCAGTACCCGCACCCCGGTCGCCGAGGACGACCCGCACAACTGGACGGGAGGCGGCCGTACATCGAAGCCAGGGTGCAGGCCTAGGACCTCGTGCTGCGCTATGCGCGCGAGCGTGGCCTGCCTGCCGTGGCGATGTGCATCTCGACGACCTACGGTCCCCGTGACTGGCAACCGACGCCGCACGGCTCGCTGATCGCCCGAGTGGCGGCCGGCCGCTTCCCGTTCTATCTGGACTTCTCCTCGGAGGTCGTGGGTATCGAAGATGCCGCGCGCACAATGCTTCTCGCGGCTGATCACGTCTGGCCAGGGGAGCGCTACATCATCTTCGACCGCTACATGAGTACCCGCGAGGTGCACGAAATCGCCGCCGCGGCAACAGGGGTGGGACGCCCCCGCTGGATCACGGCAAGGCCGAACGTAAACTCGGCTGGAAGCCCGAGCCGGTCGAGGAGTCGATCCGCAAGGCGGCACGCTGGTTCGTCGAACACGACGTCTAACCCACCCGGATGTGCTCGCGGTCGCCGGCGATGACGGCCAGGATGTTGCGCCACGCGTCGGACGGCTCGGTGAGCACGTCGCTGTGCGTCGACGGTCCGATCATCGGCCCACCGGTCAGACGCCGCCCGGTCGCCAGCGGGACGACACCCGCCATCTGGTCCGGGTCGGCGCCGTGCGACCCGAACGGGATGCCCTGTACGGCGCTGATCGGGTCGCCCGGCGCGGTCATGCTGAACCGGATCACCGCGGGGTTGCGGTCATGCCAGTCGCCGGGATCGTGCACGCCCACCCCGGCGCCGGCGGCCTCGACGTAGATCACCCGGTCGGCGGTCAGCCCGAACCGCTCCGCGGTTCCGACGATCGAGCCGCCGTAGGAGTGGCCGACGTAGGTCACCGGGCGGTCGCCGGCCTGCCGTTCGACGTCCTCGCTGAACGCCACCAGCCGCGGCGCCATCGCGAGCGCGTAGCGGGCATCGGCCGCATCGGCGACGCCGGCCACCAGCTCGCCGGTCGGGAACGGTCCGCCGAGGTAGGTGATCATCGCGACGTTCCCGTCGGAGCCCGCGACGAACCGGCGGGCGGTGGCCACGTCGTCGGCCGAGCCGTCGAACGTCGTGTTCAGTCCCGGCACCAGCACGCCTACCGCGCGGGCCCGCTCCAGGTCGCCGGAGAATTCGATCAGCGAGGCCCGCTCCGGGTCGAACGCCAGGATCTGGCGCGGCACCCGGCGCTCCCGGTCGACCGGGTCGGGAACGTCGGCCAGCAGCGTCTCGTAGTAGGCGATCCGGCGGCGGGCGTTGCGGTCGTGGGCGGCGATCGCCGCGGACCGCAGCGCCGGGTCTGCGTGCAGTGTCGCCCAAAGTCGTTCGGCGTCGGCCGGACTCAGAGTCGGCGGGACGGCGGCGCGCAGCTTGTCCTCGACGGGGCGGCCCAGGGTGCGGCGCTGGTCCAGGATCGCGGTGGCGACGTTGATCCGGTTGGCCGCGATGCGCATCGGCCAAGGCACTCCGTCGGTGTTCCCGACCTGTTGCGGTCGCTGTTCGATCAGGCGCTCCCGCTCGTCGGGCGACATCGCCGCGATCTGCCCGGCGATGCGGTCCTGACTCAGCGTTGGCCAGTCGGCCACCGAGGGGTCGGCAGTCCCGGCCGGCCGCACTCCTGCGGATGCGGGTGCGACGCCGAAGGCCGCGTCGATGGCTCGTGCCGCCTCGCGGTCGGTGTCACCGAGCCGGGTCAGCGCGTCCTGCAGCCGCCGGGTCAGCTCAGTGGCCCGAACCTCCAGCAGCGCCGCCGCGGCCCCGGGCGAGCCGCCGCTCCAGGCCACCAGCAGTTCGGGGGCGGTGGCCGGCGCGCTGACAGCGCCGTCGTCGGCGACCGGACAACCGGCCTGCCGTACTTCGGCCAGCACCGTCAGGACGCGGTCGCGGGCCTGGCCGACGGCCAGCGCGGCGTCGCGGGCTTCGGCGGCGGCGATGACCAGCGCCCGGCACAGCTGCCGCAGTTTCTCGATGGCGGGGGAGATCGCCTCACGGGCGGCCTGCGCGGCCGCGCCCGTCCAGCCGTTCGGCTCCATCGCGCCGTCGAGGGTGTCGGCGTATGCCTGCAATCGGGCCGCCGCGGCATCCCACTCGGCGCCCAGTTCGGTCAGTGCCTCGGGATGCCAGGCGATCGCCTGGGCCAGGCCGGGACGTGTCATCGGGGCTTCAGACGGTCGGCGCCGGCCCCGTCAGCGGCTGTCAGCTCCTCGAC
>Ga0208851_1000773_pt1 | contig 12617 bp, 12 predicted proteins | sample NGESurshal092012_FD_184481 | JGI IMG/M metagenome (GOLD analysis project Ga0208851, IMG submission 184481) | Arctic peat soil microbial communities from Barrow, Alaska - NGEE Surface sample 415-2 shallow-092012 (SPAdes) | ecosystem: Environmental > Terrestrial > Soil > Wetlands > Peat ... | reverse complement strand
GGGCGGCCTTCGACCGCGCCCGCCGCGGCTGGGAGCGCGGGCGCACGCCGGTCGGCTGAGCTGCGTCAGGCCTGGGGCGGCTCGGTCTGCTCGCCGCGGCCCGTCCGGCCCGGGCGCCACAGGCTCACCAGGCCGGCGACCAGCGTCACGAGGAAGATCTGGCCCAGAAGCATCTCGAGCACCGCGACCGACTGGCCGACCGTGCCCGCCGGCACGAGGTTGCCGTAGCCCGTCGTCGTGAGCGTCGTGTAGCTGAAGAAGACGTAGTCGCTCGCGCGTGCGTGCGACACGCCGGAGAAGAACGGCGTGCCCGACCAGCGCTCGAACGCGAGGTAGAGGAACGCGAACAGCAGGCCGAGCAGGGTGAAGACGCTGATCGCCCCGAGGATCGTGCGGAAATCGACCTCGTGCGCGCCGACGACGCGGCGCAGGATCACGACGGCCGCGACGGTCAGCAGCAGGCTGTCGATGACGAACGCGACGCCGAGCAGCGCGTGCACGGGTGCCGTCTCAGCGACGATCGACGCGACCACGCCGAGGATCCCGACCACGACGGCCAGCCGCACCCGCGCCGGGCGCACGTCGGAGCTCGTCAGCGCGATGATCGCCGTCAGCGCCGCGACCGCGACCGCCGCGATGCGCCCGCCCGAGCCCTCGGGCGGCAGGGTCATCACGACGACGAACGTGACGAGGATCAGGACGAGGACGAGCCCGTAGGCGTCGCCGATCCGCTCGGCGAGCTCGATCGGGGTCTCGCGCCTGCTCGGGATCCGCACCCGCCGGGCGGCGCGGTCAGGTTGCTCCTCGGCCACGCGTGGGGATTCGCGCGCGGGCGCGGCGCTCCTGCCGCTGCACGCGAGCCTTCAGCGGCCCAGGCGCAGGAAGTCGCGAAACTCTGCCCAGCCGAGGCCCAGCCGCCAGCCCGCCTCGGCGGTGGAGTGGCGCCAGCGGCGCATCCAGCGCGGGTCCCAGCCGCGCACGCGCCAGAGGGTCCAGAAGAGGACCGCGAGCACGACGATCACGGCGAGGACGATGGCGGCGACCGCGAGCACCGTCGGGCCCTTGTCGCTGCTCTGCTGCTGCTTGGCCTTCGCCTGGGCCAGCGCCTGCTGCTGCTGGGGCGTCAGCGTCGTCTGGGTCGTGGTCGTCGTCGTGGAGGTCGACGGCGGTGCGGTCGTCCCGGTCGCCGGGGTGGTCGTCTCGCTGGCCGGCGGGAGCGTCGTGGTCGGCGGCGTGGTGGTCGCCGGCGCGGGCGCGGCCTGGCCCGGGATCGGCTCGACGGACTGCGGCGCGGTCGTCGTCGTCGAGGACGTGGCCGCGAGCGCGCCCGCGGGCACAGCGGCGAGCGCGAGCGCGATCAGCAGCGGGATGTACGGCAGCCGGGGCACGGCGCGAAGGCTAGCCCCATCCGCGCGCGTCAGGCGCCGAGCAGGTCCGCCAGCGCGGCCACCGCGCCTGCGAGCACCGCGTCGGGTGGCTGGGAGGCGTCGAGCACGCGGATGCGCTGCGGTTCGGCGGCGGCGAGCTCGTCGTAGGTGCGCGCGATGGCGTCGAAGAACGCGCGGCCCTCGAGCTCGAGACGGTCGAAGCCCTCCAGGCGCGTGCCGGTGCGCTCGCGCCCGATCGCCGGGTCGACGCGCAGGTAGAGCGTGCGGTCGGGCGTCAGGTCGCGTGTGGCGAAGCGGTTGAGCTCGGCGATCTCGGCCACGCCCAGGCCGCGCCCGCCGCCCTGGTAGGCCAGTGAGGAGTCGACGAAGCGGTCGAGCAGCACCCACGTCCCGGCCGCGAGCAGCGGGCGCAGCGCCTCCTCGACGAGCTGGGCGCGCGCGGCGGCGTAGATCAGCGCCTCGGCGCGCGGGCCGACGGTCAGCGCCGGGTCCTTGACGAGCGCGCGCAGGCGCTCGGAGACCTCGACGCCGCCAGGTTCGCGCAGCAGCTCGGCACCATGGCCCGCGGCGCGCACGGCGTCGACCAGGCCGGCCGCCAGCGTCGTCTTGCCGGACCCGTCGAGCCCTTCGATCGTGATCAGGCGGCCGGGCATGCGGGCGCCGACGATACCCGGCGTGGCCACTACTGTGAGGCGGCATGAGCCTGCCCGGCCTCGAGCGCCACCCGCACGCCCGCGCCGTCCTCGACGCCGCCGTCCCGCCGGCGGGGAACCCCTCGCACGCCTACCTCTTCCACGGCCCGGCGGGCGCCGGCAAGTCCGCCGCGGCGCGCGCGTTCGCCGCCGAGCTGCTCGCCGAGGGCTCGCCCGATCCGCAGGGCACGCGCGAGCGGGTGCTGCGCGGCAGCCACCCCGACCTCACCTGGGTCGTGCCCAGCGGCGCGCACGAGCTGCGCAAGGAGGACGTCGAGGGTCCGGTCGTGAGCGCCGCCTCGCGCACGCCGTTCGAGGCCGCGCGGCGCGTGTTCGTCATCGAGCGCGTCGACGCGATGACCGACCCGGCCGCCAACAGCATGCTCAAGACGCTCGAGGAGCCGCCCGGCTTCGCGCACCTCGTGCTGCTGACCGACCGTCCCAGCGAGGTCATGCCGACGATCGCCTCGCGCTGCCTGCCGGTGCGCTTCGACGCCCCGAGCTCCGACGAGCTGGCCGAGCGCCTGGGCCGCCACGGCGTGCCGCCGGAGACCGCCCGCGCCTGCGGGCGCCTGGCGCTCGGCGACGCGACCCGCGCGCTGGCGCTCGCGCTCGGCGACGGGCCCGCGCTGCGCGGCGCCGCCGAGGACTACGCGCGCGCGGCGCTGCGCGACGACTTCTCCGCCCGCCCGTGGACGGCGCTGCTCCAGCGCGCCCGCGCGCTCGGCGAGGTCGCCCAGAAGGAGGTCGAGGACCGCGTCGCCTCAGGCGCCGACTACCTCCCCCAGCGCGAGCGCCGCAAGGCCGAGCGCGAGGGCGGCGTCGAGGCCAAGCGCGCCAACCGCCGCGCGACCCGCGGCGCGCTGGACGAGGCGCTGCGCCTCAGCGGGCTGTGGCTGCGCGACGTCGCCTGTGTGCTGGACGGCGCCGAGGACCTCGTGCACGCGACCGACCGCCTGCCCGCGCTGCGCGAGGACGCCGAGGGGCGCAGCGTGCACCGTCTGCGCGAGGGCGTCGCGCTCGTCGACGAGACGCGCGCGACGCTCGCGGTGAACGTCGGCGAGGAGCTGCAGCTCGAGGCGCTCGCCTACCGCCTGGCGCGCGAGCTCAGGGCGTAGCGGGCCCACTGGCCGGCGGCAGCTCCGCCGGCGGCGTCGCCTTCTCGACCTCGGCGTAGTCCGTCTGTCCCAGGTCGGCGAGCCAGCGGCGCATGTGACGGTGCATCTCCTCCGAGCCGACGACGGGCTCCTCGGGCAGCGCGAACTCGCTCGGCACGAGCGCGAACGGGAAGCTCTGCTCGCCGCCCATGCCGCCGTGCGAGCCGACGAGCTCCTCGAACGCGGCGACCTCGTCGCTCTCGGCCCAGTAGGTGCTGTTGACCATGAGGTCCGCGCAGTGGGGGAACTCGTCCGTGCGCTTGACGTGGTGCGCGGCGTTCGGGCCGAACGGCGCCAGCGGGTCCTCACCCTCGATGAGCCCGGTGTCGAGCTCATGGCGCCCGCGCGCGCCGAGCACGACCGCGCCGCGCTCCGCGGACCGCACGAGGACGAACCCGATGCCCTCGTGCTCGAGCAGCGTCGGCAGCAGCGCGGGATAGCGCTCCTCGAAGCGCTCCAGCGTCACACGGCCGTTCTCGCGCGGGAACGAGACGAGCCCCAGGCAGCCGGAGGCCATGACGACGATCTCGGGCGGCTCCTCGCCCTTGGGGGTCGTCGCGGCCGCCTCGATCTCCGCCCTGTGCTCCTTGCGGTCGGGGCCCAGCAGCACGGCGTCGTCGACGGTCTGGTGCTTCGTCGCGCGCTTCAGCATGCGGCCGGTGCGCGTGTCGGCCAGGCGCGCCTCGGTCACCGAGGCGTCGAGGAACTGCGAGCCGCTGTCGTGGCCCTCGGTCAGCGCCAGCGACGGCGCGTTGCAGGCGCGCTCGACGACGTCCTCCAGCGACTCGCCGTAGCGCTGCAGGAAGGTCGCACCCTGCGACTGGCCGTGGTCGGCGAGGACGACGAAGTGGTAGGGCCGCGGCGCCTCGCGCGCGGCGGCGGCGATCCGCCCGAGCTCGCGGTCGACGTGGCGCAGCACCGTCAGCGTGTCGGCGCGCTCGACGCCGGAATGGTGGGCGACCTCGTCGTAGGCGAGGAACGTCGTGTAGGCGACGGGCCGCCCGGCGGCCAGGTCGCCGATGATCGAGGCGACCTGCAGGTCGCGCTGGATGATCGTCGCCCACGCGCGCATCAGCGCGTAGGTGAACCCGCGCTCGATCCGCGGCTGCACGTCGCGTCGGCGCTGCTGGGAGGCCGCGGACAGCTCGACGAAGACCTCGCGCACGGCGAACAGCGCGGTGCGCAGCACCGAGTACGGGTTGGCGAAGTAGGCGTAGTAGTCCTGGCCGATCCTCCCGCGGCCGCGCTGCAGCGCCGTGGACATCGTCAGCAGCGAGTGCGGCGCGTCGCCGGAGAGGATGTTCGCGCGGCTCGCGCCCTCGGAGTACAGGAGGCCGCGCCCGTCGGACTGGCGGCGCTCGATCTCCGCGGCGTCCTTGGGGTGGTTGGTGACGATCGCGCGCTGCGTCTCCTTCTCCCACCAGCGGAACGCCGGCATGTCGTGGTTGTTGCCGTGCAGCAGGCCCGCCTGGCAGGCGCCGGTCTGCGAGCTCCAGTCGGTCTCCCAGCGCAGCAGGGTGTGCGAGCCCTCGCGCAGCCAGCGCGCCATCGTCGGCGCGTTGCCGTCGCGGATCGCGCGCTGCACGACGGCGTGCGCGAGGCCGTCGATCTCCAGGAAGAACAGGCCGGGCGTGTCGCTCATGCCCTCGATCGGCTTGATCCGCTTGCGCACGACGTTGCGGAAGAAGAAGTCGTCGTCGTCGATCGCGAGCAGCGAGGTGACGAACGTCGTCGCGAGCGTGAGCCCGAACGCGACGACGATGCCGCTGGCGACGTTGCGGATCTCGATCGACGGGTAGATCGCGGCGACGAGCGCGATCAGCGCCCCGTTGAGCACGAGGACGCCGAGCCCGAGCGTCAGGACCGTGAACGGCAGCGCGATGCGGATCACGAACGGCCACAGCAGCGCGTTGAGCAGGCCGATGATCGCCGCGGCCACGAACGCCGCGCCCGCGTTCTTGATGTTGAACCCCGACATGACCGCGGCGAGCAGGTAGAGCGTCGCCGCGTTGACGATCCAGATGACGATCACCCGCAGGAACGGGAAGCGCCGCCCGAAGGCCTGCTCGCTGGGGATCTCCACCGGCGTGGCGTCGCTCATGGCGGGGACCCTAACGGCGAACCGCGGGCTGCGCCCCGCCCGTTTCGGCGGAGCTACTTGATCGTGTTGCTCGCGGCCAGCCCGATCACGAGCAGGCCGACGATCACGCGGTAGATCACGAAGATGTTGAAGTTGTGCGTGCGCACGTAGCGCAGCAGCCAGGCGATCGTCAGGTAGCCGAAGATGAACGCGAAGATCGTGGCGATGATCGTCGGGGCGACGCCGGCGTGGTTGCTGCCGCCGCCGATCTTGCGCAGCTCGAAGAGCCCGGACAGGACGACGGCGGGGATCGAGAGCAGGAACGAGTAGCGCGTCGCGGACTGGCGCGTGAAGTTGCGAAAGAGGCCCATCGAGATCGTCGCGCCCGAGCGGCTGACGCCCGGGATCAGCGCCGCGGCCTGCGCAAAGCCGATCGTGACGCCGTCGCGCAGCGTGATCTCCGGCAGCTGGCGCTCGCGCGTGCCCGCGCGGTCGGCCGTGTAGAGCACGAGGCTGACGATCACCATCACCGCGCCGATCAGCTCCAGCGAGCGCAGCTGGTGCTCGATCACGTGGTTGAACGCCAGGCCCAGGACGGCGACGGGGATCGTGCCGATGATCAGGTACCAGCCCAGGCGCGCCTCGGTGTCCTCGCTGCGCCAGAGGCTGCGGTCGCGCAGCGACCCGATGAACGCGTGGAAGAGCAGCACGAGCTCGTGACGGAAGTAGACGAGCACGGCGGCCATCGTGCCGAGCTGGACCACGGCGGTGAACGCGGCGCCCGGGTCCTTCCAGCCGGCGAGCGCCGGGACGATGCGCAGGTGCGCGGTGCTGGAGATCGGCAGGTACTCCGTGAGCCCCTGGACGATGCCCAGGACGATCGCTTCGAGCGCTGACACCGGCGGAACCGTACTTCGTCAGGGGGTCGCGATCGGCCCGAGGTCGGGCTCGTGCCCGCACAGGTCGAAGGCGCGGAAGGCGTTGAAGCGCTTGTGCAGCGGCCCGTGGAAGTCGGCGCTGCCGGTCGTCCGCAGGCCCAGCTCGCGCGCCAGCTCGACGAGCAGCGTCGTCTGCGGGCAGGTGTGCGTGACGTAGAAGGCCTCGACGCCGTCCATCCCGCCGGCGGCGAAGCGCGTGAGGGTCGCGCGGACGTCGTCGTCATCGTCGACGTCCCAGAAGGGGTGCGCCCAGACGGCGAGGCCGCCGGCGCCGTGGATCGCCGCGACCGCCTCGCCGATCGTCGGCGTCGTGCGCCGGCGGTAGCCGGGCGTGCCGGGCAGGAGGTAGGCCTCGAGCACGGCGCCCGGGTCGCTGAGACCCTCGGCGCGCAGGCGCCCCGCGTTCGCCGGGTGGTCGAGCACCGCCTGGGCGATGTGCGGGCGCCCGATCGGCCGCGCGGAGGGCGGCGCCTGCGGCAGGTCGAGCTCCAGCCCCTCGTCGCGCAGGGCCTCGGTCATCCGCAGCGCGCGGGTGTGCCGGTCGACGCGCCAGGCGGCGAGCGCCTCGAGCAGCGCGCCGTCGGTGTGGTCGATCCGGTAGCCGAGGATGTGCAGGTCGTCGTGGACCCCGTCGAGCGCGCTGATCTCGACCGCGGGGACGACGGTGATGCCCTCGAGCGCGGCGGCCGTCGCCAGCGCCTGGCCGACGCCCTCGACCGTGTCGTGGTCGCTCAAGGCGAGCAGCTCGACGCCGGCCGCGCGTGCGCGCGCGACGACCTCGGCCGGCGGCAGCGAGCCGTCCGAGCACGTGGAGTGCGACTGCAGGTCGAAGGTGGGGCGGGTCATGCGAGCCGCGCTGCGCCCTACTTCGTCGCGTTGCAGGCGGCCATCGCGCCGGCCGTGGCCTCGGCGAGCTTCGGCGGCACGTTCTTCGAGCCCGCCCCGATCAGGGCGATGATCTGCTTGTCGCTGATCGCGCTGCGCAGCTTCTGCTCGACGCAGGTGATCGCGGCGGTCGAGATGCCGTCCTTCTTCAGCGACTCGCTGACGCCCTGCTCGAACTTCTGCCGCAGCACGGAGGCGCTGCCCGAGCCCGAGCTCGTCGCGTTGGCGGCGCCGGAGGTCTGCGCGAAGCAGTCGGTGACGATCGACTTGATCTGCGCCGAGGCCGCGGCCTGGTCGCCCATCGAGCCGTAGGAGAGCGTGCGGAACGACGCGTCGTCGAGCGCGGAGACCTTGTTCGCGATGCACGTCTTGAGGTTCGCCGCGACGGAGCTGTCGTTCTTGACGCCCGCGTCGAACTGCGAGCGCAGGAGCGCGGTCGAGAGGTCGTCCACGCGCCAGCCCTTCTGCTGGCTGACGAGCGAGAGCTGCCCGGTCGCGCCGCTCTGGTCGCCGCCGGTGACGGCGACGACCGCCGTCGCCGTCCCGCCGTCGACCTTGATGTTCGTGACCTTCACGCCCGTCGCCGGCTTGCTCGTCCTGGCGTTCTTCGTCTCGACCGCGATGCACTTGGCCTGGCTGCCGTAGACGCGGGTGACGAAGGCGCTGCTGAACGTCTTGGTGCACAGCACCGTCGGGTCGCTCGTCTTCAGCCCGGTGGTCAGCGTGTCGGTGATCTGCTTGTTCGAGTCGCTGCCGCTGCTCGAGCCGCAGGCGGACAGGACGGCGCTCGCGCCGAGGGCGGCGAGCAGGGCGAGGACGGTGGCGGCACGCATGTCCACGACGATATCCGCGGGTCCGGCCGCAGCGCCGTGCGATGCGCCGCAATACCGCCCGACGGCCAATAGGTAGCACGCTACATAGCGTGCTACCTTGTTGCCGGTGACCAGTGCGGCCATCACCTCCGACGCCGAGCTGCAGGCCTTCGCCGACGCGCTCGGCGATTTCACCCGCGCGACCCGCCGCGCCCGCGGGCGCTACGCCGCCGAGCAGCCGGCCGAGGGCGACGTGCTCGGCGGCCTGACGCTCTCCCAGTACGAGCTGCTCGACACGCTGCTGAACGCCGGTGGCCCGCTGACGGTGCGCGACGTCGCGATCGGCGCCGGCGTGGCCTCGCCAACCGCGACGCGCAGCCTGACGACGCTCGAGCACGAGGGCCTCGTCGCCCGTGAGCGCCCCGAGACCGGCGACCAGCGCTGCGTGATGATCCGGCTGACCGACGAGGGCCGCGCGCGCGTGGAGGCCAAGCGCGACCGCGTCGCGCAGTGGCGCCGCGACGTGTTCGAGTCGCTGTCCGAGAGCGAGCGCGGCCAGGCCGCACGCCTGCTGAGCCGGCTGGCGGCGGCCGTGGACACGCTGTGAGCGCGCGCGTCTGGGGACAGCACGAGCGCCGTTCGAGCGGCGGCGGGCAGTCGCTGTGAGCGCGCGCGTCTGGGGACAGCACGAGCGCCGTTCGAGCGGCGGCGGGCAGTCGCTGTGAGCCTCGCACCCGCGCACGCCGGGCCCGGCGGGTTCGACGCGGGCCGCGCGAGCCCCAACCGCACCCTCTTCATCCTCGCGCTCGGCGCGCTGGCGTACACGCTCGCGCAGACGATGATCGTGCCCGCGCTGCCGCAGATCCAGCGCGATCTGCACACGACGGCCGCGAACGTCACGTGGCTGCTGACCGCGTTCCTGCTGGCCTCGTCGATCACGACGCCGATCGTCGGGCGCTTCGGCGACATGTACGGCAAGGAGCGCATGCTCCTCTTCGCCCTCGTCGTCTTCGGCCTGGGCAACCTGATCGCCGCGTTCGGCCACACGCTGCCCGTGTACATCGTCGGGCGCTCGGTGCAGGGCGCCGGCGGCGCGATCCTGCCGCTCGCGATCGGGATCATCCGCGACGAGTTCCCGCGCGAGAAGGTCGCGACGGGCATCGGGACGATCTCCGCGATGTTCGGCATCGGCGGCGGCATCGGCCTCGTCGTCAGCGGCCTGCTCGTCGACGGGCTCGGCGTCGACTCGATCTTCTGGCTCGGCGTGATCGCCTCCGTGATCGCCGCGATCGCGACCTGGCGCTTCGTCCCCGAGTCCCCCGTGCGCGTGCAGGCGCGCATCGACTACCTCGGCGCCGCGCTGCTGACCGTCACGCTCGTCGCGCTGCTGATCGGCGTCAGCGAGGGCAACTCGTGGGGCTGGACGTCGGCGAAGGTGCTCGGGCTGTTCGCCGCGGCGATCGTCTTCGGCGTGGTCTGGGCCTGGCACGAGCTGCGCACCGTCGACCCGCTGGTCGACCTGCGGCTGATGCGCGAGAAGGCGATGTGGACGGTGAACCTGTCGGCCTTCGCGATCGGCTTCGCGATGTTCGGCTCGTACATCCTCATCCCGCAGCTCGTGCAGGCGCCCAAGTCGACGGGCTACGGGTTCGGCGCGAGCGTGACCGTCAGCGGTCTTTACCTGCTGCCGAGCGCGCTGCTGATGCTCTTCTCCGGGCCGCTGTCCGGGCGAATCTCGACCGTCCGCGGGTCGCGGCTGCCGCTGAAACTCGGCTGCGTCGCCTCCGGCATCGCGTACTTCCTGCTGGCGGCGCTGCACGCGCAGCCGTGGCAGATCTTCCTCGGCGGCGCCGTGCTGGGCCTTGGCATCGGGCTGGCGTTCGCGGCGATGGCGAACCTCGTCGTCGACGCCGCGCCGCAGGAGATGACCGGCGTGGCGAGCGGCGTCAACACGATCGTGCGCTCGATCGGCGGCGCGATCGGCGGCCAGGTCGCCGCGGCGATCCTGACCGCGTCGGCCTCCGCGTCCGGGCTGCCCGGCGAGAGCGGCTACACGAACGCGTTCCTCATGAGCGGGGTCGGCGCGATCATCGCGCTCGGCGCCGCGTCGCTGGTGCCCAAGCCGGGCGTGGGCGACCGCTCGATCGAGACGTCGCTGTCCGCGAGTGAGCTCGAGGCGTTCGACGAGGCGGCCGTGTTCGCCGGGGCGTACGGCGCGAGCGACGTGCTGCCGCCGAGCTCGGCGGAGAGCGCGCGATGAACGAGGACAACAAGCTCTCCCCGGAGGTCAAGGCGATCGCGATCGTCGTCGTGATCGGGGCGATCATGTCGATCCTCGACACGACGATCGTCAACGTCGCGCTCGACACGCTCTCGAAGGACCTGCACTCCCCGCTGGCGACGATCCAGTGGGTCTCGACCGGCTACCTGCTGGCGCTGGCGACGGTGATCCCGCTGACCGGCTGGGCGGCCGAGCGCTTTGGTCCCAAGCGCGTGTGGATGACCGTCGTGGCGGGGTTCGTCGCGACGAGCGCGCTGTGCGGCCTGGCCTGGAGCGCCGATTCGCTGATCGCCTTCCGCGTGCTGCAGGGTCTGGCGGGCGGCATGATCATGCCGGTCGGGATGATCACGCTCGCCCAGGCCGCGGGCCCGCGCCACATGGGGCGCGTGATGAGCGTCGTCGGCGTGCCGATGCTGCTGGCGCCGGTCTTCGGCCCGGTCATCGGCGGCCTGCTGATCGACAACCTCTCGTGGCGCTGGATCTTCTTCGTGAACCTGCCGGTCGGGATCGTCGGTCTGGTGCTGGCGGCGCGGCTGCTGCCCTCCGAGCGGGCTGCCGGTGAGGGTGGGGCGCGGCTCGATCTCGCCGGCCTCGCGCTGCTCTCGCCGGGGATCGCGTCGATCGTCTACGGGTTGAGCGAGATCGCCTCGACCGGCGCGGTGACCGGCGTGAAGGTGTGGCTGCCGATCCTGGTGGGGTCGGGCCTCGTGATCGCGTTCGCGCGGCGCTCGTGGTTCCACGACTTCCCGATCGTCGACGTGCGGCTGCTGCGCAGCACCGGCTTCAGCGCGTCGGCGGCGACCGTGATGCTCGTCGGCGCGGCGCTGTTCGGCGGGATGCTGCTGCTCCCGCTCTACTACCAGATCGACCGCGGGCTCTCGCCGCTGCAGGCCGGGCTGCTGCTGGCGCCGCAGGGGATCGGCGCGGCGATCGCGATGCGCTGGTCGGGACGGCTCACGGATCGTGTGGGCGGCGGGCCGGTGGTCGTCGCCGGGCTGCTGACGCTGATCGTCGGGACGCTGCCGTTCACGCAGGTGACGGGCTCGACGTCCTACGCGCTGCTGGCGTTCGCGCTCGTGGTTCGCGGCGTCGGGCTGGGCTTCACGATGATGCCCGCGATGGCCAGTGCGTACGCGCTGCTCGAGACGAGCCAGGTGCCGCGCGCGACGCCGATGCTCAACGTGCTGCAGCGGATCGGCGGCTCGATCGGGACGGCGGTGCTGGCCGTGGTGCTGCAGCGGCAGATCGCTTCCGCGGTGCCGGGCGCGGCGGGTTCGGGGTCCGGCGGCGGCGAGGCTGCGGCGCAGTCGCTGCCCGCGGGCGCGCGCGAGCGGCTGGCCGACCCGATCGCCACGGCGTTCGGGAACACGTACTGGTGGTCGTTGTTCCTCGTGGCGGCTGCGCTGGTGCCCGCGCTGATCATGTGGCGCGAGCAGCGCCGCACCAGGGCGCGCGAGGAGTTCGGGCCGACGACGCCGGATGCGGTGCTGCGGGATGAGGCGGCGAGCGCCGGCGCCGAGCGGGCGCACGTGCGGGCGCCCGCGAGCGTCGGGTAGGCGAAGATCCCACCCGCACCGTCCGGCCGCAGGTAGTCTCGGGGCATGGACGAGCGGCTCATTGCGGCTTCCGAGTTGCCTGCGACCGGCGTCACGTCCGTGGACACGTCGGCCGGTCGCCTGGCGGTCGGCATCGCCGACGGCGTGCCGTTCGCCGTCTCGCCGCTGTGCCGGCACCTGCGCGGGGATCTGGCCAAGGGCCGGATCGCTGAGGACGGCTGCCTGGAGTGCCCCCTGCACGCCGCACGCTTCGATGTGCGCACCGGTGCGATGACCCGCGGCCCGCAGGGCGCGTTCAAGCCGCTGGCCGGCGTGGTCAAGGGCACCACGGGCCGCATGCGCCTCAAGACGCACCCGGTCGCCGAGCGCGACGGCGTGCTCTACCTCACCGGCTGAACGGCACCCGTGCCGGCCCGGGTGGCGCGGAAGTCGGAGCGCCGCCCGCTGTTGGCGTCGGCGCAGCGGCGACGCCGTGCATTCGACGGTGCGCGCCGAGCGCGGACCGCCTATCCTTCGCGGCCGTGCCAGGCCCTCTCGCGAGCGCCCCGGCCGGACCTGCCGACGTAGCTCAGCTGGTAGAGCACTTCACTCGTAATGAAGGGGTCCCCGGTTCGAATCCGGGCGTCGGCTCTTCAAAGTAGCTGCATAGCAGCTACTTTCTTGTTTCTGGGTGGAGTGTGGTCGAGGGTTACCGGGTCCGTACCGGGTCCGGAACTCGGGTCCAGCGGGGTCCATCCGGGTCCGCTGCGCGGAAATTGGGGCGGGGGTGGTCGGGCGCCTGGTGCGACTGAGTCGGTGAAGACGTCACCGACTGGAGAGCCCTGATGG
>Ga0208851_1000772_pt1 | contig 12622 bp, 8 predicted proteins | sample NGESurshal092012_FD_184481 | JGI IMG/M metagenome (GOLD analysis project Ga0208851, IMG submission 184481) | Arctic peat soil microbial communities from Barrow, Alaska - NGEE Surface sample 415-2 shallow-092012 (SPAdes) | ecosystem: Environmental > Terrestrial > Soil > Wetlands > Peat ... | reverse complement strand
GTCGGTCGGGTTCGAGCCCAAGTGCATCAAGATGATCTCACCGGGCCGTTCGGCGGTCAGTGCCCGGGCGACCACCGAGGCGGCGGTGACGCCACCGGAGGCGCCCTCCCAGCCGAGGGTATCGACGGTCCAACGGACCGGCACGTACCCCAGGGCGTTGACCACGGCGATGGTGTGCGCGGTGCGGGCGCCATAAGGAAAGCGGAACCACGGTGCGGGCTGCTGACCGGTCACCGCGAGGATCGTCCGCGCGGCTTCCAGCACCTCGGTCCGAACCTGCGCATCGGTCAGGGTTGTCAGGTCTGAATGGTCGACGCTGTGGTTCCCCACCCGTCCAGCGGCCGCCAGAGCCCGGGCCTGGGCCGGATACCGCTGGCTGAACTGACCGGTGAGGAAGAAGGTGGCCGGCACGTGCTCCCGCGCCAGCGTCGCCAGCACGGAGGGGAGCCCGTCGGCGTTCGCACCGGCGTCGAAGGTCAGCGCCACCACCCTCCTGGTCGTCGGCAGGGCGGTCCAGTCAACGCCCAGGAGCCACCGCGGTAGGGCCGTGACGGTCGGCCGCGGGCTGGGCGACGGACGCGGCGTGGACGTAGGTGGGGTGGCCGGGGGCGAACTCGTCGCTTTCGAGCCCGTCGTGGTCCTAGCCGACACCGAACTGGACGCGGATCCGGCCGGTGAGGCGGACGCAGAACGACCCGAGGCGCTCAGGCTGCCACCAGGCCAGGGCGTTCCACCGCCGCAGGCCGCAGGCAACACACAGCAGACCGCCAGGCCGACCGACGCGGTGACTCCCACGATCCGCCGAATCCCCAGAACCTGTCTCGACCACACACCTTCAGCATCAACCGTGTACACGCGCAGCGCGTGGGCCCGAAGACCTGACGCGGAGCCGGCTCCAGCGGCAACACCCCACCCCGCTATGTCCTGCGCCGGGAATCCGTTGAAGATATGGGTTTAGCCGTTCGAGGATCTCGTCGGCGGTCTTGGTCCAGACGAACGGTACCGCCGACCGGACCTGGCGCACTGCGTAGTCACGGGATTACGCTGCGCTGTCACGGTCGACCCGTTCGGTGCGCCTCGACTCGGGCCTGGGCGTGCCCCGGGGGTCGGCCGACACCTCGGTTGAGGAGGCCCGCGATGGCTGACCCGAACCCGTTCCTGCCGAGCGCGAACGGCTTCGCGTTCACCAACAGCTGGCCGTCCCAGCCGGCCGTGACGGTGCCCACCCCGTTCGGCGCGATCAACATCGGCAACGCCGACGCCGGGCTGTGCGGGGGCATGGTGTTCGCGGCGCTGGACTTCTGGCACGCCCAGGCGCCCCCGCCTGCCACCCGGCCGGGGCCGGGTGCACCGCTGTACGACTTCATCGTCCGGCGACTGGTCGAGTCCTGGCACGTCCCCGCCGGGATCGCCCAGTACTACCAGTGGATGAACCTGCCCACCGACGACGCGACCTACGACGTGTTCGGCCGGCACGTGGTCATCGAACGCGGCGTCATCTCCCGCACGGTCGGTGTCCAGTGGCCGCAGATCCGCGCCGACCTCGACGCCGGCACACCCGCCGCGCTCGGACTGGTCACGGTCGCCTCGGCCAACCCGAAAGACCTCGGCCTCAACCACCAGGTCCTGGCCTACGGCTACCAGCAAGACGGCGCCGCTGTCACCGTCGGGGTCTACGACCCGAACAGCGGTCCACGCGACGACGTGTGGATCCGCTTCAGCGCCACCGGCCCGAGCGCGGCGACGACCTTCGAGCACAACCTCGGCATCAGCCACCCGGTCCGCGGGTTCTTCCGCACCGCCTACGCACCGACGGCACCGCCCGTCGGCCAGCCGCCAGACAGCCGGACCGGGAGCCCCACGCAGTCGCCCAGCCGGGCGCGCCGAGTCATTCCGGCAACGAGCCCTCGTCGGCGCTGAGCGCCGGCGGCTGCACGTCGAACTGCACCGAGAACTCCTCACCGGGGTCGGCGCTGCCCCAGCTGCGCCGGTTGACCAGCCGCAGGGTCGCGGGGCCGGTGGACACGGCCTGGAACACCAGCACCCGCTCGCCCCCGGACCCCCGCGGTGTGGTGGCGCCCTCGAAGCGGTCCTCGACCAGCAGCAGCCCGGCGCCGGGCTCGTCGCACTCCCACCGGTACCCGGTGGTGGGGCTCTCCGGTAGCCGCACGGTGGTCAACTCGCCGACCCGGACGGACCGAGACGTGCCGGTGTCCGCCGGGCCCAGCTCGATGGTCATCTGTGGCCGGCACCCCCTGTGTGTGAGCGGATCCCCCAGTGCAGCAGAAGAACCGCGCCCTTGACAGGCCCCGACGCGGAACAGGGCGCGGCGCTCGGCCGTGTCACTGAGATGGCGGATTCAGACCCTGCGTACTGAGAGTACGGTCGCGACCACATTCCGTCACCGCCAGCCATGGCGGCCCCCTCAGACGGAGAGGAGACAGGCGATGTTTCGCGGTCTGCTCGACAACGGGTTCCTCTACCAGAAGTACGCCGAAGACCAGCACGAGGGCATGCGCCTGGGCCGCAACCAGTGGCTGGACGGGCGCAGCCTGGCCTTCATGGTCGAAAACGACGCCCACGCGATGGGCCAGTCGCTGCACCACCAGCAGTGGGAACGCGCCCTGGTGATCCTGGACCAGGGCAAGCTCGGGTCGTGCACCGGTAACGCCGGGACCGGCGCCCTGGGCACCCAGCCGCTGTACGACGCGGTCGGCAAGGCCGTGCTCCCCGCGGCGGGCGACGCGGTGGCCGCCGAGGCGTTCGCCGTGCAGCTGTACGCCGACGCCACCGTCATCGACGGGTACCCCGGCACGTACCCGCCGGACGACACCGGGTCGTCGGGTCTGGCGATCTGCAAGGTGCTGAAGTCCCGCGGCACCATCACCCGGTTCCGCTGGGCCCGCAGCGCGTACGGGCTGCTGCGGCTGCTGCAGGCCGGGCCGGTCCTGCAGGGCATGCCCTGGTACAACGCCTTCTTCTCACCCGACGCGGCCGGGTTCATCGACGCCGACCCGACCTGGTCGGGCAGCGGCGTCGCCGGCGGCCACGAGGTCGAGGCGGTCGGCGTTGAGATCGACGCCCGGGACGCCTTCAACAGCGTGCTCGTCTACGCCAACAGCTGGGGCACCGGCTGGGGCGACACCGGCTACTTCCGGATGCGACTGCGCACCTACGAACAGCTCAACGGCGTGGACCTCAAACAGCTCCTGGTCTGAACGCCGCCACAATAACCGTCCGGCAGCACCGGTGGGCCGTCGGCGAGCCACCCTCGCCACGGTCACCCGGTTCGGCACCACCTGGCGAGGAGGTGGGCGGCATGCCCAAAGCCGATGTGGTCCTTGAGGGCGGGGGGGTCAAGGGCATCGCCCTGGCCGGGGCGATCAGCGTCCTGATGGAACGCGGGTACGAGTTCAACCGGGTCGCCGGCACGTCGGCCGGGTCGATCGTGGGTGCGCTCGTGGCGGCCGGGATGAGCCGCGACGAGCTCGTCTCGACGGTGACCTCGATCGACTACCACGAGTTCCAGGACGGCCCCATGTGGGACGGCCTGGCCGCCGGCAAGATCTTCGAGCTGTTCGCCGAGCACGGCATCTACCGCGGCGACTACCTGCGGACCTGGCTGGGCGAGCAGCTGGCCGCCCACGGGGTGCACAGCTTCGCCGACCTGCGCTACACCGACCCTGAGCGACCGCCGGCCGACCCCGACCGTGCCTACCGGCTGGTGGTCAACGTCTCCGACATCACCGCCGGCTGCCTGCGCCAGCTGCCCTGGGGCTACCGGGAGCACTACCAGCGCGACCCGGCCGACGAGCCGGTGGCGGACGCGGTGCGCTGCTCCATGTCGATCCCGTTTTTCTACCAGCCGGTCGTCCTGGACGACGGCACCGGTCACAAGCACTGGATCGTCGACGGCGGCATGCTGTCCAACTTCCCGATCGACCTGTTCGACGCGCCCCCGGGCGTCGAACCCCGCTGGCCGACCTTCGGCATCAAGCTGTCCAGCCGGCCGGACGCGGTGCAGGAGGCCGTCGCCAACGAGGTGCACGGCGTGGCCAGCATGAGTTTGGCCCTGCTCAACACGATGACCGGTTTCTACGACCGGATGCACGTCGATGACCCGGCCGTCCTGGCGCGCACCATCTTCGTCGACACCGGCCACGTCAAGTCCACCGACTTCGACCTGACTGACACCCAACGCGACACCCTGTTCGAGAACGGTCGAGCCGCCGCCACCGCGTTCCTCGACGGCACCGACGGGCAGCCCGGCTGGGACTTTGAGCAGTACAAGCACACCCACCGGGCCGCTTGACCCAAGACATATCGGTCACCGCGCCGCAGTGACGTGCTGGTGACGCACCCTCGACAAGGTGACGACGGACCGAGACCCGCACTCGACTCCACGCGGCGGCGGCGTCGACGGCGTAACCCGCGCCCACCCAGCGGAGCAGGTCAGGCATGGTGGAGGGAGGCCCACATGCTGGGACGCACCCGCACCGCGGGAAAGTCGACAACGTGGCTGGCTACGTTCTGCGGCGGCATCGCCGCCAGCGGATCCGTGATCATCGTCATCTACGGCCTGGCCTCCAGCACCAACGGCGCCGAGGCCATCAGCACCGGCCTGCTGACCGCCCTCGCCTCCTACCTCACCGGGTTCCTGCTCGGCTTCCTGTTCGGGATCCCCCGGTACGTCTCCTCCGGGGAGTTCCGCCTCTCCCAGAAGCCGTCGGTCCCGGTCGGGCCCTCAGGCGGGACGGTCCCGAGCAGCAGCACCGCAAAGGTCGCCAGCGGAGGCACTGTGACGGCCACACCTGACCAGCCGTCCGACCAGGAGAACGTCGTTGCGATGGACCGGGCTGACCGGCCATCCTCGGCCTTCACGCCGAGTACGAACCTCGCCGAGGTCAGCGACTGGCTGACGAAGCTGCTGCTGGGAGCCGGCCTCGTCCAGCTGACGCATCTGGGCGCCCCCGTGGCGTCTTTGATCAACTCCGTGGCGTCCGGGCTAGAGGGTGGGACCACCACCGAACCCTCTGGCTCAGCGACAGTGATCGCCGGCGCGATCCTGATCACCTACACCGTGCTCGGATTTCTCGTTGGCTACGTGCTGACCACACTCTGGTACGGCCACCGCCTCGCCCAGTCGGGTCTGGCCGACGGGTGAACGGCCTGAGTGCCGCGCCGGTCGAGGGCACCGGGTCCTCCCCGCTGTGCACTTCACGCTGGCGACCCGCGGGGGTCGTTCAACAACAAGTGATGCGGCGGCGGGTCGACATCCACACACGGATGGGTCTGCTCAAGCTGAAGGTCGCGGCAGCCTGGTGAGGCAGCAGGGGGTGCGCTTGCATCATGCTTGCGTGGAGCCGGTGGTTCTCCCGGTGAGTCAGTCGGGACCGGTCAGCCTTTGACGTAGGACAGCTTCTGGCTCACCTTGCCGTCGCGGACCGTGAACAGGTCGACGCCGCGAACGTGGCCGCCGTCCCAGGAGTACAGCCAGCGTTGGACCACCCGATCGCAGGCGCCCAAAGCTCTCCTCCACCTCAAAGCGGGCGGACGCGTCGTCGACGATGGGCCTCCATGCCGCGCGGACGGCATCCCGGCCGGCGAGCCGGGCCCCCTCTGGAGCGGGGCCGGTGCTTTCGAAGACGCAGTCCTCGGTGGTCAGCTCGATCGCCGCATGGAGATTATGGTCGGACCACGCCGCGACGAACGCGTTCACCGTCGCTATGGCTCCCATGGTCGTCCTCCAGGGGCGAAGTCTGACGCTCTGTGAAGCGGTCGGTGGGCGTCGCGTCGATGTTCGACGCGAAGGATGATCACTTCTCGCACATCCCGTCGGATCCGGTAGAGCAAGCGGTAGGTACCGCGGCGGGTCGACCAACACCCTTCGCGCAGCCCGAACCTGACACCGGCGACTGCCATCGCCGCACCGGCGCGATTCTCGTCCCGTTTCGACGCGCGCCCTGGTGATGCTGCGGTGACGCGGCGGTGACGGCCCTCGCGCACCCTTCGGTCGGGGCGTGTGCCTCCAACGCAGTGCCTCGAATCGACTCGGCTCGTCTGGGGTTCCGTTGCGTTTTGCCTGCTCACCAGCCGCACCCGCATGGAGGAGACCACGATGTCGGTGATGGATGCGCCCGCCAGCAAGGGCATGGCGCCGGCGGAGACGACCGCGATGAACGGGGCGGGGACGGCGATGCCGGACATCATGCCCGCCGCCCCCGATGCGCACACCGCCGTCGCGGGCAAGCGCCGGGTCAGCAAGGCACCCGGGGCGCAGCGAGACTCCCGCGACCTGCATGTTCTGGTCAAGGCCGGCGGTTCGGTGCCGACGGAACGGCCCGCTCTGGCGGCCGACGGCGGTCCCTACACGCTGCGTGGTTCGACGACGCATTTCAAGGTCTACTACGAGAACGCGCTCGGCTCGAACGGCCCCGTCCTGGCGGATGCGGTGCTCGCCTCTTGTGAAGTCGAGTACGCGCAGCTTCGAGGCTGGTTCGGCGAGGTGACCCCCGGCGCCCTGCCTTTCACCGTCTACGTGGTGACCGGCACGTTCGGTGCGTACCACGCGAACTGCACCGCGACCGAGGAGCACTGCGCGGCCTTTGACGGGACTGACGCGAATCTGGTCCGCATGCTGCAGGTCGCTGAGGAGGTCGAGGTGTTCTCCGCAGCCCAGGGGCATTGGGACTGTGGTGCGAGCACCGGCGAGGGGCTCTCCCGAGTCTTCGCCGCCGAGCTGTATCCGGCGTCGCTCGGGGAGTTCGCCAGTGCGGCCAGCTGGCTGGACGGCGGCCGGCCGGACTTCGTGAACACCACCGACCCGACCGACCGCAACTACCTGTCCATCGGATGTTCGACGCTGTTCCTCAACTGGCTGCGCTACCAGCTGCACTTCACCTGGGCCGAGATCGTCGCGGCCGGTGGGCCGACCCTCGCCGCGACCTACCAGAACCTCACCGGACGCACCGACGCCCTCGCCCAGTTCACGGGCCTGCTGGACCGTCACTTCCCCGCCGGGACCCCGTGCGGCCTCACCAACGACAACCCGTATCCGCTGCTCGACCCGGCGGGCTGGGGAGGCTGGGAGTCCCTCGGTGGCACCCTCGAAACCGAACCGGCCGTGGTGTCCTGGGCGCCCAACCGGCTGGACGTGTTCACGATCGGCACCGACAGCGCCCTGTGGCACCGCTGGTGGGACGGATCCTCCTGGGGAGGCTGGGAGTCTCTCGGCGGTGTTCTGCAATCCCAGCCCACGGTCGTGTCCTGGGGACCCAACCGGCTGGACGTCTTCGCCGTGGGCTCGGACAGCGCCCTGTGGCACCGCTGGTGGGACGGATCCTCCTGGGGAGGCTGGGAGTCTCTCGGCGGGCTGCTCGAATCCGAGCCGGTGGCCGTGTCCTGGGCCCCCAACCGGATCGACGTGTTCGCGCTGGGGACGGATCACGCACTGTGGCATCGCTGGTGGGACGGATCCTCCTGGGGAGGCTGGGAGTCCCTCGGCGGCATCCTGATGGGCACACCCGCAGCCGTGGCCTGGGACACCGACCGCCTGGACATCTTCGGGGTGGGAACCGACCGCGCCCTGTGGCACCGCTGGTGGGACGGGTCCTCCTGGGGAGGCTGGGAGTCTCTCGGCGGCATCCTCAGGAGCGCCCCCACTGTCGCCTCATGGAACCGCAACCGCCTCGACGTGTTCGCCACCGGCACCGACAGCGCCTGCTGGCACCGCTGGTGGGACGGATCCTCCTGGGGCGGCTGGGAGTCCCTCGGTGGTATCTGCGGCCCCATCACCGCGACCTCGTGGGCGCCGAACCGGCTCGATCTGTTCACCGTCGGTACCGACAGCGCCGTCTACCACCAGGCATGGGACGGATCCGCCTGGAGCGGCTGGGAAGACCGCGGCGGCACTGTCGTATCCGGCGTCGCGGCCAGCACCTGGTCGGCCAACCGGATCGACCTGTTCGCGATCGGGACCGACAGCGCCATGTGGCACATGTGGTGGGGCTAGGACCACCGCCCTTCGTCGCTGCCCAGGGCGCCGCGGACGGCGTCGAGCCTCTCGCGCGACCGACCAGCCAGCCCGATCCGCGCCCCTCAGGGCGGCGTGCTGGGCGAGATAGGCCGCCGCGCGGCGGCCCACGAACCCCGTCGCGCCGAAAACGACGACGTCCCAGTCGCGCTCCGGGCGCATGCGCGCAGCCACCTCCGCACCACAGTCGTCCCACCTCGAACGGGGCCGTGCCAGAGGCGCGTGGTTGGGCATCCGGCTGGCTGGACAGCCACTGCGGTCAGCCCAGCCGTGCGCCTGGGACCTACCAGACGGCCTCGGCATGCCGCGTCGAGCGGAGGACGAGACGAACATCGCCCACGAGATCCTCCACCGCCCACCCCGAGGGGGGCTCGAAACTGATCGCAAGAGCAAAGGAGAGGAGACGGGGTGTCCTGACTCCGGGGAATCTTCGGAGCAGGCGGTCCAAGGAGAAGACTGTCAGAGGGCGGCTGGGCGGCGGTGCTTGGTCGGACATGTCGTGTCCGACAGGAGGCGGCGAGCTGGGGTCTTGCCGCATTCGATTGGCGGGACCCGGCGGTGTTGGTGCCGTGCGGCCTACCGTTCGCCGGATGGCACTGCGTAGCGGCTGGTCGTCATCATCGGGGACACGTCGACGCGGCCCGTTCTTGCGATCTCGAGGGCGGCCCTTAGCTCGACTGGGCGGCTGAAGAGGTTCCCCTGGGCCAGATCGCATCCGAGGTCACGGACGGCTTGCGCGCTGTGCCAATCCTCCACGCCTTCGGTGACCACGGTCAGGTCCATCGCTTGGGCCATGGCGATGACCCCCTGCATCAGCGCGTGGGACCGCGGGTCGTGCAGTTCGTGAACGAACAGCTTGTCAATCTTGAGGATGTCGACCGGTAGACGGTGCAGGTACCCGACGGAGGAGTAGCCGGTCCCGAAGTCGTCGACCGCCAGCTTCGCGCCGCAGGCCTTGAGGGTGTGCAGGGCTGCGACGGTCGGGGAGTCGTCGCCGAGGAGCGTTCCCTCGGTGAGCTCCAGGACGAGGGGGACCTGCGGGTGTTCCCGGAGCAGCACGGTCACGCGATCCGTCAAGTCAGGGTCGCTGATCTGGGTCGCAGACAGGTTCACGGCCAGCTGGAGGGGGCGACCGGCCCGTTCGCTCAACCGTAGCGCGCCTCGGTGGGAACGCTCGAGGATCTGCAGCCCGAGGGTGCGGATCAGCCCCAGCCGTTCGGCGATCGGGATGAAGGTGTCGGGTGGCACGACGCCGAGCGATGGGTGCGTCCAGCGGGCCAGTGCCTCGAAGCCGCGGATGGCTCCAGTGTTCAAGTCGATGACCGGCTGGTAGTGGACCCGGATCCGGTCCTCTTCGACCGCGAGGCGCAGCGCGGCTTCCAGCTCGCGCCGGCGCAGGTCGCTGGTCCGCATGGCGGGAACGAAGCGTTCGGTCCTGCCCTTGCCGAGCGCCTTGGCGGCGTACATGGCCGTGTCCGCGCTGTTCAGGAGGGCCTCGGCGGTCAACGGTTCCTGGCCGGCGTGGGCGATCCCGATACTCGCCTGGACCGGGATGTCGTGGCCTTCGGTGTGGAAGGCGGGCGCGAGGGCGTCCAGCAGGCGTTGGGCGACCTCCTCGGCTTGTGCCTCGTCGTTGAGGCTGTCCAGCAGAATGCCGAACTCGTCGCCACCCAGCCGGGCGGCGGTGTCCTCGGGTCGAAGGCAGCTGCGGACCCGATCGGCGACGGCGACGAGAAGCCGGTCGCCCGCCTCGTGCCCGAGGAGGTCGTTGACCTCCTTGAAACCGTCGAGGTCGCAATAGAGGACGGCGACGATCCGCCGCGGTCCGCGCCGCTCGAGGGCGTGGGTCAAGCGGTCGGCGAACACCCCCCGGTTGAACAGCCCGGTCAGGACATCGTGGCGGGCGAGGTAGCTCATGTCCGCGGCCAGGCGGCGGCGGTTGAGTGCTGAGACCCCGATCGCGGCGAGAGCCTCGAGGGCGACCTGGTCGTGAGTGTCGAAATTTTCGCCGTTGGACAGCCGTCGCGCCACGAGGTGGCGGTCGGGTCGGCCCTCGAGCTGGATCGGGGCGCTGATCTCGGGTGGGTCCGCAGGGGTGGCGCGAAGGGTCGCTTCGGTGCGCCGCAGAGTGCGCTGGGCCTGGACCACCAGCGCGCTATCGATCTGGTGCTCGTCGGCCCAGTCTGGTGCCTGAGTGGCGGCTTCCAGGAGCCCGGCGAGCCGCCGGTGTGCCAGCTGGGTGCGGCTGACTGAGCCGACGGCCACCAGGATTGTGCCCACCGGCACCAGGAGCAGCAGCAGGGTCCAGCTGGGCTGGCTGCGCTGGAGCAGCGCGGCCAGGTAGCCGAGGGTGTCAACACCGACGAAGCTGGCCAGGCCCAGGGACACCGAACGCCAGCGCAGGGCGGAACTCAGGGAGGTCCCGTCCTCGAGTGCGAGGGAGCCCGCGGTGGTGAGCAGGTCGAAGAGGAAGTAGATCGCGCAGCCGAGCATGACCGCGGCGAGTTCCAAGGATCGCTGGTTTGGTCCCGCCTGGACCAGCGCGACGACGAGCACGAGCAGGCCGCCGGCTTGGATCGTCAGACCGATGTTGAACAGGGTCGATCGCCAGCTCTTTCGCGCTGTTGCGTTGGCGATCGTCGTACCGATGGCCCACAAGGCCAGTGCCTGGATTGGCGGCACGGTGAGCACGAGGAACACCAACGAACAGGTCTCGAAGCCGATGACGATGTCGCCGGACTGGTGGGCCAGCACCAGCGGGAAGCGCGAAAACACGACGATCAGGGTGATCGCGACGATGCCGGCGTAGCCGGGCATCTGCTGGCCGGTGAGCCATCGGGCCACGCACGGGACCGCCACCGCCACCCCCACGGCGAAGATGACCACGTCGAGGCATACAGCCAGAGTCGTGCGGCGCGCGCTCGCGGGCGACACAGGCTCCCCTATCTCTGCTGGGGCCGACGAACTGGCTCTGGTTCGATGTCGACGCTGAGCCGCCAGCCCTTGAGCACCATCGTCAAGGCCGCCGGCTGGGCTCCGTGGGCATCGTGTCGTCGTGGGCGCGGTCAAGTTCCCGCCCTCTTCGGCCGAGAGTGTTGGCACGTCGCGTGACCGTTCTGCTGCAGTAGCGTCATTCCCCTGCCGCCGCAGGCCCCCTCCCGGAAGTCGCCGATCGCCGACTGATCGCCCTTGCTGGGGTCGCTGCCCTGGCGCTGTCCGGGTGCACGACGGCGACGGCGGCCCCCCGATGCGGTCCTCGATCGCACCCAGCGCCGCGGCCAGGGTTGAGCTGCACCTGTCCGCGGTCGAGCGCTTCGACGTGCCGGCGGCGTTCTCGGTCACCGGGGGCACCCTCGTCTCGGTGCTGGTCAGCGGGCCCGGCTCCGGCGACGTGCTGCCCGGCCACCTCGACGCGGCCGCGGCGGGCTGGACCTCGGACACCCCGCCCACCCCGGGTGTCCGCTACCAGGTCACCGCGGCGGCGAACACCGACGGCACGGTGGCCACCGTGCACGCCAGCTTCACGGTGACCACCCCTGCGGCCGCGGCGAGCGCGCAGTACTGGGTCACCCCGGCGACCGGAACGACGGTCGGGGTCAACGCCCCGCTGGTGATCCGCTTCACCAAGGACGTCGCCGACCGCGCGGCCGTCGAGCGGGCGCTGACCGTGGCGAGCACCACCCCGGTCGTCGGCGCCTGGCACTGGATCAACGCCCGGGAGGTGCACTTTCGCCCGCAGGGCCCCTGGCCCGCGCACAGCCGCATCCAGCTGGTCGCGGCCCTGGCCGGGGTGCGCGTCGGTCCGGACACCTGGACCACCCACTCCACGACGGTCGAGCTGAGCGTTGGCGACGCGCACCTGACCAAGGTCGACGGGAAGGGGCACACCCTGACCCTGTACGTCAACGGCAACGCGGTGGGCACCTGGCCGACCAGCCTGGGCCGCCCGCAGTTCGCCACCCGCAGCGGCAGCTACATCGTGTTGGACGAGCAGCCCTCGCTGCGGATGACCTCGTGCAGCGCGCAGATCACCTGCGACAAGACCAACCCCAACTTCTACGACCTGGTCGTCAACGACGACGTGCGGCTGACCTGGTCCGGGACGTTCATCCACGCCGCCCCCTGGTCGGTCCGGGCGCAGGGCGTCACCAACGTCTCGCACGGCTGCGTGAACCTGTCCACCGGGCACGCCGCCGCCTACTACGCCCAGGCCCACTACGGCGACCTGGTCACCGTCACCGGCACCATCCGCGGCCCGGCCGACCTGCTCGCCAACGGCGACCCCGGCATGGCCGACTGGAACACCAGCTGGGCGGCCTGGCTGGCCGGCTCCGCCACCGGCAGCCCGGTCACCACCACCCAGCTCGGCTCCTGACCAGCGGTCACCTGGCGCAGCCGCGGGGTCGTGGTCTTGCCTTCGCCGGTCGGAAGACCCCGCCAGGAGGGAGGTTCTCGGAGGGGGCGCCCGAGTCACCTCCTGGCGGGGTCCAGGATCGGACGGGCGCGGCGGGAACGGCGTTCCCGTGACCCTCGTCACGTCACGTCACTTCACGCCTAGCGACCGCGTCCCCGTCGCCGGGCGGTCCCCAC
>Ga0208851_1000771_pt1 | contig 12627 bp, 13 predicted proteins | sample NGESurshal092012_FD_184481 | JGI IMG/M metagenome (GOLD analysis project Ga0208851, IMG submission 184481) | Arctic peat soil microbial communities from Barrow, Alaska - NGEE Surface sample 415-2 shallow-092012 (SPAdes) | ecosystem: Environmental > Terrestrial > Soil > Wetlands > Peat ... | reverse complement strand
GCGTCGTGGTTAGCCTCTCAGCTCGATTCGCTCAATCGTTGAATCGCTTGTACAGGTAGTTCGCCACTACCTGGAAGATCAGGATGAAGACGATGAGCATCGCGAGGTCAATAAACGGGTTGAGGACCGTTTTACCGTGGTATCCGCCCTGGATGAGGTCGTTCGCGTACGTGAGCGGCGAAACATAGGCGATCATCTGCCCAAAGGAGGGGAGTACGGCGAGAGGAATGAAGACGCCGGATATGAAGATCAGTGGAAACCTCACGAGGTTCACCATGGAGATGATATCGCCGGGACTCTCGGTCGGATATGCAGCAAAGAGAGAGGCCATCGTCGCAAAGCAGAATGAACTCAGAAGGACCCCAAGCACAATGGGGACAATACTCACGATGGGCGTCCTCAAGATAATCAGCGCCGCGACAAACACCACAGACGCGATACAAACGCTATAGAGAAGACCGCTCAGGCTCTCGCCCAACACCAGCGCGTTCAGGGAGATGGGTGCGGAAAGCAGCCGGTCAAACGTCCCTGTCCTCCGCTCGATCGGGATTGATACCGGCTCGATCGATGACGCCGAGAAGAGGGTCGTAATGCTAATCAGTCCAGGGATCAGAGCAGCGGGTGTCGAAAGATTCCCTGCCGTAAACGCAAGGAACATGAAGAGAGGAAAGAGCACTCCGCCCATGATGGTCCCTGGCCTGAGGTAGTATATGGCGACATCTTTTTTCGCAATCGCCCACGCGGCAACGAGCTCGCGGGAAAGGCGGTCCTGGAGCCCCATAAGGTTAATCGATGGCAGTCACTCCACCTCCTGAGCGCTGTAGCCCGGTTAATTTGACAAAGACGTCTTCAAGGCTCGGACCGAGCGTCGTGATGCTGATCACCCGTGTGTTGTGGGCATGCGCATATGCCGTCACGCCTTCGATGACCTCAGAAGGATCCTCGGTGTAGAGCCTGTACTTGTCGCCTTCCTTGCGCGCCCCGTTCACCATCGGAATCTTCCGTAGTTCGTCAAGCTGCGTTGAAGAGCTACTGTCAAAGGAGACTTCGATCGACTGAACGCTCTGAATCGTCTTTTTCAGCCGTTCGGGCGCATCGATGGCGGCGATATGACCCTTGTCGATGATCGCTACCCGATCGCAGATGACGTTTGCCTCCTCGATATTGTGCGTCGTCAGGAAAACGGTAACCCCTGCTTGAACGAGGTCGCTGATGACGTCGCGGATAATGATGTTGCTCTGGACATCGAGCCCGGAGGTCGGTTCGTCAAGGAAGAGCAGGCGCGGGCTGTTGACCAGTCCCATGGCGATGGTCAGCCGCCGCCTCATCCCCTTGGAGAAGCCGTGCACTTTGTCACGCCGACGCTCATACAGCTCAAAGCGCTTCAGAAGCTCGGTCGCGTTCTTATCCCGCTCGCTGCGGCCAACTCGATAGAGCTGCGCAGAGAACATCATGTTCTGCCACCCGGTCAGGTCGGTGTACACGTTGGAGGTCTCAGAGACGATGCCCATGGATTGCCGTGCGGCAACGGTCTCGCGCACGATGTCGTGGCCAAAGATGGTCGCGGTTCCCGCGGTCGGAGGTGAGATCCCTGTGAGAATGCGGATTGTAGTTGTCTTCCCTGCTCCATTGGGACCTAAAAACCCGAAGGTTTCTCCAACCCCAACGGAGAAGCTAATATCGTTGATGGCGGTGAGGGTGCCAAATTTCTTGACAAGATGAGAGACTTCAATTGCTTGCACGGGTTCCACGACAAAGGTATATGGATCATCTATATTAATCGCTCGCAACACTCTGCGACGTTATTGAGCCCGTGAGCCGACAAAAGGTGCTTTAGAGCGACGATGACCTGCACCGCGTCAGCGCAATATCCGCTTTGCCGCCTCTTCATACGCGGTGATGAGGTCGCCTCGCTCGTAGCGGAAGACGTCCTTATCGACCGACTGACCTGACTCCTTTAACCAGAGACGACAGGTGTCGCAGCTAATCTCATCAGCGAGGAGTATCGTACCGTCTCGTGTCTTCCCGAACTCCAACTTAAAATCAGGCAGGAGGAGTCCCCGCTTACCGAGGTATTCCTTCAAGATGGCGTTGATGCGCAGCGTGAGCTCCCGCACGGTCGCAAGCTCGTCCTCTGAGGCGAGACGCAGCGCGCGTATGAGGTCGTCGTTGAGCATCGGATCCCCGTACGAGTCAGACTTATAATCGATGACGATCACCGGCGGGACGAGTTTCTGCCCCTCCTTGAAGGGGTACTTGCGAACGACCGAACCTGCGGCGATGTTTCGGGCGATGAGCTCGAGCGGGATGATGGTAACCGCCTTTACAAGCATCCGCGCGTCGCCCACCATGCCTTTGTAGTGCGTGGCGATCCCGTGCTCTTCTAAGAGCTCAAAGAGCCGGGCGGAAATCTGTGCGTTGTACCGTCCCTTGTCCGGCACCGTCGATTTTCGCTTCCCGTCGAACGCCGTGACGTCATCGCGGAACTCCATGATATACTCATGGGGGTTCTCCGTTTTGTACACGGTTTTTGCTTTTCCAATGTGAACGATATCCATAGCGTTACCTTGTTCTCCCCTTGCGGAACCCTTCCTTATCAGCCAGCTCGCCAATGAGCGGCGCAAGCGCCGTGCTGTACCACCCGGCCCGCACATACTGCGGATAAATGGCCAGCCGCTCGGTAAGCCCCACGCCGAGGTCGGCGACATCCGGCCACTCGTGCTCCGGATTAATATAGTCGACCGTCACCGTCGAGAGTCCACCCAGATCAGAAGCCCCCGCTCTGAGCAGAGGCGCGATTTCGGTGAGGTTGGGCGGCACTTGAATCGCGACTTCGTCAGGGAGGAGATGACGCGCGAGTGCGACGGTGCGGATCAGCACCTCGTTGCCGGGGCTTGGCGCACCGGCCATGCGCGTGCCCGGCTTCGGGGCGAACGGTTGGATAATGACCTCTTGTAGGTGCCGGTATCGACGGTGCAGATCCGCCAGGAGTTCGAGCGAACGGATACGGTCGCCCCAATCTTCCCCGATGCCAATGAGGAGCCCTGTCGTAAACGGGACGTGCAGCTTGCCAGCGTCCTCAATGGTCCACACCCGAAGTTCCGGCTCTTTGCCAGCACAGCCCTCGTGGGCTTTCACCGACGCCGTCGTCTCAAGCATGAGCCCCATGCTCGCGTTAAGGGGTTTCAAGCGCTCGAGCTCATCGAAGGTGAGAATGCCCAGATTGCTGTGCGGGAGCAGTCCGATGGCGATGGCCGCCGTGCAGAGGTCACAGAGGTAATCCAGAAAATTGTCGTAACCGAGCGCCTCAAGCTTCTCAAGAAAGCCCGGAACCTCGTACGGGCGCTCTCCAAAGGTGAAAAGTGCCTCCGTGCAGTCGGCGTCCTTGGCCTGCCGCAGCAAGGCTTCGACCTCGTCTGGCCCCATAAGGTGCGCCTCAGCGTCGCCGATGTCTCGTCGAAATCCACAGTAACCACACGCATTACGACAGATATTGGTCACCGGAACAAAGACGTTGCGGGTGAACGTGACGCGTGCCGGAAGGGCAAAAGAGAGTATCTCCAAAGGGGCAGCGATGATATCTGCGGTGCTCACGTCCTCAAGCGACATAAAAGCGAAGCCGTTTTTACCTCTACATGACCGCGGTAATATATAAATAACGGGGACGCAAAGCCACCGGTGTGGCGACGATGCAAGCGGTAAAAGCGGTCGTGCCGTTCAAGACGCGCGGAGCGAAGACACGACTTGCGCCCTTTCTCTCTCCTGACGAGCGCATGGCCTTTTCAAAGGCGATGCTCCGTGACGTGCTGCGCAGCCTGCAGGGCATCGACGTGACCATTCTCGCGACCGAGGACTTCGACATAGGATGCGACTGGGCGCACGTACAGCTCAACCACCACGACTTAAACACGGCCATCAACGAGTATATCAAGCACGAACGAAACCCCACCCTCATCGTAATGTCCGATATTCCGCTCATCCAAGAGTGGCACGTTCACGAGATGGTCTCTGAGGGCATCACGCTCGTACCGGGACGCGGCGGCGGCACAAACGCCATTTTCATGCGAGATCCCTCCCGATTCGAGGTCGACTTCTACGAGGTGAGTTTTCTCAAACACGTTGCCATCGCCAAGGAGCGTGGACTCCCCCTCAAAATTCTCGACTCGTTTTACATGAGCACCGACGTTGATAAGCCTGAAGATCTTGCCGAGGTGCTCGTCCATTGCCCCAGCGACTCGTGTTCGTACTTGCGCTCAATTGGCGTCCGGCTCAGCTATGGCAAGAGCCGCATCGGCGTCGAACGCGGCTAATCGTTTCAAAATCCCATATGCCGTCAAACGAATCGCTGCTTTTGAGGAGGTTAAAAGACAGGCGTGAGCCACTGCGAATAGCGCGAATCGTTCCCTCGCGCCGCATTGAAGTACGCGTCCTTAAGTTCCTTTGTAAGCGTACCGACGGTGCCGTCGCCGATGGTGATCCCATCGACGCTCGTTACGGGGGCCACCTCTCCTGCGGTGCCCGTTAAGAAGAGCTCATCGGCTGCATAGAGCTCTGACCGGCTGATCCGTCGCTCATGCACCTTGTAACCACGGTCCGCACAGATCGTAATGATCGCGTCGCGGGTGATCCCCTCAAGAATGTCATCTGAAACCAATGGCGTGACGACTGTACCCTTGCGCACGAGAAACACGTTCTCGCCGCTCCCTTCTGAGACGAACCCGTCCTTCGTGAGTAGTATTGCCTCGTCGTACCCGTCTTGGACCGCCTCGACTTTTGCGAGAACGCTGTTGACGTATGCTCCAGCGAACTTGCCCGTCGGTGGGAGCGCGTTGTCTGAGACACGCGCCCACGAACTCACACACACTTTAAGGCCAGCGCCGTTGTCGTTCGGACTCCCGTCGCTGTCGACGAAGTAATTGCCCATCGGTTCAATGTAGATCGCGTAATCGTTTGCCCTGCCGTATGGGTAAAGGCCAACGGTACCGGCACCCCAGTAGATGATCGGTCGTATGTACACGTCTTCTTTAAGCCCGTTTTCGCGCACGACGTCAACGACAGCGTCGGCGAACTCCTGCTTCGTGAGCGGCACCGTGAGCCTGAGCACGCGCATGTTGCGATACAGCCGCTCAACGTGCTCCGTCAGTCGAACGATGAAGCTTTGACCCTTTTCATCGTTATAATAAGCCCGTATGCCCTCAAACACGGCAGTACCATAATGGAGGGCATGCGTGGTAATGTGAACCGTGGCGTCGTTCCACGCCACGTACTCCCCATTCATCAGAACTTTGCGACTCATCCAAAACCTCTTTTAGCTCACGATCACTGCTATCCGGTAAGGCGTGTTTCTCAATGCGCACCTACACATTTAAACCTTTTTTTTTCTCGGCTACGGTATCAGATAAGTGCTACGCTATCAGATGAGTTATATACCCACCACCGCAACTAATAGTCCACGGGCCTGTAGTATAGTCTGGATAGCACAGCGGCCTCCGGAGCCTCAAACCCGGGTTCAAATCCCGGCAGGCCCGCTCTTTCTCGTCATTCCAGTAGCGCATCGCCCGAGAGCGGTTCTATTCCATTTTACGCTAACACAGCAGCAAGTCAAGTTAGCACGTTACCCTTTTTTCGAGCCGTTTTCTTTCGTAGAGCCTTCGAGAACGCGACGTGTTACTTCGTACCGGACCACGTTAAATGGAAGGTTACAAAAGGGGAACAGCCGAATTTCGATCACGTCGCCGGTTTTCGGATCAACGACAAATGGAAAGTCAGCACAGACCGTCGGTCGATCGGCATAGACGTGGCACTTATCATCCTCTTTAAGAAACTCACACGGCTTTGATTTCTTGAGCGCGTGTGTGTGGCGATGGTCACGGGTACCTGCAAATGGCGTGCAATGTCGTGCGACAAACTCCTCGGATGATAGCTTAAGTCGTGCGCTCAAGCGCTCAACGTCAGCAGACGTCAACCTGACGATATCGAAATAGCAACAGCCTGGAAGCGCACAGTCAGCGCACAAACGTGCTGAAGCATCGTCTGAGCTAAGATCGACTTTGGACAATCGCACGCTTGACAATCCGAAGTGCCATCCCCCTTCGCGTTCACTGATGACCTCGTCAACGATGCGAGTTATGCGTTCCATAGCGCTTCTATCCGGCGCGAGAAGCCCTTTGTATACCTTCGAAGCCAGGGTGCGTCGTAGCTCTTCCTCTCTTCCCGCCTCAAAAAGGCGTCCGTAAGAATCGCCGTCCGGCCGCTGAGCAGCACGCCCTTTGGCCGCACGACGTGCCTCATCTTTTTTGCGCCGTCTGGTCACCACTCATTCATCGCTCCATTGCTGTCCTTGGCAACGTCTTACATCGCACCCTAATAGAGCTTCCCACACGCTAGATGAAGAGATGCCGCAACGATCTGAGCAGCGGTGCGTCGCGCGAATGATAGACGCTGAGGGTAGCAAAGACGTGTCCTGCGCTCCGCAAACAAACGCGGGTTTTGAGTCCCTTTTTCGTAAGAAACCTATTAATGTTAGGATGCGCTCTTTAGAATGATGTCAGACAAGCTAGATGGTTTGCGGGATTTGCTTGAGCGACTCTCAAACGCACACGGGGTTTCCGGACACGAAGGAAGTGCCCGCGATATAATCAAGCACGAGCTCACCCCCTACGTCGATGAGATTCGGATGGACGCGTTCGGCAATCTGATCGCTACCAAGAAAGGAAGCGGGCCGTCGGTCATGCTCTCAGCGCATATGGACGAGGTCGGCCTTTCTGCGAAGTACATTGACGAAAACGGGTTTATCTACTTTATCGGCATCGGCGGTTGGTTCGATCAAACGCTATTAAACCAGCGCGTCACGCTCCACGGAACCAACGGCGCCGTAGCCGGAGTGATCGGTTCAAAGCCGCCTCATATTTTGGAAGAAGAGGAAAAGAAGAAACCGATCCCGATTAAGGATATGTTTATCGACATCGGCGCAGCAAACGCTGAAGAGGTAGAACGCCTCGGCGTGACAATCGGCACGCCCGTCACAATCGATCGCCATTTTACGCCGCTTTCGAACAACCTCGTTACCGGAAAGGCGCTCGACGACCGTGCAGGGTGCGCGATGATGATCGAGGCAATGAAACGCACGAAGGCGACGACGACTATATTTGCGGTCGGATCGACACAGGAAGAGGTCGGCTTGAAGGGCGCCAAGACGGCTTCATTTGGACTGAACCCTGACGTCGCCATAGCAACCGAGACCAATATTGCGGGCGACCATCCCGGCATCGAAAAGAAGTTGGCGCACTTGGAACTTGGCAAGGGCCCGTCTGTCACCGTCGTCGACGGGGGCGGTCGCGGGCTTATCACCCCCGACTCGGTGCTTCGCTGGACTGAGGAGACGGCAGCAAAGGCACAAATCGCCTGCCAGCGTGATGTCAGCTCGGGCGGCACTACTGATGCTATGGCAATCAACCTGACGCGAGCCGGGATACCTGCCGGCGTAGTGAGTGTCGTCACGCGGTATCTCCACACCCCCGTTGAAGTGCTCAATCTCGCGGACCTCGATGCCGCCGCCGAATTAGTTGCCCGAATGCTTGAGACCGTTGGAGACTACTTTTAACGTTCTGGAGCGGTTCAAGCGACCGACGCCGCAAGCGTGAGAGCTTTTATATAGTTACGGCTTCATTTTACCGCGTGGAAGTGACTACCGTGAGGGATCGCTTTATTTAACGATATCAAGTTTTTCGACACGACCCTACGCGATGGCGAACAGACCCCTGGTGTGTCGCTCACCGCCGAGAAAAAACTGTGGATTGCTAAGGCTCTTGACAAACTCGGCGTCGATGTGATCGAAGCGGGATCCGCTGTCACGTCGGAAGGCGAGCGTATCGCCATCAAAGGCGTGGCGAACGAGGGATTGCGTGCTGAGATCTGCAGCTATGCGCGCGCCCTCAAGGGTGACATCGATTATTGTCTCGAATGCGACGTCGACTCAGTGCACCTTGTCGTGCCAGTGTCGGATTTACACATCGAAAAGAAGCTGCGTAAGGATCGAGAGACCGTGCTTCATATGGCCGTGGACACGACCTCATATGCCGTTGATCACGGCCTCTTAGTGGAGTTGAGCGCCGAAGACGCATCACGGGCCGACGGCGTCTTTTTGCGCGAGTTCTATCGTCAAGGTGTCGCCGCGGGCGCACAGCGGCTCTGTTACTGCGATACCGTGGGCGTGCTCGTCCCTGATCGCGCTGCCGCTGAGTTCGCCGACCTCTCGCACATCGCGCCAATAAGCGTACATTGTCATGATGATTTTGGCCTCGCCACAGCGAACTCAGTCGCTGCGCTGGAAGCCGGCGCAACCCAGGTGCACGTGACGGTGAACGGTCTGGGCGAACGGGCCGGAAACGCGTCGCTCGAAGAGCTTGTGATGACGCTCGAGTCGCTTTATGGCTACAAAACGCGCCTTAAAACGACCGAACTCTATCTTATTTCGAGGCTTGTTAGCAGGCTGACGGGGGTACCAGTTGCTCAGAACAAACCGATTGTCGGTGAAAACGCGTTCACGCATGAGTCGGGCATCCACACCCACGGGCTGTTGGCAGACACGAGGACATATGAGCCGATCACTCCTGAGATGGTCGGCAGAGAGCGGCGAATTGTGCTCGGAAAGCACGCAGGCCGCGCGTCAGTACAGCTCGCCCTCAAGGAGCTCGGCCTCGACGCGAGCGACGAGCAACTCGGCGACATATTGAAACGTATTAAGGAACTGGGTGACAAGGGAAAACGTGTTACCGACGCGGATTTGCAGGCCATTGCCGATGCCGTGCTCGAGATCAATCGTGAGGCTCGGATAAAACTTCAAGAGCTGACGGTGGTGTCGGGGAACGTAGTAACGCCGACGTCGTCGATCAAGCTCTCGGTCGACAACCAAGAGGTCGTTGAAGCAGGCACTGGCCTCGGGCCCGTGGACGCCGCGATCAATGCGCTTCGGAAGGCGATAGGAAAGCTTGCTGACATAACGCTCGAAGAATACCACGTTGATGCAATCACCGGCGGCACCGACGCATTAGTCGAAGTGTGGGTCAAGCTCAGCCGAGATGGCCACGTCATAACGGCACGCGGGGCGCGTGCTGACATCATCATGGCGTCGGTTGAAGCGGTCGTTGAAGGCGTAAACAGGCTACTAACGTTGAATGGTAGGTGAGATACAATGAACCTAAGCGGGGCCAAGGCAGTTATCAAAAGTCTCGAATACGAACACGTTGACACCATCTTCGGCATCCCCGGCGGCGTCATCATACCCATCTATGATGAGCTCTTCCAGCAGGATGCCATTACGCACTACCTCGTGCGCCACGAACAAGCGGCAGCCCACGCGGCTGACGGCTATGCGCGAGCGACCGGCAAAGTAGGCGTGTGCATGGCAACGTCAGGTCCCGGCGCGACGAACCTCGTCACAGGGATTGCGACCGCCTACATGGATAGCGTGCCACTCGTCGCGGTCACCGGTCAGGTGACCACCGACCTGATCGGCTACGACGCCTTCCAAGAGGCCGACATCACGGGCATCACACAGCCGATCACTAAACACAACTACTTGATTAGAGATGCGAGCGAGATCCCGCAAACGATCAAAGAGGCGTTTCACATCGCGTCCACCGGGAGACCGGGGCCAGTCCTCGTCGATGTTCCAAAGGACGTGCAGACGACGACGGTTCCCTTTGATTACCCGAAAAAGGTCCACTTGCCCGGGTATCAGCCGACTTACGACGGGCATCCCGGTCAGATCAAGCGAGCGGCAAAGGCCATTTCAGAGGCTCACCGCCCCGTCATCTACGTCGGCGGCGGCGTTAAGATTAGTGGAGCTTCCGAGGAGGTGCGCGCCCTCGCTGAGGCCATTCTGGCACCCGTAACGATGACGCTTATGGGCATGGGAGTGTTGCCCGCTGAGCACCCGCTATCATTGGGGATGCTCGGCATGCACGGGACGCGGTACGCGAACTACGCGGTTACGGAATCAGATCTTATTATCGCAATCGGCGCACGCTTTGACGACCGCGTGACTGGCAAGATCGCGAGCTTTGCGCCGAACGCGAAGATCATTCATATTGACATTGACCCCGCCGAGATCGGCAAGAATGTCAGAGTTGACATACCGATCGTTGGTGACGTGAAGCGTGTGCTCCAAAAACTTATGCCGATGCTCACGCAGACGCGCACGAAAGAGTGGATGGAGAAGGTGCACACGTGGAAACGCGAATACCCCCTTGAGTTTGAAGAGACGGGTTTAAAGCCACAATACGTCGTGCGCGAGATAAGCAGATTATGCCCGGACGCGATCGTATGCACCGAGGTCGGGCAACATCAGATGTGGGCGGCGCAATATTTCAGCCATCGTCACCCGCGTAACTTCATTTCTTCAGGCGGTCTCGGGACGATGGGATACGGGTTCCCCGCATCCATCGGAGCGAAGATCGGTCGGCCGGATGAGACCGTCTTTGATCTCGCAGGCGACGGGAGTTTCACCATGAATTGTCAGGAGCTTGCCACGGCGGTCGCTTACGACGTTCAGGTCAAGGTGGCGATCTTCAATAACGGTTACCTCGGCATGGTCCGGCAGTGGCAGGAACTCTTCTACGACCGGCGGTACTCCGCGACGAAGCTCTCTGAGATCAACTTCGTGAAGCTCGCAGACGCGTTCGGCGCCCACGGAATACGCGTCGATTCGGCGAGCGAAGTTGCGCCCGCGATCAAAGAGGCGCTTTCGGTGCCAAAACCCGTAATCATTGACTTCAGAATCGAACCTGAAGAGTGCGTGTTCCCCATGGTGCCGGCAGGGGCGGCGCTTAACGAAATACTCGACGCAAAGAGCGGGAAGGTGTAGCCAAATGAGACACACCCTTTCGGTCCTCGTCCAAAATAAGCCTGGCGTGCTTGCAAGAACAGCCGGCCTTTTTAGCAGACGCGGGTATAACATCGAGAGCCTAACCGTTGGTGTCACCGAAAACGAAAACGTTTCCCGGATGACTATCGTGGTGGCCGGCGATGACACCGTGGTCGAACAAGTTACCAAGCAGCTCAACAAGCTCATCGAAGTCATCAAGGTGAGCGATCTCACGAAAGAGTCGTACGTCGACCGAGAGCTCGTGCTCATCAAAGTCACGGCCGACAGCTCAACTCGAGGAGAGATTATGCAGCTTGTCGATGTATTCAGGGCGCGCATCGTCGACGTGGCCGCTAAAAGCCTCATCATTGAGGTGACGGGAGATGCGGAAAAAATTACAGCGCTCATCGATACTCTCAAGCAATTCGGCATCAAGGAGATCGTAAGGACGGGCACGCTAGCCCTAGGAAGAGGGCCCAAGGTAATACAAAGCGGTAAGGACTAGCGTTAATACGTTTGAAGAAACACCGGAGAAGCGCTCACCTAAGTATCACCTCGTCGATACGCTGCTAAGGACAGTGCTCAAACGAGGGATTACGATGGTGATCAACGCTCAAAGCGCCGTAAGCTTTTTTTGTGCACCTCACACATTACAAACGCTGAAGAAGAAAAGTGGAGGGTCAACATATGGTACAGATGTTCTATAACGAAGACGCTGACTTGAAAAACTTAAGCGACAAGATAATCGCAATCATCGGTTACGGCAGCCAAGGACACGCACAAGCACAAAATCTGAAGGACTCAGGGTTAGACGTCATCATTGGCCTGCGCAAGGGGCGATCGTGGGACAAGGCGCAAAATGACGGCTTCAACGTCGTGAGCGTCAAAGAGGCGGCTAAAAAGGGGGACATCGTGCAGATGCTCCTTCCCGACGAACGCCAAGCGGCAGTCTATGCTTCTGAAATCGGAAAGCACCTCGAAGAAGGGAACGCGATTTCGTTTTCTCACGGCTTCAACATTCATTATAGCCAGATCGTTCCCCCGGCAAACGTAGACGTTTTTATGGTTGCCCCAAAAGGGCCAGGACACCTTGTTCGCCGCGTGTATACGCAAGGCGAAGGCGTTCCCGCGTTAGTTGCCGTATGGCAAGATTACACGGGGAACGCATTTCAAACGGCGCTGGCATATGCTAAGGGGATTGGAGCGACACGAGCCGGGGTTCTTGAGACGACGTTTAAGGAAGAGACCGAGACTGACCTCTTCGGGGAGCAAGCCGTCCTTTGCGGTGGAACGACCGCACTAATCAAAGCTGGGTTTGAAACGTTGGTTGAAGCTGGATATAAGCCAGAAATTGCCTATTTTGAGTGTCTGCACGAATTAAAGCTCATTGTCGATCTTATCCACGAAGGCGGGCTTTCATGGATGCGTCATTCAATTAGCGACACCGCGGAATATGGAGATCTCACGCGAGGCGACCGCATCATCACTGACGCCACTCGCGAAGCTATGCGCGGGTTGCTTAAAGACATTCAAACTGGTGAGTTCGCACGCGAATGGATACTTGAGAACCAAGCTCATCGCCCGGTGTACAATTCCCTCAAGCAAAAAGACCGAGAGCACCCGATAGAGGTGGTGGGTAGTAAACTTCGCGCCATGATGTCATGGCTCAAGTGACCTTCTAATCGATGTGATCGCGTTGCTATCCTCACCTTCCGACTCAGCTTAGTGTGCAAGACGTTGCAGTTAGTGAGCTAGACGAT
>Ga0208851_1000770_pt1 | contig 12627 bp, 12 predicted proteins | sample NGESurshal092012_FD_184481 | JGI IMG/M metagenome (GOLD analysis project Ga0208851, IMG submission 184481) | Arctic peat soil microbial communities from Barrow, Alaska - NGEE Surface sample 415-2 shallow-092012 (SPAdes) | ecosystem: Environmental > Terrestrial > Soil > Wetlands > Peat ... | reverse complement strand
ATGGCGATTTCCTTCTACATGTTGCTGACACTGGCCGCGATGAACGACATCATCGCCTACAAGTTCCACATCTCGCTCAACGCGACGACGTGGATCGGCCGCATCGGCATGCTGGTGCTGCCCCCGCTGGTGTTCTTCATCACTTACCGCTGGGCGGTGGGCCTGCAGCGCAGCGACCGCGATGTGCTCGAGCACGGCGTGGAGACGGGCATCATCACCCGCCTGCCGCACGGCGCCTACATCGAGTTGCACCAGCCGCTGGGCCCGGTCGACGACCACGGCCACCCGATTCCGCTGGAGTACCAGGGCGCAGCGGTGCCCAAGCGGATGAACAAGCTGGGTGCCGGCGGCGCACCGGGCCGCGGCAGCTTCCTGACGGCCGACCCGGCCAGCGAGGCCGACGCACTCAACGCAGCGGCCCACACCACCGAGGCCAAGGCGCTCACCACGCTGAAGGAGTGGCAGGACGACGAGTCCGGCCCGAACGGCAACGGCCAGCACTAAGAGTCACAACGAAGCAAGCCCCGGGTCCTCGGCCCGGGGCTTGCTTCGTTGAACGGGGTTTGAGTGTGCATCCGGGACGGGATTTCTCGAGAATCCCCGCCCTCAGCGCACACTCAAAGGCAGAACGACGTCGACTGCCTACTCGGGCGCCTGAGCCTCGTCCAGGTCCGCGCGCAGCTGACGCAGATAGAACACCGGGATCACCGGCATGGCGACGGTGACGACTGCGGCCACGCCCAGCGCCACCCAGGCGCCGGTCTCGTTGGCCGCGGCCAGCAGATAAGTGGCGAGCGAAACACCGATCAGGGCAAGCCCGATCGCGCCCATCAGGGTCGCGGTGCCGCGCAGCCACAGCCGGTCCAGTTGGGTCGCCGGGAGCAGCAGGTCGCCCCGACGCGACGCCGACGACTGGGCGAAGGCGGGCTGATACGGCTCGTACGGGTCGACCGTCGCCCCGAAGACCTTCAGCTTCTCCGTCCGGGCCTCTGCGGGCCGTACAGGGGCACGCGCGGGCGTCTGCGGCGCTGCCGCCGCAGCCTTGGTGGCGGCGTCGCCGGCGGGCAGCACGGGTTCGGCCAGCGCCGCACGGCGCGCCCGGATCAGCAGTGGGACGGCGCCGACGATGATCAGCGCAGACACCGCGATGACGCTGTAGAGCACCCAGGGGGTGTGCTTGCCCTCGCCCCCGAGGGTGTGCCCGCGGCCGAGGTCCACCAGCGCGACCACCGCGATGACGGTCACCGCCAGCAGCACCAGCCAGATCGCCCCGCACACCCCGACCAGGATGCGATCCACCGTCTGCGGTGAACGGTCGTCGTCTTCTGTCACGCCTGCCACGGCGACCTCCGATTCGCGGGCCATCAGCAGCTCGTCTGAGCGGAATTGCTCTGGTTCGACGAGAGTACGGTCCCGTCGCTGGTCGTGATAGAGCAGTTCAGCTTGCTGACCAGGAACAGGCTCGACGCCTGGACCGAGCCGACGTCGGACTGCGAGATCGGCGTCACCGTCAGCGACCACGGGATGTAGACGTTGCGCTGGGTGCGGCGACGCCCCGAGGCGTCGACATACGTCACCGTGATGATGTCGCCGGGGGCCTTCGTGCCGGTCACCGAGTAGGTGACCTGACGCGGGCCGGCCGGTGTGGTGGTCGTGGGCGGCGGAGCGGGGGTGGTGGTCACTGGCGGTGGCGCCTCCGTCGGAGCGGGCGGTGGTGGGGGTGGCGGCGGTTCCGGCGTCACCGTCACCGTCTCGGTGGGCGGCGGCGGTGGCGGCGGTTCCTCGGTACTCGGCGGAGGCGGCGGTGGTGGCGGCTCAGTGGTGGTGATCTCGTCCTGCACCGGCGGCAGCGAGACGGAGGTGGTGGTCTTGGGAGTGGCAAGCTTGCCGGTATCGGTGCTGGTGACCAGCAACGACACCGAGACCACCAGTGCGACAGCGGCGATGATCGCGGTGACACCCACCACCCACGGCCATTTGGGCGGTTCGCCGTCCTCGATGATCTCGGGTGCCGAGTCGTAGGTCTCGTAGTCGTAGAGCCGGGGGTCGGGTGCGACGTAGGGGCCCGCGGTGTAGTGCTCGAGTTCCGGAGCGGAATAGGCCCGATGGAAGCCGGTGTCGGTGACCAGGTCTTCCTGGTACTCGTCGGTCTGCTGACCGCCCGGCTCCTCGTCTGGCGGATTCGGCCCGCTCATCCTCGCCTGTCCTCTTTCGACTACATCACCGCAGCACGCGGGCCAAGGACTGGCGCGCGGCGTGCCGACGGCTCGCATTGCCCTGGCGAAACCCTACCCAACGGGTGAGGCGGGCGCGTCGCAGCACACCGTTGGGCGTCAAGTGACGCCTCGATTGTGACCTTCGAACGCTCAGTGCTTCTCGGGACCGACGTAGTACTCGAAGACCAAGCCCGAGACTGCGCCCAGCACGAACACGACGCCGGCGACGATCAGCCAGGGCAGCCACAGCGCGGCGCCGACGGCGGCGGTCGAGAAGGACAGCGCGATCAGGATCGGCCACCAGCTGTGCGGCGCGTAGAACCCCAACTCCCCTGCGCCGTCACTGATTTCAGCGTCCTCGTAGTCCTCGGGCCGGGTGTCGAGCCGACGGGCGACGAAGCGGAAGAAGGTGGCGATGATCAGCGAGAGGCCGGCGGTGAGCACCAGCGCGGTGGTGCCCGCCCACTCGATTCCGCCGTTGCCGTACAGCGCGGTGAGCACTCCGTACACGACCGAGGCGAGGACGAAGAACGCGGTCAGGACCTCGAACAACCTGGCTTCGATATGCATGAGCGATCCCCTACTTGCTCGCCTGCGGAATTACCTGCTCGCCACGACGCGTGTCGAACGGGTGGGTGCTGATCGCGACCGGCGACTGGTTGATCGCCTGCAGCGCTTCGGCATTGGTCTTGCCTGCGATGCGCGCGTCCATGTAGGCCTTGAAGTCGTTGGCCGACACGACCCGGACCTCGAAGTTCATCATCGAGTGATAGGTGCCGCACATCTCAGCACAGCGCCCGACGAACGCGCCGGTCTGGTCGATCTCGGCGACCTGGAATTTGTTGTCCGAGTGGTTGGCGGCCGGATCCGGGAAGACGTCGCGCTTGAACAGGAACTCGGGCACCCAGAACGAGTGGATGACGTCGGCGGAGGCCACCTGGAACTCGATGCGCTTGCCGGCCGGAACCACCAGGACCGGGATCTCGTCGCTGGTTCCCAGCGTCTCGACCTTGTCGAAGTTCAGGTAGGTGCGGTCCTCGGGGTTCAGGCCGCGCACCGCGCCGACCTTCTCCTCGCCGCTGCGGGCGTCCATACCCTCGGGCTTGGAGACCAACGCGGCCTTGCGGGCCGGGTCGGCGCCGTCGTAGTTGAAGGTGCCGTCTTTGAAGGCAATCTTCTGGTAACCGAACTTCCAGTTCCACTGGAAGGCGGTGACGTCGACGACGACCTCGGGGTTCGGCTCCTTGTGCAGCATCTTCTGCTGCACCACCACGGTGAAGTAGAACAGCACCGAGATGATGAGGAACGGGATGACGGTCAGCACCAGCTCCAGCGGCATGTTGTAGCCGAACTGGCGGGGCAACTCGTCGTCGCCCTTCTTCTTGCGGTGGAACGCCGCCGTCCAGAACATCAGGCCCCAAACGATCACGCCGACGACGAGGGCGGCGGCGACGGAGCCGACCCACAGGTCGCGGTTGGTGTGCGCTCCCGGAGTGATGCCTTTGGGCCAGCCGAGGCCCAAGACTTCCTGCCAGCTGCACCCGCTGAGCGTCAGCGCCAGCACACCGAAGGTGACCGCCAGCGCCACCTTACGGAGCCGGGAACCGCGGGTCTTCACTTTGGCGCCTCCTGTTTCAGGTCCTGCTCATGGCCCTAATGAACCGCTTTTTTCTCATCGCGAGAGCATTTTCGCGAATCGAATACTACGCAGCGTAGACCACGCGCGATCACCAAGCCCGACACACCTCCAATTCCGTCATCGAGTCGGGATGCCGCCGCGGCAGGCGGAGCCGGACGTGCGGCATACTTGGCCGCGTGTGCGGACTGCTTGCCCTGGTTTCGGATCCGGCAAGCGGCATCACCGCCGAGACGGTCGAGGCGGTGGCCGGCGCGTCGCCCCTGATGCGCCACCGGGGCCCCGACGAGCCCGGGACGTGGACAGATGCGGCCGGAGCCGACGGGGCGGCGACATCGGGCACAGTGGTGCTCGGTTTCAACCGGCTCTCGATCATCGACATCGCACACTCGCACCAGCCCCTGCGGTGGGGCCCGCCGGAGGATCCGGACCGCTATGTGCTCGTGTTCAACGGCGAGATCTACAACTACCTCGAGCTGCGCGCCGAACTCGCCGAGCAGCACGGCGCCGTCTTCACCACCGAGGGCGACGGCGAGGCGATCCTGGCTGCCTACCACTACTGGGGCACCGAGGCGCTGACCCGGCTGCGGGGCATGTTCGCTTTCGCGCTGTGGGACAGCCGCGACCTGAAACTGTTCTGCGCCCGCGACCCGTTCGGCATCAAGCCGCTGTTCATGGCGACCGGGCCGGGTGGCACCGCCGTCGGCAGCGAGAAGAAATGTCTGCTCGACCTGGCTCCCGTGCTGGGCCTGGACACCGGCATCGACGAGCGTGCCGTCCAGCACTACACCGTGCTGCAGTACGTGCCGGAACCGGAGACGCTGCATCGCGGGATCCGCCGGCTGGAGTCGGGCTGCTACGCGGTCATCCGGCCAGGCCAGGAACCGAAGGTGCGCCGCTACTTCGTGCCGCGCTTTGCCGCCACTCCGTTCACCCCCGGCAGCGAGCAGGCCCGGTACGACGAGATCACCGCGGTGCTCGAGGACTCGGTGGCCAAGCACATGCGCGCCGACGTGACGGTCGGGGCGTTCTTGTCCGGCGGCATCGACTCCACCGCGATCGCGGCCCTGGCGATCCGTCACAACCCGCGGTTGATCACCTTCACGACCGGCTTCGAGCGCGAAGGCTTCTCGGAGGTCGACGTGGCGGTGGCCTCAGCGGAGGCGATCGGCGCGCGGCACGTGGCCAAGGTCGTCAGCCAGTCGGAGTTCGTGGCCGCGCTGCCCGAAATCGTCTGGTATCTCGACGAACCGGTGGCCGACCCCGCCCTGGTGCCGCTGTTCTTCATCGCGCGCGAAGCCCGCAAGCACGTCAAGGTGGTATTGAGCGGAGAGGGTGCCGACGAGCTCTTCGGCGGCTACACGATCTATCGGGAACCCTTGTCGCTCAAACCTTTCGACTACCTTCCGCGTCCGGTGCGCAAGTCGCTGGGCCGGGCGTCGCGGCCGCTGCCCGAAGGCATGCGGGGAAAGAGCCTGCTGCATCGCGGCTCGCTGACGCTCGAGGAGCGCTACTACGGCAACGCGCGCAGCTTCTCCGACGACCACCTTCGCGCCGTGTTGCGCGGGTTCAACCCGGATTGGACCCACACCGACGTCACGGCCCCGATCTACGCCGAGTCGGCCGGCTGGGATCCGGTGGCGCGCATGCAGCACATCGACCTGTTCACCTGGCTGCGCGGCGACATCCTGGTCAAGGCCGACAAGATGACGATGGCGAACTCACTCGAGTTGCGCGTGCCGTTCCTGGATCCTGAGGTGTTCGCGGTCGCCTCCCGACTGCCGTTCGACCAGAAGATCACCCGCACCACCACCAAGTACGCGCTGCGGCGCGCGCTGGAGCCGATCGTGCCCCCGCACGTGCTCAACCGGGCCAAGCTGGGCTTCCCCGTCCCGATCCGGCACTGGTTGCGCTCGGGTGAGCTGATGGACTGGGCCTACGGCATGATCGACGCCTCGCAGGCCGGCCAGTTCGTCGACACCGCGGCGGTGCGCACGATGCTCGACGAGCACCGCGCCGGTGAGAGTGACCACAGCCGGCGGTTGTGGACGGTGCTGATCTTCATGCTGTGGCACGCGATCTTCGTCGAGCACAGCATCATGCCGACGATCAGCGAGCCGCAGTACCCGGTGCAGCTCTAACCCAGCGCTTGAGCGATCTCCTCGGCGGCCGCGCCGCCGTAGGCGTCGGCGAGCCTGGTCTTGGCCACCTCGAGGTTCCACGTCCAGTTCTGGGTGCCGGTTGTCTCCAGCACCAGCACCGCCACCAGGGAGCCCAACTGCGCGGCGCGCTCCAGGCTCAGACCGGCGCTGCGGGCGGTCAGGAAGCCGGCCCGGAAGGCGTCTCCCACCCCAGTCGGGTCCACCTGGGCGGTCTCCGGGACGACCTCGACGTGGATGTTGGTGCCGTCGGGGCCGACCAGGTCGACGCCCTTGGCGCCCAGGGTGGTCACGCGCAGGCCGACCTGGGCTAGCACGTCGGCGTCGGTCCAGCCGGTCTTGGACAGCAGCAGGTCCCACTCGTAGTCATTGGTGAACAGGTAGGTGGCGCCGTCGATGAGCTGTCTGATCTCCTCACCGGAGAGCCGGGCCAGCTGCTGGGACGGGTCGGCGGCGAAGGCCAGCCCGAGCTTGCGGCACTCGTCGGTGTGCAAGAACATCGTGTCCGGGTCGTTGGCGCCGACGATGACGAGCTCGGGCGTACCGATGGTCTCGACAACGTTCGCCAGCTTGATGTTTCGCGCCTGCCACATCGCGCCCGGGTAGAACGAGGCGATCTGGGCCATGTCGGTGTCGGTGGTGCAGACGAACCGCGCGGTGTGCGCGGTGTCGGAGATCAACACGTTGTCGCAGTCGACGCCTGCGGCCTCCAGCCATTCGCGGTAGTCGGTGAAGTCCACCCCCGCCGCGCCGACCAGGGCCGCGCGCCCGCCCAGCACACCGATCGCGTAGGCCATGTTCCCCGCGACGCCGCCGCGATGGACGACGAGGTCGTCGACCAGGAAGCTCAGCGATACCTTCTGGAGGTGCTCGGCGAGGAGTTGTTCGGAAAACCGCCCGGGAAAGCGCATCAGGTGGTCGGTGGCAATGGATCCGGTCACCGCGATGGTCACGAAGCGTCCGCCCTTCATTTGGTAGCTGATCTAGGTAACGATAGCTGCGTAAACGTCACCGTTCATCTCCGACCCGGTGCGCTAGCCTGCCTACAAGAGCCGACTATATGGGCCGACAGCGGCGTCGATGTGGCCGGTGCTTCCTTATACCCCTGCAACGACCCCAGGAGACGTATCGATGGCTGACCCCTTTCCGCCGCCCCAGCAGGTCGGCGCCGAGGGTCAACCGTTCCCCGGCCCGCAGGCGTACTCCGAGCCGTATCCCGATGACCGGTTCGGCCCCGCCGCCGCCCCACCGCCGGGCGTGCCCTATCCCGGCCCGTATCCGGGAATGCTGCCGCCGCCGGTGGGATACCCGCAGCCGAAACCCCGCCGTCGCAAGGTGCTGTGGCTGAGCCTGCTGGCGCTCGGTCTGGTGGGCGCCCTGGTGGCGGCCATGCTGGTCATCCGAACCACCCGTCCCGCCACGGGTGCCGGCGTGTTCACCGAGGGCGCGACCAAGTCGGCGATCCAGAGCTATCTCAGCGCACTGTCCAACGGCGACACCGAGATCGTCGCGCGGAACAACCTGTGCGGCATGTACGACGCGGTCAAAGACCGCCGCGGCGATCAGGCGCTGGCGCGGCTGGCCAGTGATGCGTTCCGCAGGCAGTTCACCCGTGCGGAGGTGACGTCGATCGACAAGATCGTGCTGTCGTCGTCGTATCAGGCTCAAGTGCTGTTCACCATGAGGGTCGCGCCGGCGTCGGGTGCGCGGAACAGCCGCGATGAGGAACAGGGTGTCGCGCAGGTGCTGCGCCAGGACAACCAGCTGCTGGTGTGCTCGTACCTACTGCGAACGGCCGCCCAGTACTGAACGCAGTGAAGGACTGAATCAGACGGGAGTACTGAGCGGCCGTTGCGGAGGTTGTTACGTCAGTTGAACGAGTCGCCGCAGGCGCAAGAGCCGGTGGCGTTCGGGTTGTCGATGGTGAAGCCCTGCTTCTCGATGGTGTCGACGAAGTCGATCATGGCGCCCTGCACGTAGGGGGCGCTCATCCGGTCGACGGTGAGGTTCACGCCGCCGAACTCCGCGGTCAGGTCACCGTCGAGAGCCCGGTCGTCGAAGAACAGGTTGTAGCGCAGGCCGGCGCAGCCGCCGGGCTGCACGGCGATGCGCAGGGCCAGGTCGTCACGACCTTCCTGGTCGAGCAGCGACTTCGCCTTGGAGGCCGCGGCGTCGGTCAGGGTCACGCCGTGGGTGGCGGTCGTCACGCCCGCGCCCTCGGAGGCGGTGGCGCTCTGCGACTCGTCGGAAACAGTCATTGCGTCTCCCTCATGCGGATGTCTGTCGTGGGTTCCCGTGGGGGTTAGGCCCACCTCATCAACGGTACCTTGTCCGGCCGCTATTCCCGATTCAAGCCGTCCCCAGTCCGGCCGCCGTGCGGCAGGCCAGCCCGGCCAACTGATCGGCGGCCCCGTCGATGGCCGCCTGCACCGACCCTGCGTAGTCGGCGATCGCGTAGGCCGCGGCGATGCCGGCCTCGGGCAGCGCGGCGGGATCGAGTGCCACCTGGCCGGCCAGCACGATCACCGGGACACCGCGCGGGCGCGCTCCGGCAGCCAGGGCGCTGACCACCTTGCCGTGCAGCGACTGGTCGTCGAAGCGGCCCTCGCCGGTGACGATCACGTCGGCCGCGGCGACGTCGTCGGCCAGCCCGGTGTGCTCGGCGATGACGGCCGCACCCGACTCCCGGACGGCACCGAGCGCCAGCAGCGCCGCACCCAGTCCCCCGGCCGCACCGGCCCCCGGCAGCGGGCTCACCGGCCGGCCGGCCAGTGCGTCGAGTTTGGCCGCCCAGGCCGTCATCCGCTGTTCGAGGATTTCGACGGTCGCCGGGTCGGCGCCCTTCTGCGGGCCGAAGATCCGAGCCGCACCCATCGGCCCCAGCAGCGGGTGTTCGACGTCGGTGGCCGCGATCAGCCTTACTCCGCCCAGTTCGTCGTGCGCCTGGCGCAGGCCGCCGAACGCCTCCATCAGCCCGCGTCCGCCGTCGGTACAGGCACTGCCGCCGAGTCCGACGACAATCGTGGTCGCTCCGGTCTTCAGCGCGGCGTCCACGAGCTGGCCGACACCGCGACTGTGTGCGGCCACCGCGGTCTGGTCGGTCGGGGGGCCGCCGAGCAGCGACAGCCCGCAGGCCTGGGCGCACTCGAGGTAGGCGGTCGAGGTGCGCGGGTCGTAGACCCATTCGGCGTCGACCTCGACGTCCAGCGGCCCGGACACCCGGGTGTGGCGGACCTCGCCCAGCCGGCCGGCCAGCACACCGACGAAGCCGGGGCCGCCGTCGGACTGCGGTGCCAGGACCAGCTTGTCGCCGGCCCGCGCCTGTCGCCAGCCCGCGGCGATGGCGTCTGCGGCCTCGACCGCGCTGAGGCTGTCGCCGTAGCAGTCCGGGGCGATCAACACCTGCAAAGCGGCCTCCGAACCCGTCATTCCTGCAGGGTAGAGCCGCGCTTCACGAGGTGCATGCCGGGCCGGTGCCGAGGCGAAGTAACCTGGCAGGCGTGAAGCTGCTGGGCCGCAAGAACGACGGCGACGTGCCGGAGGCCGAGCCGACGGCGCTCGAAGAGTCCGCGTCGGTGCGCACCACCGCGCCCAAGGGCAGGCCGACCCCCAAGCGCAGCCAGTCCGAGAAACGGCGGGGACCGGTGGCGCCGGCGCCGATGACGACCTCCGAGGCGCGCAAGCGCCGCAAGGAGATGCGAGCGACCCTCACCAAGGAGGAACGCAAGGCCGACAAGCTGCAGCGCCGCGCCGCGATGACCGACCGCCGCGAGAAGATGATGGCCGGCGAGGAGGACTACCTACTGCCGCGCGACAAGGGGCCGGTGCGCCGCTACGTCCGCGACATCGTCGACTCCCGGCGCAACCTGCTCGGCCTGTTCATGCCGGCGGCGCTGTTCATGATCTTCGTCATGCTCTCCGTGCCCAAGGTTCAGCTGTTGATCTCCCCGGCCATGCTCGTGCTGATGGCGATCATGGGCGTCGACGCGGTCCTGCTGGCCCGCAAGGCCAACAAAGCGGTCGCAGCCAAGTTCCCCGATAACACCGAAGGTCCTTGGAAGCTCGGATTTTACGCCGCGGGCCGGGCATCTCAGCTGCGCCGCATGCGCGCCCCCCGGCCTAGGGTGGAGCGCGGGGCCAAGGTCACCTGACCAGACCCGGCACGGTGCGCACGCTGGTGCTCGGCGGAATCAGGTCGGGCAAGTCACGATGGGCGGAGATGGCGATCGACACCGACGGTGCGGTGCGTTATGTGGCGACCGGCGCGCTGCCGCAGGGTGATCCGTCCTGGGCGGCCCGGATCACCGCGCACCGCGAGCGCCGTCCTGAGGCCTGGGACACCGTGGAGACCGTCGACGTGGCAGCGCAGTTGCGCGCCGCACCGCACACCGCGACCCTGGTCGACGACCTCGGCGGCTGGCTGACCGGGGTACTGGACCGGCGCGGCTGGGATGACGGTTCGGTGAACGACGAGGTCGACGAATTGGTCTCGGCTGTCGAAGAATTCAGCGCCCCGCTGGTCTTGGTCAGTCCCGAGGTGGGCCTGACGGTGGTGCCGGCCACCGCATCCGGGCGTCGCTTCGCCGACGAACTCGGCACTCTCAACCAACGACTCGCCCAGCACTGTGAGCGAGTGGTCCTGGTGGTCGCAGGGCTACCGGTCTGGGTCAAACCGACGGAGGTGTTGTGACGGAGTTCCCGGCGGTGACCCCGCCCAATTCCCGTGCCGCCGCGGCGGCGCGCCGCCGGCAGGACATCCTCACCAAGCCGGCCGGTGCGCTCGGCCGGCTCGAGAACCTGTCGGTGTGGGTTGCCTCCTGCCAAGGGCATTGTCCGCCAAGGCAATTCGAACGGGCACGAATAGTGGTGTTCGCCGGTGACCATGGCGTGGCCCGCACCGGCGTGTCGGCATACCCGCCGGAAGTCACCGCACAGATGGTGGCCAACATCGACGCGGGCGGCGCGGCGATCAACGCCCTCGCCGAGATCGCGGGTGCGACGGTGCGGGTGGTGGACATCGCGGTGGACACCGACGGACCCGCCGCGGATTACAAGGTGCGCCGCTCCAGCGGCAATATCGCAGTCGAGGACGCGCTGAGCGAAAATGAGGTGCTCGCCGCCCTCGATGCGGGCCGGCGCATCGCCGACGAGGAGGTCGACGCAGGCGCCGACCTGCTCATCGCCGGCGACATGGGCATCGGAAACACCACGGCGGCAACGACGTTGATCGCCACGCTGACCGACACCGTCGCGATCCTGCGGTCACTGGCCGAGGTGTGCGACCTGGAGGCCGTCGACAACGTGCTCGACGCCGCACCAGGCTTCTCCGTGTTGTCCGCCGGCGAGCAGGCTTTCACCGGCCGTGCGGGCGAGCGGCTGTGGAACGAGCTGGGCGCGGTCGTGGTCGATCGGTGGGACGAGGTGGTGGACGCGCTCGACGGGATCGTCACCACACCCGAGGTGCAGGCCGATGCGCTGGAGACGGCCCAGGCCGAAGCTGCCGCCATCGCGGTGGCCGAGAAGGTCGTCGAAGGCGCCGGAGTCGAGGGCACGGCGACGTCGGACGAGGACGACGAGGACGACCGCGACGAGGACCTGGAATTCTGGGACGAAACGGGCGTCGACTGCCTTGAGGTCACCGTCGGCGAACGCACCGGCTGGACCCTGCGTTGCTACCTCGGCGAGGACCCGGTGTTCCTGTCGCAGGGCGACCGGATCCAGATCTATTCCTCCCCCGAGGCCCTGGAGAACTATCTCATCGAGACCGATCCGCAGCACAGCCTGGCCAGCCTGGGAGTCTGGCCGGACATCAGGACCGCGGTCGTGGAGGGCGACGCCGCGGTGATGGCCGGCCCGGAGAACACCTATCTCCTCAATGGCCTGGCCAAGGACCTGCTGGCCGGCCCGGAAAACGTCGACCGCGATCAACTCACCCTCGGCGTGGAACTCCTGGTCGACGCGGCGACGGCCAGGGGTGATACGGAGACGGTCGAGGCGCTCGGCTCCTCGACGCCGCTGGGCAATCTGGTCAGCATCATCATCAAGCCCGATCCGGCGCGGATGACGCCGTCGCCGCCGTTCGATGACGAGGCCGCGGCATGGTCGATCCTGGTCGACCGCTTCGTCTCGACTCTCGATTGGGACGGCGAACGCCAGTGACAGACAGGGGGTGACGGACGTTCGTCCCCGGCGGTGGGGAGAGCGGGCGGGCGCGCCGGTCAGGTCGCCCGAGCGGCGACGGTCGGGTCGGCGCCGACCCCGGTGCCGGCGGCGTCACCGGGAGCTGACCGACGCAACCGGTCGTAACCCGGCTTGATCACCTGTTCGATGATCTGCAGGCGCTGGTCGAACGGCAGGAACGCCGACTTCATCGCGTTCACCGTGAACCACTGCAGGGTGTCCCAGCCGTAGCCGAAAGCCTCGCTGAGCGCGGTCATCTCGCTGGTCATCGAGCAGCCGGACATCAACCGGTTGTCGGTGTTGACCGTCACCCGGAACTTCAGCTCGGCCAGCAACCCGATCGGGTGCTTCGCGATCGACTGGGCGGCACCGGTCTGCACGTTCGACGTCGGCGCCATCTCCAGCGGGATCCGTTTGTCCCGCACGTATTCGGCGA
>Ga0208851_1000769_pt1 | contig 12630 bp, 10 predicted proteins | sample NGESurshal092012_FD_184481 | JGI IMG/M metagenome (GOLD analysis project Ga0208851, IMG submission 184481) | Arctic peat soil microbial communities from Barrow, Alaska - NGEE Surface sample 415-2 shallow-092012 (SPAdes) | ecosystem: Environmental > Terrestrial > Soil > Wetlands > Peat ... | reverse complement strand
CCTCGCCCCTGGCCTGCTCGGGCGACAGGTACTGCGCGGTGCCGAGCACCGCCGAGGTCTGGGTCATGGTGGCGGCGCTGTCGGCGATCGCCCGGGCGATGCCGAAGTCCACGACCTTGACCTGCCCGGTGCGGCTGAGCATGACGTTGCCGGGCTTGATGTCGCGGTGGATGATCCCGTGCCGGTGGCTGTAGTCCAGGGCCGCGAGGACCCCGCTGCCGATCTCCAGCGCCCGCTCCGGCAGGAAACGGTGTCCGGACTTCAGCATGTCGCGCAGCGTGGTGCCGTCGACGAACTCCATGACGATGTACGGCACGGCGACCCCGTTGACGTCGGTCTCGCCGGTGTCGTAGACCGCCACGATGTTGGGGTGGTTGAGCGCAGCGGAGGACTGCGCCTCCCGCTGGAACCGGGTGTGGAACGCGGGGTCCCTGGCCAGGTCGCTACGCAGCAGCTTGATGGCGACCCGGCGGCCGAGCCGGAGGTCGCGCCCCTCGTGCACCTCGGCCATCCCGCCGCGGCCGATGACCTCGCCGAGCTGGTAGCGGTCGCTGAGGAGGCGGGGCTGCCCCACGTTGCCGGTGTCCGTCGGCGTCCCGTCCGTGCTCATCGCACCATCCTCGTCGCTTCCATGGTTCCCGATCATCCCTGAAGGACCGCCTCGATCACTGCCTTGGCGACCGGCGCTGCGAGTCGCCCCCCGCTGACCTCGCCCAGCTTGGTGGTGCCCTGGACCAGCACCGCAACAGCAACCTGCGGGTCGTCGGCCGGGGCGAAGGCGATGAACCACGCGTTGTCCGGCTGGCCCGGCGCGGTCTGTGCGGTGCCCGTCTTGCCGGCCACCTTGACCCCCGGGATCTGCGCCGAGGTCCCGGTTCCGGTCTGGACGACGCCCACCATCATGTCCGTCATCTGCTGGGCCAGCTCGGGGGTGAGCACCCGGTTGAACGGGGTCGCCGTCGCCGTCTCCAGGATGGCGAGGTCCGGCCCGCGGACCTCCTGCACCAGGTATGGCGTCATGACCACCCCCCGGTTGGCCACCCCGGCGGCCACCATGGCCATCTGCAGGGCGGTCGCGCGGACATCGAACTGGCCGATCGCCGACTGCGCGGTCTGCGGCACGTTGAGGTCGGTGGGGAAGCGGCTGGTGGCCGCCGTCATGGGCACCTGGAAGGAGTGGTTGAAGCCGTACAGCTCGGCCTCCTGCTGCAGGGCCGCGGCGCCGAGATCCATGCCCACCTTCGCCATCGCGGTGTTGCACGAGACCGCCAACGCCCTGGCCAGGGTCACCTTCCCGCCGTCGCACGGTTGGCGGTTCTCGTTGGCGAGGGACACGGTGGTGCCCGGCAGGACGATGGACGCCGGGGCGTCGATCAGCGTCGTGGGCGTGTAGCGGCCGCTGGCCAAGGCCGCGGACGCGGTGACGATCTTGAAGGTGGAGCCCGGCGGGGACAGCTCGACGAGCGGCCGGTTGAGCAGTGGCTGCTTCGCGTCGGCGATCAGCTTCTCCCAGGTGGCCTGCTCGGTGGCTGGGTCGTTGCTGGCCAGCCCGTTGGGGTCGAAGGACGGGCTCTGCACCAGCGCGAGCAGCGCCCCCGTCGACGGCTGGATCGCGACGACGGCCCCGATCCGGCCCTGCATGCCGTCGTAGGCGGCCTGCTGCGCCTTGGGGTTGAGGGTGAGGAGCACGTTGCCGCCGTTGGAGGTCCGTCCGGCGATCAGGTCGGAAAGGTTCTGCACGGCGAACCGCGGGTCGGCCCCGGACAGCACCGGGTTCTCGGTCCGCTCGATGCCGGTGCGGCCATAGACGAGGGAGTAGAAGCCGGTGGCCGAGGCGTAGAGCGGCCCGTTGGCGTACACCCGCTCGTACTTCAGCCGGCCCTCGCCGGCCTTAGACGACGCGACCGGGGCGTTGGCCACGAGGATCGCGCCGCGTGGCTTGCCGTACTCGGCGATCAGACTGCGGGTGTTGCCCGGCCGGTTGGCCAGGTCACCGGCCCGCACCACCTGAACCACGTTGACGTTGACCAGCAGGGCAAGGAACAGCAGCCCCACGAACAGCGCGAGCCGGCGCAGGGTCGTCGACAGGGTGCCGATCACGGGACACTCACCACCGGATCACCTCCGTGACGGCGTCCGACGGCTGAGCCGACCCTGGGCTTGCTGCCGGGGCCGGGCCGGCCGTCGGGACCGCGCGCCGGGCAGAGTCCGACACCCGCAGCAGCAGCGCCACGAGCATCCAGTTGGCGATCAGCGAGGAGCCGCCCGCGCACATGAACGGCGTGGTCAGCCCGGTCAGCGGGATCAGACCGGTGACCCCCCCGACCACGATGAACACCTGCAGGCCCACCACGAACGCCAGGCCCGCCGCCAGCAGCCGGCCGAAGACGTCGCGGGCGGCCAGCGCGGTCCGCAGCCCCCGCTCGACGAGGATCGCGTAGAGCACGAGCACGGCCATCAGCCCGGTGACGCCGAGCTCCTCGCCGATGGTGGCCACGATGAAGTCGGACTTGGCGAACGGCACCAGGTCGGGTGAGCCGCGGCCGATGCCGGTGCCGAGGATGCCGCCGTGGGCCAGCCCGAACAGGGCCTGGGTGGTCTGGTAGCCGGCGCCGCCCGGGTCGCTGAACGGCCGCAGCCACACGTCCACCCGGACCCGCACGTGTCCGAACTCGTGGTAGGCGAGGAAGGAGCCGAGCAGGAACAGCCCCATGCCGATGAAGACCCAGCTCAGTCGCCCGGTGGCCACGTAGAGCATGGCCACGAACAGGCCGAAGAACAGCAGCGAGGTGCCCAGGTCGTTCTCGAAGACGAGCACGCCCAGGCTGACCAGCCAGGCGACCAGGATCGGCCCGAGGTCTCGGCCGCGGGGCAGGTCGACCCCGAGGAACCGGCTTCGGGCCACCGCGAGGGCGTCCCGTTTCATCATCAGGTACCCGGCGAAGAACACGATGAGCGCGAGCTTGCCCACCTCGGCTGGTTGGAAGGAGAACCCGAGGGCGTGGATCCAGATCCGGGCGCCGTTGATGGACACCCCCACGCCGGGCACCAGCGGCAACACCAGCAGGGCGAGGCCGACGGCCATCGCGGTGTAGGTCAGCCGCTGCAGCATCCGTGGGTCTCGAACGACGACGAGGACGGCGACGAACAGTCCGACGCCGAGCGTGGTCCAGATCAGCTGGCTCGGCGCGGTCGGCTTGGGCAGGGCCCGGCCGGCGGCGAGGGCGTTGTCGGCCTCGGCGACGTCCAGCCGGTGGATCAGCGCCAGCCCGAGGCCGTTCAGGGCGACGACGACCGGCAGCATGACCTGGTCGGCGGCGGGGGCCCGCCAGCGCACCACCAGGTGCGCGACCACGGCCAGCGCCACCGCGATCGCCGCGTACGTCCAGAATGACTGGGGCAGCCGCCCGTCGTGGACGAAGCCCACCTGGGCGTAGGCCAGCAGGCCGATGGCCAGGGCCGGGACCAGGAGCAGCAGCTCGCCCAGCCGCCAGGTGCGGGTCATCGCGTCGCGCTCGCAGCCGGGCTCGCGGCCGGGGTAGCCGTGGTGGTCGCGGTGATGCCGGCGGAGGGCGTGGGGCTCGGCGTCGCGCCGGGACTGGGCGGCGGGCAGCCGGACGGCGTGGGGGTGCGCCCGCAGGCCGCGGCCTCGTCCTGCAGCCGGGACACGATCCGTCGGGCATGGTCGAGGTCGTCGGCGCTGATCGTGTCCTGGACCTGCTCCTGGGCGAACAGCGGCAGCGCGGCGACGTCGATGTCGCTGGGCTCGGCCACCCGGGACAGCGACCGGCCGAGCACCTGCTGGCTGACCCCCTGGTAGATCACCACCTGGCCGTTCTTGGCCCCCACGTAGTACTGGCTCTGGCTCCAGCGGTAGGCCAGGACGACGCCGACGGCCAACGCGACGAGCAGCAGCACGACCGGCAGGACGACCCACAGCCGGTGCCCGTGGCCGTCGTCGTCACCGTCGTCGTCCGGGCCGTCCGGCGCGCCGCCCTCCGCGTTTGTCGCAGTTGCGGCCGCGTCGCCCTCCTCGGCGGCGGCACCGAGGAGGGCGGCCGGCTGTGGCAGGTCGCCGTCGTCCGACTCGGTGACCTCCGCGACCACGCAGGTGACGTTGTCCGGGGCGCCGGCCCGGCGGGCCAGGTCGACCAGCCGCTCGACCGCCTCGGCCTGGTCGTGCTGGGCCAGGACGTCGCGCAGGGTGGCGTCGGACAGCACCCCGGAGAGGCCGTCGCTGCACACGAGGTAGCGGTCGTCGGCCCGTGGCGTGCGCAGGCTGATCTCCGGCTCGACCTCGACCCGGCCGTCCAGTGCCTGCAGCAGCACCGATCGCTGCGGGTGCGACTCGGCCTGAGCCTGGCTGATCCGCCCCTCGTCGACGAGCGACTGGACGAGGGTCTGGTCGTGGGTCAGCTGCTCGAGGACGCCGTCGCGGAGCAGGTAGGCGCGGGAGTCCCCGACCTGGGCCACGCCCACGAGGTCGCCGGACAGCAGCAGTGCCGTGACCGTCGTCCCCATGCCCTCCAGCTCGGGGTCGGCGAGCACCAGCTCGCGCAGGGCGTCGCCGGCCCGGGCGATCGCGGCCCGCAGCACGACGTCGGGCTGGACGTCGTCGGCGGGCAGCGGCTCGAGGGCGGCGAACACCCGGGCGACGGCGGCGCTGGCGACCTCGCCGGCGGCGTGCCCGCCCATGCCGTCGGCGACCACCAGCAGGTGCGGGCCGGCGTAGCCGGAGTCCTCGTTGCCGCGCCGGATCAGGCCGATGTCGGAGCGCGCCGCATATCGCAGGTACAGGGCCATCCGGCTACTTCCGCAGCTCGAGGACGGTCTTGCCGATCCGGATGGCGGTGCCGGGGGGGATGACGGACGCCTGGGTGAGCCGAGCCTTGCCGAGGTAGGTGCCGTTGGTGGAGCCGAGGTCCTCGACCACCCAGGTGCCCTCGTGCGGGTACAGCCGGGCGTGCCGGCCCGAGCAGTAGTCGTCGTCCAGCGCGAGGGTGTTCTCGGGGGCCCGGCCGATGGTGATCGGGGTGGCCCCCAGCTCGATCGTGGTGCCCTCGTGGGAACCGGCGGTGACCACGAGGTGGCGCGGCGCGTTGCGCTTGGGCTTGGCCGGTTTCGGTTTGGCCGGCTTCACCGCGGACACCGCCACCGGGGTCGCGACCGGGGTCGGCCGCTTTGCGCGGGCCCGCCGCCGGGTGAACAGGTCGTTGCGCATGACCGAGGCCACTGACAGCACCATGAGCCACAGCAGGGCCAGGAAGCCCAGCTGGATCAGGGTGATGGTCAGCTGCGACACCGGCTACCTGCCGTACCGGAAGACCAGCGCCGTCGAGCCGACGGCCAGCCGGGCGCCGTCGTACAGCTCAGCGGTGGTCACCCGCTCGCCGTCCAGGAAGGTGCCGTTGGTGGAGCCGAGGTCGGTGATCCGCGGCGGATCGGACAGCACGACCTCGGCGTGCCGGCGAGAGACGCCGAGGTCCTCCAGCCGCAGGTCCGCCTCGGCGCCACGGCCCAGGACGGTGTGCCGACGGGTGAGGACGTAGGTGTGGCCGCCGGCCTCCAGCGCCGCGGAGACGGGCGCCGGGACGGCGGTCTCGGGTGCGGCCGGGGGCGCGCCCTCCGGAGCGGCCACGGCCTGGCTGCGGATCCGGAACAGCCCGGTGTCCAGGTCGTCGTGCAGCTCAAAGGCCACGGTGACCGGCCCGACGAACGCGAAGCCCTGCTCGTCGGCGTGCTCGCGGACCATGGCGCCGAGCTCGGAGCCCAACGGCTCGGCGTACCCGATCAGCCGGTCATAGTCGTGCCCGCCCAGCTCGACCGTGAACTCGTTGGGCACGATCGTGCGCCCGCGGGTGACGATGGCGGCCCGGTCGTCGCACTCGCGCTGCAGTGCGGCGGCGACCTCGACCGGCTGGACCTCGGACTTGAAGGCGCGCGCGAAGGCCCCGTTGACCATCCGGTCGAGGCTACGCTCGAACCGGTCCAGGACGCCCATGCGTACCTCCTCGTGGCCGCGTTCCCGGGTGGGTCGCGGCTGAGCCTTGTCGATCGTATCCGTGGAGGCGGACGGCGGTCGGCCCGCAGCGGGCTGCGTGATAGCCTCGTGCGGCTCACGCGCGAGTGGCGGAATAGGCAGACGCGCACGGTTCAGGTCCGTGTGTCCGAAAGGACGTGGGGGTTCAACTCCCCCCTCGCGCACCAACAGATAGTCATGGCATCTGACGCGAAGATTCCCTCGCGGCAGCCGCTTGGCTCGTTCGGGGTGTGGCCTGGTGCAGAAATCGCCGAGGGGATCGTCGTAGAGGGGCCGTCGCGGCCCATGTGCCAGATGATGGTGCGCATCGTGTGCTGAATCGAGACGTTGGCTCTCCTGGGGCCACGTCGGGATGCGATCCGGCGGTAGCGGGCGCCGAGGCACCGCGAACCCGGCGTCCTCCAGCAGGTAGTCCGACGGCTTTCCGTCTCGACGGTCTTCCGGCGACCCAGACACAGACCTTGGCGTCCTGCTTGGAGAGTCGAGCCCGGCACGGTGAACGGGACGACTTCCATCGCTGTCACCTGCTTCCCGTCTGCGGATCACTCGATGTCCGCCGCGAGGAGGGCAGGGAGAACACAGGAGTCTGACGCTCGGGCTCAAAGGCACCGATCCACGGTTCCCGTCGAAAACCTCCACCACCACAGGCTCACCGGCACGACAGAGGACGCGGGGTCGACCGCGACGAACCCGCCGTCCTGGCAGGCCCGACTGGGGGAAAGGGGGGTCCGTGCTCTGCGGTGAACCGGCGTCACGAAATGCCGTGTCAGGAGTCCCACCGGTGAGCCCTCAGGCAGCAGGCGCATCGGTACGCATCTGTTCGCGGTGGTCGGCTCTGCATTGGTTCGTGCTGCCCGGGAACCTGCTGGGTGAGCGTGACTGACCCGAGTGGTTCACCCGGATGGCGGCGGTGGCAGTTCCATGATCCGCCGATGACACCAAGGAGGCGTGCTGGTCGGGCTGCAGCCCGCCTCGGGACGTCTCGCCAGCCCATGGGGGGGTTTATGAAGGACAACATCACGAAGGAGCTCGTCGTCCGCGCCGCGGGCGTGGCGGCGACCATCGCAGCGCTGGTCTCGATCGTTGGCGCCGCGAATAAGTGGTGGTGACGATGATCTGCATCCAGGAGAGCGCCGGGTCGCAGGTCGTGGACTCCGACGGGACGTGCTGCACGTTCCTGGCCGTCGCCACCGCCGGACGTAAGTGGACGTGATCGACGCTTCGGGGCGGGCCGCCGGGACACCGGCAGCCCGCCCCGGCGCGCGCTCGCTCATCTGGTTCGTGCTGCTCGTTGCGGCCGCCGGTGCGTTCGCCGTGGCCTCCGTCTGGCTCCGCCAGCCGCCGTGGTCGGGCTGGCAGGGGCAGCGCGTCCTCCTCGGTGTCCTGGCCGTCACCCTCATCCTCGGCGAGCTCCGGCCTATCCCCATCTCCCGGGGCGATGACAGCACTGACCAGATCACCATCTCGACGACCTCGGCGCTGATGCTGCTGATCAGCGGCCCGCTGGGGTTCGCTCTGGCCGTCCAGTGTGCTGCCGTGCTGTTCGACGACATCCGCGCGCGCCGCAGTCCACTCAAGATCGTCTTCAACTTCAGCCAATACGTGCTGACGCTCGTGGCGGCCCGGGGCGTCTTCGCGCTGCTCTCCGGCGACCCGTTCATCGGCCCCTACCGACCGTTCGACACCCACGACCTTGGTGCTGCGCTCATCGCCGGTGCCGCGTTCTTCGCCGTGAACCTCTGGTTGATCTCCGCGGTGGTGGCCCTCGCGTCGAACCATCCGGTCCGGGACATCCTCCGCGACGACTTCCGCTTCCAGGCGACGACCTCCGGCGTGCTCATCGCGCTGGCTCCGGTGGGCCTGGTAGCCGTCCAGGCGTCACCGTTGCTGCTCGGGCTGCTCGCCATGCCGCTGCTCGCCGTGCACCGAAGCGCCCGGCTCGCCGTCAAGCACGAGCGCGAGTCGTTGCGTGATCCGCTGACCCGGCTGGCGAACCGGCAGCTCTTCCGGGACCGCGTCGAGCGAGCGCTGACCGAGTCTGAGCGCACCGGGCGCCTCGTCGCGGTGATGATCATCGACCTTGACCACTTCAAGGAGATCAACGACACGCTGGGCCACCAGGTGGGGGACGAGCTGCTGGTCGAGGCCGCGGGCCGCCTGCAGCGCAGCCTGCCCGACCAGGCCACGGTCGCCCGCCTGGGAGGGGACGAGTTCGCCGTCCTCGTCTACGACCTGGGGTCGTCGGAACAGGCCGAGGAGGTCGCGGCGCAGATGCTGCTCGGGCTGACCAGCGCCATCCACCTGGGCCACATCCGGTTGAGCATCCAGGCCAGCGCCGGCATCGCGCTGGCGCCCGCGCACGGCACGGACGTCTTCACGATCATGAAGCGCGCCGACGTCGCCATGTACGACGCGAAGCGGGACCGGTCTCGGGTCCGCATCTACCGACCCGAGAAGGACACCCACACGCCGCGTCGGCTCGAACTGCTCTCCGACCTTCGATCCGCGGTCGAGTCGCACGAGATGTTCCTCGTGTTCCAACCCAAGCTGGATCTGCGCTCGGGCGCGGTCACCAGCGTCGAGGCGCTGGTGCGGTGGGCGCACCCGACCCGGGGGCTCATCCTCCCGGACGAGTTCATCACCCTCGCCGAGAACACCGGCATGGTGGGAATGATCACCCAGTTCGTGCTTCGCAGCGCCGTGGAGCAGGTCGAATCCTGGAGCCAGGCTGGTCTCGTCCTCGACGTGTCGGTCAACGTCTCGGTGCGCGACCTGGCGGACTCGGCACTAACGGGTGTCGTCGCGGGGATGCTGGACCGGGCGGGGCTGCCCCCGGCACGACTGACCCTGGAGGTCACCGAGCACGGGGTGATGGCCGACCCGTTGGTCGCCAACGAGGTGCTGCAGCGACTGCGCGAGGTCGGCGTCCGGGTGGCCGTGGACGACTACGGAACGGGCAACACGGCACTGACGTACCTGAAGGTGCTGTCCATTGACGAGCTGAAGATCGACAAGTCGTTCATCACCAACTTCGCGGTCGACGAGAACGACGAGATCATCGTGCGCTCGACGATAGACCTTGCCCACAATCTCGGGCTTCAGGTCGTGGCGGAGGGGGTCGAGGACGAGGCCACGCTAAGGAGGCTGCGGGTGCTCGGGTGCGACCTGGCGCAGGGCCACTACGTGAGCCGCCCGGTGACCGCGGACGAGCTCGGGACGTGGCTGCGGTCCAGGTCGAAGCTGACGGTCCAGAGCGGGGCGCGGTCACCGCTGCTGACCCCCCCGGCCTACGAGAGCGCCTAGGAGCCGCCGTGCTGGTCCTCGTCGCCGCGGTGCTGGCCGCTCTCACTGCCGTCGTCCTCGGGGGTCGGCCGTCCCGACTGCTGCAGGTTCGGCTGCGCGCCAGCTGGCTGCCGGCGCTGGCGCTCGGACTGCAGCTGGTCATCCTCCAGGTGGTCGAGGCCTGGCCCCGGCCCCTGCTGACGACCATCCACGTGGCTACCTACGTGATGGCGGCGGTGTTCATCTGGCTCAACCGGGCGATTCCAGGACTCCTGCTGGTCGCGGCGGGGACGGTGTCGAACGGCCTGACCATCGCCGTCAACGGCGGCACCCTCCCGGCTCGCGCTTCGGCCCTCGCCGCGGCGCACATCGACAAGGACCCGGCCCTCTTCCTCAACTCCGGAGTCGTTGCGCATCCGAGGCTCGCCGTCCTGGGCGACGTGTTCGCCTGGCCGGCGCCGCTGCCGTTCGCCAACGTGTTCAGCGTCGGCGACATCCTGATCGTCGTCGGCGTAGCGTACGGGGCCCACCGCATCACCGGGTCACGACTGTGCCGACCCCGCAGCCGCCCCGAGGCGGACCTGGAGGCGGTCGAGTCGGTGAGCACGGCGGCGGTCGCGACCGACGAGGGCTAGGGCCAGCCGGACAGCACGACCTTTCACGCCGGGCCCAACGACGTGCTAGGCCGCGGCACCGACCCGGCGGACCAGTTCCGACGCTACGACGCAGCGGTTCGCCAGGTCTCGGCCGTCAGCGGGCCGGCTGGTGCGGTTCGCGTCCATCTCCCGGGCCGGCGGCACCGGGCGGCTGGCGTCGGCTACGCCCTCCTCGACCCACGCGTCCGGCTGCACTGACTCCCGCCGCATCCCGGCGGGCTGATGCGCGGGGCGGCGTCCGGCTACGCGGCGAGCGCCCCGGCGAAGATCTGCCAGGCCAGTGCTGACTTGGCCACCAGGCTGAGGGTGACGTCCGCGCGCTCACCCACGAGGTAGTCCCGCCAGCGGCCGACCTGCTTGTACTGCAGCCACTGGTTCACCGCGAACACGTTGAAGAACCGGAACAGCGACACGATGATCGCGTAGACGAAGGCTGGCGGCTCGGCCCCGCTCGTCGACCCCGGGGCGATCGTGTAGACCACCACGGCCAGCCACGGGACGACGGCGGCGACGCAGCCGAAGATGAACGGCAGCCAGCCGCCGTCGCCCGGCTCCTGGTACTTCTCCTTCAGCCAGCCGAACCGGATCGCCGAGACGTTGACGCCGAACAGGGCGATCAGCGCGGCCACGTCGGAGATGCCCACGAGCTGCGCGATGACCACGATCATCAGCGAGCTGGAGAGCGAGTACTCCACCCAGCCGAAGTAGTTGCGGTGCTTCAGCAGACCCGTGCGGTAGCGGTCGAAGAACTGCGGGGACGCGAGCACCAGGTGCGCCACAGCGGACAGCGCCAGGAAGCCGGCCACGGCCAGGCCCACGGGGGTGTCCAGCAGCGTGACGGCGTCACTGGGCAGCGTCCCGGGCGGCCCGGCCAGGTCGTGAGCGGTCACCGGCAGGCTGAACCCGTTGGCCAGCGCGAGGACGATGGCGGCCTGGACGGCGTGCAGCGCAGCGGCCACCAGGTTGTACCTGCGCAGCCCCGCGATGCTCTGATCGGTGGTCGCGACTCTCCTCTCGCCACCCTGGAGTGGCTCCTCTTCGAGCGTACGAGGGTCTCCGGGGTGCGCAGGACGAGCGCTGCCGAGCTGAGGCTCTCGTACGCTGGCCAGGTGAAACCGTCCGGCCACCTGCTGGCGGCTGCGGGACTCGTGGCCTTGAGCGTGCTGGCCCAGGGCTGCGCCGCCATGGGCTCAACCCGAGCGGCCGCGGCCGGCCGCCCGGCCGCGACGACCGCACCGACGACACCTGCGCCGTCCAGCGCGGCCGTGCGCACGCCGTCGGTGACCGCGACGCCCCGCCGCTCAGCGGCGGCTACTGCCCCCCCGACGAACAGGCCCACGGCCAAGCCCATGGCGACAGCCACGGCCAAGCCCACGTCGAGCCCGACCCCCGGCACAGCGAGCGGCACCGTCAGCGGCATCTACCCGGCCGCCGGGGTGCGGCAGTGGCTGCACTGCCAGGGCAGCGGTGCGGTCACCCTCGTGGTCATCCCCGGCCTGGGCACCAGCGCGGCGGCCTGGTCCGGGGTGCTCCCGTCCCTGCAGCGGGTGACCCGGACCTGCGTCTACGACCGGCCGGGGCTCGGGCACAGCCCGGCCCGCCCGAACGCCAGGCAGGTGGTGGACGCCGGCCTCTACGCCCGCGAGCTGGCCGCCCTGCTCGCCGCCGCTGGGGAGAAGGGCCCCTACGTCGTCCTGGGGCACTCCTTCGGCGGGCTGATCGCCCGGGCCTTCGTGCACACCTACCCGGGCTTGGTGCGCAGGGTGCTGCTCGCGGAAAGCGTGACCCCCGGCGACCCCACTACCGGCCGGTACTGGCCCGAGGCCGGTCACCAGATCGACATGGTGGTCAGCTCGGCCGCCACCGGCGGGGGCCCGCCCATGGGCCGGCTGCCGCTGCTCGTGCTCAGCGCGTCCAACCCGGAGGAGGACCACCTCGGCGGGCCGACCTACGGCCAGCCGCAGTCGATGATCGACCTCTGGCGGCGCCAGCAGCACGACGACCTCACGCTGTCGACCGACTCCATCCAGGTCATCGCGCACTCGGGCCACGTGCTGCAGCAGGACAACCCGGGCGCGGTCGTCGAGGCGGTCCGTGAGCTGGTCGCCGCCGCCCCGACGGGGGCGGCGCTGCGGTGCACCGCCGTGTGGAGCAGGTATGGCTCGACCTGCAGCTGATTCGACCGGCAGCCGGCGGGGGATCCTGCTCGCCGTGTCCGCGCCCCTGCTCGTTGCCGGTTGCGCCGCGCCGTCGACGCCCGGCGCTGCGTCGTCTTCCACCGCGCCGTCCCCCACCGGGTCGGCCAGCCAGGTCGCTTCCGCCTTGCCGTCTCCCACCGCGGTGCCGCCGTCCCCGACCACGAGCCCGGCTGCGACCGGCTCGCCGACCCCAGCCCCGACGGCGGGCGCCGTCATCGCGGCCGTGCCCGCGGCCCAGTGGGCCAGGATCGTGGCCGTCGGCGCGTGGCACACCGGCTGCCCGGTGACCCGCGCGGACCTGCGCCGGGTCGAGGTGAACTTCCACGGCTTCGACACGGCGGTCCATCGCGGCGTCCTGGTCGTTAACGCCGACGTCGCCGCCAGCGTGGCCAGGATCTTCACCGAGCTGTTCGACGGGGGCTTCCCGATCCGGCGGATGCAGCCGATCGAGGTG
>Ga0208851_1000768_pt1 | contig 12648 bp, 12 predicted proteins | sample NGESurshal092012_FD_184481 | JGI IMG/M metagenome (GOLD analysis project Ga0208851, IMG submission 184481) | Arctic peat soil microbial communities from Barrow, Alaska - NGEE Surface sample 415-2 shallow-092012 (SPAdes) | ecosystem: Environmental > Terrestrial > Soil > Wetlands > Peat ... | reverse complement strand
GCCGTCCACGTCTGGTTCGCCGACGAGCGCTGCGTCGGCCCGGAGGATCCCGAGTCCAACGCGCGCCTCGTGCGCGAGACGCTGCACGCGCCCGGCGCCACCGTGCACCGGATGCGCGGCGAGCTCGGGGCGCAGGACGGCGCCGCCGCCTACGACCGCGAGCTCGGCGACGTCGTGCTCGACGTCGTGCTGCTCGGGATGGGCCCCGACGGGCACACCGCCTCGCTGTTCCCGCACAACCCCGCGCTGGACGTGACCGGCGTGCGCGCCGTCGGCGTCCACGACTCGCCCAAGCCGCCGCCCGAGCGGATCTCGCTCACGCGGGAGACCCTCGACGGCGCGCGGCGGCTGGTCCTGCTCGTCGCGGGCGCCGACAAGGCCGCGGCCCTCGCCGCGGCGCTCGGCGAGCCCACACCGGCGACGCCGATGTCGCTGCTCGAGCGCGCGCGGCTGGACGTCATCGCGGACGCCGCGGCGCTGCCCGGTTAGGCCCGGGCCAGCTCCCGGCGGCGCCGTCGCTCACCTGAGCGCTCGGCGGCCGATGACGGCTCGTCCTGCTCCTCGCCGGTCCGCGTCTCGCCCTCCCAGGAGACCCGCGGCAGCCACTCCAGCCACCGGGGGAGGTACCAGTTGCGCTCTCCGAGCAGCTGCATCACGGCCGGCAGCAGCACGGCGCGGACGATCGTCGCGTCGATCAGGATCGCCACGGCCAGGCCGACGCCCATCTCCTTGAAGTCGATCTGGCTCAGCGTCGCGAAGATCGCGAACACGGCGACCATCACGAACGCGGCGCTCGTCACGGTTCCGGCCGTCGACAGGATGCCCTCCCGCACGGCGTCCTCGGTGCGCCGGCCACGGTCGACCGCCTCGCGCACGCGGCTGAGGATGAACACGTGGTAGTCCATGCTCAGGCCGAAGAGGATCACGAACAGGAACATCGGCAGCCAGCTGACGATCCCGCCGTTGCTGTGGAAGCCGAGCGGCCCCTCGAGGTGCCCGTCCTGGAAGACCCAGACGAGCACGCCGTAGGCCGCGCCGACCGACAGCAGATTCAGCGCGATCGCCTTGACCGGCACGACGATCGAGCGGAACGTGACGAGCAGCAGCAGGAACGCCAGCGTCAGGACGAACGCGAACACGAGCGGCGCGCGCGCCGTCATGAGGTCGTTGAAGTCCTTCGTCCCGGCGGTCATGCCGGTGACGTAGGCCTGCGTCCCCGGGGCATGGCCCACGGTCTGCGGCACGAGCGTCCCGCGCAGCTGGGCGAGCGCCCGCTCGGACGGCCCGTTCGTCCCGTCGCCGTCCATCGGCAGCGAAACCGACGCCACGTGGCGATCCGCGGACACCGTGACGTCGACGGGCGCGTGGAACCGGCCGGAGGCCAGCGCGCGCTCGCGCAGCGCGGCGATCGCCGAGCGCACCTGCGGGGCGCGCACGTCCTTCGCGGTGACGGCGACGACTGCGGGGATCTGGCCGCCGGGGAAGGCCGCCTGCATGCGGTCGTAGACGCGCATGACCTCGAGGCTGCGCGGCAGGTCGCTCGTGCCGGTGAGCTTCGTGTGCATCGACAGCGCCGGGGCCGCGAGCACCACGAGCAGTGCGGTCGCCGCCACGGCGCTCACCAGCGGGCGGCGCAGCGACAGGTTCACGATCGCCGGCCAGAAGCGCCCGGCGCCCTGGCGGCGCGCCATCCGCCTGCCGATGAACGGCAGGCGGCCGCGCTCGATGCGGTCGCCGAGCATCGCCAGCAACGCGGGCACGACGGTCAGCGAGCCGAGCATCGCGACGGCGACGACGATGATCGAGCCCAGCCCGAGCGAGGTGAACGTCCGGTCGCCGGCCAGGAACATGCCGGCCATCGCGACGATGACCGTCAGGCCGGAGACGACGACCGCGCGCCCGGAGGTGGCGGCCGCGGTGTCGACCGCCTCGAGGGTCGAGGCGCCGCCGCGGCGCTCCTCGCGCTCGCGGCGCAGGTAGAACAGCGTGTAGTCGACGCCGACGGCGAGGCCGATCAGCAGCACGATCGAGCTGATCGAGTCGTCCATCGGGATGACGTGGCTGACGAGGCTGACGAGCCCGAGCGCGGCCAGCACGGCGCTGATGCCGAGCAGCAGCGGGACGCCGGCGGCCACCAGCGAGCCGAACGCGAGGAAGAGGATCAGCAGCGTGATCGGCAGCGAGAGCGTCTCGGCCTTCTTGAAGTCGCTCGAGAACGCCTTCGACAGCGCCGCGCCGGCGCTGGCGTCGCCGAACTCGCCGATCGTCACGGCGGGGTGCTCGCGGGCGACCTTCGTCACCGCGGCGAGCACGGGAACCACCTCCTTCTCGGCCTGCGCGTCGCTGCCGCGCAGCTCGAAGGTCACGAGCGCCGAGCGCCCGTCCCTGGAGAGCTGCCCGGCGTTCGCGGCCGCGAGCGGCGAGCGCAGCTTCTGGACGCCGGGCTGGGCGGCGACGGCCGCCGTCACGGCGCGCACGGCGGCGACCGTCCGTGGATCACGGACGGATCTCCCCGCGCCCGCCCGCGCCTGGACGAGGACCGACTCGGCGGCCGTGTTCTGAGGGAACGCCCTGGTCAGCGCCTTCTCGGCGCGGGCGGACTCCCCGGTGCCGTCGTTCTGGGTGGCCTTGACGAGGCCGGCGGCCTGGCCGCCGACGACGGCCAGCAGCACGAAGACGACCCAGAGGGCGATGGCGGTCTTGCGATGGCGCGCGCTCCAATGGCCGGCGCGCGCGGCGAACGTTCTCTTGTGCACGGGATGCTCCTGAGGCGAATCGGTGGACGGCCGGACCGTCGCCGCGAAGGCTGCCGTTCAGGAGCCGTGCTTCCAATGAGGGCACCGGGCGGCCGCAGGTGGGGATAGCCCCCGTCCGGCGCCGCGTGCAAGCGCTACCCCTCGCCGGGATCCATCAGCCCGCCGCCGTTGAGCTTGCGCACGACGTACAGCAGCAGCGCGGCGAAGAAGACGGCGGCGATCAGGCCGAACGCGTTGCGCTCACCGGCGATCAGCGCCTCGGCGATGCCGCCGAGGAAGGCCCCGACGATGCCGAGCATGAAGGTGGCGAGCAGGCCGATCGGGTCCTTGCCCGGCAGCACCAGGCGGGCGAGGCCGCCGACGACGAGACCGGCGACGGCGACGCTGATGAGGAAGACGATCGTCTGCATGGCGCGGCATGCTGGCAGACCGACCTGCGCCGTGACGCCTGGCCCGCGGGTATGGTCGGGGTGTCGCCTTGAGGAGGGTCGCCCAGATGCATCGTCCGGTCCAGCGCCTGTCCCTGTCCGCACTCGCGGGGCTGCTCGGCGTGCTCGCGTTCAGCGTGCCCGCCCGCGCCGCGACGAGTGCGCCGCGGCTCGCCGACCTGCCGTTCCCCAACGACGCGTTCACGGTCGCCGATCCGCACACGCCGACGGGCCGGCGCGTGCACTTCGTGCGGGCCGCGATGCCGGCCAACGCCAAGGGCGTCCACATCGATCCGCACGCGTGGAACTGGAGCGACGGCTTCAGCCCGGGCAGCACGCTCGTGATCCACATCCCGGGCCTGGACAACGCCGCGGCGTTCAGGCGCTCGAAGCTCGTCCCGATCACCGACATGGCGCGCGCGTTCGACCGCGACCAGGCGGTCGTCGTGATCGACGCGCGCACCGGGGCGCGCCAGCCGATCTGGGCCGAGGTCGACGCCCAGGCCGCGCGCGACGCCTCGCGCAACCTGCTGATCCGCCCGGCGAAGAACTTCCTGGAGGGCCACCGCTACATCGTCGCCCTGCGCCACCTCGTCGATCGCCGCGGGCGGCCGATCGCGCCGGTCCGCCTCGCGTCCGACCCCCACCAGGCGACGCTGCGCGCGACGCTCAGCCGCCTCGGGATCGCGACGAAGGACCTCTACCGCACGTGGGACTTCACGGTCGCCAGCCGCCAGAGCCTGTCGGGCCGGGCGCTCGCGATCCGCAACGACGCCTTCGCGCAGCTGGGCGACGGGAACCTCGCCGACGGCGTGCCCGCGGGCCGCTCGCCGTCCTACGCGATCGGCCAGGTGACGGACTTCGCTCCCTGCGACCCATCCGGCTGCACGGCCGGCCAGGACCCCGACCTGCTGCGCCAGGTCACGGGCACGTTCGAGGTCCCCTGCTATCTGAACGATCCCGGCTGCGCGCCGGGCGGCGTGTTCGCGCTCGACGCGCGGGGCGTGCCGAAGCGCACGCCCGGCAACGTCATGCAGGCGCGCTTCGTCTGCAACATCCCGCGCGCGGCGACGGCCGGCGGAACGGTGCATCCGCTGCTCCCCGCGCTCTACGGCCACGGGCTGTTCGGCGACATCGGCGAGGCCCAGGACGCGCGCAACGTGCACCAGCTGGGCGACGAGAACGGCGTGCTGGTCTGCGCGACGGACTGGAGCGGGATGGCCGACGAGGACATCAACTCCGCCGCGCCGGCGCTGCTGGACCTCTCGAAGTTCCCGGCGATCGCCGACCGCCTGCAGCAGGGCTTCCTGAACTTCATGTATCTCGCCCGGCTGCTGCACCGCGACGACGGGCTCGCCGCCGACCCGGCGTTCCGGATCAACGGGCTGCCCGTGATCGACACCTCGAGCGTCGCCTACTACGGCAACAGCCAGGGCGGGATCCTCGGCGGGGCGCTGACGGCGCTCTCGCCGGACATCGTGCGCTCCGTCCTCTACGTCCCGGGCATGAACTACTCCACCCTGCTGCCGCGCAGCATCGACTTCGACGACCCGACGACGACGGCCGACTTCGCTGGAGTGCTGGAGGCCGGCTACCCGAGCGACCTCGGGCGCCCGCTGCTGCTCGACCTCGTGCAGATGCTCTGGGACCGCGGCGAGCCGGCCGGCTACGCGCAGCACATGACCAGCGACCCGCTGCCGGACACTCCGAGGCACAACGTGCTGATCGAGATGGCCTTCGGCGACCACCAGGTCGCGAACGTCACCGCCGAGGCGGAGGCGCGCACGATCGGCGCAGCGCTGCGCGAGCCGGCGCTCGACCCCGGCCGCAGCCCTGACGTGGCGCCCTTCTTCGGGATCGCGCGCCTGAAGCCGGGCGCCACCAGCGCGATGGTCGTCTGGGACATCGGCCCGCTGCGCACCCAGGACGGTGTCGCGAAGGGCACCCCCGCTCCGCCGACGGCGAACCTCGCGCCGGGCAAGGGCCAGGACCCGCACGACTACGTGATCGACAACTCACCCGACATCCGCCGCCAGATCGCGGCGTTCCTGCGGCCCGGCGGCGGGCTGCTCGAGGTCTGCGGCGGGCAGCCCTGCCGGACCCCGGACTGGGCCGGCCCTTAGACGCGGGAAACCTCGATGGCTACCGTGTTCTGACGGTGCTCCGCTCGCCCCGCATCGCATTCGCCGCCGCCGCGTCCTGTGTGGCCGGCTTCGTCGTGCTGCTCGTGGCGATGCTGCATCTTCCCGCGCTCCAGGCGCGGGACCTCGTCGCCGCACGCGGGTTCCGGGAGCTCGGCGGGCCGCGAACCGACCCGATCCTCACCGCCGTCGCCCACATCGTCGACCCCCACCCGTACGTGCTGATCGGCGCCGCGCTCGCGGCGCTCGCCTTCATGCGCCGGCGCCCGCGCAGCGCCCTGGCGATCCTCGTGCTGCTCCCGCTCACCGGCGCCACCACGGAGATCCTCAAACACGCCCTGCACGCGCCGCTGGCCTCGCCCGGGGAGTTCCCGAGCGGCCATGCGACCGCGTCGATGACGCTCGCGCTCTGCGCCGTCCTCGCCGCCCCGCAGCGCCTGCGGCCGATCACCGCCGTGCTCGGCGCGGCGTTCGCCGTGGGCGTCTCCTATTCGATCATCGCGCTCGACTGGCACTCGCCGACGGACATCATCGGCGGGTTCCTCGTGGCTGCCGCCTGGGCGGCCGCCGTGCTCGGCGTGCTGCTGCTCGGCGAGCGGCGCACCGCGGGCGTGGCCGCGCCGGCGCCCGGCTCGCGGGACCTTGCGGTCGCCGGCGGTGCCGCGCTCGCCGGCGTCCTGGTCGCGGGCGCCGCGCTCGCCGTCCGTACGGGCGACCTGCCGGCGGTCGCGCTCACGCACGCCACCGCGGCCGTCGCGGCCGCCGTGATCGCCACCGCGGCGCTGGGCCTCGCGGCGGCGACGGCCCGCCTCGCGCACTAGCGAGACGGGCCCGCCACGCTGCTACGCGCCGAGACGCTCGATGATCATCGCCTCGCCCTGGCCCTGGGCGACGCACATCGTCTCGATGCCGTAGCGCCCGCCGATCGTCTCCAGGTCGTTGAGCAGCGTCGTCATCATGCGCACGCCGGTCATGCCGAACGGGTGCCCGAGGGCGATCGCGCCGCCGTGCGGGTTGAGCTTCTCCATCTCGATGCCGCACTCCTGGGCGATCGGCAGCACCTGTGCCGCGAACGCCTCGTTGAGCTCGACGACGTCGATGTCCTCGATCGTCAGCCCGGCGCGCTGGAGCGCCTTCCTGATCGCACCGATCGGCGCGACGCCCATGAGCTCGGGCTCGTTGCCCCACGTCGCGGCCGTGATGATCCGGGCGCGCGGCGTCAGGCCCAGCTCGGCGGCCTTCGCGTCGCTCATGATCAGCGCCGCGGCGGCGCCGTCGTTGAGCGGGCAGGCGTTGCCGGCGGTGACCGTGCCGTCCTCGCGGAAGGCGGGCTTCAGCGAGCTCAGGCGCTCGAGCGTCGAATCGGCGCGCGGGCCGTCGTCCTTGTCGACGACCGTGCCGTCCGCGAGCGTCACGGGGATGATCTCGCGGGCGAAGAACCCGTCGTTCTGCGCGGCGACCGCACGCTCCTGCGAGCGCTGGGCGTACTCGTCCTGCGCCTGGCGGCTGACGCCCCACTTCTCCGCGACGTTCTCCGCCGTCAGCCCCATCGCGATGTACGCGTCCGGCTGCCCCGGCTCCCTGCCCTGCAGGTGCTCGTTCTGATCCTCGGGGTGCGCGGCCTCCTGCGCGGCGTTGTAGCGCGAGACGAACTCGACGCCCGCTGCGATGTAGACGTCGCCGTGACCGGCGACGACGCTGTTGGCCGCGGTGCGGATCGCATCGAGCCCGGAGGCGCAGTAGCGCGAGATCGTCACGCCGTTGGTCTCCTGGCCGAGCTTCTCGCTCAGTAGGACGGAGATGCGACCGATGTTGTTGGCCTGCAGGCCCTGCGGCAGCCCGCAGCCTGCCACGACCTCCTCGACGGTCGACGGATCGACCCCGCGGTTGCGCTCGAGGAGTTGGTCGATGATGAACGCGCTCGTCTCGTCCGGGCGGAGCGATGCGAGCGATCCCTTGAAGGCGCGGCCGACCGGAGTGCGGACGGCGTCGACGATGACGGCCTCTGGCATGGACGTGGTCCTTTCGAATGTGAGCCCGGCGGTCGCACTCCACGGGCGCTTCCCCCGGCGGTCGCACTCCACGGGGCGTTTGTGTCCGGCGAGATGGGCCGGACAGTGGAAATGGTACTCCGAAGGCCGGTCCGTCGTGGGTGCGCCGCAGCGCCTGGGATCAGGCGCGACGCCGCATCAGGTCGCTGACACGCGCAACAAGCGCGGCGCACGGGGGTTACAAGGAGTGTGAGACCCGTGTTCGCCACCGTCCTGCTGCTCCTGGCGCTCAGCGCGCCCGCGTCCGCGGCGTCGTGGCGCTTCGACGGTCACGGCTGGGGCCATGGCGTCGGCCTCGCGCAGTACGGCGCGATGGGCTACGCGCGTGACGGCCATCGCAACGGCACGTGGATCCTCGCGCACTACTACCCGGGCACGACGATCGCGACCCGGCCTGCGAGCCGCATCCGCGTCCGGCTCGCCTCGTCGAGCGCGACGCAGCTCAGCGCAGCGACCCTGGCGCGCGGCGCCGACGGGCGGCGCGTCACGCTCAGCGCGTCACGCACCTACGCCGTGGCGCTCTGGCAGGGCGGGCCGCTGCTGCGCCTGTCCGACGTGCGGACCGGCCGCGGCCTGGCGCACCTCGCGGCGCCGGTGCGCCTCACGGGCGCGACGCCCGTGCGCCTGCTCGGCACCGCGGAGAACGGCGTGCGCGACGGGCGCTACCGCGGCGCGCTGGTGCTGAGCGCCGACGGCGCGAACGTGCTCACCGTCGACGACGTCGACCTCGAGCAGTACCTCGACGGTGTCGTGGCGAGCGAGATGCCCGCCTCCTGGCCGCCGGCCGCGCTGCGGGCGCAGGCGGTCGCAGCGCGCTCCTACGCGCTCTTCGGGCGGCGTCCCGCGGCCGCGTTCGACGTGTACGCCGACACCCGCTCGCAGATGTACCGCGGCGTCACCGGCGAGGCGACGGCCTCGACGACGGCCGTGAACGCGACGCGCCACCAGGCGCTGGTGTTCGACGGCGCCGTCGCCGATGCGCTCTTCTCCGCCTCGTCGGGCGGGCGCACCGCCGCCAACGAGGAGGCCTTCCCGGGCGCCGCGTCGCTCCCCTACCTGAGCTCCGTCGACGACCCCTACGACACGCTCTCGCCCTACCACGACTGGACGGTCACGCTGGGCGCCGCGAGCGTCGCGGCGCGCCTGGGCACGCTCGTGCACGGCGACCTGACCGGGCTCGCGGTGGCCGCCACCTCGCCGAGCGGCCGCGCGGCGACGGTCACCGTCACCGGAACGCTCGGCACGAGCGACGTCCCCGCCGGGACGATCCGCTCGCTGCTCGGCCTGCGCTCGACGTGGTTCGCGATCAGCGCCGCCTGACCCGCATCCACGCGACGACCAGCAGCGGGACGATGATCACGACCGTGATGACGACGGGCCACATGGCGGGCACCCTGGCCGCCAGGTGGGTCATAGGATGCGCGCCTCCCCTTCCGACCATCCTGGAGAGCACATGAACATCGAAGGAGCAGGCGCGGTCGTCTCCGGCGGCGCCTCCGGGCTCGGCGCCGCGACCGTCCGGCATCTGCACGAGGCCGGCGCGCACGTGACCATCGCCGACGTCAACCCCGAGAAGGGGGAGGCGCTCGCCGTGGAGCTCGGGATCCCGTTCGTCCAGTGCGACGTGCGCGAGGAGGCCGAGGTCCAGGCCGCGGTCGACAAGGCCGCCGAGGCCCCCGGCGGTCTGCGGATCGCCGTGTCGTGCGCGGGCACCGGCATCCCGATCAAGGTCGCCTCGAGCCGCGGCCCCCACCCGCTCGAGGCCTTCAAGGTGATCCTCGACATCAACCTCGTCGGCACCTTCAACCTCATGCGCCTGGCCGCGTTCAAGATGCTCAGCGACAACGAGCCCAACGACGAGGGGGAGCGCGGCGTGCTCATCAACACGGCTTCGGTCGCCGCGTTCGAGGGGCAGGTCGGGCAGATCGCCTACTCGGCCTCCAAGGGCGGGGTCGTCGGGATGACGATCACCGCCGCGCGCGACCTCGCCGACAAGGGCATCCGCGTCTGCACGATCGCGCCGGGCCTGTTCGACACGCCGCTGCTCGGCGCCCTGCCCGAGGAGCAGCGCAACGCGCTCGGCGTCCAGGTGCCGTTCCCGAGCCGCCTCGGCCGGCCCGACGAGTACGCGCAGCTCGCGGCGCACATCGTCGAGAACACGATGCTGAACGGTGAGACGATCCGCCTCGACGGGGCGATCCGGATGTCGCCGAAGTAGGAGCCGCGAAGGCGCTTGCGCAGACAACTACGATGGCGGCCATGACTGACATGAACGAGTTCAACGCCGGGATCATCGACGAGTTCCGCGCCAACGCCGGCGTCGTCGGCGGGATGTTCGAGGGCGCCCCGATGGTGCTGCTGACGACCACCGGCGCCAGGAGCGGCGCCGAGCGCGTCACCCCGCTGGTGTACCTCGACGGCGGAAATGGGGACGGCACTGTCTACGTCTTCGCCTCCAAGGCGGGGGCGCCGGAGCACCCGGCCTGGTACCACAACCTCGTGGCCCATCCGGACGTGACCGTCGAGATCGGCACGAAGCGCTTCAGGGCGACGGCTGCGCCCGTCGACGGCGCCGAGCGTGACGCGATCTACGAGCGTCAGGCCGCACTGCGGCCGAACTTCGCGGAGTACCAGGAGAAGACCACACGCACGATCCCGGTGGTCGCCCTCAAGCCCGGCTGAGATGTCGGCGGTGGCCACCTGGGACGACGTCGCGCGCATCGCGCTGTCGCTGCCGGAGACCGGCGAACGGCTCTCGCGCGGTCAGCGCCAGTGGCGCGTGAGGGACAAGCTGTTCGTCTGGGAGCGCCCGCTGCGCCGCTCGGACCTCGAGGCGCTCGGTGACGCCGCGCCCGGCGGGGAGATCCTCGGCGCGCGCGTCGAGCACCTCGGCGTCAAGGCGGCGCTCGTCGCCGACGCGAGCGGCGTGTACCTCACGACGCCGCACTTCGAGGGCTACCCGGCGATCCTCGTGCAGCTGGACCTGATCGGCGTCGACGAGCTGCGCGAGCTGATCGTCGAGGCGTGGCTCGCCCGTGCACCGGCGCGGCTCGCGCGGGCCTACGCCGATGAGCAGCTCTGACCGGCCACTAGCCCACGCGCACGTGGAACCCGACCCGGGCGGCGGCTCCGGTGTTCCCGGCGACGTCGACCGGCGTCAGCGTCAGCGAGTAGTCCCCCGGGACGAGCCGCGCGATGCCGAGCGTCGCCTGGTTGACGCCGGCGGCGGCGCTCGCCGCGAGGAAGCTCCCCGCCGGCGTGCGTCGCAGGCACGGGGGCCCGTGGCGGTGGGCGATCCGCGCCACGCAGCGATGGCCCTTCGTGCGCACGCCGGTCCGCTTGCGCTGGACGACGCCGCCGACGCGCGCGGGCTCGCTGAGCGTGAAGTGCAGGACGGTGCCGGTCGCCGCGCGCGCGAGCGCCGGGGTCAGCGACACGGCGCTCAGCACCGGCGGGATGGTGTCCGCCGCGGGCGTCGTCGGGTCCTGGGCGGCGGCGGTCGCCGGCAGGGCGAGACCGGCGACGAGCACGGCGCAGAGAAGCAGCTGACGTCCGTTCGGCTGGGTCATGGGCGACGGCACCACCCGGGCGCCGATCGGAAGTATCGCGACCCCGCGGCGGCCGGTGCGCCGCCGGGGTGTCCGCTCAGGCGAGCTGCATCCCGACGAGTCGCGCGTGCGCGGCGACCTCCGCGGCGAACGCCTCGAAGTGCGAGGCCTGCAGCGCCTGCGGGCCGTCGCAGAGCGCGTGCTCGGGGTCCTCGTGCACCTCGACGATCAGCCCGTCGGCGCCGACCGCGGCGGCTGCGCGCGAGAGCGGGCCGACCAGGCGCCGGTCCCCGGCCGCGTGGCTGGGGTCGACGATCACCGGCAGGTGCGTGTGGAGCTTCAGCCAGGGGATCGCCCCGAGATCGAGCGTGAAGCGCGTCGCCGTCTCGAACGTGCGGATCCCGCGCTCGCAGAGGATGACCGCCTCGTTGCCCTCCTTCAGCACGTAGTCGGCGGCCTGCAGGAGCTCGTCGAGGCTCGACGAGAGCCCGCGCTTCAGCAGCACCGGCTTCCCGAGCCGCCCGGCGACCTCGAGCAGCGCGTAGTTCTGCATGTTGCGCGCGCCGATCTGCACGACGTCGGCGTACTGCGCGATCGCGTCGGCATGCTGGGCGTCGAGCAGCTCCGTGACGACCGGGAGCCCCGTCTCCTCTCGCGCCTGCGCGAGGATCTCGAGCGCCGGGATGCCCAGGCCCTTGAAGGCGAACGGCGACGTGCGCGGCTTGAACGCGCCGCCGCGGAGCATCGAGGCGCCGGCTGCGGCGACGGCGCGCGCCACGGCGAGCGTCTGGTCGGCCGACTCGACGGTGCACGGCCCGGCGATCAGGCAGAACGTCGCGCCGCCGCCGACGGTGCACCCGCCGATCTGGAAGCTCGAGGGCTCGTGGTGGCTGAGCTCGCTGGAGGCGAGCTTGTACGGGCGCGAGATCGGGACCACGCGGTCGACCCCGGGCAGCCCCTCGAGACCGAGGTCCGCGACGCCCTCCGGGTCGCCGATCGCGCCGATCGCCGTCGTCAGCTCGCCCGGCATCACGACCACGTGCACGCCCGTCGTCTCCAGGCGGGCGACGACGGCCTGGATCTCGCTCTCGCCGGCCTGCGGCGTCATCACGATCATCATGGTGGGGCGGACGCTACCGGCGGCGGGGCGGCGGTAGGTTGACGGCATGGCGGCACCCTCACGCTGGGCGGTCCTCGGGGTCCCGATCGACTCCGTCGGGCGCGCCGGCGGCACCGAGCACGCGCCCGCGGCCCTGCGCCGGGCCGGCATCGTCGGCGCCCTCGGCGCGCGCGATGCGGGCGACGTCGCGGTGCGGATCCGTGGAGAGGAGCGCGACCCGCGGACGGGCATCGTCGGCGCGCGCGACGTGCTCGCGATGACGCCGGCGATCCGCGCCGCCGTCGGCGAGCTCGTCGCCGGTGGCGAGCGCCCGCTGGTGCTCGGCGGTTGCTGCGCGCTGCTGCCCGGCGCGCTCGCGGGGGTGCGCGACGTGCACCGCCGCATCGGCCTCGCGTACCTCGACGGCCACGTCGACGTCTACGACGGCGAGACCTCCCCCACCGGCGAGGCCGCCGACATGCCCATCGGGGTGGCGCTGGGCCGCGCCCCGCGCGCATGGGTCGACCAGGCCGGCGGCCGCTCGCTGGAGGCGCGCGACGTGATCGTGCTCGGCGCGCGCGACCTCGAGGAGGCCGCCGACATCGGCGGGCTGCTCGCGGGCGAG
>Ga0208851_1000766_pt1 | contig 12687 bp, 8 predicted proteins | sample NGESurshal092012_FD_184481 | JGI IMG/M metagenome (GOLD analysis project Ga0208851, IMG submission 184481) | Arctic peat soil microbial communities from Barrow, Alaska - NGEE Surface sample 415-2 shallow-092012 (SPAdes) | ecosystem: Environmental > Terrestrial > Soil > Wetlands > Peat ... | reverse complement strand
CCGCACCAACCCGCTGAAGAAGAAGGTTCCGATGACGCAGGGCCGCATTGCCGAGAGCCGACAGCCAGTCATGCCGCAGCCGATCCCGACCCCCTCGCCGGTCGCTCCGGCCGCCCGCCCGGTCGAGCATCTGACGGGGGCCGCGTCGGTGGTCCGCTCGTTGGAGCAGGCCGGGGTAGAGATCGTCTTCGGCATCCCGGGTGGCGCGGTCCTGCCGGTGTACGACCCGCTGCTGGACTCGACGAAGGTCCGGCACGTGCTGGTCCGGCACGAGCAGGGCGCGGGGCACGCGGCGACCGGGTACGCGCAGGCGTCCGGCAAGGTCGGCGTCTGCATGGCCACCTCCGGTCCTGGCGCCACCAACCTGGTCACCCCGATCGCGGACGCCCAGATGGACTCCGTGCCGATGGTCGCGATCACCGGCCAGGTGGGCCGCGCGATGATCGGCACCGACGGCTTCCAGGAGGCCGACATCTGCGGCATCACGATGCCGATCACCAAACACAACTTCCTGGTCACCGATCCGGCAGCGATCCCACAAACGATCGCCGCCGCCTTCCACCTGGCAGCGACCGGCCGACCCGGCGTCGTCCTGGTGGACATCCCGAAGGACGTGCTGCAGTCGGAGACCACCTTCGTCTGGCCGCAGGACGTTCATCTCCCCGGATACCGGCCGACCATGCGGCCGCACTCGGGGCAGATCACCGCCGCCGCCAAGCTGATCGCTGCCGCGCGTCGTCCGGTGTTGTATGTCGGTGGCGGGGTGTTGAAGGCCCGGGCGACCGAGGTCCTCAGGCAGCTGGCCGAGCTGACCGGAATTCCGGTCGTCACCACGCTCATGGCACGCGGCGCCTTCCCGGATTCGCACATCCAGCACCTGGGGATGCCGGGCATGCACGGCACCGTGACGGCAGTGGCGGGCATGCAGCGGGCGGATGTCATCGTCGCGCTGGGCGCCCGGTTCGATGACCGGGTCACCGGCCAGCTATCAACGTTCGCGCCCGGTGCGACGGTCATCCATGCCGATATCGACCCAGCGGAGATCGGTAAGAACAGGGTCGCCGACGTGCCGATCGTCGGTGACGCCCGCGAGGTGATCACCGAGCTCATCGCGGCCGTCAGTGCGGAGCAGGCGGCCGGCGTGGTTGCCGACCTCACCGCCTGGTGGGCCGAGCTCGACCAACTGCGGGAAACCTTCCCACTCGGCTACGACTGGCCGGCCGACGGCTCGCTGTCCCCGCAGTACGTCATCGAGCGCCTGGGCAAGATCGCCGGCCCGGACGCGATCTACGCCGCCGGCGTCGGCCAGCACCAGATGTGGGCGGCCCAGTTCATCTCCTACGAGAAGCCCGGGACCTGGCTCAACTCAGGCGGTCTCGGAACGATGGGGTATGCGGTGCCGGCCGCGATGGGCGCCAAGATGGGCCGGCCCGAGGCCGTTGTGTGGGCCATCGACGGCGACGGCTGCTTCCAGATGACCAACCAGGAGCTGGCCACCTGCGCGATCGAGGGCATCCCGATCAAGGTGGCCGTCATCAACAACGGCAACCTCGGCATGGTCCGGCAGTGGCAGACCCTGTTCTACGGCGAGCGCTACTCGCAGACCGACCTCGGCACCCACAAGCACCGCATCCCGGACTTCAAGCTGTTGGCCGAGGCCTATGGCTGCGTCGGCCTGCGCTGCGAGTCGCGGGAGGACGTGGACAAGACCATCGAGGCGGCGATGGCCGTCAACGACCGGCCGGTCGTCGTCGACTTCGTCGTCGGCGCGGACGCCCAGGTCTGGCCGATGGTCGCCGCCGGCACCGGCAACGACCAGATCATGGCCGCCCGGGGCATCCGGCCCCTCTTCGACGAAGAATGAGTCGAAATCACAGTGCCTGTCGACGAAGAATGAGATCAGTGACCACACCGTGACCGTGCTGTCAGTGCTGACGAAGTCCGAGCCACCGCGCGAGCGGGTGGCGACCTCGCTGCCGGGCCATGCGCCCTGGCCGCGGGTGCTCACCCAGGCGTCGTATCAGGCCCACCCGGCGCCCCCCAACCCAGCCCACCCGGCGCAACCGCATGCGAGCCAAGACCCGCCGAAGTCCGCGTCCCAAGGAGTGAATGTCGCTGTGACCCGCCATACGCTGTCGGTCCTGGTGGAGAACAAACCCGGTGTGCTGGCCCGGGTTTCGTCCCTGTTCTCCCGGCGGGGCTTCAATATCCACTCGCTGGCGGTCGGCCCGACGGAGAACCCCGAGGTGTCCCGGATGACGATCGTGGTCGCCGTCGAGGGGCTGCCGCTCGAGCAGGTGACCAAGCAGCTCAACAAGCTGATCAACGTGCTGAAGATCGTCGAGTTGGCGCCGGCGCAGGCGGTGCAGCGCGAGTTGCTGCTCATCAAGCTGCGTTCCGACGGCACCACCCGGCCGCAGATCGTCTCGATCGTGGAGATGTTCCGGGCCAGGATCATCGACATCACCCCTGACGCCGTCACCGTCGAGGCGACCGGCACCAGCGACAAACTCGAGGCGTTGATCAGGATGCTGGAGCCGTTCGGGGTGCGCGAGTTGGTGCAGTCGGGAATGGTCGCCCTCGGCCGGGGACCTCGCTCGATCACCTCGGCCAGCAGCAGGGCAGACTAGGAGCCCGCCGTGCGCCGGCCTCGCCGGGCACGATCACCTGGTGGTGGTGACCAGCTCCAACCCGTCCCACCGCCGTCCCCGCATCAACCCGCAGCATCCTCCCGAAGCAGAAAGCAGGAACACCCGCAATGGCCGTGGAGATCTTCTATGACGACGATGCCGACCTGTCGATCATCCAGGGGCGCAAGGTCGCCGTCATCGGCTACGGCTCGCAGGGGCATGCCCACTCGCTGAGCCTGCGCGACTCCGGCGTCGACGTCCGGGTCGGTTTGCCGGAGGGGTCCAAGTCCCGGGTCAAGGCCACCGACCAGGGGCTGCGGGTCGTGACGCCCGCCGAGGCGGCCACCGAGGCCGACGTGATCATGATCCTGACCCCGGACCACGTGCAGCGGCACGTCTACGCAGAGGCCATCGAGCCGCACCTGACCGCGGGCAAGGCGCTTGCGTTCGGTCACGGCTTCAACATCCGGTTCGGCTACATCAAGCCGCCCGCCGACGTCGACGTGATCATGATCGCGCCGAAGGGTCCCGGCCACCTCGTTCGCCGCGAGTTCGTGGACGGCAAGGGTGTGCCCTGCCTGATCGCGGTCGAGCAGGATTACACCGGCGGCGCGAAGGCGCTTGCGCTGTCCTACGCGCGCGGTATCGGCGGTGCCCGGGCCGGCGTCATCGGGACCACGTTCACCGAGGAAACCGAGACCGACCTGTTCGGTGAGCAGGCCGTGCTCTGCGGCGGCATGTCGCGGCTGGTGCAGCTGGGTTTCGAGACCCTGGTGAACGCCGGTTACCAGCCGGAGATCGCGTACTTCGAGTGTCTGCACGAGCTCAAGTTGATCGTCGACCTGATGTACGAGGGCGGCATCGCCAAGCAGCGCTGGTCGGTCTCGGACACCGCCGAGTACGGCGACTACGTCTCCGGGCCGCGGGTGATCGACGACCACGTCGCCGAAAACATGCAGGGTGTGCTGGCGGACATCAAGGACGGCACGTTCGCGGCCCGGTTCATCGCCGACCAGGACGCCGGGGCACCGGAGTTCAAGAAGTTCCGCGCCGAGCAGGAGCAGCACCCGATCGAGGAGACCGGGCGCAAGCTCCGCGGCCTGATGAGCTGGGTTGCCAAGGAAGACGACTACACCGGGACCGCGAACCGCGGCTGACGCCGGCACCAGTGACGCGCAAGGGCCCCCGGGACGCGTCCCAGGGGCCCTCGCGGTGCGGCCGGTCGAGAACTAGAAAGTCTTGCCGCCCTTGGCCTTGAACCAGGCCCTGGACTGCGCGTTGAGCAGGAACACAACGATCAGGATCGGGATGACGAACCCGAGCAGGTAGGTGAAGCCGAAGCCGGAGGCGATCACCGAAAGGATGGCCAGCACCGCGTAGACGCCGCAGGCGATCACCAGGATCTGGCCGTTCTTGCCGTTCAGGGCGACCACGCCGCCCCAGATCATCAGGCCGGCGATGATGATGGTGCCGATCGTCACGATGATCAGGAAGGTGCCGATCCCACCGACGGAGTCACAGGCCGCCGCCGTGTTGATGTCCAGCGAGCTGTCGTTGCAGACCGCACTGCTGGCCGAGCTGAGCACGCTGCCGGCCGCCAGCCCGATCAGGCCGAACAAGATCCCCAGGCCGCCCCAGATGAACGCCAGAACGGCGGCGGCGGTGACCATTCCGGGCCGGGTGTTGGCCACCGCACCGTAGCCGGGCTGACCGTAGGCGGCGGGGTAGCCGGCCGGCGCCGACGGGTACTGGCCGGGTTGCTGGTACTGCCCGGGTTGCTGGTACTGGCCGGGCTGCTGGTACTGGCCGGGCTGCTGGTACTGGCCGGGCTGCTGGTACTGGCCGGGCTGCTGGTACTGACCAGGCGGCGGGTACGAACCCGGCGCGCTGGGCGGGTTGTAGCCCGCGCCGCCACCGGTGGGGTACTGGCCCGCGGAGCTGTACGGCTCGTTGGTGGATCCCGGGTAGCCGGAGGGTGTGGTCATGGCGATTTCCGTTTCTGTTCGCCGCTCTGGTCGACTCTGTGTCGACACAGGACCAAGCCGACACAGTGCCGACTCAGTGTCAAGGGTGACGATAACGCCGTAGAACACCCCCATGAGTATTAATCCTGAACGGTGATACCGCCGGGGGTGTGAATCACCCAACCGGGCACGGTTAGCATTGATGGCCGGGCAATCAGGTTCCCTCCTGGACAGGATCGCGCTCGCCGGGTAGCCACCGGCAGTCGCCGCGGCCAACGCGCCCGACCCACCGACCTAACGGAGATGACCAGCTGTGCCCAAGCCCGTCGTGCTGATCGCCGAGCAGCTCGCCCAGTCCGCGATGGACGTGCTCGGGACGGAATTCGACATCCGGCACGTGGATGGCGCCGATCGTGGAGCGCTGCTGCCTGCGCTGGCCGATGCCGACGCAATCCTGATCCGGTCCGCCACCATGGTCGACGCGCAGGCGCTGGCCGCGGCTCCCGTCCTGAAGGTGGTGGCCAGGGCCGGCATCGGGCTGGACAACGTCGACGTCGCGGCGGCCACCGCCCGCGGCGTGCTGGTGGTCAACGCGCCGCAGTCGAACATCATCACCGCCGCTGAGCACGCGCTGGCCCTGCTGCTGGCCGTGGCCAGGAACATCCCGGCCGCCGACGCGTCGGTGCGGGCGGGGTACTGGAAGCGGAGCACGTTCACCGGCGTCGAACTGGCCGACAAGACCGTCGGGGTGGTCGGTCTCGGCCGCATCGGGCAGCTGTTCGCCGCCCGGGTCGCCGCCTTCGGCACCACCGTCATCGCCTACGACCCGTATCTTCACCCGGCCAGGGCCGGCGCCCTCGGCGTCCGGCTGGTCGACCTGCCGACTTTGCTGGCGACGGCGGACATCATCTCGATCCACCTGCCACGCACCCCGGAGACGCTGGGGCTGATCGGCGCCGCCGAGCTGGCCACCGTGAAGCCTGGGGTGCTGATCGTCAACGCGGCCCGCGGGGGCCTGATCGACGAGCAGGCGTTGGCCGACGCGCTGACCGAAGGTCGGGTGGCCGGCGCCGGGATCGACGTCTACGTCAAGGAGCCGCTGGCCGCGGACAGCCCGCTGCGGACCGCACCGAACACAGTGCTCACCCCGCACCTCGGTGCTTCCACCAGCGAGGCGCAGGACAAGGCGGGCACCGCGGTCGCCAGGTCGGTCAAACTCGCGCTGCGCGGCGATTTCGTGCCCGACGCGGTCAACGTGCAGGCCGCCGGCCCGGTGTCCGACGAGCTACAGCCGTGGATTCCGTTGGTCAGCCGGCTCGGCACCATCCTGACCGCGGTCGCCGGCGGCGTGCCGAGCCAGGTGGCCGTCGAGGTCCGGGGCGACCTCGCCGCCCAGGACACCTCGATCCTGCAGCTGGCGGCGGTGCGCGGCATCTTCGGCGGCGTCATCACCGAGGCCGTCACGTTCGTCAACGCTCCCGCGCTCGCCGCCGAGCACGGCCTTGCGCTGGTCGGCACCTCCACCGAGGAAACCGGCGACTACCGGTCCGCGGTCACGCTGCGCGCCGCGATGCCCGACGGCGAGACCAGGACGGTGTCCGGCACGCTGTCCGGCGACAACCAGGTCGCCAAGCTGATCGAGATCAACAACCGGCACTTCGACCTGCGCGCGGGGGGAAACCTGCTGGTCGTGGCCTACGCCGACCGCCCGGGTGTGATGGGCACGGTCGGCGCACTGCTCGGCCAGGAGCAGATCAACATCGAGGCCGCGCAGATCTCCCAGGAGCTGGACGGCCGGGCGTCGATCATGGTGCTCCGGGTGGACCGGATACCGGCCCAGGCCCTGCTGGAACATATCGGTGAGGTCGTGCAGGCCAGTGCCATCCGGGGCATCTCAGCGGGCTGACAGCCACCCGGCGTCCGGAACGTCCCCTGGACGGATACCCTGACCCGGGCCGCCGCTCCGGCAGTGGCGCATTCGGCGTGCCCACCACGGCCGGCGACGAACCGGCCAACCCCTGCAACACCAACACGGCGGACCCGACCAGGGTCGGCTACCGCGGACAGCGCGGTAGAGAGGTCAACCATGAAGCTCGCGGTCATCCCCGGTGATGGCATCGGTCCTGAGGTCGTGGCCGAGGGCCTCAAGGTCCTGCGGGGCGTCGTGCCCGGCGTGCAGACCACCGAGTACGACCTCGGTGCCGCCCGTTGGCACCGGACCGGTGAGTTGCTGCCTGATTCGGTGCTGCGCGAACTGCGCGAGCACGACGCGATCCTGTTGGGCGCCGTCGGCGACCCGACCGTGCCGTCCGGAATCCTGGAACGCGGCCTGCTGCTGCGGATCCGGTTCGAGCTCGACCACCACGTCAACCTGCGTCCCGCCCGGCTGTACCCGGGGGTGCCCGGCCCGCTCGCCGGGGACAAGGCCATCGACCTGGTGGTGCTGCGTGAAGGCACCGAGGGCCCCTATGCCGGCAACGGCGGCCTGTTGCGCAAGGACACCCCGCACGAGATCGCCACCGAGGTCTCGATCAACACCTACTTCGGCGTGGAGCGGGTGGTCAGGGACGCCTTCGAGCGGGCGGCCCGCCGGCCCCGCAAGCACCTGACGTTGATCCACAAGACCAACGTCCTGGTGCACTCCGGGCAGCTGTGGAGCCGGGTCGTCGAGGAGGTCTCGATGGAGTACCCGGAGGTCGCTGTCGCCTACTCGCACATCGACGCCGCGATGATCCACCTGGTCACCGACCCGGGTCGGTTCGACGTCGTGGTGACCGACAACCTCTTCGGCGACATCTTCACCGACCTGGCGGCCGCGGTGTCCGGTGGCATCGGGCTGGCCGCGTCCGGCAACCTGGACGTCTCCCGGACCAACCCCAGCATGTTCGAGCCGGTGCACGGCTCCGCCCCGGACATCGCCGGCACCGGATCGGCCGACCCGACCGCCACCGTGCTGTCCATCGCCCTGCTGCTGGATCACCTCGGGCTGCCCGAAGCCGCCCGCCGGGTGGAGGCCGCCGTGGCCTTCGATCTGGCCACCCGGCAGAGCGGCTCGGTGGCCAGGACCACGGCAGTAGGCGACCGGTTGGCCGCCCTCGCCTCGAGCTGATCGCCGTGACAGCCATGCAGGAACGTCCGGTCAGCACCGCAGCGGCGCCGGCCCGGCGCAGCTCACCGCTGGGCGATGCCTTTCACGTCTTCGACACCACCTTGCGCGACGGTGCGCAGCGGGAGGGCATCACCTACTCGGTGGCCGACAAGATCGCCGTCGCCACCCTGCTGGACGAGCTCGGCGTCGGGTTCATCGAGGGCGGTTGGCCCGGTGCGATGCCCAAGGACACCGAGTTCTTCGCCCGGGCCCGCTCCGGCGAGCTGGCGCTGCGCACCGCATCGTTGGTCGCTTTCGGCGCCACCCGCAAGGCCGGTGTCCGCGCGACGGACGACCCGCAGGTCCGGGCGCTGCTCGACTCCGGCGCCGAGGTGATCACCCTGGTTGCCAAGTCGGACGTTCGGCACGTCGAACGGGCGCTGCGCACCACCCAGGAGGAGAACCTGGCGATGGTATCGGACACCGTTCGCCTGCTGGTGGAGTCGGGTCGCCGCGTCTTTCTCGACTGCGAGCACTTCTTCGACGGCTACCTGTTCGACCGGGACTATGGCATCCGGGTGCAGGAGGCCGCCGTGCTGGCCGGCGCCGACGTCGTCGTCATGTGCGACACCAACGGGGGCATGCTGCCGATGTCCGTCGAGCGGATCGTCGCAGAGGTGAAGGACCGCACCGGTTTCCGGCTCGGCATCCACTGCCAGGACGACACTGGCTGCGCGGTGGCCAACACCGTCGCCGCGGTGCAGGCCGGGGCCACCCACGTGCAGTGCACCGCCAACGGCTACGGCGAGCGGGCCGGCAACGCCGACCTGTTCGCCGTCGTCGGGAACCTGATGACCAAGATGGGTTTGCCGGTGCTGCCGGATGGCGCGCTGGCCGACATGATGCGGGTCTCGCACGCGCTGGCCGAGCTGGCCAACATCGCGCCGAACACCCACCAGGCCTACGTCGGGTCGTCCGCGTTCTCGCACAAGGCCGGCCTGCACGCGTCGGCGATCAAGGTCGACCCCGAGCTGTACAACCATCTGGACCCCACGCTGGTCGGCAACGACATGCACATCCTGATCACCGAGATGGCCGGCCGGGCGTCGGTCGAGCTAAAGGCCCGCGAGCTGGGCGTCGATCTGTCCGGCCGGCCGGACGCCGTCGGCCGGATCGTCGACACGGTGAAGGCGCGGGAGGCGCAGGGCTGGTCCTACGAGGCCGCCGATGCCTCGTTCGAGCTGCTGATGCGGGACGAGCTGGCCGCGGGTTCGGCGGGTTCTGCGGGTTCCGCGGGCGAGGCCGGTTCCGCGGGCGAGGCCGCAGCGGAGGGTGGGCCGCCCCGGGCGTTCCGGCTGGAGTCCTACCGGGTGATCGTGGAGAAGAGCGAGTCGCCTGTGCCGACAGTCACCTCAGAGGCCACCGTCAAGGTGCATGTGGGCGGGAAACGGATCATCGCGACCGCGGAGGGCAATGGGCCGGTGAACGCACTGGACTCCGCGCTGCGGGCCGCCGTTGCCGAGCAGTTCCCGGAGTTCAACCAGGTCGAGCTCGTCGACTACAAGGTCCGGATCCTGGCCGGCTCGGCCGGCACGGACTCGATCACCAGGGTGCTGGTGTCCTCTGCCCGCGGGGCGCAGGAATGGACCACGGTGGGCGTGCACGCGAACGTCGTCGAGGCGTCCTGGCAGGCGCTGGTCGACGCGTTGGTCTACGCCTTGCAACCCACGGCCTCGCCGCCCGCGGCCTCGGTGCAAGGCGCGGCCTCGGTGCAACCCACGGCCTCGGTGCCGCCCGCGGCGCCCGCGGTCGGTGTCGGCGTCTGACGCCGCCCGCCCGGCCGCCCGGGTCCGCACCCGTACCGACGACACGAGCACACCGACGAGGGAGCACCGCATGCGGCTGGCCAGGCTCGCCCACCCCGACGGGGTCGCGTTCGTCACCGTTGACGGGCCGGCCGGCGCGGAACAGGCCAAGGAGATCCTGGACCACCCCTTCGGCACGCCCACCTACACCGGCCGATCCTGGCCGCTGGCCGCCACCCGGCTGCTCGCCCCGATCCTGCCGTCCAAGGTGGTGGCCGTCGGCCGCAACTACGCCGACCATGCCGCCGAGCTGGGCAATGCTGTGCCGACCTCGCCGATCATCTTCCTCAAGCCGTCCACCTCGGTGATCGGTCCCAGCGTGCCGATCCAGCTGCCGGCGTCCTCGGAGCGGGTGGACTTCGAGGGCGAGCTGGCCGTCGTCATCGGCCGGCCGTGCCGGGACGTGCTGGCCGAGAACGCGTCATCGGTGATCCTGGGCTACACGGTCGCCAACGACGTCACCGCCCGCGACCAGCAGCGCTCGGACGTGCAGTTCACCCGCGGCAAGGGCTACGACACGTTCTGCCCGCTGGGTCCGTGGATCGAGACCGACCTCGACCCGTCAGACCTGTCGGTGAGCACCGAGCTGGACGGTGAGCTGGTGCAGGACGGCCGGACCGGCGACATGGTCTTCACGGTGGGTGAGATCGTCGAGTTCGTGTCCGGGATCATGACGCTGCTGCCCGGTGACGTGCTGCTGACCGGAACCCCGGCCGGGGTCGGCCCGATGGTCGCCGGACAGACCGTGGCCGTCACCGTTGAGGGCATCGGCACGCTGACCAACCCGGTCGCCGCCCGGCGCTGAGCTGATCCAACCCTCCGGTGGGGTGGGGTGGTGCCGTGGGGCCGCTGCCGCGGGCCCGGCTGGTTCGCTGATCCAATCCGTGTGGTGGGGCTGGGTGCCGCTGGTTGGGCACGGGTTGGATCAGCGTGGCCGTGCGGCCCGGTCTGGTTCGCTGATCCAATCCGTGTGGTGGGGCGGGGTGCGGCCGGTTGGGCGCGGGTTGGATCAGCGTGGCCCTGGCTCAGCAGCGCCCCCCCGCCGTGCGGGCGCATTAGGGTGGACGAGCCATGACAGACACCACCTCGCCCGCCCGGCCGAACCCTCCCGCCCACCCCCCGCGACTGGTACGGGCCAGGTTCTGCCCGTCACCGACCGGCACCCCGCATGTCGGACTGGCCAGGACCGCCTTGTTCAACTGGGCGTTCGCCCGGCACTACGGCGGCACCTTCGTCTTTCGGATCGAGGACACCGACGCCGCTCGCGACTCCGAGGAGTCGTACGAGGCGATCGTCGACGCCCTGACCTGGCTGGGCCTGGACTGGGACGAGGGTCCGAACGTCGGCGGCCCGCACGCCCCCTACCGGCAGAGCCAGCGCGGCCACATCTACCGCGAGGTGGCCGCCGAACTGCTGGCCAAGGGGCACCTGTACGAGTCGTACTCGACGGTCGAGGACGTCACAGCCCGCCACCTGGCGGCCGGCCGCGACCCCAAGCTCGGCTACGACAACGGTGACCGCACACCGGATCCCGCGCTGGTCAGGGCGGCGGTTGCCGCCGGCCGGCTGCCGGTGCTGCGGTTGCGGGTGCCGGACGGGGACATCACATTCACCGACCTGGTCCGCGGGCCGATCACCTTCCCGGCCGGCAGCGTGCCGGACCCGGTGCTGGTGCGCGGTACGGGCGACCCCCTGTACACGTTGGTCAACCCCGTCGACGACGCGCTGATGGGTATCACCCACGTGCTGCGCGGCGAGGACCTGCTGCCGTCCACCCCCCGGCAGATCGCCCTGTACGAGGCGCTCATCGACATCGGCCGCGCCGAGGTGGTGCCCGAGTTCGGTCACCTGCCGTTCGTCACCGGTGAGGGCAACCGCAAGCTGTCCAAACGGGATCCGCAGTCGAACCTGTTCCAGTACCGCGACGACGGCTTCATCACCGAGGGCATGGTCAACTACCTGGCCCTGCTCGGTTGGTCTATCGGCGAGGACCGGGACATCTTCACCCCGGCCGAGCTGGTCGCGGCGTTCGACGGTAAGCGCATCTCCGGCAACCCGGCCCGGTTCGACCGACGCAAGGCCGAGTCCATCAACGGCGCGCACCTACGGCTGCTGGCCGTCGAGGACTTCGCCGACCGGCTGACCGGCTATCTGGTGACCAGCGGCGACCTGCCGACGGCGCCCAACAAAGAGCAGCTGGCCCTGGTTGCGGCGGCGGCGCCGCTGGTGCAGGAGCGCTCGGCCCTGCTGTCCGAGGCGGCGGCGATGGTCCGGTTCCTCATCGCGGCCGACTTTGCCGTGGATCCCGCCGCGGGTGCGAAGGTACTGACGCCTGCGTCGGCACCGGTGCTCCAGGCGGCCATCGATGTGATCGATCCGCTGCCGGAGTTCACCGCCGCAGCGCTGGAAACGGCGTTGAAAGCCGCGCTGCTCGACGGACTGGGGCTCAAGCCCAAGGTTGCCTTCGCCGCGGTCCGGGTGGCCGTCACCGGCCGGACCATCTCGCCGCCGCTGTACGAGTCGATGGCGCTGCTGGGCCGGGAGCGGACGCTGCGGCGGTTACGGGCGGCGCTGGCCGGTGTGCACTCCTGACGCCGGCGTCGCGCGCTCGCTGCGCCCGGTGGCAGCTTCGATTTCCAGACGATCGCGGATTTCGGGTTGGGCTGCACGGCAGGTAGTATCGTTCGTCGGCGGCCGTCCGGGCAGAGTCCATCCGGGTGCCATTGGGGTATGGTGTAATTGGCAACACTAGGGATTCTGATTCCCTCATTCTAGGTTCGAGTCCTAGTACCCCAGCAGATGTGACGCGACCGCCGTCCTTTCTCTGCTGTTCGGTCGTGTAGCATCCTGTGTCGGACCCAGCACGAAAGTGCGGGGTCCGGATGTTTTCTAGGGCCCCGTCGTCTAGCGGCCTAGGACGCCGCCCTCTCACGGCGGTAGCGAGGGTTCGAATCCCTTCGGGGCTACCAACGCAGAAGTCCCGGAGCGCACCGGCGCTCCGGGATTCTTGCGTCCACGGGTGCTCCGTTGCTCGGACTGTGGGTTTGGCCGGATCGCACCGCTGCGCGCGGAGGTGATCAGCGGAGCTGGCGGCCGGCTTGGGGTGCGCTGATCGAATCCGCGGGTGGGGTCCCGGATCG
>Ga0208851_1000762_pt1 | contig 12703 bp, 14 predicted proteins | sample NGESurshal092012_FD_184481 | JGI IMG/M metagenome (GOLD analysis project Ga0208851, IMG submission 184481) | Arctic peat soil microbial communities from Barrow, Alaska - NGEE Surface sample 415-2 shallow-092012 (SPAdes) | ecosystem: Environmental > Terrestrial > Soil > Wetlands > Peat ... | reverse complement strand
GGCAACCGGCACCCGCAAGCGTCGACTTCGCGGCGCACGGATTGCATAGCCGCCCGCAAGCCGTAACAGGCCCAGACGAAACCGTGGCCCAAACTTGACTTGACCCCGCGCAAACCCCGAAGACACCATGATCCGATGCGCCGAGTACTGCTTTCGATGTGTGCTGCCTTCAGTGCGGCGCTCGTCGCGCTCACCTCGGCACCCCCCAGTCATGCCGAAACCCCCTGGTTTTCGGCCAGCGTCGGCAACGCCACTCAAGTGCTCTCCGTCGTCAGCACCGGTGGCTCGACCGCCAAGATGGACGTCTGGCAGCGCGGCGCCAACGGATGGGAGCCTGTCGCCACTGCGATCCCGGTTCACGTCGGCGCCAACGGCATGGTCCCGCAGTCTCACGACGGCGAGATGGCCACACCGATGGGCATCTTCACCCTCGACTTCGCCTTCGGCACCCAGCCCAACCCGGGCACCGGCCTGCAGTACGTCCAGGTGACGCGCGACCACTGGTGGGACGGCGACATGAAGAGCCCGACCTACAACACCATGCAGGTCTGCAAGAAGGCCGACTGCCCGTTCGACACCAACCCCAGCAGCGGCACCGAGAACCTCTACATCCCGCAGTACGCGCACGCCGTCGTTATGGGTGTCAACAAGGCCCGCGTCCCCGGCAACGGCGGCGCGTTCTTCGTCCACACCACCGACGGCGGACCCACGGCCGGCTGTGTGGCCCTCGACGACGACACCTTGGTCAAGATCATGCGCTGGCTACAGCCCGGCGCGCTGATCGCCGTCGCCAAGTAGGGCGGTCAGGCCAGCGCCGCGCCCGGTGTTGCCTTGAAGTTCAACGCCTTCAACGACATCGTCGCCTCGTAGGTGCGGTCGTAACCCGTCGCGCAGATCTTCCAGCCGTCGGGTGTCTTGCGGTAGCGGTCGCGGTAGAACGCCGCGCCCATGAGCATGAAGTCGAACTCCGGCACGATGACGTGGTCCTGCAGGTACCAGGTGGCCTCGGCCTCGTCGCCGTCGACGGTGATCTCCGGATGCGTCACCCGATGCTCGGTCAACACGCCGGCCGGCATCGACTTGCGCATGAACTCCACCAGATCCTTGCGGTTGGTGAAGTGGTGTTCCTCGCCCAGCGACGAGCCGTAGTCGCCGACGATGTCCTCGGTCAGGGTGTCGGCGAAGTCGTCCCAGTGTTTGGTGTCCAGCGCCCGCAAGTAGCGGTACTTGACCTGCTTGATCGCCTCGATCGCTTCCGCATCAGCCATGCCCGACATTGCAGCACAACGGCCAGCGGTGCGGGGCTGGTTGTCTCGCTGGATGGCGATCGCCCGGATACGAGGAAGCCGGCGACCCGTTGGGATCGCCGGCTTCGACTCGTCGTTAGATCAGCGGCCGTTTTCGTACCGCGCGGCGATGGCCACGAGCTCGTCGCGGACGGTCGAATGCGGCATCGCGTTGATGCGTGCATGTAGACGGCGACGGTTCATGGCCCGCTTCATATCCTTGCGAAAGCGTGCGATCGACATTTGTTCTCAACTCCTTCTATGACCCCCGGGTCATCGGGGGCTTGTTTGCTGCTGGCGTTCACCGGGTAGGGATCGCCAACCTGGGGAACCACTCGATGGTCCTTGTTGATTCCAGGTAAATCAACTTTCCCCGTGTGAGTTTGGCGACAGACATGCCTTGACCAGCGGCGCTGTCGCGGGCGCTGTGACGGCCGACACCCCGAACGATCGGCCCGTCAGGGAAGTTCGCTGGGGGACTGCAGATAGCGCGTGACCATGTCAACGAGAAGCCGGCGCTCCCGCTCCCACTCCAGGTGGGTGTTGACGATCATCTCGACGAGCACCATCCCGCGTAGCGCTGACCAGATGACCTCGGCCACCCCAGGGTCGTCGGAGATAAGCCGGCCCAACTGACTGATTGCCTCGTTGATCTCCAACAGGTGTTGCCGGGCGCTCTGGCCGTGGGTGCCGCGGGTCGCGCGCAGAATCTCGAACGCCGCCAACGAGGTTGGGCTGCTGTAGCAGCGGAACGCGGTATCGACGACGATCTCGATCCGCTCGCGCAGCGGACGGTCCCCGACCTCAGCCGCCGCCAGGCTGTCCACCAGTCGGGCCACGCCCTCGTCGACAACCGCCATCAGCAGCCCGTTGCGATCCCCGAAGTGGTACTGGATGACGCCCCAGGTGACACCGGCACGTTCGGCGACGTGCCTGGCGGTGCTGGCCTCGAACCCCTCTTCGACCACGCAGCGCACCGTCTCGTCGATGATCCGCGCGCGGGTGTCATCACCCCGCTTGCGCGGCGCCTGGGTCTGCCGCGTGGGTGGGGTGCCGACCGCCTTCACATCGTTGACTTTATAACATTGAGCCGACTATGTTTAGGGTTGTGAGCGAGTCGCGCAGCCGCTATGCTCAGCTGTCCCGGGCCGAACTCGCCGTCCTGGTGCCCGAACTCCTCCTCATCGGACAACTCATCGACCGGTCCGGAATGGCGTGGTGCATCCAGGCATTCGGCCGCCGCGAGATGCTCCAGATCGCGATCGAGGAGTGGGCCGGCTCCAGCCCGCTCTACACCCGGCGCATGCAGAAGGCGCTGAAGTACGAGGGCACCGACATCGTGACCGTCTTCAAGGGCCTGCAGCTCGACATCGGCGCCCCGCCGCAGTTCATGGACTTCCGCTACACCGTCCACGACCGCTGGCACGGCGAGTTCCACCTCGACCACTGCGGCGCCCTGCTCGACGTCGAGCCGATGGGTCCTGACTACGTCAAGGGCATGTGCCACGACATCGAGGACCCGACGTTCGACGCCACCGCCGTGGCGACCAACCCCAAGGCGCAGGTCCGCCCGATCCACCGCCCGCCACGTACGCCCGCCGATCGCCAGCCGCACTGCGCCTGGACCGTCATCATCGACGAATCCTATCCCGATGCCACCAGCATCCCCGCGCTGGACGTCGTGGCCCAAACCAACGCTGCAACATGGCAACTCGAGCCCATCGACCCGAACGACGAGGGTCAGGCCGACTACTCCGGGCCGCTGCTGTCCGACATCGACTTCACCGCCTTCTCACACTCGGCGCTGGTGCGCATCGCCGATGAGGTGGTGCTGCAGATGCATCTGCTGAACCTGTCGTTCGGCATCGCGGTGCGGGCGCGTGCGAAGGACAACACCGAACTGGCCACCCAGATCCGTACCAAACAGCTCATCGGCATCGCCGGTGTCGCCGCCGAGCGAATCCAGCGAGCCCTCAAGCTGCCCAACGACTTCCACGGTCTGTCGACGGTGCTCGAGCTGCACCCCCTGCTGAACCCCGCCGGCTACGTCGTCGCCGCGATCGAAGGCGGCCGGCTGTACGTCCATCCTTCGCCCGCACACCAGGACGGTTCGTGGATCTCGCTGTGCTCACCGGCTTCGGTACAGCCGCTGCAGGCCATCGCCACCGCGATCGACCCGCACATCGCGGTGCGCATCACCGGCACCGGTGACGACTGGACCGCGGAGTTCGAGAAGTCCGACACCGCGGCCAAGGTCTCTCCCGAGGTCGAGGTCACCAAGTTCAGCCTGGGCGCCACCTTCGAGTTCGAGGAACGTCGCTCGCTGCCGCTGACGGTCGTCTGAGCGATGGCCTACCGCGTGGTGCAGTGGGGCACCGGTGCGGTGGGGGTGGAAGCGATCCGCGGCATCCTCGATCGCCCCGACCTGGAGCTGGTCGGGATCAAGGTCTATTCCGAGGAGAAGGTCGGCCGCGACGCCGGTGATCTGATCGGTTCGGACCCGGTCGGTGTCACCGCCGCCAGGCGTGTCGACACCGCCGACGTCGACGCCGTCCTCTACGCGCCGCGCCACCCCGACGTCGACGAAGCCGCCGCGATCATGGCCTCGGGTGCCAACCTGGTCACCACCGCCTTCGCCTTTCACCCAGCCCGGATGGAGCCTCACGACCGCAACCGGCTGCAGCAGGCCTGCGCCGCCGGCAACAGCTCGCTGCACGGCACCGGTCTGAACCCCGGCAATCTCGGTGTGGTCGTGCCGATCGCGCTGTCCGGAATGTCACGCCGCATCGAGAGCGTCACAGTGCAGGAGCGCGCGGATTGGTCGGTCTACGACAGCGTGGAGATCACTTTCGATCAGATGCGCTTCGGAAGTCCGCTCGACGAGGTGAGCGCCGACACCGACGCCCTGAAGTTCACCAGTGAGCTTTTCCAGCAACAGGTTTGGCTGCTCGGTGACACCCTCGGACTCGGCGTGGACGAGGTGAGCACCGACCTCGAGGTGATCCCGGCCAGCGTCGACCGCGACATCTGCGGCCGCACGCTGCGCGCAGGCACCGTCGCCGGGCAGCACTGGCGATGGACCGGCCGGCGCGACGGCCACCGCGTGGTCGAAGTCGAAACCCTCTGGACGGTCGGCGAGGCCCAGCCGTCGCACTGGCCGACACCGCAGCACGGCTGGACCATCACCATCGAAGGCACACCCTCGATGCAGGCACACCTGATGACGCTGGCCAGCTTTCGCCGCGACGTGCCGCTGGCCGAACACGTGCGGTCGGCCAGCGTTGCGACGGCCATGCAGGCCGTCAACGCCATCCCCGCGGTGTGCGAGGCCCGCCCGGGTTTCGTGACGATGGCGGACCTGCCGCTGCGGCTGTTCGGCTGACGTTTCGCTCCGCGCGAACCCCGGGACATCGACGCCGCGGCAAACTGCGCGCACACTGTCAGTTATGGAGAACAACGGACCGTTCGGGTTCGACCCCGACGAATTCGATCGTGTGGTGCGTGACGCGAGCGAGGGCCTGCGCGACGCTGTCGGCCGGTTCCTGGGCACCTCGCAGGAGCGCGCCGGCTTCGGAATGCTCTTCGACGAGTTCACCCGGCGTAGTCGGCCGCGGGCGCAGCCGGAGACCGCGGGCGAGGCAGGCGACGGGGTGTGGGCCGTCTACATCGCCGGCGACGACGGCAAGGCGCACGTCGAACAGGTCTACAAGACCGAACTCGACGCGCTGCGGGCAAACAAGCACAACACCGACCCCAGCCGCAGCGTCCGGTTCCTGCCCTACGGGATCGACGTGAGTGTCCTCGATGCCGGCGTCGAGCAGTCGGAGCAGCCTGAACCGCCCGAGTCCGCCGAGTAGTTACATCGTCAGGACCATGCGGTACCGCGCGCGGCCCTGGTCCATCGCCGCGTAGGCCTCGGCGGCCTGCGCCAGGGCCATCTCCTCGATGCGTGCGCGCACGCCGGACTGCACCGCGAAGTGCATGGTGTCCTCGATGTCCGCCGACGTGCCCGACGGGTGACCGATCACGCTGAAGTTGCCGAAGAGCAGATCGCCCGGGGCGATCGGCAGCGGGTCGAACGTCGCACCGATGATCACCAGCTCGCCCTGCGGCGCCAGGCCGCCGACGGTGGCTGCCATGGCCGCCGAGTTGGCCGCGGTGGCCAGCACCACCTGGGCGCCGCCCAGCGCCTGCAGTGCCTCGGCGACGTCGGCGGCCGTCGAGTCGATGTAGTGGTGGGCGCCGAGTTCCTTGGCGTCCTCTGCCTTGCCGGCCCCGCGGGCGATCGCAATGGTTTCGAAGCCCATCGCCCGTGCCCACTGCACACCGAGGTGGCCCAGCCCGCCCAGGCCCAGGACCGCGACCCGGTCGCCGCCGGTTGCGCGGGTGTGCCGCAGCGCGTTGTAGGTCGTCACCCCGGCGCAGCCCATCGGCGCGGCCTCGGCGAACGACAGCGCATCGGGAATCCGGGCGATCGCGGTGGCCGGCACCGTCACCGACTCCGCGTAACCACCCGGATAGCTCCAGCTGGGCACCTGCAGGTTCACGCACTGCATGAACTGGCCCTTGCGGCACGGCACACAGTGATTGCAGTTGCCGCCGAACCAGCCGACCGCAACCCGGTCGCCCACAGCGAACCCCTCCACCCCCGAGCCGAGCTCAGCGACGGTGCCGGCGATCTCGTGCCCGGGCGTGATGGGCCAGGTGAGGTTCGGGAACGCACCGGCGACGAAGGCATGGTCGGTGCCGCAGACACCGCACGCGTTGACATCGATGCGCACATGGCCGGGCGGGGCGGACGTTGTTTCCACCTCCACAAGTTCGAGCGGTTCTCCGGCGGACTTCACATGTACGGCGCGGTGGGTTGCCATTGCTCTCCTCGGTCCGGTCACAAAGGGTCTTTTATCCCTATCTGCCCCGGCGAGACCGAACATAGGATCCCCGCAACACTGGAAGGACACGGTCATGACCGGGACTTTGAGCACAACACAAATCGCGACCGATAACATCCGCACGGCCGAGATCGACGCCATCGTCGACGCCGCGGCGAACGCGGCAACGGAGTTCCGCAAACTCGACCAGGAACAGGTCGACCGGATCGTCGAGGCGATGGTCCGCGCCGGGGTTCGCGCCGCCGGTGAACTCGCCACATTGGCGATCGAGGAAACCGGCTTCGGTGTGTTCGAGGACAAGGTCGTCAAGAACTACGTCGCAACGGAGTTCCTGCACGACTACCTGCGCGACAAGAAGTCGGTCGGGGTGGTCGACGAGGACGTCGAACACAACATCGTCTACGTCGCCGAGCCCATCGGTGTCGTCTTGGCGCTCACGCCGGTCACCAACCCCACCTCGACGGTGTTGTTCAAGGCGATCGTCGCCGCCAAGACGCGCAACGCGGTGCTGTTCCGGCCCTCGCCCTACGCGGTGCGCTGCTGTGAGCGCGCGGTGGAAATCCTGCGCGAGGCCGCCGAGGCGGCCGGTATGCCGCCCGGTGCCCTGCAGATGATTCCCGACGCCGCCCATGACGTCACCCACCACCTGTTCAAGCATCCCAAGGTCGACTTCATCTGGGTCACCGGCGGACCCAAGATCGTGAAGCTGGCCAATCAGGCCGGAAAGCCTTCACTGAGTGTCGGTCCCGGCAATGCCCCGATCTACATCCACAAGACCGCCGATGTACGCGGCGCCGTCGTCGACATCCTGATATCGAAAACCTTTGACTCCTCGGTGATCTGCCCCGCCGAACAAACTTGCATCATCGACGACGAGATCTACGACGCGATGATCGCCGAGTTCGAGCGGATGGGCGCCCGGATGCTCAGCCCGGACGAGGCGGCCAAGATCACCGAGTTCGCCTTCGGCTGCGGCGACGAGAAGGTGTCGATGGAGGCAGTCGGTCAGAAGGCCCCGGAGTTGGCCGCCCGCGCCGGCTTCGCCGTTTCTCCGACCACGAAGATCCTGCTGGCCCCGCTGCCCGCCGACCTCGACGAGCTCGACGCGCACCCGCTGGTCCAGGAGAAGCTGATGCCGGTGCTCGGCGTGGTGCGCGCCCGCGACGTGCAGCACGCCATTGACGTGGCGGTGCTGGTGACCGAGCACGGCGGGCTCGGGCACACCTCGGCGATCTACGCCCACGACCAGTCGGTGATCGACGCCTATGCGCTGGCGGTTCGCACCGGCCGGATCCTGGTCAACGCTCCCACCGCCGTCGGCGCGCTCGGCGGTGTCTACAACAACCTGACGCCGACCTTCTCGCTGGGCTGCGGGACGTGGGGCGGTTCGTCGACCACCGAGAACGTCAACTACAAGCAGCTGCTCAACATCAAGACCGTCTCCCACCGGCGCACCCCGCCGCAGTGGTTCCGGGTGCCGGCCAACACGTACTTCAACGCCGGAGCGCTGGACAATCTGCGTGAATTGGATTGCGAGACAGTGGTGATCATCACCGACAACCTCACCGACGAGCGCGGGGTGGTGGATCTGCTGCGCAGCAAGCTGCCCACCCGGCACGTGCATGTCTTCACCGACGTCACCCCCGAGCCCGACGAGGAGACCATCCAGCACGGGGTGGAGCTGCTGCAGCGGGTCGAGCCCGATGTCCTGATCGCCGTGGGCGGCGGTTCGGTGCTCGATGCCGGCAAGGCGATGCGGCTGTTCTATGAGCACCCGGAGAAGACGCTCGACGAGCTGACGATGCCGTTCCTGGATCCGCGCAAACGGGTCGCGGACTATCCGACAGACCGTCACAAGCTCCAATTGATCGCCATACCAACGACATCCGGCACCGGCTCGGAAGTGTCCCCGGCGGCGGTGATCACGATGGGGCCGCGCAAGCAGACCTTGGTCGACTACAGCCTGGTGCCCGATGTGGCGATCGTCGACCCGCTGCTGACGTCGTCGATGCCGCCCAAGCTGACCGCCGACACCGGCGTCGACGCGCTCACCCACGCCCTGGAGGCGGCGGTGTCGATCTTCGCCTCGCCCTACACCGACGCCCAGTGCGCGCAGGCAGCCCGGTTGATCTTCGACGCACTGCCGCGGGCCTACCGCGACCCCGACGACCTCGAGGCGCGCACCCAGATGTCCAACGCGGCGACCCTTGCCGGGCTGGCGTTCTCGAACGCATTCGTCGGCACCAATCACGCCCTGGCACACGCGACCGGCGCGGCCTTCGGCATCCCGCACGGCCGGGCCAACGGCATCTTCCTGCCGTATGTGTTGCGCTACAACGCAAGTCTGCCGAGCAAGTTCATGCCGGCGCCGGGATACTCGGCCTACATCGCCCCGGAGAAGTACGCCCAGATCGGCTCGCTGATCTTCGGTGGTCACACCCCCGAGGACAGCCGCAACCGGTTGTTCGCCGGAGTGGACCAACTGCTGGAGGAACTCGACATGCCGCGCTCGCTGCGCGAATTCGGCGTGGCCGAAGATGCGTTCCTCGACGCGCTGCCGACGTTGGCGATGACGGCGTTCGAGGACCTGAGCAACCGCACCAATCCGCGGATGCCGCTGGTGAGCGAGATCAGCGACCTGCTGCGGCAGGGGTACTACGGCACAGCCGACTGATCGAGATCGCCATCGTCGCGTTGCGGATCTGCGGCCAGGCACAGCAGGCTGGCGACGAAGGTGGCGACGGCGATCGCGGCCGCCGCGTATGACCGGCTCGAGGCTGGTGCGCCCAGCGTGCTCAGGAAGAGGGCGAACGCGATCACCGCGGCGAAATTGAGGAGCAACCCCACCGTTCGGTTCCCGATTGGTACCCCGTCGGACCGCCGCCCGAAACAATGCAGTTCGGCGCGCTTAACGTCGCTGCTCGACGACAACCGCGCCGAAATCACCCAGTGCGGGGGTGGTGGCAGGCCACCACGTGCCCGTCGTCGTGAGCGGTGAGCGCGGGCTCCTCGGTGCGACACACGTCGGTGGCCCAGACGCAGCGGGTGTGGAACCGGCAGCCCGGCGGCGGGTCGATCGGGCTGGGCACATCGCCCTCGAGCGTGATGCGCTCCCGGGCGAAGTTCTTGCGCGGGTCGGGGATCGGCACCGCCGACAGCAGGGCATTGGTGTAGGGGTGCAGCGGAGATTCGTAGAGGGCATCGGAGTCGGAGTTCTCCACGATCTTGCCGAGGTACATCACCGCGACGCGGTCCGAAACATGGCGCACCACACCGAGATCGTGCGCGACGAACAGGTAGGACAGTCCGAACTCCTCTTGCACTTCCTCGAGGAGATTGATGATCTGCGCCTGCACCGACACATCGAGGGCCGACACCGGCTCGTCGGCGATGATGAGCTTGGGCTGCAACGCCAGTGCCCGGGCGATGCCGATGCGCTGGCGCTGCCCACCGGAGAACTCGTGCGGATAGCGGTTGTAGTGCTCTGCCTGCAGGCCCACCCGGTCGAGCAGTTCCTGCACCCGCCGCTTGAGCTCCGCGCCGCTGGCCAGGCCGTGCAACTCCAGCGGGTCGCCGACGATCTGACCCACTCTCTTGCGCGGGTTCAGTGAGGCGAACGGGTCCTGGAAGATCATCTGCATCTCGCGGCGCAGCGGGCGCAGGTCGCGGCGCGACAGGCCGACGAGTTCCTGGCCGTCGAAGCGGACCGAGCCCGACGTCGGCGCCACCAACTGCAGGATCGCCCGGCACAAAGTGGACTTGCCGCAGCCGGATTCGCCGACCAGGCCCAGGGTTTCGCCTTCGTGCAGGGTGAAGCTGACGCCGTCGACCGCATGGACCCGGGCCACTTCGCGGTCGACGATGATGCCCGACTTGATGGGGAAGTGCACGACGAGGTCGGTGACTTCCAGCAGCGGATCGCCTTTCATCGGCTCTCCAGCTTCTCCGCCGGCGTGAGCCAGCAGCGGTCCAGGTGGGTGGCGTCTCCGAGGCGGGCCTCCAAAGCCGGTGGCTGCGTGCACTTGTCGAAGGCGTACTTGCAGCGGGCGGCGAAGCGGCAGCCCGTCGGCGGGTTCAACAGCGACGGCGGCTGGCCGACGATCTGGGTCAGCCGCTCCGGGCGTGGCTCGTCGAGTCGCGCGATCGAACCCAGCAGTCCCCAGGTGTAGGGGTGCTGGGGGTTGTAGAAGATCTCGTCGAGTGTTGCGTCCTCGACGATCTGACCGCCGTACATCACCACCACGCGATCGGCGAGTTCGGCGACGACACCGAGATCGTGGGTGATGAGCACCACCGACAGGTTGCGGTCCCGGTTGAGATTGTCCAGCAGTCGTAGGATCTGGGCCTGGATGGTGACGTCGAGCGCGGTGGTGGGCTCGTCGGCGATCAGCACTTCCGGATCGAGGGCCAGTGCCATCGCGATCATCACGCGCTGGCGCATGCCGCCGGAGAACTCGTGCGGGTAGTCGCGGACCCGCCGCTCGGGGTTGGGGATTCCGACCGAGCGCAGCAGGTCCACGGAGCGCGACAGCGCCTCGGCCTTGGACACGTCGCGGTGCGCCCGGATCATCTCTGCGATCTGGTCACCCACCCGGTACACCGGGTTAAGCGACGTCATCGGATCCTGGAACACCATCGCGATGTGTTCGCCGCGCACAGCGCGGAACTGGTCGTCGGGCAGTTCGATCAGGTCGGCACCCTCGAACATCACCGAACCGGTGATCTTCGAGTTCGGCGCTCGGGTCAGCCCGATCAGCGTCTGCGCCGTCACGCTCTTGCCGCTGCCGGATTCACCGACCACGGCCACGACCTCGCCGGGGGAGACTTCGAACGACACCCCGTCGACCGCGTGGACCACGCCGTCGTCGGTCCGGAAACTGACCTGCAGATCGCGGACGGTGAGAATAGGGCTCATACCGGCGCCGCCTCCCCGAGCCGGATCCGCGGATCCAGCACCGCGTACAGGATGTCGACGATCGTGTTGAACAACACGATGAAGAACGCGCCGAACATCGTCACCGCCATCAGCGGCGGAAGGTCCAGCTTGCCGATCGCCTGACCGGCGTAGAGGCCGACGCCGTTGATGTTGAACACCGTCTCGGTGAGGATCGCCCCGCCACCGACGACGGCGCCGAAATCGAGGCCGAACAAGGTGACGATCGGGATCATCGAGTTGCGCAGGACGTGTCGGATGCGCACCTGCCGTTCACTGATGCCTTTCGCCCGTGCGGTGCGAACGTAGTCCTCGTTCATCGAGTCGAGCATGTTGGATCGCAACACCCGGCTGTAGAAGCCGACGTAGAGCACCGCCAGGGTGAACCACGGCAGGATCAGGTGATACGCCCATTGCACCGGGTTCTCGGTGAGCGGGACGTAGCTTCCGGTGGGGAACAGCTGCGCTTTGAAGCTCAAGAAGTACAACAGGATTGCCGCCAGCCAGAAGACCGGCATCGAGATGCCGACCAGCGCCAGGATGGTCAGCGCCCGGTCGGTGAACCCGCCGGCGCGCACCGCGCTGAGATAGCCGAACCAGATTGCCAACGCCATCCACAGCACAGCCGCGCCGATGGTCAGCGACAGCGTTGCCGGCAGGCCCCGCCAGATCTGATCGGCCACATTCTGGTCGGTGGCGTAGGACGTCAGCTCGCCGGTGAAGATCTGCTTCATCATCGTCAGGTACTGCACCGGCAGCGGACGGTCCAGTCCCAGGTCCGCGCTGACTCTGGCGATCAGTGTCGGGTTGGCGTTGCGGCCGGCGATACGCGCCGCGGGGTCGGAGTTGGGGATCACGTTGAAGATCAGGAACACGATCACCGAGATCGCGAACAGCACGGCGATCATCCCGATCAGGCGTCTGGCGGCGAAGCGAAGCATGACTAGTGCTCCAGCCGGATCTTGGCGCGCGGGTCCAGCGCGTCGCGCAGTCCATCACCGAAGACGTTGAGCGACAACACCGTCAGCACGATCATCAGGCCGGGCACGATGGTCAGGTGCGGCGCGGTGTAGATGGTCTGGTAGCCGTCGGCGATCATCGTTCCCCACGATGCGTTGGGTGGCCGCACACCTGCGCCCAGGAACGACAGCGCCGACTCGAGCAGCATGTTGTTGGCGATGTTGAGGGTGAAGAACACGATGATCGTCGAGATGATGTTGGGCAGCAGTTCGGAGACCATGATCCGCACCGGTCCCTTGCCCTGTGCCACAGCGGCTTCCACGAACTCCTTCTCGCGCAGTGCCAGGATCTCACCGCGGACCGGACGGGCCATGTACGGCACATACACCAGGCCGATGATCAGGATCGGAATCCACAGTGAGTCGCCGGCGACCTGCAGGCCCCACCCGCCGGCACCTCGATGGTGGTGACGTCCGCGGGCATCCCGCCGACCAATCCGCTGCTGGCGGCCGCGATCGCCGCCGGCATCGAGGTGATCGGTGAGGTGGAGCTGGCCTGGCGGCTGGACCAGTCCGGCGGGGCGCCACGACAGTGGTTGGTGGTGACCGGAACCAACGGCAAGACCACCACCA
>Ga0208851_1000760_pt1 | contig 12808 bp, 8 predicted proteins | sample NGESurshal092012_FD_184481 | JGI IMG/M metagenome (GOLD analysis project Ga0208851, IMG submission 184481) | Arctic peat soil microbial communities from Barrow, Alaska - NGEE Surface sample 415-2 shallow-092012 (SPAdes) | ecosystem: Environmental > Terrestrial > Soil > Wetlands > Peat ... | reverse complement strand
CTTCCGGAGCTCGGGGTAGAGGGCGGTGAACACCCGGTCGACGGCACCCGGCTGACCGCGCGCGGCGTGCTGCAGCAACTCGGTCAGTGCGACCTGGTCCTCGATCCCGGAGCTCATCGGACGGCGTTCCCTGGAAGTATGCCCCTGAACTTCCTCAAGCCGTGAGCCTCGGGACGGTCTCCTGGCCGGTTTCGCCGCGATTGCCCGTACGTCACTCGACGGAGCAGCGGTGAAGGGGGAGTTCATGCGGGGTGGTGCAAGCAGCGTCTTCGGGCTCGGGCTGGTGCTGACGGTGGCATGCGGAGGCTCCTCGAAGAGCCCCGGAGGCAGCGACGGAGGCGGGGGGGGCCTCCAGGACAACCCCACGGCGTCGTTCCAGGTGCCGGCCACGGTGGCCGCGGGCGCGCCAGCGGTGTTCGACGCCTCCGCGTCCCGCGCGAGCGACGGGAGCGCCCTCTCCTACTTCTGGGAGTTCGGCGGCGGACGGCGGGGCGCGGGGAAGACCATCGCCCAGGTCTTCGACGACCCCGGGGCCCGCGACGTCGTGCTCACGGTCCTCGATGCCCGCGGGCGGACGGCGCAGGTGCACGGCACGCTGACGGTGACGGCTGCGCCGCCCCCGGTCGGGACCGTGACGGCGATGGGCCGGGTGAAGGAGCTGGACGGCGGACCCCTCGCGGCGGTGAGTGTGCTCGTTCCCGGCAGCGCCTCGCCCGCGCTCACCGACGCCCTGGGCCAGGTCCGGCTGGTGCTCCCGCTGGACGCCCCGGCTGCGGTGCGGCTGAGCAAGGCCGGGTATGCCGACCAGGTGGTCCGCGTCGAGCTGCCGGCAAGCACGGGCGCGGACGCAGACTTCGAGGCCGTGCTCCGGCCCCGCGATGCGGCGCAGACGCTCGCCAGCGCGGCCGCGGGTGGAACGCTCCAGGGTCGTGACGGGGCGAAGATCGTCGTTCCGCCGGGCGCCTTCGTCACTCCGGGCGGCAGCGCGGCCCAGGGCGCGGTGGATCTGGCGGTGACCCCTGTGGACGTGACGGCACCACACGCCGGTGGCTTCCCCGGAACGTTCGAGGGCCTCACCCCTGATGCGACGCGCTCGCCCATCGTCAGCCTCGGGACGACGGAGTTCGTTCCCAGCCAGGGCGGAAGCCCGCTCCAGCTCGGCATCGGAAAGACGGCCGAGGTCGAGCTGCCGCTCTACGCCAACACGCTTCTTGATGGCACGCCCGTCTCCGCCGGGCAGACCATTCCGCTGTGGTCGCTGGATGCATCGACCGGGCTGTGGATCCAGGAGGGCCTTGGGACGGTGGTCGCCTCGAGCGCTCCGACGGGCTTCTCGCTCCGGGCCACCGTCTCGCACCTGTCCTGGTGGAACGCCGACATCGGCTTCGACCCCTTCGGTCCCCGCCCGAGGTGCGTCTACGACACGGACCTGAACATTCCCGGCGGAGAGGACCACTTCGCCACCGCGACAATCTGCAACATGCTCGCCGACATCGACCGGGGCGGAGCGAACCTCGTCTCCCCGGGTGGCCGGTCCGGGGCGCTGTCCACGCCGGGTGGTCGGCTCCCCGGCTACGCAGCGACGATCTCCATTCCCCTCGCGGGGGGCCTCCGGCTCCCCTCCCCGGCGGGAGTCCCGCTCCGCTTCATCGGCTCGATGTTCAACGGGACCTGGTTCGGCCAGACGACGATCACCGGCGTGTCGGGAAGCTCCCCCGAGGTCCTGGTGAAGATGCGGCCCGTCGATGCGGCGGGACAGGGCACGCTGGTCACGCCGCCGACGGACCTGATCGCCCAGCTCGACACGGGTCAGGTCGGCCGGTACGACTTCCTCGCCACCGCCGGACAGTGGGCGCGGGTGACCGTCGGCAACGCGCCCAGCTCCTCGCTCCAGGGCCACGTGCGGCTGCTGCTCGGCGCCACGGAGATCGCCGCGGGAGACTTCGGCGGCTCGTTGCAGCTGCTCCGCGCCCTCCCCGGGGACGGGCGGTACACGGTGGAGATCACCGGCACCGCGAACACGCCCGGTGCGTTCCGGTTCCAGCTCCAGCTGCTCGGGGGCGCGCAGAGCGTGGCGCTCACCCTCCCGTTCGACGCGACGGTTCAGGTCCCCGCGTTCACCTCGTACCAGGGCGCCTTCAGCACCACCAACGGCCAGGCCCTGCTGCTCGGGCTCGGGCCGAACAGCGGAGGAGTGAACTGGCGGGTGCGAGGCGCCAGCGGCGCGGTGCTCGCCTCCGGACAGTCCACGCAGCAGACCGTGCAGCAGATCGCGCTGCGCGGACCCGGCTCGTACCGGGTGGAGGTCGAGCAGGTGCAGGGCTCGGTGATGAGCCTCCGTCTCACCGGCGCGCAGACGCCGTGGGGTTCGGTCGCGACCGGCCCGACGCTCGCCAGCTTCACCGACTTCCTCGACATGATCGCCGACCGGAACGGCGCACCGGTCCTGGTCAGCCAGTCGCAGGCGGTGGTCGGCGGCGTGCCGCTGAAGACCATCTCTCTCCGGCGCTTCGATGGGACGGGGCTCGTGCCGGTCGGGCCCGACGTGCCGGGCTTCCCGCTCCCATGTGATGGGGGGAGCGGCTTCGCGACGGTGGACGTGACGTTCGATGCGAGCAATCGGCCGTACGTCGTCTACGCGGATCTGACCTCCAGCGGCGTCGGCGGCGCAGGACGGTTCAACGTCCGGCGCCTCTCCGCCGGCGTATGGGAACCGGTGGGGCCGAACTCGGGGATCCTCCCGAAACAGAGCGTCTACCTGGGCGGCTGCGGCATCCGCCCCGCCATTCGCATCCTCGCCGATGGCTCGCCGGTGGTCGCCTACCGCGCGGACCAGGATCTCTGGATCCAGAACCTCCAAGGCGACCAGTGGATCGGGCTCGGCTCTCCGACCGGTGACTCGTTCGGCGGCCAGGCGGGTCAGTTCGAGCTGCAGTTCGACCCCCAGGGACGCCTGGTCCTCGCAACCAGCGCCTTCGCGACCACCACGCTGGACGTCTTCAGGCTCTCTCCCGGCGCGGGTGCGTCGTGGCAGCCGCTCGGCCCGAGCGGCGGGGCTCTCCCCCTCCCCGCGTCGATCCACGACCTCTCGACGCCGCGGATCCGCTTCGACGCGAGCGGCAATCCCATCATCGGGCTCTATGCCGGGGTGTACGTGCTCCCCGGTGTCTGGACGGGCGGAACGACGGTGGCCCGGTTCGACGGCGCCTCCTGGACGGTGCAGGACGGGTACTTCGCGGACGCGAACAGCCGCAGCTCCGCGCCGTACGACATGGGCTTCACCCTATTCCAGGGCGACGCGATCATGGCCTGGCGGAACATCCGCTCCGGCATCGAGAGCACACTCGTGCAGCGCAACACAGCGAGCGGGTGGTCCGGCTGGGGCGGCGGAGACGGCACGGTTCCGCAGTTCTCTCCCGGCCTGGGCCTGAACCTCTCGGCCGCCTACAAGCACCAGCTCCTGGTGAGCGGTGGAAATCTCTATCTGGGCGTCGTGGAGAACGACGGGATGTCCACGCAGCGCATCCGGCTGCTCCGGTACTCCCCATGACCCAACACGGAAAGCAGGCCCCCTCCTTGCCAATGCACAGTGCTCACATCGGCCTCGCCCTGGTGTGAACGCCACCGCCACTCCCGGTCCGGCGGGTCCTCCAGGTCCAGGGGGGCCAGTGGGTCCTCCCGGGCCGCCGGGTCCTGCAGGTCCTCCGGGGCCTGCCGGCTCGAGCGGCATGCTCCCCGTGGGGCACGGGAGATATCGCGGCACCTTCCCGACCGACGTCATCAAGCTCCCGGCCGACAACTCCGCGGCGGACATCCTCACGCTCGCGTCGGGGCCGGGCGCGAGCGGGCCCATCACCCTGACCGCCCCTGCCCTGGTCTCGGTCACCGCCACCCTCCAGCTCTTCAACATCGACGCCGCCTCGGTCCACGGCTTCGGGTGCCAATCCGAGCTCCGGCCGTCGGGCGGGGCGGCCGTCGTGCTGGGGACCGCGGACGAGACCGTGGCCACGTTCGCCGAGCGCACGGTGAGCTGGACCACGGCGCTCGCCGTCGACCCCGGGACGTATGACGTCGGGGTGAAGTGCTCGGTCGCGTTCCGGACCACCTCCGGCTGGGTGACGTCCGCGGACGTGGTGGCGATCGCGTTCGCCCGCTGAGCCCTCACGGCCGGGCGAGCGCGCGCAGCGCGTCACCGTCGAGCCGGCAGGTCAGCCACTCGCGCACCACCGTGGCCCCGAGGGACTCGTAGAACTCGATGCTGGGCGTGTTCCAGTCCAGCACCTGCCAGACGAATCGCCCGCAGCCCTCCTCCACCGCGGTGCGCGCGAGGAAGCGCATCATCTCCTTCCCGATGCCCCGGCCACGCGCCTCGGGCCGCACGAAGAGGTCCTCGAGATAGAGCGTGGGCTGCCCGCGCCAGGTGGAGTAGGCGAAGAACCAGAAGGCGAACCCCACCGGTGTCCCGCTCCATTCGGCGATGGTCGCCCGGAAGAGCGGACGGCTGCCGAACCCGTCCCGGGCGAGCCCGTCCTCCGTGGCCACGACCGCCTCCGGGGCACGCTCGTACGTGGCCAGCTCGCGGATGAGCGACAGGAGGAGGGGGACGTCGTCGCGGACGGCGGGTCGAAGGTGGAGCACGGGCGCATCATGCCTCGCCCGCAGGGCCCCGGGTGCGATGTCCCCGCCCTGAGCAGCGCGTCACGGGTGCGGTGGGCGGCTGCCCGCCGCCAGGGGCCTCGCTCCCGGCCCGAGCGCCTCGGCCTCCGCGAGCCGTGCCCGGAGCGCCTCGATGTCCGCGCGGGCGCGTGCCTTCAGCCCTTCGAGGTCCGCGAGCGTCATCCCCTCCGTGGAGATGGGCGTTCCGACGGTGACCCGCCCGTCGGAGCGACCGAATCTCCAGCTGTGCTTGGGGAGCGCCTCCCGCGTGCCGGCGATGGCCACCGGGAGCACGTCCGCGCCGGTATCGATGGCGAGCCGGAACGCGCCGTCCTTGAAGGGGAGCAGCTGCCCATCCTTGCTCCGCGTGCCCTCGGGGAAGAGCATCACCGGCACCCCGCGCGCGAGCCAGCGGGCGCAGACCGCCATCGCCGCCTTGGCCGAGTCACGCTCTCCCCGCTCGACCGAGATGTCTCCGGCCATCCGCATCATCCAGCCCACCACCGGGATTCGGAAGGCCGATGCCTTGCCGAGCCACTTCATCTCCCAGGGCAGGAACGACACCAGGAATGGATCCGCGTTGGACTCGTGGTTGCTGACCACCACGGTCCGTCGCGTCGGCCGGGACGCCGGGCCGACGATTCCGAACTTCCAGAACGGGTTCAGCCTTGCCCCGACCACCCCGACCAGCCGGAATGTTCGGCCGGCCACCAGCCGCCGCCGGTCAAAGGGCAGGCACACGAGCCAGAGCGCCGCCTGGACGAAGAACCCCAAGAGCGTGACCAGGCCAATCTCCAGCCAGGCCCAGACGGACAGCACCGCGGTCATCCCGGGCTCCATAGCGCACTCCGGCAGCGACATGCCCTTGGGAGTTGCCCCGGACCCGTGTCACTGTGCCCACCGCCAGGGGAGAGCGACATGGCACCGCCGCCCGACAAGAGCCGCGCCGCCGAACCCGCATTGTGGGCCTTCGCCGTGTCGCTGGTCCTGCTGGCCGGGCCCGCCCGCGTCCTCTGGGCGGCTCCTGACCGGGGCTGGGCCGCCCCCTTCATCGTGTGGCTGGGAATCATCGTCCTCGGAGCCTGGGCGGTGCACCGTCCGAGCCCCCCGCCATGAGCCCACCTCTCGGGGCGCTGTTCGGCGTGGCCGTGGCGTACCTGCTCCTGCTCTTCGGGGTGGCGTACGCGACCGAGCGGGGCCTGTTGCCGGTTCGGGTGGTCCGTCACCCGCTCACGTACTCGCTGTCGCTCGGGGTGTACGCCACGTCCTGGACGTACTCCGGCAGCGTGGGTTTCGCGCGGAGCCAAGGCTACGCGTTCCTCACCATCTATCTCGGCGTGACGCTGGCCTGCCTGCTGGTCCCGGTGCTCTGGGAGCCGGTCCTCCGGCTGTGCCGCGAGCACCAGCTCACCTCCCTCGCCGACCTCTTTGCCTTCCGCTTCCAGAGCCAGGGTGCCGGCGTGCTGGTGACGGTGTTCATGCTTGCCGGGAACCTCCCCTACCTCGCGCTGCAGATCCACGCGGTGACGGCCGGGTTCAAGGTGCTGGCGCAGGCCTCTCCGCCGAGCGGGATCGCCTTCATGTTCTGCGCGCTGGTGACGCTGTTCGCGCTCCTCTTCGGGGCCCGCCACGTCACCCCGCGCGAGCGGCACGCAGGGCTCGGCGTCGCCATCGCCTTCGAGTCCATGGTGAAGCTCGTGGCGCTGCTCACCGTGGGGGCGGTGGCGGTCAACGGGGTCTTCGGCGGGCTCGGCGGCCTGTCGCGGTGGCTCGCCGCACATCCCGAGGCGCTGGAGCGGGCGTACGGCCCGGTGCAGAGCGGCCCCTGGTTCACCCTGCTCCTGCTCTCGTTCGCCGCCGCGTTCCTCCTCCCCCGGCAGTTCCACATGGCCTTCACCGAGTCGCTCGACGGGCGCGCGCTCCGGGTCGCCGCGTGGGCCTTTCCGCTCTTTCTGCTCCTCTTGAACGTGGCGGTGATGCCGCTCCTGTGGAGCGGGACGGTGCGTTTCCCGGACGGGAACCCCGACAACCACGTGCTCGCCCTGGCCAGCGCCAGCGGCCATCCGCTGGTCGTCGCGCTCGCCTTCGTGGGCGCCATCTCCGCGGCGAGCAGCATGCTGATCGTGGACACGCTGGCGCTGGCGGCGATGTGCCTCAACCACCTCGTCCTGCCACGCACCGACCTCGCGCGCTCCGGGGACCTCTATGCGGGGCTGCTCTGGGCACGCCGCGCGCTCATCGTCGCGGTGCTGGTGCTCGGCTACGCCTTCAGCAGGCTCCTCGCCACGCGGCAGGGGCTGGTGGAGATCGGCCTCACCTCCTTCGTGGCCGTGGTGCAAGTGTTACCCGGACTCCTCGCGCTCCTGTTCTGGCGGGGGGCCACGCGGCTGGGCTTCCTCGCGGGACTCTCCGCCGGGGTCGGGGTCTGGGCGATGACGCTCTTCTTCCCCCTGCTCGCGCACGGCCGGCTCCTGCCCCCGGCGTTCGACCTGGCGTGGGTCTTCGGGATCCGGCCCGGGATGGAGCCCTGGACGGCATCGACCTTCTGGTCGGTCTTCCTCAACGCCCTGCTCTTCGGGGGCGTCTCGCTCGTCACGCGCGCCACCCCCCGGGAGGACGAGGCCGCGGGCTGGTGCACCCGCGGCGCCGTTCCCGGCCCGTCGATGCTCGAGCCCTCCTCGGCGCAGGAGTTCCAGGCGAGGCTGGCGCCGCTGCTCGGCGAGGGCGTGGCCTCCACCGAGCTCACCCAGGCGCTGGCCGACCTGGACATGGTGCCGGGCGAGCGACGCCCCGCCCAGCTCGGCCGGCTCCGCGAGCGACTGCTGCGTAATCTCTCCGGCCTGATGGGGCCGCTGGTGGCGCGCTGGGTGGTGGACCGGAGCATCCGCATCAACCACGGGGCACGCGCGCCCCTGAGCGATCGAATCCGCGCGCTGGAGGAGCAGCTCCGTGCGAGTCGCGCGCAGCTGCAGGGAGGCCCGGCCGAGCTCGAGGCCTACCGGCGCTACCTCCGGCGCGTGCTGGAGGACCTGCCGCTCGGGGTGTGTGCGCTCGGGCCGGACCGCGACGTGGTCATCTGGAACCGCGCCCTCGAGCACGCGACCGGCCTCGCTGCGCAGGAGACGGTGGGCACCCGCCTCGACGCGCTCGCCGGTCCCGTCGCCACCTCCATCCGCACGTTCGTCTCCGGGGTGGCCTCGCAGGAGGAGGTGCACGTGCAGCACGGGGGCAGTGAGCGCGCGTTCTCGCTCACCCGGAGCCAGGTGCGTGAGCCCGGAGGTGCCACGGGCGAGACCGCCGGCGTGGTGGTGCTGGTGGAGGACCTGACCGAGCGCAAGCTGCTCGCCTCCCAGGTGGTGCACCAGGACCGGCTCGCGTCGGTGGGTCGGCTCGCCGCGGGCGTGGCGCACGAGATCGGCAACCCGCTCACCGGCATCGCGTGCCTCGCCCAGAACCTCGTCCGCGAGCTCGAGGAGCCGGACCTGCGCGAGCGGGTGGGGCTCATCCTCCGGGAGGCTCAGCGCATCGATGCCATCGTCCGGGTGTTGCTCGGCTACAGCCACGCGGGCACGGCGGACGGGATGAGGCGCGAGACGGTGGACCTGCACACGTGCGTGGGCGAGGCCATCACGCTGGTGCGACTGTCGCGGGAGGCCAAGGGCGTCCCGTGTGACAACCAGGTCCCGGCCGGTCTCCATGTCTCGGGCGATCGGCAACGGCTGATCCAGGTCTTCGTGAACCTCGTGTCCAACGCATGCGACGCGAGCCCGCCCGGCACCCCGGTGACGGTGGGCGCCGAGGGCACGACACAGGGCGTCAAGGTCTTCGTCCAGGACCGTGGGACTGGAATGGACCCGTCGACGCGCGAACGAATGTTCGAACCTTTTTACACGACGAAGCCGCCAGGGCAGGGTACGGGACTCGGGCTTCCGCTCGTCGCGGCCATCGTGCGCGAACACGGGGGCTCGCTCCGGGTGGACACGAGGCCCGGTGCAGGGACGACGGTCGAGGTGGAGCTGCCGGGGGTTGACCCGCCGGCGACTCCTGGGACGAGGGTGGCCGAGGCCCTCGGGAGAGCACGCGCATGAGCCGCATCCTGGTGGTCGAGGACGAGGAGATCATCCGCTCGGAGCTGGCGCGGCTGCTCGCGCGGACGGGACACGATGTGGTCGAGGCACGCTCCGTGCCCGAGGCGGTCTCGGTGGGTGCCAGAGACGGCTTCGACCTGGTCATCGCCGACCTCCGCCTCCCCGGAGAGCTGGGCACGACGCTCATCGACACGTGCCGTCCGACGCCGGTGCTGGTGATGACCAGCTACGCGACCGTCCGGTCCGCGGTCGAGGCGATGCAGAAGGGGGCTGCGGACTTCGTCGCCAAGCCGTTCGACCACGACGAGTTCCTCCTGGTCGTGGACCGGGTCCTCCGGCAGTCCCGGCTGCAACGGCAGAACGCGGCGCTCAAGCAGGACCTGGAGCGCAACTACGCGGTCCACGGGATGGTCGGCAGCTGCCCGCCGATGCGCGAGGTGTTCGAGCGGGTCCGGAAGGTGGCCGCGACCGACGCCACGGTGCTGATCCTCGGCGAGTCCGGAACGGGCAAGGAGCTGGTCGCCCGCGCCGTGCACGACCAGAGCAGCCGCCGAGATGCGCCGATCATCGCGGTGAACTGCGCCTCCATCCCCGAGACGCTCATCGAGTCCGAGCTCTTCGGCCACGAGAAGGGCGCCTTCACCGGCGCTCACAAGGCGCACGCCGGACTGGTGGAGGCGGCGGACGGTGGCACGCTCTTTCTCGACGAGATCGGCGAGCTGCCCCTCCCGGCGCAGGCACGGCTCCTGCGCGTCCTCCAGGAGGGCGAGGTGCGGCGGGTGGGCGCCACCGGGAGCCGCCGGGTCAACGTGCGCCTCATGGCGGCCACCCACCGTGACCTCCGCCAGATGTCGTACGACGGCCAGTTCCGGAACGACCTCTACTTCCGGCTCCGGGTGGTGGAGATCAGCCTTCCGCCGCTCCGCGCGCGCGGCGCCGACGTGCTGGAGCTCGCCGATTTCCTCCTGAGCAAGACCTGCCGGCGCCTCAACAAGCCACCGCTGGAGCTCACCCCCGCGGCGCGCCAGGCCATCTTCGAGCACCCGTGGCCGGGCAACGTGCGTGAGCTGGAGAACGCCATCGAGCGGGCGGTCATCCTCAGCGACGGGGGCCACCTCACCCCGGACCTCCTGGCCATCGACGGGCCACGCCCACCGAACGCCCCGGGCACTGAGGCGGACGAGCCAGGCAGCTCGGGCGCGCTCACCGAGTACTTCCGCCGCTTCGTGCTCGAGCACCAGGGACACCTCTCCGAGACGGAGATCGCCCGGCGGCTGGGCATCTCGCGCAAGGCGCTCTGGGAGAAGCGAGCGCGGCTGGGAATTCCGAGGAGCAAGCTCCCGGCCTGACCAGACGCTTCGCTGGGCGGGCGCCGTTACGTTCGGTAACGCCCTGTTCCGGAACGACACGCCGGGGCGGGGCGAAGTCCGCAAGGGAACGGGAGTGAGCGGCTGGCGTATGGCTTGCCTGACGCGCTCGACTTGACCGTGACCCGGCTCGTCGAAAGCAGTCTGGAGGAGCGACTGGAGGCGTGCCGCCGGCTGGCCGCCGAGAGCCTCGAGAGCCCGCAACGGTTCTGGCTGAGGGAAGCCGGGCTGCTCGACTGGGTGCGTCCACCCGAGGAAGCCTTCGTCGGGGAGATGCGCCAGGGGGACGTGAGCTGGTTCTCCGGGGGCCTTCTCAATGCCGCCTGGAACGCCGTGGACCGGCACGCGGTCGCCTCGCCGGAGCGGACCGCGCTGGTCTGGGCCCGACCGGAGGGAGACCTCGTCTCCTGGACCTTCCGCGATCTCCGCCAGGCCTCGTCGCGGATGGCGCAGGTGCTCCTGTCCCAGGGGGTGCGGTGGGGAGACCGGGTGGTGGGGCACCTGCCGGAGACTCCCACCCTGGCCATGCTCCACCTGGGCTGCGCGCGCATCGGCGCGGTCCCGGTGGTGGTCCCGGCCCGGTCCGGCGCCGCGCTGGGGCGCGTGCTCCGGGCCACGCGCGCCCGGGTGCTGGTGACGGCCGACGAGGCCCCCACACCGGAAGGTCGGCTCCCGCTCTGGGACCGGGTGGAGGATCTGCTCGGGGGGCTGGGGCGGGTGGAGTCGGTGCTCGTGGAGCGGCGCACCGGCGCCCCGGTGAGCCTGGTCTATGGCCGGGACCAGGAGCTGGGGACGGCGCTGCTCCGCGCCCGGCCCACCTGCGCGCTCCGCCCGTGCGACGGCGAGGATCCGCTGCTCCTCGTGCCCGGGCCCGATGACGGCCCCCCGGTGGTGCATGGGCTCGCCGGATTCCTGCTCTGCTCGGCGCTGGGCCTCCGCGAGGCGGTCGGGGTGGGCCCCGGGGCACAGGTGCTGTGCACCGACGGGTTCTCGGGCGCGCGGGTGGACGTCCTCTGGGGCACCTGGGTGCTCGGCGGTGCGCTGGTCTTCGATGAGCGGGGAGATGGCGCGCAGCGGCCACGCGCCCTGGGTGTCACCCACCTCCTCGGATCGCGGGCGGCACTCGCCGCGGCGGGCCCGGGGGTGCTCGGGGCCTCCCTGGACGGCTCGGATGCGTCCGTCGCGCCCGTCTGGACTCCCGAGGGCGGGGGCCTGCTCGCGGTGCGCTTCGGCGACGTGGGCGGCACGGCGCTCTTCGGGGTGGAGCCGGTCCTGGTGGACCTGGTCGGACGCCGCGCGTCGGGGGCCGGAGCCGAGGGCGAGCTGTGCATGAAGCGTTCGTGGCCGGGGCAGCCGCGGAGCCTCGAGCAGGACCACGCGGTGTTCGTCTCCCAGCGCCTGGAGCGCTTTCCAGGGCTGTACCGGACGGGCCTGCGCTGCCGACAGCTGGCCGACCAGAGCCTCTCCACCGCCGGGCTCGCTCCGCTCTCCGGGACGACGCCCAGCAACGTCTTTCCCATCGAGGGCCCGGTCGGCCGCGCCTGAGCTGATGCCACCCGATGGTCCGGGGCGTTACTGAACGTAACAGCGACTGTTACCGTTCTGCGCGATTCTTGCGACGCGTCAAACGCCGAACCGGGTGACAGTCCTGGTGTGTGCAAGTTGGCTTGAATGTTGCGGTCTGCCGAAGATGCGCACCCGTCTCTCCTGAAGGAGGCAGACCGATGGCCGTCGCCGCCTCATCCCTGCCCATGGTCGACAAGAGCGAAGAGCGTCGCGTCATCTTCGCATCGTCACTGGGTACCGTGTTCGAGTGGTACGACTTCTACATCTACGCCGTGCTGGCGCCGTTCTTCGCCAGCGTGTTCTTCCCGCCGGGGAACGCCACCACGGCGCTCCTCAACGCCTTCGTCAACTATGCCGCCGGCTTCCTGGTCCGCCCCTTTGGCGCCCTGGTGTTCGGTCGCATCGGAGACCTGGTCGGCCGCAAGTACACGTTCCTGGTCACCATCACGGTGATGGGTGTGTCGACCGCGCTGGTCGGCTTCCTGCCGACGTACGCGCAGATCGGCATGGCGGCTCCGGCGCTGCTCCTCTTCCTCCGGCTGGCGCAGGGTCTGGCCATCGGCGGTGAGTACGGCGGGGCGGCCACCTACGTGGCCGAGCACGCACCCGAGAACAAGCGCGGCCGTCACACCGCCTGGATCCAGACCACCGCGACCATCGGCCTCTTCGTGGCCCTGGTGGTCATCTACGCCTGCCGCAAGACGATGACGGTCGACGACTTCCGGGCGTGGGGCTGGCGCATCCCGTTCATCCTGTCGGTCATCCTGCTCGCCATCTCCATCTACATCCGCCTCAAGCTGAACGAGTCGCCGATGTTCCGCCGGATGAAGGCGGAGGGAAAGCAGAGCAAGGCGCCCCTCTCGGAGAGCTTCGGCCAGTGGTCCAACCTCAAGATCGTCCTCATCTCGCTCTTCGGCGCGACGATGGGCCAGGCGGTCGTCTGGTACACCGGCCAGTTCTACGCCCTGTTCTTCCTGCAGACCACGCTGAAGGTCCCGTTCGAGACGGTGTACGAGCTCATCGCGATCTCGCTGCTCCTCGGGACCCCGTTCTTCATCGTCTTCGGAGCGCTCTCGGACCGGATCGGCCGCAAGTGGATCATGCTCGCCGGCATGGCCGTGGCGTTCCTCA
>Ga0208851_1000759_pt1 | contig 12825 bp, 13 predicted proteins | sample NGESurshal092012_FD_184481 | JGI IMG/M metagenome (GOLD analysis project Ga0208851, IMG submission 184481) | Arctic peat soil microbial communities from Barrow, Alaska - NGEE Surface sample 415-2 shallow-092012 (SPAdes) | ecosystem: Environmental > Terrestrial > Soil > Wetlands > Peat ... | reverse complement strand
AGACCCCGCCGTGGGGCGTGCTGCCGGCCGCCGTGCTGCTGCTGATCGGGGTGGGCGTGGTGGTCCGCTCCCAGGGCCGGGAGGTCCCGCCGTCGATTCCGGTTGAGTGACCCCGCCGAGCGGCGACGAACCGCGCGGCTAGGGTGGTTCTCATGGCTGATCGCACTCTGCGCTCCCGTCGGTCCTGCCTCGCCGTGCCGGGCAGCAGCACCAAGATGATCGAGAAGGCCAAGGGTCTGCCGGCCGACCAGGTGTTCCTCGACCTCGAGGACGCCTGCGCGCCGCTGGTCAAGCCGGAGGCGCGCAAGAACATCGTGGCCGCGCTCAACGAGGGCGGCTGGGGGGACAAGGTCCGGGTCGTCCGGGTCAACGACTGGACGACGCACTGGACCTACCGCGACGTCGTCGAGGTGGTCGAGGGGGCCGGCGCCAACCTGGACTGCATCATGCTGCCCAAGGTGCAGACGGCTGAGCAGGTCGTGGCCCTGGACCTGCTGATGACCCAGGTCGAGAAGACCATGGGCCTGGAGGTCGGCCGGATCGGGATCGAGGCGCAGATCGAGAACGCCCTCGGCCTGGTCAATGTCGACGCCATCGCGGAGGCGTCCCCCCGGGTGGAGACGATCATCTTCGGGCCGGCCGACTTCATGGCCAGCATCAACATGAAGTCGCTCGTCGTGGGGGAGCAGCCGGCCGGCTACGACGTCGGCGACGCCTACCACTACATCCTGATGCGGATCCTGATGGCCGCGCGGGCCTACGACAAGCTGGCCATCGACGGCCCGTACCTGCAGATCCGCGACGTCGACGGCTTCCGTCGGGTGGCCGGCCGCTCGGCTGCCCTCGGCTTCGACGGCAAGTGGTGCCTGCACCCCGGCCAGATCGACGCCTCCAACGAGGTGTACTCGCCGCGGCAGGAGGACTACGACCACGCCGAGCTGATCCTCGACGCCTACGAGTGGTTCACCTCGGCCGAGGGTGGCGCGCGGGGCGCGGCCATGCTCGGCGACGAGATGATCGACGAGGCGTCGCGGAAGATGGCGCTGGTCATCTCGGCCAAGGGCCGGGCCGCCGGCATGACCCGGACCTCGGCCTTCGAGCCGCCGACCGCCTAGCGGCGCGACGCCCGGGTACCGCCGTGCGCCGATCGGGTGCACGAGCGGGATACTGGCGGGTAACAAGCCGTTGTCCGCCGTCCGAGCAGCAAGGGAGCGAGCCATGGGCCGCCTCGCGCAGACCGAAGGTCTCACCGACGTCCAGCAGGAGATCCTCGGCGCCGTCCGGGACTTCGTGGACAACGAGATCATCCCCAGTGCCCAGGCGCTCGAGCACGCCGACGAGTACCCCACGAAGATCGTCGAGGGCATGAAGGAGATGGGGATCTTCGGTCTGATGATCCCCGAGGAGTACGGCGGCCTGGGCGAGTCGCTGCTCACCTACGCGCTGTGCGTGGAGGAGATCGCCCGCGGCTGGATGAGCGTGAGCGGCATCATCAACACCCACTTCATCGTGGCCTACATGGTCATGCAGCACGGCACCGAGGAGCAGAAGCAGGCCTACCTGCCGCGGATGGCCACCGGCGAGATGCGCGGCGCCTTCTCGATGTCCGAGCCGGGCTGCGGCTCCGACGTCGCGGCGATCACCTCAAAGGCGGTCCGGGACGGCGACGACTGGGTGCTCGACGGGCAGAAGATGTGGCTGACGAACGGCGGGTCCTCCACGCTGGTCGCCGTCCTCGTGCGCACCGACGAGGACGCCCCGGAGGGTGCGTCGGTCTACAAGAAGATGTCCACGTTCCTCATCGAGAAGTCGGCTGGCTTCGGCGAGGTGCTGCCCGGCCTCACCATCCCCGGCAAGATCGACAAGATGGGCTACAAGGGGGTCGACACCACCGAGCTGGTGATGGACGGCGTCCGGCTGCCCGCGGCCGCGCTGCTCGGCGGCGAGCCCGGCAAGGGCTTCTACCAGATGATGGACGGCGTCGAGGTGGGCCGGGTCAACGTGGCCGCGCGGGCCTGCGGGGTGGCCGAGCGCGCCTTCGAGCTGGGCGTCGCCTACTCCCAGCAGCGGGTCACGTTCGGCAAGCCGATCGCCGAGCACCAGGCGGTGCTGTTCCGGCTGGCCGACATGGCCACCAAGGTCGAGGCCGCGCACCAGATGATGACGATGGCGGCCCGGAAGAAGGACTCCGGGCAGCGCAACGACCTCGAGGCCGGCATGGCCAAGTACCTGGCCAGCGAGTACTGCCGCGACGTGGTCGAGGACTCGTTCCGCATCCACGGCGGCTACGGGTACTCCAAGGAGTACGAGATCGAGCGGCTGTACCGCGAGGCGCCCATGCTGCTCATCGGCGAGGGCACCGCTGACATCCAGCGGATGATCATCGGACGGCGGCTGCTGGAGGACTACAAGCTGCGCGGCTGACGCGGCTCGCCCGCCGGTGGTTGGATCAAGGGACCGGACGGAAGGAGCCATCATGTCCATGGGCTACGGATCGGCGCCCCAGCAATCGCCGCTGGCGAGCCGGGTCGCGGTCGCGACCTACCGGGAGTACGCCGACGCGCAGCGGGCCGTCGACTACCTGTCCGACCAGAAGTTCGCCGTCGAGGACCTGGCCATCGTGGGGAGCGACCTCAAGAGCGTCGAGGTCGTGACCGGTCGGCTGACCTGGGGCACCGCTGCCCTCAGCGGCCTCGGCGCCGGCGCCTGGTTCGGGCTGTTCGTGGGCCTGCTGCTCGGACTGTTCGCCAGCAGCGGCCGGGACTGGGTGACCCTGATGCTCTGGGGCCTGGTCTACGGCGGGCTGTTCGGGCTGGTGTTCGGTCTGATCTCCTACGCCTTTACCGCCGGTCGGCGCGACTTCACCTCCCGCCACAGCGTCGTGGCCATGGCGTACGACATCCTGTGCAAGCCGGTGGACGCCGCCGAGGCGCGGTCGATCCTGGCCGGGCTCACCGACACGCCGTCCGGTGGCGTGACCACCCCGCCCGGGCTCTGAGCGGGGCCGGCGATGGCCGAGGACTTCCTGTGGGGGACGGCGACCGCGGCGCATCAGATCGAGGGCGGCAACTCCGGCAACGACTGGTGGCGCTGGGAGCACCAGCCGGGCCGGATCGCCCGCGGTGAGGTCAGCGGGGACGCGAGCGGCCACTGGGACCGGGTGGTCGCGGACCTCGCGCTGATGCGCGACCTGGGCGCCAACGCCTACCGGTTCTCGATCGAGTGGTCCCGGCTGGAGCCGGAGCCCGGGCGGTACGACGAGACCGGGTGGGCGCACTACGCCGACGAGGTCGCCGCCTACCGGGCGGCCGGCATCGAGCCGATGGTCACCCTGCTGCACTTCACCTTGCCGGCCTGGTTGTCCGACCGGGGCGGCCTGCTCGCGACCGACTTCCCGGACCGGTTCGGTCGGTTCGCGGCCGAGGCCGCCGCCCGGCTGCCCGACGTCCGGCTCTGGGTCACCATCAACGAGCCGAACGTGGTCATGCTGATGGGCTACCTCGAGGGGACGTTCCCACCGGGGCTGCGGGACCCGCGGCAGGCGATGGCCGCGCTGGTCGCCCAGCTGAGGGCGCACGGCGCCGCCGCCCTGGCGCTTCGGGCGGCGCTGCCCTCGGCCCGGGTCGGGGTGGCCAACCACCTGGTCGCGATCGAGCCCAAGCACCCGTTCAGCCCGATGGACCGGCTGGTCGTGCGGCAGAGCGCGGGGCTGTTCAACTGGGGCTTCCAGGACGCGATCGTCTCGGGGCGGATCCGGTTCAAGGCGGTTGGGTTCCCGTCGGTGGACCTGCCGGCGCCGGAGCTGCTCGGGTCGACCGACTTTTTCGGCCTGAACTACTACACCCGGCACCTGCTGTCGTTCGCGCCGGCCAGGGCCGCCAAGGTGGCTGAGGAGCCCGGGCCGGGCCCGAAGACCGACCTGGGCTGGGAGATCCACCCGGACGGCTTCGAGCAGGTGATCCGGCAGGCCTGGCACCGCTACCACCTGCCGGTGTACGTGACCGAGAACGGCCTGGCGGACGCGTCCGGGCTGGTCCGGCCGGCCTACCTGAAGTGGCACGTCGAGGCGATGCGGCGGGCGATGGGCGACCACGTGCCGGTGCTGGGGTACTTCCACTGGTCGCTCATGGACAACTTCGAGTGGGCCGAAGGCTTCGCGCCGCGGTTCGGCCTCTACCGGGTCGATTACGCCACCCAGCTGCGCCACCGCACCCCCGCCTGCGACCTCTTCGCCGCCTACGCGACCGGTCAGAGCTGACCCTGGACGGCGACGCCGTCAGGCCCGGCCGTCGAGCACGAAGGCGCCCTGGACGTCGCCAGCGGCGAGCCGGTCCAGCGCCTGGTTGGCCGCGGCGAGCGGCAGCACCTCGTACTGGGTGCGGATCGGCACCTGTGGCACCAGCGCGAGTAGCCCGTGCACGTCGTCCCGGCTCACGTTGGCCACCGAGCGGATCTGCCGCTCCCACCACAGGTCCTCGTAGGGGAACTCGGGGATCTTGTCCAGGTGGATGGCATTGACGGCCACCACCCCGCCTCGGTCCAGCGTCCGCAGCGCGGCCACCACGACCGACCCGACCGGGGCGAACGTGACGGCGGCGTCCAGCAGTTGCGGCGGGCGCTCGTCGTACCCGCCGGCCCACACCGCCCCCAGCGCGCGGGCTCGCTGCTGCTCGGCCGCCGAGCGGGTGGCCACGTAGACCTCGCAGCCCCAGTGCCGGGCCACCTGGATCGCGATGGTCGCGGACGCCCCGAACCCGAACAGGCCCACCCGCATCCCGGGCTCGACCCCGGCCACCCGCAGCGCCCGGTATCCGATAACCCCGCCGCACAGCAGGGGAGCGGCGTCCACCGGAGGGAAGCCGCCGGGCAGCGCGTGGGCGAAGTCGGCGCGCGCGGTCACGTGGGTGGCGAAGCCACCGTCGACGTCCCACCCGGTGAACCGGGCCTCGACGCACAGGTTCTCCCGCCCGGACAGGCAGAACCGGCAGTGCCCGCAGGTGCCGGCCACCCAGGCCAGCCCCACCTGCTCCCCGACCCGGTCGGCATCGACCCCGGCGCCGACGGCCGCGACCCGCCCGACAACCTGGTGGCCGAGGACCCGCGGCAGGCCGTGCGCCTCGAGGTCCCCGGCCGCGATCTGCAGGTCGGTGCGGCACACTGCGCACGCCGACACGTCGAGCAGGACCTCACCCGGCCCGGGCTCCGGCGTCGGCCGATCCACCGCGGCCAGCGGTTGTCCGGGCGCCCGCAGCTCCATCGCTCGCATGGTCCGATCCTCGGGCATGACCGGGGCCGGGGCCAGCCCGCGGTCAGCCGCCGCTGGCCGCGACGAACGTGGCGGGGCTCGCGATGACCGACCGGGTGACCATGCCGGCCGCCCCGCGCACTGCGGCGTCCGCGCCGAGCAGCGACACCACGACCCGGGGGCGCCGGCGTCCCGAGTCCCCCACGTGCCGGTGCAGGGTGGCCTCGAGCGGGTCCCGCAGCCAGGGCCCGAGCGCCGCGAAGCCGCCGCCGAGGACCAGCGAGTCGGGGTCGAGCACGTTGGTCACCGAGGCCAGGGCGACGCCCAGGTGCCGGGCGGCCGTCTGCACGGCGGCGACCGCCTGTGGCTGGCCGGCCTCGAGCAGCGCCACCAGGTCGTCCAGCCCACGGCCCCTCGGCCCGCGCCGCGGACTCCCGGCGAGCCCGGCCAGGGCCAGGATCGCCTCCTGCCCGGCGACCCGCTCCAGGCAGCCCCGGCCGCCGCACGAGCACTCCGGCCCGTCCGGGTCCACGACGACGTGGCCGATCTCCCCAGCCATGCCGTGGGAGCCGCGGAACAGCGCGCCGTCGACGACGATCCCGCCGCCGATGCCCACCTCGCCGGACACGTGCACGAAGTCGCCGAGCTCGCGACCGGCACCGAACCAGAGCTCGCCCAGCGCCGCGACGTTGGCCTCGTTCTCCAGCGACGTCCCCAGCGGGGTGGTCGGCAGGACGGCCGCGAGCCGCTCGACGAGCGCGAAGTCGACCCAGCCCAGGTTCGGGGCGCGGACGACGCGGTGCGTGGTGGCGTCGACGACCCCGGGGACGGCGACGCACGCGCCGGCCACCGTGAGGCCCTGCTCGACGGCGGCGGCCAGCGCCTGCTGCGCCAGGCCGGCCAGCTCGGCGAGCACGGCGTCCCGGTCCCGTCCGCGGTTGTCGACCGTGACGATGTGGTGGTAGCGCAACCGGCCGGTGAGGTCGCCCAGGCCGGCCGCCAGGTAGTCGACGTTCGCCTCGAGCCCCAGGCCCACGGCGCCCGCGCCGCGCAGCGCGAGCACGGTGCCCGGTCGGCCGCGGTCCCCCTCGCGGCGGGCGCCTTCCTCGGCCACCAGGCCGGCGGCCAGCAGCTCGGTCACCAGGCCGGACACCGACGACTTGGTCAGCCCGGTGGCGGTCGCGACCTGGGCGCGGGTGATCGGGGACTGCTCGGCGACCGCGGCGAGGACGACGGCCAGGTTGCGGTCGCGCATGCCCGCCGGCCGAAGCGGCTCTCCCGCCCCGCTGACCACCATGGCAGCATTAGAGCAGAACCTGAACTTATCAACAACCGCCGTGCCATTGACGGCGAGCCGGACCCACTGGTTCAATAGGGCAACATTAGTTCGACTGCTGAACGAATAGTCTGATCGAAGGAGTCCCATGGCGCCGTCCGACCTGACCCCGGTCCCCAGCGACAAGTTCAGCTTCGGCCTGTGGACGGTCGGCTGGCAGGGCGTGGACGTGTTCGGCGGAGCGGTCCGCCCGCCCATGGACCCGGCGTACGCCGTGCACAAGCTGGCCGAGCTCGGCGCGTGGGGCGTGACCTTCCACGACAACGACGTCTTCCCGTTCGACAGCGACGACGCCACCCGCGAGGCGCACCTGGGCAAGCTGCGGTCCGCGCTCGACGAGACCGGCGTGGTCGTGCCGATGATCACGACGAACCTGTTCAGCCACCCGGTGTTCAAGGACGGCGGCTTCACCAGCAACGACCGGTCGGTGCGGCGGTTCGCGCTGGCCAAGGTCGCCCGCAACATCGACCTGGCCGCCGAGCTGGGCGCCTCGACGTTCGTCATGTGGGGCGGCCGCGAGGGTGCCGAGTCGGCGGCGGCCAAGGACATACGGGCGGCGCTGGACCGCTACAAGGAGGCCCTGGACGTCCTCAGCCAGTTCGTCCTGGACTCCGGCTACGACCTGCGGTTCGCGCTCGAGCCGAAGCCGAACGAGCCGCGCGGCGACATCCTGCTGCCGACCATCGGGCACGCCCTGGCCTTCATCGAGCGGCTCGAGCACCCCGAGCTCGTCGGGGTCAACCCCGAGGTGGGGCACGAGGAGATGGCCGGCATGAACTTCGCCGCGGGCGTGGCTCAGGCGCTGTGGGCCGGCAAGCTGTTCCACATCGACCTCAACGGCCAGCACGGGCCGCGGTTCGACCAGGACCTCCGCTTCGGCGCGGGCAACCTGCGCGGCGCGTTCGCGCTCGTCGACCTCCTCGAGCACGGCGGCTACACCGGGCCGCGGCACTTCGACTTCAAGCCCCCGCGCACCGAGGACGAGGAGGGCGTCTGGGCGTCCGCAGCGGCGTCCATGCGCAACTACCTGGTGCTGCGGGAGCGGGCCCGGGCGTTCCGGGCCGACCCCGAGGTGAAGGAGGCGCTGCAGCGCTCCGGCGTCCCGGCGCTGAGCCAGCCGACGCTCGCCCCCGGCGAGACCCTGGCCGACCTGCGGGCCGAGGCGTTCGACGCCGACGCGGTCGGGGCGCATGGCTTCGCCTTCGAGCAGCTCGACCAGCTCGCCATGGATCACCTGCTCGGCCTGCGCTGATTCCGCACGGGGCCGGCGTCGTCCCGGCGTCCAGCTCGAGGCCACCCCGGCGGTGCGCTCGCCGCCGGGGTTCGGCAGGATCGGGGTAGGACGTCGGGACGAGGAGGTCGCGATGCAGTTCGGGCGCTACTACGAGGAGTTCGAGGTCGGGGCCACCTACAAGCACTGGCCCGGCAAGACGGTCACCGAGTACGACGACCACCTGTTCTGTCTGATCACGATGAACCACCACCCGCTGCACCTGGACGCGCACTACGCGGGGGAGACGACCGACTTCGGCAAGAACGTGGTCGTGGGCAACTACGTCTACTCGTTGCTGCTGGGCATGTCGGTGCCGGACATCAGCGGCAAGGCCATCGCCAACCTCGAGGTCGAGTCGCTCAAGCACATCGCCCCGACCTTCCACGGCGACACCATCTACGGCGAGACCACGGTGCTGGAGAAGACCGAGTCGAAGTCCAAGGACGACCGGGGCATCGTCTATGTCGAGACCAAGGGCTACAAGCAGGACGGCACCGTGGTCTGTGTGTTCCGCCGCAAGGTGATGGTGCCCAAGCGGGTGTACGGCGAGCAGCGCGGAGGTGAGCAGCCCGGCCGACCCGTGCCCACCTCGTGAGGCGGTGAACCCATGAAGGGTGCGCCCAGCTGCCCGCGGTGCGGTGGCCCGCTGCACGAGCCTGGGCTGCGGTCCAGCCAGTGGCTGTGCGACCAGCACGGGTCGGTGCATCCGCTCCAGCGGCAGCTGCCGCTGTCCTCCGAGGCGCTGGCAGCCGTGGCCGGGAGCTCGGCCGTGCCGGTGTGGGTGCCCTGGCCGCTGCCGCCCGGCTGGCTGGTCACGGGGTTCTCCTTCGCCGGGGACGAGCGCACCGGTGCGCGGGCGACCGTCGTCGCGGTGAGCGGCCCCGCGCCGTTCGGCGGGCCCGGGGACCTGCTGCTGGTGGCCGAGGAGCCGGGGGTCGGCCTGGGCGCCCGGTTCGCCGGGATCGCCGGACCCGACCCGGGGCCGCTGATCGACGGCGCCCCGCCGGCCGCGCGGGTCGAGGCGGCCGGCGACCCGACCGCGCTGTGGGAGCTGTCGGGCGATGCGGACCGCTGCGTCTACGCCGGGGAGGCGCTGGGTCAGTGGCTGTGGGCGATCTGCTGGCCGGAGACCGGCGGGCTGCTGGTGCAGGACCACCTCGCCCTGGTCGACCTGCGCAACGCCGGGCACCCGCTCGACCTGCCGATCGGTGCACCCACCCCGCGGCTGGGCTGAGCGGCCCATGGGCGGGCGCGCCGACCTGCACACCCACTCGACGGCCTCGGACGGCACGGTCGAGCCGGCCGCCGTGGTCGCCGCGGCGGTCGCAGCCGGGCTGCAGGCCGTGGCGCTCACCGACCACGACACGCTGGCCGGGCTGCCCGCGGCGCAGACCGCCGCGGGGCGGCTCGGCATCGAGCTGGTCCCGGGGGCCGAGCTGTCCTGCCGGACGCCGGGCGCCATCACGCTGCACCTGCTGGCCTACTGGCCGGACCCCACCGACCCCGACCTGCTGGCCGAGATGGCGCTCAGCCGCGACGACCGGGTCCCCAGGGCCCGGGAGATGGTGCGCCGGCTCGCCGCGGACGGCTACCGGGTCAGCTTCGAGGAGCTGCTCGAGCAGACCGGGTCGGACGACGCCACACTGGGCCGCCCGCACGTCGCCCGGCTGCTCGTCGCCCGCGGTCACGCCACCTCGATGGACGACGCCTTCGACCGGCTGCTCGGCCCCGGTTCGCCGTACTACGTCCCGCACCACGGCACCGATCCGGTGGCCGCCGTCCGGCTGGTCCGCGAAGCCGGGGGGGCACCCGCGTTCGCCCACCCGTTCGCGGCCGCGCGCGGGCCGGTGGTCGACGACGAGGTGGTCGAGGCCATGGCCGAGGCGGGTCTGGTCGGCATCGAGGTCGACCACCCCGACCATGACCCCGGCCAGCAGGCCCACGCGGCCCGGCTCGCGGCGTCGCTCGGGCTGCTGCCGCTGGGGTCCAGCGACTTCCACGGCGCGAACCGGCCACAGCGGATCGGTGCGGCCACCACTCCGTTGGAGGTGCTGGTGCAGCTGCGGGAGCGCCGGGCGGTCAGACCCACCGCCTAGGGTGTCCCAGGTGGACCAGCTCGGCCTCGAGGGCATGCCGCAACGGCTCTTCTCCTGCACGCCCACCCGGCTGAACACCTGGTTGGACTGCCCGCGGCGGTACCGGATGACCTACCTGGACCGGCCGGCCCCGCCCAAGGGGGCGCCGTGGGCGCACAACAGCCTGGGGGCCAGCCTGCACAACGCCCTGGCCGCCTGGTGGTCGCTGCCCCGCGAGCGCCGCACGCCGGCCGCGGCGGGCCAGCTGCTGGCGGCGGGCTGGCTGACCGACGGCTACCGCGACGACGCGCAGTCCGAGCAGTGGCTGCAGCGGGCCACCGACATGGCCGTGGACTACGTCGAGACCCTGGACCCCGACGACGAGCCGCGGGGGGTGGAGCGGACGGTGGCCACCCGGACCGCCCGGCTCTCGGTCAGCGGGCGGGTGGACCGCATCGACGAGCGGGACGGCGCGCTCGTGGTGGTCGACTACAAGTCGGGGCGGCGACCCCCCACCACGGACGACGTGCGGGGGTCATTGGCCCTCGCGCTGTACGCGCTGGCCGTGCGGCAGACGCTGCGGGCGGACTGCCACCGGGTCGAGCTGCACCACCTGCCCAGCGGCGAGGTCGTGGGGTGGGACCACTCGGCGGAGTCGCTGGGCCGGCACCTGCGGAGGGCCGAGTCGATCGGCGGGGAGGCGGCGGACGCCGACGCCCGGTTCCGCGAGGGGCTGCCGGCGGACCAGCTGGACGAGGTGTTCCCGCCACGGCCGTCCGCGCTGTGCGGCTGGTGCGACTACGCCCGCCACTGCGAGCAGGGGCGGGCGGTGTCAGGGATCAAGGAGAGCTGGGCGGCGCTGGACGGCGCGGGGCCGGTGGAGGCGGGGGTGGGGCAGGAGTAGGGCGGTCTCAGCCGTCCAGCTCGAACCAGACGACCTTGCCCTCGTCGGACTCGCTCCAGCCCCAGCGGTCGGCGAGCACGTCGACCAGCTGGAGGCCGCGCCCCCCGATGTCGGTGAGGTCCACCTCGGTGCGCAGCATCGGTGCGTGGCTCGCCGAGTCGAGCACCTCGACGCGCAGGCCGTCATCGAGTGGCCGGGCGCGCAGCTCGAGCGGGCCGCTCGCGTGCAGGATCGCGTTGGTGACGAGCTCGCTGACCAGCAGGACGGCGACCTCCTCCTCGGTGCTGCCGAGGTCGCGCAGGTACCCCGCGACGAGCTGGCGGGCATGTGCCACCTGCTCGGGGTCGGTCGTCAGGGTCTCGCGCAGCTCCAACTTCATCACCTGTGTGCACCTCCTCGGTCGAGCGGACCCCTGCCGAGCCTGGACCAGAACTGGACCAGTACCCGGGCGGTCTCCTCGGCGTTCTCTGCCGCCGGCGAGTGGGCCGCTCCTGGTACGAAGACGCACGGGGCGCCGAGCTGTGACGCCATTTCGGACTGAAGTTTCGGAGACCACACGTCGTCGTGCTCGCCGCAGGCCACGAGCACGGGCAGGCCGGTGTCCCGCAGCAGGTCGGTGCGGTCGGGCGCCTCGGTGAGCAGCCGGGCGATCGCGGCCAGGCCGTCGGTGTCGTTGGCGAGGAACCGCCGTTCGAGGAAGGCGGCGACACCCGGGTCGTCGGGGGGCTGCCAGCCGTTCTCGACGTCCAGGGAGTGCTTGACCGCCCAGGTGGCGGACAGCCCGATGCGGGGCATCGTCTCGGCCATCTGCCGCAACAGCTCCGCTGGGCGCCCGACGAGGCCGGCCGGTCCGGACCCCAGCAGGGTCAGCGAGGCGAAGGCCTCCGGCCCGGCGAGCGCGGCGGACTTGGCGACCAGCCCGCCGAACGAGTGGCCGAGCAGGTGCACCGGGCCGGGGGCGGCCTGTGCGCAGACCGCGAGCGCGTCCATGGCGAACGCCTCGAGCACCCAGCCCTCGGGCGGGGGGTCGCCCGGCGACTCGAACTGGCCGCGCTGGTCGTAGGCCAGCACCCGGAAGCCGGCTCGGGCCAGCGGCGCCAGCACGGCGATGAAGTCCTCCTTCGACCCGGTGAAGCCGGGGATGAGGACGGCGGTGGGCACGGCGTCGGCACTCGCGGTGGCCGTCGGCTCCGGCTCGGCCTGCAGGCCAGCGAAAGCACCCCTGTCGGTCACCACTGACCGGGTGACCACCCCGGGGGGCAGCGTCAGTGTGGGCGGCGTGCTCACTCAGGGCAGAATAGGTGGGAACCGTCCCCGATGCCGCCTCGCCACCCCGGAGCGCCGTGACCCGAACCGTTGCCGTCGCCAACCAGAAGGGCGGCGTCGCCAAGACCACGACCGTCGCCTCGCTCGGCAGCGCGCTCGCCGAGCTCGACCAGCGGGTGCTGCTCGTCGACCTCGACCCGCAGGCCTGCCTCACGTTCTCCCTCGGGCTGGACCCGGAGACCCTCGAGCTGTCCGTGCACGACGTGCTGCTCGGCCGGGTGGACGCCCGGCTCGCCGTCCAAGAGACCGAGGACGGCGTGGACCTGCTGCCGGCCACCATCGACCTGGCCGGGTCGGAGGCCCTGCTGCTGACCAGGACCGGCCGCGAGTACGCCCTGCGCAGCGCGCTGGAGGAGATCAGCGGCGACTACGACTGGGTGCTGCTGGACTGCTCGCCGTCCCTCGGTGTGCTCACCCTCAACGCGCTCACCGCGGCCGACGACGTGCTCATCCCGCTGCAGTGCGAGACCCTGTCGCACCGCGGCGTGGGCCAGCTGCTGGACACCGTGCGGGACGTCCAGCGGCTGACCAACCGGGGGCTCACCGTGCTCGGCGTGCTGCCCACGCTGTTCGACGGGCGGACGAACCTGAATCCCGCCGTTGTCGCGGAGGTCAGAAACCATTTCCAGGAAGTCGTCTATGAGACCGTTATCCCGCGGACGGTCC
>Ga0208851_1000757_pt1 | contig 12839 bp, 10 predicted proteins | sample NGESurshal092012_FD_184481 | JGI IMG/M metagenome (GOLD analysis project Ga0208851, IMG submission 184481) | Arctic peat soil microbial communities from Barrow, Alaska - NGEE Surface sample 415-2 shallow-092012 (SPAdes) | ecosystem: Environmental > Terrestrial > Soil > Wetlands > Peat ... | reverse complement strand
GCCGCCGCCGCGCACAAAGCCGGGCAACGGGTGTTCCTCGGCGCGACCACCTACAACGCTCGACCGGTCGTCCGATTCAAAGCACCGACAACGAACGACCACCGCGCCGCCGCCGAACTGCTCACCCAACTCCGCAAGGCCCGGTACATCGCCCCGTCCCGCACTCACATGCCAACAACGACCCCACCGCGGAAGACACGCACCACAGGGCTGCTCCAGCGGGCCGCGCAGATCGCCCAAGGCGAGGCGGTGACCGCGAAACCCTGGGCCACTGAACTGGTCCGCAGCAACCCGCACCCACCGCTCACCGAGGCACTGGTGATGGACTGCTCAGGGTCAATGGACGCCTGGCGCAACTACGTGGGACTGACCGCGTGGATGACAGCGAAGGCAACGCGGAAACTCGGTGGAGACACGGCCGCAGTGATGTTCGCCGACACGGTCGAACCGCTCCTCGCACCGAAGGCATCCCTGCAGATGGTTCCCATCCCAGCGCTCAACGGCGGGTCCAACGGATGCGCCGAAGCGATGGAGGCCGCCGACGGGGTCCTGCATCTCGCGGCCAGGCCCGGCGCCCGGGTGATGACCGTCCTCACCGACGGCGGGATCGGCGGGCAACCCAAGATTCAGCGCGTCACCGACTACCTGGTGAATCGCGGTGTTGTTGTGGTGTGGGCCGACATCAACCCCACCCGAGGGTGGGCCCCGAAGCTGGTCCTCCACGTCCACGGGTTCACCCCGGCGACATTCCCTCGAATCGTTGGGCAGGCATGCGCTGATGCGCTTACCGCCGCCGCCGGCGCCACCCGCATTTGACCGACCGCATTTGAACCGTGCTGGGTGGGTGTGCAACAAACCGCACCGCTGGTGGTGTGCCAACGGATACCGTGCGACGCGACCCCTCCCGGGCCGTGGCGGCCGGGTTCCACGGAAGGACACAGATGAGCGCCGCAGTCATCACCACTGAGCATGCAGCCCAACTGGACCCCGCCCAGGTTGCACCCCCCATCATCACGAACAACCGGATTGGCCACGACAGCCTGTTCGAGCACACCGAAGGTGGCACCCCGCAGCGGATACTGCCGCTCATCGGCAACTCACACCCCACCAGGTGGGCGCCCCGCCCTTACGTTCTGGACGTCATGTTCGACGGTGGCCGGCGCAGGGTGTACGCCGATGACACCGCCGACGCCGCCGGTGTCATCCTCGGCGAGGCCTACCGCGCCCTGCAGGTCGCCGCGGCCGCCGCGGCCGCCGCGTTCGACGACGACCCCAACGAAGACACGGCGCAGGCCGTCGTCGACACCGACGCCGCCCTGTTCGCCGCCCGCGCCGCGCACGCCACGACCATCCGGACTGCGCTGCAACGCCAGCACAACGAGGCGATCACGGACTGGGCGGCGTTGGACCAATGGGATACCCAGGTTCTCCACCAATCGATGGACCCGGACGCACTGGCGCCGGGTTGCTACCCGGATAACCACCCGCTCAACGGTGCGTTGAGCACCATCAACGGTGCTGCCGAAGCGGGAGAGAAACTGCTGTGGGCGGCGGATGCTGTGCTGGTGTGCAGCACCGGTGACTACTGGCCGTACAGCGACGTACTACCCCCGCAGTCGGTGGCCGCCACCACCGTGACAGGTGTGGCCACCCCCGTCACCCTGGCAGGGGATTCGCAGCTGGTGTGGCTGAACCCGGACAACGAAGCCGGGTATCTGGAATCGTTGCGGGCCGCTGGTGTCATCACCATCGACATATACCCGGTGGACCAAGTGGACACCATTTGGCAAACCGTGTACGAGCAGATCCACTCGAAACACGCCAACGTCAGCGCCTGACCACCGCCCGGTTACACGCACTGGGCGGCGCTAGTTGCAGAGTCCCCCCACGGACCGAGTGGGCCTGCGAGAATCACCGCTGTCCAAGCGGTGTCTTGGGCGTTCGGACACTCGGGGTGCTGGAGGCAATCAGTGGTGTGTCGTGAGAACAAGGGCCGATCCGCGTTGATGGGGATCCAGAAGCACCTCGCCAGCCTGAACGGCGGGAACGGCCTGGTCGACAACGAATACCAATCCGCGATCCACGAGTCCGGGCACATCCACGAAGGCCACGCACCTTTCACCACGGATGAGCAACTCGAAATGTGGGCAGGGTTGCGGCAACAGATCGCCGACCACCCCGGGATCTCCGCCGCCTCGAAGTACCGGATCAGTGAAGGGCGCGGCGGTCAGCCCGGCGTGATCACCCGCATCGACCAGGAAATGGCGCGCCTCAAGGGCGGCGCCGATGAACACGGCCACCCGTTGCGACCGGAGCAAATGAACTCCGGAGCCCAAATGGCCGCGATCCAACGCATGGGGACGCTGCTCGGCAGGGTCGCCCCAGCGAAAAGGGCGTACCTCGAAACCTATGCGCGGCACACCGGGAAATCGATGACGGAAGCGACATCGGAATGGAACGACCTGATGTCCCGGCAGGGGAACTTCTCCAACATCGACCTCACCGACGACTTCCGCGCCCAACTCGCGGTCGCGGGGATGACATCGCAGAACCAAGCCGACATCGGACAATCAGGCAAGACCCGCGACACCCTCCGCATCATGGAGGATCGCCGCAAGAAGGCCCTCGCGGCGACGCCCTCACGGCCCACGCCACTACCGCAGACCGTTGACTACGTGAAACCTGAATCGACGCAAGTCCGGTGCGGTGACTGCGGCCGGTTCGGGCATGACAGCAACTGCCCGAACCACCCGGCCCTCGGCCGGCAAGCTGACCTCGACAAGAGCAGCGCGCATCACCTGGCAATGCAGCAGGCATGGGACACCCAAGTCGCCCTGTACGAAGCGGAGGACCAGGACCCCACCCCGGAAAGGGACACCCAGATCAACGGGTACCGGCAGGACCTGAACCGCATCGCCACCGAACACGGCATCGACCCCGAACAGGTCACCTCGAAAGAGGCCGCGGCGGCCCGTGCCCGGTACGCCAAAGCGCAAACCGAAATCGACGACCTCGACCAACAAATGGATGCGGCACAGCCGAAGGTGTCCGCCGCAGTGCGAAAGTTGCAGTACAACCCCGACACCGGGCTCTTCGTCGTCACTGCCCACCCCTACACCCGCAAAGGTGACGGCCAAACAATTGAACGGTCCTACGCGTACCGGGTGTCGCCGCACGAGTTCGACCGGCTCTCCAACGCTGCATCCACCGGTGCCGCCCTCGCCAGCACGGTGTGGCGCAAAGGGGCCGGCAAAGCCCCCAACGACGGGTTCAAGTTCGAAAACGCCGCCGACGAAGCGGCCGCGTACACGCAGAACAAGTGCCCCACCTGCGGCAGGTGGGCGTCCATGACGTCATCTCACCAATGCGTGGTTCCCGGCACCCGCCGCACCGGACCGGACTCCGACCTGGAAACCGACTCCTTCGGCGAGGACACCGATATGGGCAACCGGGAAGCGCTCGCCATGTACCGGCAGCGACTCCGGGAAGCGACCAGCCCCACCGCGCCCAAACAGCCGCTGCCCACCTCCCCAGCACCCGTGAAGATGGTCCTCACCAACGGGCAGGTGAGGCCGATCGGGCGCGGCATGACCGGGTCCCTGGCCCGACCCGACCACATCAGCGAAGGCCTCCGCGGCGGCGCCGTGGTGCGAACCCCGTTGCTGGTGGCGGCACCCGGCGGCCGGGTGACCGGGACCGTCACGGCATGGACAGACCCCGACGGCACCCGCATCGTTTCTGGTGCCCCCGAAGCCGGCGGGCGTGGTCTGGCGTGCACCTGCACCACCTACGCGAGGACCGGAAAATGTGAACACATCCGGGCCGCGTTGGGGGTGTCCAGCAGGACCTGGGGGCTGTCCGGATCCACCGACAGTGAATACCTCACCCCTGGCCGGTCGTTGGCCGAGTACCGGCGCGGCATCTCCCAGGACGCGCCGAGCGGGGAGCTCGAGCGCTCCAACTACCAGCGCATCGTCGCGGCCCGCAGGGAGGCTGTCGACCGGCAACGCACTGCGTTCAACCGCCTGGTCGCCGACGGCGGGCATGTCGCCGGCCCTCGGACGGTGCCACCGTTGAACCCGCGCACCGGGGAACCCGTTGGTTGGCCGACGAAATGGAGCCGCGGCAACGGTGAAGGAGAAGAAGTCGACCTGTCTGACGCCAAGGCCGTTCAGAAGCGGTTGCGGCAGGCGTTGTATTCGCAGTCAACGATCGATGCTGAGGGAAAACGGACGGCGTACTCGGTGATCCGCGACCAAGACGGTGGCATCCGCATTGACGTCCCACCGTCCAAGCGCCTACCGAACGGGAACATCCCCCCGGCCGAGAAGAAGATCCTCGCCGGGCTGCTCAGGGTTCCCACGGAAGCTGTCGATGACGGCGGGTACCGCATCCCGTCCGATTCGTCGTGGCGGCACGCCACCTTGGACCGCGCGTACGGCGACGAGCGGCGCCTGGAACCCGCCGGATGGATTGTCTGACCGTTCACGAAACGTTGACATTTATGCCACGCCTCTTCCTGCTTCATTGCCGACTGCAAGGACAAGTCCCAGACTGACATCAGCTCCACGGGCCGCAACCGGGGAACTCCCGGCCAGGTTGTGCAGATTCACCGCGGCATTCAGGTCGCGGTGAATTCGCGCACCACACGCGCACACATACAGGCGTGTCGATAAATCAACATCATTCACTGCGCCGCACACCGAACATAGTTTCGTGCTCGGGAACCAGCGGTCGGCGACCAGCAACTGCGTTCCATACCAGGAGGCCTTCACTGCGCCGCACACCGAACATAGTTTCGTGCTCGGGAACCAGCGGTCGGCGACCAGCAACTGCGTTCCATACCAGGAGGCCTTGTAGTCAAGCTGACGGCGGGCCTCACCGATCGCCGCGTCATGCACGGACTTGCCAAGCTTGAAACCGGCCTTGTTCCGCCTTGACATGCCGACCAGGTTCAAGTCTTCGACCACGATCCGGGCGTGGCTTTTGACCAGACTCGTGGTGAACTTGTGCAGAAAATCCTGGCGACGGCAAGCTATTCGGTAATGCACGCGGGCGACGTTCTCCCGCGCTTTACGCCTATTCTGTGAGCCTTTCCGTTTACGGGACAACGACACCTGGGCGCGGGCCAGTCGCTTCGCGTCCGACCGGAAGAACCTGGGACTCGCAACCACTGTGCCGTCGGATACGGCGGCGAAACTGAGTAGACCGAAGTCGACACCAGCAGTCGAACCCGAGCGTTTCGCAGGTTCGGTCCAATCGTCCTTGCGGACCCGCAACGAGACGAACCACCGCCCAGCGCGGCTGCGAACAGTGGACGCCGTGATCCGCGCACCGGCGGGAAGTACATACATCTCCTTCAACAGGACGTCACCGATACGCGGGAGATGGATCACCTCACCTGACGCCCGCAGCGTCGCCGCGGTGAAGGTCACCGAATCATTGGACCCGCGTTTACGGAAACGCGGGAAACCGACCTTCCGCCCGGCCCGCTTTCCTTTCCGGCTGCTGTTCCAGTTCGCGAGGGCATTCGCCGCCCGCTCGCACCCGGACTGGAAGGCTTCCTTCGACACCTCGCCGTACCAGGGTGCAAGTTCGGATCGAATCTGCCGCCACAGAGTGTGCAACGAGATGGCCGACCAGGACATCGGTGTACCGATGTCAATTGCGTCACGCACCCTCGCCAGGACCGCGTTCTGGGCGAACCGGGAGGCACCGACCGCTTGCCGCAGACCAGTGAGCTGATGAGCTCGCGGGTCCAGTTCCCGGACTACTCCGTAACAGTGCACTTGATGGCCTTTTGTGCTCCCCATGCTCGATTCGTCGTATCACGCCATCGATACAGGCGGCCACACCCGAAGGTATGCACCTCAGTGAAACCGGCTGCGACACCGATGACCGCAACGGGGACGGTGCCGAGCAGAATCTGCATTGCGAGGTCACGAATCACGAGTGTGCCTCCAACCATGGTCAACTCTTATGGGTCATCGAAGATGCCCCATAAACCTACAGGTGGTCCCGGTAGAGTGTTGCACACCTTCAGATTCGACCCAATGGGAGTGGGTTCGGGCGGTACCGTGACCATCGGCGCAGCCCTTTGAAATGCCCTGGTGGCTGCCTTGATGCAGATGGCAGGCGAAATGGGCGCTCCGGCATCGTTCGACGTTGACAACTTCGACCGCGAAGCCGATTCCGATCCCGTAGTGCGGGCGGTCGCGGCGGCTGAGGAGCCTGCACTAGGAGCCCTGCGCGTGGAGACCGTAGACCTGGCGGGAGTCGTCCCGGACGGTGCCGCCGCGCTGACGGAGGTCGCCGCCCGGCGCTTGTGGACCACGGCTGTGCAGTCCTACGCGCTGATCGAGCAGCACCTGCAGACCCTGGACGCCGCCCTCAGTGAGTTCGTTGCCGGCCGCGGGTGGGAACCCATGGGGTACGCCTCACCAGACCTGATGGTCCGCGGAGAGCGGGACACCCTGCTGAACCCCACCACCGGCCGGCCGCTGTCCGATGCGTCGGTCAACCGGCTCGCCAGGTGGGTCGCGATGATGCACGGCATCGCCGAGGCAACCGGTGTGAAAGCGACTGAACTGGACTTCCCGGCCAGGGTGCTGCGGGCGTTGCCGGCCGGTAAGGACTGGCATTTGGATCGGGAGTTTGCCGCCGCCGTTGGGGAACATTCCCACGCCGCCGCTGCGGAGGCAGGTTTGGACATGCCCAGCGCGGAGCAGACCCAGTCGGTGATCGACACCTTGTTGGCAGAGCAGGGTGTGGCGAATCCACGACCGGGTGGGGATGCTGATCCCGGCGGTCCCGGCGACGGCGCGGTCGCCGGGGCGGGCGACGGTGATGGACCCGGCACCGGAGAGGACCTCCCGGCCGATGCTCGGGCGGGCGGCCCATCCCGGCCGGGCGGGGGCCCAGCTGACGTCGACCCCGATGATGAAGGCGACCCCTTCGACGGCGAAACAGACGACGCCACCCCGCTGGGCGCGGCGTACCAGTTCACCGCACCAACCGGCGGCACCGACGCCGCGGCCGCCATCGCCCAAGCCCAGGCAGGTGCACGCGGCTTCACCGAAATGATGTCCACCATCGCCACCCTTGACACCGCTGTCCGCGCCCTCGGAAGCATCGCCGCCATCAAGGAGGCTGCGGCGTCATTCGTCGACGCAGCCCACGACGGGTAACTCAAAACCCTACTGGCGACGTGGACGAAGGTCCCCGAAATGGCCAACCTCGTCGAGGACGTCCACGGCACCGTGGCGGAAGTACTCGCAGCATTGGAAGACCGCATCGAACTCGGCATCTGAAACCGCCGGCCGCTGAACAACAAACGCCCACCCTGGTTGAACCGAGAGTGAGCGTGGTTGCTGTCCCGCGTGGGGAACCGGGGGAGCGGGGCCACCTCGACATTGCGGCACCACGAACAGTAGTGGAGGTGGCCGAGGGAACCAGCATCGCTGGTGTAAGAAAACCCGGGCCCACTGGCAACCTGGGTATTCAGGGCCGAAACCCCACCACAGCAACACTCCTACGTGACACCCTGACACCGACGGCAAACACCCAGCAACGGTGACCTGCAACAGGGGGCCAGTGGCACGTGACTCAACAGAGGGAACGTACACCCAGTGGACGCATCGGGGTTCGCGTCCTGGTCTTTCTGGTCACTCTCGGATTCGTCTTGGGCGTGTGGAAGTACATGGGGCAAGGCGAACCGATCTGGTCGCCGCACTGGTTGGCGAACGCCTGGGAATCCGCCACCAACTGGTTGCAGTGGAACCACGACACCACCGAGAACATCTTCCACCAGGTCCCCGATCTCCAGCTCACCTTGCCGGCACCGCCCCCAAGCACCCTCACCCTGCCGACATCGCTGCCAACCCAGTGACCACACCACCACCCGCGCAGCACGGTCAACACCGACGGAGACCCCATGCCTAGACCCGTCAAATGGATCCTGGGGGCCCTGATCGCAGTCGGATTCGCCAGAGGGGTGATCCACTTCAACGACGCCAACGACACCAACGTCCTCGGCCGGCTCGTCGTCGCCATTGTCGGCATCGTCGAAGACTTCACCTACCGGTGGATCGGCGTCGTCGCCGGATGGTTCAGCGCAGACGGCCGGGAATGGATCAACAACGCCGTGCCGAGCTTCTTCCGCGCTCTCACCGGCGGGAGTTGACCCACCATGGTGATGGGCCCCACCCACGCCATGTCTGGTGCGGCGGCCGGGTTGATCCTCCCGTCGATGCTGCCCGGCATGACCGCAACGCCCGCCGTCAGCCTCTCATTCGCCGGTGTCTGCGCCGGCGCCGCGCTCCTACCGGACATCGACTCGCCAGGAAGTACCGTGTCCCGGTCTCTCGGTCCTCTCACCTGGGGGCTGTCCAAGGTCGTGAACAAGGTGTCGTGGGCGTTCTACAGCGCCACCTCCGGCCCGAAGGACAACCACCGTGACGGTGGGCATCGCACCCTCACCCACACCGGTGCGTTTGCAGCGGTAGTCAGCATCGGAGTCACCGCCCTCACCGGGTGGGGTGGGCGGTACACGGTCCTGGCAGTGCTGTTCTTCATGGCCAGCCTCGCGATCCGGGGTCTGCTCAATGATTGGGCGAGGAACAACGGTTGGATCGGCATCGCAGCGGCCGCAGCCGTTCTCACCTTCGCCGCCTCACTGACCATGCCCGACGGCGGCCAGGGATGGTTGGGGTTGGCCGTTGGCATCGGCATTGTGTTGCACGACGCGGGGGATGCGATCACGAAGAACGGGTGCGCGTTCCTTGCACCATTGGTGCCAATCCACGGGAAGCGGTGGTGGGAGTTCGCGTTGCCCGGCCCGTTGCGGATCACCGCCGGCGGTTGGGCCGAAAAGGTGCTGCTACTGCCGGTGCTGACCGCGGTGACGTTGGTGCTGGTGATTCAGGTTTTCCCCATCGGTCAACAGGCCACCACCGCGGTGTGGGACGCGGCCACCGGGCTGTTCGCCTGACCTGGCTGAGGTAGTCAACGCGATCACCGCACCGATCGGTGGGGGAGGTTGTTCGTTGGCGGTGTCCGGTCGGTGTTCGCCGGCCAGCTCGCATGCGCTTGCAAAGGCAATGCCCCGGACCCTGATCGGCCCGGGGTGAAAGGCAGGTCAGTACAGGGCGGCTGGATTCAGAAGCACCGACAGCGCCTTGGACCGCAGGTCGCGGGACTTGTCGAGAAACGCCCGCTTCGCCGCGGCGTGGGCGCGGTCGCCCTTGCACGGCGCACCCCACTCGAGGTACTCGGCGATGGAGACGAACGCCGCGTACGCCGTGGCGGGTGCGAACTCCTGGGCCTGGAACCGGGCGATGATCTCTTCACGGCGGGCAGTCCACCGCCTGGTGCGCGCGGCGGCGCGGCGGTCGGCTCGTAGCACCCCAATTTCGTCGGCCGCGTCAACGAGGTCCCGTTTCGGCTTCGGGAACATCGCGTCGACCACGCGGAGCACCTCGAGGCGGCCCACCGGTGTTGCCACCAGTTTCTGGGCGATCTGCGTGAAACCCAAGACGTACCGGGCGGACCTGGTCATGATGGTCTTGGCGTCTTTCACCCGGTCCGGGGCGGATGAGGTGTGCCGCACGATAATCGACGGGTCCATCCCGGGGAAGGACGAGGATGACACCGCCAGCGACGTTGCTTGCACCGCCCGGGTCGCGCGGATCTCGTAGGTCAGCGATGCGGCACCACCGTGCCCGGTGCCGATCTGCACATCGACGTTGATCTGGTCCGTGCGACCCTGCTTGTCTGTGACGGTGACAACCGATCCGAGCGGACGCATGAGCATGAATGCTGTTCTGCCGCTGTCGGTTTCACCACCAGCTACCCACGATGCACCCATCCGGTGAAGGTGCTCGGTGACGCTGAAAGCTGAACGATTGTCGACCCCGGTGTAGGTGGCGCCGACCATCCCGAGGATCAGGTTGGTGTCGTCGCGAAGGACGAAGCGCCGGTCGGCGGCGACCGCGTGGACGAGGTCCCCTTTGAGTGCGAGGACAGCCTTCGGGCTCATCTCCGTCATGAGGAGCCCCCAGTCGAGGCCGGCCGCTGTGAGCGCGTCGTCATAGGACATCGCGCCACGCAGGTCGGTGCCGAGGGTCTCCCAGTAGTGCCGGCGGCGGTCTGCGGTGACGGTGTCGGCGGCGGACTGCGCGGCGAGGGTGAGTGCTGTGGTCATCGGGGACTCCCTTTGGTGGTGACCGCCGCGCGGCCGGGTTGACATCGGTTTGTTCTGATACCGGTCAGCGTTGCAGGTAGTCCCGACAGGTGTTGCAGCCCTAGATTCGTGCGGCAGTTGAACCCCAGGCACTGCACTTCTTGCGGTTCGGCGTCGCCAGATCGTTGCTTGCAACATCACCTGGAGCCCACCCGCAACCAGTGGCCAACCATCCCCGGTGGAAAGCACCAATACGCGGCCCCACCGCCTCGAACGTGCGCCGATTATCTCTAGAAAGAGTCAGGTTCCCGGCAGGTTTCGATCGTCGCCGTCTCTCGGGCGCGGACCACCGCGAGCGACTGTCCGGGCAAACTGTGGGAAGCGGCGCACAACTGCTGGCCGCTACGAAATCTCGCTATCTTCGCAACAGCACCGTCAGCAAATGACCTATCCGCTGAGGAAGTCAGCACCCGGTGTCCCAGCCGGGATCCGACCACGCCAAGGCGGGAATGGATCACAACGCCCACCGGCACCGGCCGTTTCGCGGGGGCGTTGCACGTCCCCAGTCCTGCTGATCGTCGAAGATGCCCCCGTCAAACAGGCATCTTCGCGGCCGCGGCCACCAGGCCACCCGCAACAGCGTCCGGCAAGCATGCGGACAACGCATCTGCGATCGCCGGCCACCGCTCCACCTCAGGGCAGTAGGACACCATGGCGGCGGCGGCGAACATCAGCCCGAACAGATCGGTCAACGCCTTCGCCTTCAACAGGTCCCGAATTGACGGCACCCACTGCGCGGCGGAATAGCCGCCTTCGCGGATGAGGACCTGGTTCTCGGTGTTCAATGCGGCCGCGGCGTTCACCAACCCGGCGGGCACACCCAGACGCCGCGCGACGCTGTAGTCGGTCGGCACGGTCACGGGCAGGGTGATCCGGGAGTGCAACGCCTCGGTGAGGCCGAACCCGGACCCCGGGTTGAAGTCGACGATGACGACGAAACCCGGGTTCGCGTTGATGACCGTCGCTTGCCCGGTGGTGTCATCGGGGTTGCCCTCGATGAGCAGCCGCCGTTGATGGTCCATCACCGGCAGGAAGACGGCCTGTGTCTCCCTGGGCGCGCGGGGCAACTCGTTGGCAAGGTACGGGCGACCTTCTCGCATTGCGACGGCCAGCGGACCGTCGAGCCACCGGAAATCGCCTGGGTGGCCGGCTCTCGGCACCCACCTGCCGACGACATCCTCCACGGTCGTTTCACCGTGGAATCCTTGCACCACCAGGTCTTCGCCGTAAGCAACCTGCGCCATGGTGGTCTTCCCGGTGCCGGGCTCCCCAGCGAGCGAGCAATGCAATCCGCGCGCTCGGAGGTTCTGCAGGAGCGGCACGGCGGGAACACCGTTGATGATCGGCGGCAGGTAGGGCTGCCCGTCGGGAGTTGTGTAGACGCTGGTGTCGGCCGGGTCTGGACCAGAAGCAGGCGCGGTGGTTATTTGCAGGCCGGCCGCGGTGTCGTCGTGAACGTATTGCTGGAACAGCACCGGAGTGGGATTCGGGTGCAAACTCACCGCGCTGTCGAACGCTGCGGTGAACGCCGCCGACAGGACCAGCGGTGTCGCCTTGGCGGGGACTCCGTCGAGCTCGAACACCTTGCAGGTCCCCACCAACCCTTCTTCGGCGCAAACGTCCAGGTAGGTGTCTTCGGCGACCTCAGCTGCCTGAATCGCCGCTCCCACTGGGGTTGCGATCATAGCGCTTCCAGCGCGGGTCTTCTCCGTGCGCACAACCCGGCCATCACCGATGGCGAACGCAACGAAACCCGTGGCGTCGTCGCTGTACCCATAAACCATCATCGGTTCGTCACTCCTCTCTCGTCTCCGTGCGTGGAAGCCCTTCCGCTGCCGGGAGACCGGACGCCGGCAGTGTTTCCTCTGTGGTGCTGCTGTGTTGCCATCCGTCTGCTCGTTGGATGAGCTGAAAATGCTTGTGGTTCAGTCCCTGGATGACGCCGCCGTCAGTGGTGATGTTGAACCTGCCGGTGGCTCTGACGGCGACGCGGCCGGTGTAGGTGCCGGTCTTGATGCCACGCGGTATGACGGCCCTCGCGAGATCACCGGTTGCGAAGCCGAAGTGGGTCTTCGCGGACGTGAAGGTGCGAGTGGGGAAGCCGTACTTGTTAACGCCGGTGCGCTGGTATTTGCCGCGTCCGGTGGATTTCGCGACATGCACCTGTTCCGGGTAGGCGGCGATCCCAGTAGCGGTCCCGACAGAGAGTGCGTCCAGGGTGTGCGATTTCGGCAGGTGGTTCTGGGTGCGGTTGAACTTGGTGAGCCCGCCGCTGCCGGTGGTCACGGGAAGCCCGGTGCCTGCAAGCGCCTGTTGGAGTGCGCGCCGGGTGCCGTTCACCGCTGCGGCATCTCTGAGTGGACGTTTGGCCTGCACGAGAACCCCTGCAAGCCGCACTGGATCGCCTACCAGGAAGCTGCGCAAATCCTGTGCGCCCTTGCGTTGGTTGCACGGGATGCAGGCCAGTGTCAAGTTGGTGACGCGGTTACTGCCGCCGTTGGCGCGTGGGTTGATGTGGTCGATGTTCAGCGGCACACCCGTAGGGCCGGTGCCGGTGGCGTCGCAGTAGGCGCATTGACGGTTCCACTTGGCCAGCAGG
>Ga0208851_1000756_pt1 | contig 12847 bp, 10 predicted proteins | sample NGESurshal092012_FD_184481 | JGI IMG/M metagenome (GOLD analysis project Ga0208851, IMG submission 184481) | Arctic peat soil microbial communities from Barrow, Alaska - NGEE Surface sample 415-2 shallow-092012 (SPAdes) | ecosystem: Environmental > Terrestrial > Soil > Wetlands > Peat ... | reverse complement strand
TGATGGTGAATCCGCGCCAGGCCGCGGTGTGGGCGATCCGTTCGTCGTGTGGGCGGCTGGTCGCGGTGAACCGGCGGTGGTTGACCAGGCCGACCTCGTCCCGGTCGGAGTTCAGCACGATGAGGGTGCCTTCCCGCATCTGCACCGGGTCGGACAATTCCAGGTCGCGCCATTTGCTGATCTCCCGCAGCCACTGGGGGTTCGACGCCCACCACAGCGCCCCGCCCCGGTCGATCGCGGTGGCCAGCGGGGACAGCGCGGTGCGCGCCAGGTACACCAGGTCTGGTCGGCACCGCCGGGTCCAGGCGAGCGCCGCCCGGCCGCGTAGTCCGGTCAACACCGCTGTGGTGGCCTTGATGCTCCCGGCGTGGTCGAGTTGACCGAAAAGCCAGGCGCTGTCGGTTGTGCCGGTCCGGGTCGTCGGTGCGGTGACGTCCCCGTTGTGGGTGCCGATGATGTCGCCGACGGCCATGGGGGAGGCGTTGCCGAGGGTGCGGGCACCCTGGGTGGCCCACCGGGTGTGGCCCAGGACCACCCGCGCCGTGCGGAGATTGCTCCGCAACCGCGGGTTGCTCGGCAGGTGGTCGGCGAACGCGTCAAGGGCGGTGAGGATTCGCCACCGGTCGACGATGTGTTCCCGCGACGCCAGGTCGACCGGCGGGCCGGCGGTGAGGGTGCGGCTGTGCAGGGTGGCGATGCCCGCGGAGTCGGTTCCGCGTTCCTCGGCGAGGCAGCCGAGGTCGAGCAGGGCGGCGGCCGCTGAGCGGCTCACGCAGGTGTCGTAGCGGTGGGGGCGGATGGTGCCGAAGAGGCCGCACATGCGCGGGTCACCTCCCTCCTGGTGGGTGATGGATGTGAGGCGGTGTGTCAGCGCGTGGATACGCGGGCGAGCCAGTCGTCGTGCGGGACACGGGTCATGGTGGTTGGGTCGACCTCGCCGCCGGCGAGGTAGATCCACGCGGTGTGGTAGGTCTCCCAGGTGCCGCCGCCGGGCAGGGGGTTGGTGGCGATGACAGCCCTGGTGGTGCGGATGTAGTGCGAGCTCGCCGGCCGGTGGGCGTGGTAACCCTCCAGGGTGTCCAGGTCGGCGAGAACCTCGCCGTACAGAGTCGGGGTGATGGTGATCAGGGTGCCGACCACCCGGGCGCCCGGATGCTTGACGGCGTAGGGGATTCCGCTGCCGAACAGGGCCAGGCCCTTCGCGATCGCGGGCCGCTCGTTCGCGGTGCGTCCTTCGAGCAGCCGCCGGTAGTTGCCCTGTCCGGGGCGGAGCGTCCCGTAGACGAACACCGGGTGCTGGCAAGTCATGGTGGGCTCCTTCCCAAGGTGCTGCAATTACTATACCGTATTACCGGTAATACGGCAATACACTGAACGGACGGTCAGCGTGACGCCGGGGGAGCGAGACGCAACAGGTACGTCGCGAAACGCGGCTGGCGGTACGGCGGCCGCCGCCGCGCCGGCAGTACCGCCACCGCCGACTCCGGAGGAAGTGGCGCAGCAGGCGTATGAGAAGTTGTCGATTCCTTTACCTGTAATGCATTTCGGCCCTGATGCAGAGCATGTGGCGGTGAATTTCTGGACGGTGTTGTGGGTCGATAACCCGGGCAAGATCACCGCGACCGCTACGGCGGGGGCGGTGTCGGTGACGGCGATCGCGGCGTTTGGTGTAGACAGCGGGTACGGGCTGGGTGCAGCAGGCACGGTTTTGCCGGTTCTTTCGGCTTCCCAGCGGGCAACGGTCGACCAGTGAGCGACAACGCCGATGGTTGTCTTCAGCGCATCGTCGAGCCTGGGATTCGGATCGTCGGCGTATTGGTCGACCCGCTCATGCCATGAGCGCAGTTCGGCCACCAGGGTGTCGTGCTGCTCCAGGTACGCGTCCGACCATGGCCAGGGCTCTTCTCAGTCGGCGTGCCGGCTGAGCAGGTCCCGGTCGGTGGTAGTGAGCGTGGGCTTCGTCAGTCGTGCAGCGAACAGGGTTGGCCAGTCTTCGACATCTCTGCTCGTCGGGGTTATGCCGTCGTCCCAAGGCATCCGGTCCAGGTAGTCCAGTCGGATTTGAATTTCGTGGAGTAGTTCGGTGCACGCCTGGCGAGCAGTGACGAACCGAGGGTCGCTGGTGCGGGTCTGGTCGAAGGTGCGCAGCGCGTGTAGCAGCGGTGTCAGCCCGGTCTCGCTGTCGTTGACGACATCGACCGTGTGACCGGCCCGCTGCCAGCGGTTGATGGTGCTCTCGGTGTAAGCCACCTCCGGGTACATCTCTACATGGGCGCCGATGACCCGCTCGAGCTCGGTCAAGGTGGTGAACCGGAACTGGGGATCAACGAAGCTGGGCTGCTCGTCCAAGTGGGGGGTGGCCGGGGCCCGGCGGGACCGCCGACTCCTTGTTGGGTTCCTTTGGGAGTTCGCCTGGAACTGCACGACATTGGTTACGTCGAACCCAGCAGTCGCAGTCGTGACGGTGAACCACACCGCGTTGGCACCTCGGCCGCCAAGCAGCTGTTTGTTGATCACGTCTGCCAGCCCCTCCCAGTGGCTCTGCACGGGGCTGATCTCCTGGGGCAGCACGCTGACGACTACGACGGTTCGCACGGTTCCAGATGCATCGAGCCCTTCCCACACGCGGACATGGGCGCGACCCGAATGCCGGCCCGTCGGGAATGACATCAGCGTGTTCTGCACCCGGGTCAGCGGTGCCCCGGGCGCGTCGAGCAGAGCGCACCGGGGTCACGACTTCACCCTCGCGTTGGGTGACGTAGCGGTCCAGCTCCTCCTGCGAGTATGCCGAGAAGCGTTCGCCGACCGACGAACTCCGACTCGTCATCGCGCCGATGAACCAGGAACCGCGACAACGCTGCGACCGGCCCGTTCGTCCGCGCCGCAGGGTTCCTCGTTCACCGTGATGGTGCGGATCATCAGCAGGATCCCACCAACCCCTTCAGACTCCTTGATGACGATCCCCCCTCCCGCTCATCGGTATCCAGGACGAGGCTCAAACATCCGCCGACCCTGGGAACGAGCCGCATCGCCCGGCCGGATGACCCGGCCCGGGTCCGTCGAGGGTTTCCGAGCATCCGCGGGACGATGCCCCTCCCGGCCAGCGCACCGAAACCCAGCCGACCCGGCCCCGGCCGGCCACCAGGATCAAAGAACACCCGACCCAGCCAACACCACACCGTCGGAAACACACCAAAACGGACACCGTCACCAAGACGAACACCAAGGGAAGTCAACCAACAGGTTAAAAGTCAAGCTCAGAACAGCCACGCCCTGCATTACGGAAAGTGCGCCAGAACCACTTACCGCGACCAGCGACACGTCAAAGCCCTCTCGAGTCGCCGTTCGGCAAACCTCGACGTTCCCGCCGCCGTGCACCGCGGCCGCTCCCTCCTGATTTCCTTGCAAATGATCCGGGTGACGGCCCTGGGTGATCGGTGGGTCGCTGCCCCGGTCATCACCGGGTCCCCGCTTGAGCCGCCGGAAACCCGCACACCTACCCTGGTCGACGCTCGGCAGCACGTGATGGCCAAGCCGGGACCAGTGAAGGTCACGGACCCTCGGTTGCCGGCGGAGGCCCTAATATCGGGCATACCGCGCACCAAGGGAGGGGACAGGCGATGTTCCAAGCGAACGGCGTGGTGGCGATCAACCGCCGGCCGGCCGCGAACGTGCTGGTGTCGTTTGTCCTTTCCGTCCGGGGCCGAGCACCCCAGGCGGCGAGGCTCGACCCCCGCCGGCGGGTCCCACCGCCGGTGCACACCGACAAACTTGGCCGTTGGGTGCAGGACGGGTTCCTGGACGGCGTCGAGTACGTCGCGACGGTCTCCGCTGCCGGCATCACCTTCAGCCCGGCGCAGGCCCCGCTGGACACCGACCATCACCAACTCCTCGCAGAGGGCACCACGGGGACGTTCGCCGCGAGCGGCGTCGCCCGCGTCCCGGCCCTGCTGAACGAGCCCGGGAAGCCACCAGGGATCCCGGGAGTTCAGGTGTCGTTCCTGCAACTCGCCGGCCGCGCCGACATCCCCGTCCCGCCCCCGGTGCTCACCGGAACCGACGGGACCTGGCAGCAACACGGATTCCAGGACGGCAGCTCCTACCGGGCGGTGCCGTCCAAGAACGGCCTGGGGTTCACCCCGCCCGCCGTGGACATCACGGCCGCCGCGAGCAGCGCGTTCACCGGCTCCTCGGATGTGTTCACCGTCGCCGGACGGATCCTCACCGCCGGCGCCGCCCCCGAACCGGGCGTGACGATCGGGTTCACCCGCCTCTCCGGCGCCGGCCCGGTCCCCGACGGTGTGCTGACCGACGGTGCCGGGACCTTCCAGCAGAGCGGGTTCGACCGCTCCAGCCAGTACCGGGTCACGCCGAGCAAGGCACCTGAAGCGTTCGACCCAGTCAGCCGTGACGTCGCTTTCGCACCCAACAACCTCGCCTCCCTCAGCACGACTTTCCAGCGACGCACCAACCTGATCGTCGTCGGCCAGGTTCTGACCACCGCCGGAGCGGGCCTGTTGTCCACCGTGATCCGGTTCGAACGCCAAACCGGCGACGGCGCGATACCGCTACCGGTGACCACGACGTCCAACGGGGAATACCGGGCCGAGGGCCTGGACACCGACACCACCTACCGGGTCACCGGCACCCGACCCGGCTTCGGTGTCATCCCCGTCATCCTGCACACCACCACCCCCGGCACCGTCACCCTCAACCTCACCGCCTTCCCGTCCTTCGACGTCGCCGGGACCGTGCTGGACACCCAAGGCGCCGTCCCCGCCGACCTGGCCTCCCTGCTCGCGTTCACCGGCACCCTGCCACCCGTCGCGGGCGCCGTCGTGGCGTTCCACCGCACCGACCGAACCACCCCGGCACCCGACCCCGTCCTCACCGCACCCGACGGCACCTTCGGACAAACCGGGTTCGAGGTCGGCGGCACCTTCACCGCCGCAGCATCGGCACCCGGATACACCGGCGCCACCCTCACCCCGCTGCTCAGCCTCGGCCTTGGCGGCCCCTTCGGCGGAACAACCAGCGACGGCGGAACAACCGCCTTCCAACACACCACCAACGACCCCCTCACCGGTCTGCTCCTCCTGCTCCAACAACCCTGACCCCGGCCGGAAGGAATGTGCGGGTGTCCGCCGCCCGCGCCCGGGATCGCTGACTCGCACCTTCACGCCGTCCCCGGGTACAGCGTTGCTGCGGCAGCGGGAACGAGCAGCGGTTGTGATCGCGAGCGGGCGGCGGACCAGATGAACGGCTCGTTCCCGGGTGGTCGTCGTCGTCAACCGTCGCCCGACGCAGCGGGAACCCCTTGCGCGACGCGGGCCGGGGAATGAGCGCGGCGCACGTCCTCGAAATGGGCGCCGAGCCGCTCGCTGGCGCGTCGGGACGCGCGTTGTTGGGGGCGTCGGTCTGGAACGTCACCCGCAACACCGGCCAGGCCTCGAACGCGTGGGTCAGCTGCAGCAGCTTGGCCTGGGTGTTGATCCCGGTGCGCTCCGCGGACGCCGTGTACCAGGTGCTGCCGATGTCCAGCACCGACGGCGGCCGGTCATCGGACGGTTCCGGTCCCTGGCCCACGCCCGGCGGCTACGGCGGCGGCCAGCTGAACACCTCCATATCCCGGGCGCCTGCGGTGAGCTGGACACCGCAGATTCCGTCGATCGGAGATCACCGCCCTGCTCGCCGACAGCCGGCCCGCCCGCTGATCAACCGGGGCGGTGCAGTTCTCAGTTTGAATCTGTGGGACGACCGATTTCCCCAGATAGGCCGCCGACCCAGTGGTGAACCCCACTCCGGATACCGTTGACCAGATCGGGGTCGGTGCCACCGGCGGAGCAGGACCGGTTGATCACCGCGGAGCGGCAGGCCGAGCAGGCCTGCGCCGAGGTCCTGGCACCACGCACCGGGCAGCAGGGGTGATCCCCCCGGGGGGTGAGCGGTACCCGACACGCGATGGTCCCGCGCCGGCGCGGCACGTCCACCGCGGGCCGGGCGCCGGTCAGGTGACCGCGATGGCCTTCCATTCCTCCCAGGTCAGTGCCCAGTCGTAGATGTCGCCGTCGTCGGCGGACAGTTGCACGCTGGTGCCCGTGACCTGCACCGGGTCGCCGTAGATCGCGGACTGGAAGTACGCCTGTGCACTGTCGGCGGACAGGTTGATGCAGCCGTGGCTGACGTTGACCACGCCCTGGTCGGAGACGGTGTTCTGGTTCTGGTGGATGAACTCGCCGTTGTCACTGATCCGCACAGCCCATTTCTCCGGAACATTGGTGTACCCGTAGGCGGGGTTGCTCATCAGGGTGTTTTCCTGCTTGTCCATCACGATGTGGATCCCGGACCGGGTCACCCGGTTCGGGTCATCGATGATGTCGCCGCTGCCGTAGGACGCGTCGTAGGTGGCCACGGTGACACCGTCTTGTTGGACCACGATGTTGTGGGAGTTGGCGTCGGCCAGTACCACCTGGTTCCGGCCGACGGTGAAGTCGCTGGTGATGTCCGCAGCGCCGAACGCGCATGGCGCCAGTTGGACGCCGTACAGCGTCGCCGAGACGTGGATCTGGGTGCCGGCCGGCCAGTAGTCCTTGGTCCGGTAGTCCAGTCCCCACCGGCCGTCGTCGTGTTTGATCCACGCCCACGCCCCATCGACAGCCGGCGTGGAGGTCAGCGTCACGTGGGCGGCGACAGCGGCCTTGTCGGTCGGTTCGACGCCGAAGTAGACGATCACCGGGGCGGCCACCCCGACGACGGCGCCGTCACCGGGGTACACCGTGTCCCGCACCGAGGTATCCGTGCCGGCGGTGCCGAACGTTCCGGTGATCGGGACCTGCCGGCCGTCGGTGCCCGTCGCCGTTCCGGTCACCGTGTACGACGCGCCGAACGCCAGGGGCTGTCCCAACGTCCACGTCGTGCGGTCCGGTGAGACCGTCCCGGCCATCACGGCGCCGTCCGGGCCGGTCATCGCCAGGTCGTCGATGACGCCCCTGGCGACGCTGATGGTGACCGGCTGCGCCGGCGCCATCCCGGTGATGCCGAACCCCGGCGACGCGGACACCGCAGCCACCGGCGCCGGCACGGCAGACGGCGATGTCATGGTCGGGCCCACGCTGCTCGGGCCCGCCCAGCTGGTCGTGGCCCCGACCGGGGAGTCCCCGCCCGGGTCGGGTGGACCGGCGGTGGCCGGCGCCGACATCACGGTCGACGTGGCCGACAACGCCCCGGTCCCGCAGCCGGCCACCGCCAGGACGGCCATCACCATCCCGACAGCCACCGGACCCCGCCACCGCACGCCCCGACGGGCGCCATGCCTGTTGGTCATCTCCGGACCAGCCGGTGACCCAGCCAGGTCGGCGGGTCGGTGGGAGCGGCGTCGCCGGCGACCGCGAACCAGCGCACCGGGCGGGCGCCGGATGACTGCCACACCGCGGCCGCATCCGCGGCCCGCAGGGTGTCCCCTTTCCGGTTCGCGGAGCCGAACTGACAGGTGAATCCGGTGAACTCGATCGAAGTACCCCCATTCTCAGACCGTTGGAGTCATCTGCCATGAGGAAACCCGGTCCGGCGGTCACACAACAGTTAGGCCGACACCCGGCGGGAGGAACGCACCATCCACGTCGCCGAAGCGGGGTCAATCGGAGACGCCTGTCCGGGGGTCGGGGACAGTGCGGACGCTGCCGCCTCTACCTGGGTCACGGTAACGGGCACATCGGACCGATCGTGGCCAGGGCCCAGTGACGGCGCGTCGTGCCAGCCGATGAGTCCCGCGACCGCCGGCCTTCGCGGATCTCACCGAACGGTTGCCGCGGGTCTGTTCCCCGGCCGTGGACAGCGGGTCGCCAGGGGTCGGTGACCGGCCCGTGCGGCGCGAGGAAAGCGGGAAGCGCTGCGGGTCAGGTGACGCCGGTGACCTCCATCAAAGGGGATCCCTTTCCCGTGCGTCGGACCCGAACCCGGCCCGGTCGTCACGGCGTTGCCGGCGCGTAATGACCCGAGGCCAGGTATCCGGCGCCGAAGGCGTGTTCGTGGACGTGCAGGTCGGGGACGAACTCGGCCAGCAGCCGCCACGGTTTGTCGAAGCCGGTGAAATCGGCGACGAACGGTGCGTGCAGGGCGCGGACCCACCCGCGCATGTGCCGCAGCCACGGTCCGGGCAGTTTCCCGCCGCCCGCGGCCACCGCCGCGCCGGGACGCAGCTGCTCGAAGACGCGGCGCAGCGCCGCTCGGGACTGCAGCACGTCGTGCACCGCGCAGAACAGGGCAGCGTCCGCTGGTCCGTCGATCGGGGCCCGCTCGGCCGGCGCGGCGACGAGCCGGACGTTGTCCCAGCCGTGCGCGGTGACCCGGTCGGCGGCCACCTGCAGCATCTGCTCGGAGGCGTCGATGCCCACGATCCTTCCGGTGGGCCCGACCTTGTCCTGCAGCATCGGCAGGCACAGCCCGGTGCCGCAGCCGACGTCCAGCACGGTGTCCCCGGGGCGGACCGGCAGCTGTTCGACCAGCCGTTCCCGCCACGGCTGGAAGGCCTCGGTCCGCCGGTCATAGCGGTCGGCCTGGCTCCGGTAGGCCTCGGACGCCGCGGAGTGGACGTGTCCCCGGTCGACGGTTGGTGAGGAGTGTGGTGGACCTCGGTCCGGCTCGGCGGCTGGCCTGTCGGGTGCGGGTGTGATCGCCATGGGGTGTCCTTCTCAGGGTCTGGGAGTCGGGTCTGCGAGTCGGGGTCTGCGAGTCGGGCAAGCGGAGCGCCGCGGCGCGGGTAACACGGAGCGGGTATCGCCCAAATCCGTCCGGCGGTACGCGGGTCACCGTGACAGGCGGTTGAACGGGTTGGACGGGTCGGTTCTCTGCGGGTTGGGGTCACCCCCTTTCGGTAGGTGACGCAGGTGTCGGTCTGTGTCCACCGTCAATGGTGGGACATCCCCGGCGCCGGTTCCAGCGCCCCATGCGGTGACGTCGCGTTGCCCGCGGCGCTGCGGTGTCGAGCAGTTCACCCCGGGTTGACAACCGGCGATGACGAGCCGGGGTTTGGTGGTTTCGCCTCGTCGCGGCGGCGAACCGGGGGGCAGCCCACGGACGGTTCCCGCGAACATCCCGTTTTCAGGGTCGGGCGAAGTCAGGTCATCGGGCCCGAGGGTCCCGGGTTGCGGTCTCGGGTTGGGGGTCTGGGGTTGTGCGGCGACGCGGGGCCGGTGCCGACGCAGCGGCGGCACCCCGGTGGTGGACGCGCGTTCCGAGCCCACTGCTGGACTGTCGCCGGTGAATCAACCGGTCCGGTGGGGCGCAGGCCCGGTGTTGTCGGCCAGCAGGGCGGTCACCTCGGATTCGAGGAATCGTCGGTGTCCACCGAGGGTGCGGATGCATCCCAGGCGCCCGTCGACCGCCCACCGGGTGACGGTCTTGGGATCCACCCGGAACATCACCGCGACCTCCGAAGGTGTGAGTAGTGCGGTGGCATCGGTCATGGTGATGTGTCGCCTCTCCTTCGCCGGTCCGGGCGTTGTGCGGCCGAGCCGGGTCGTGTGCCGCAGTGGGGCACGAACGGTGTACTCGCCCCCGTGCAGTGATGGGTCGTGGATGGCCGCCGAGGGTGTGTCCGGCTCGGCGTGGACCGTGCCCCCGCTGGTCGACCGTGCCCGCTCATCGCCCCGTCACCGGCCACCGGGGCCGCCCGTTCACCGCTTCGGCTCGCGGGTTGTCTCCGGTGTTGACCGCCCTGCAGGCTGAGGACGATCATCCAGCCACGGCCGGAAACGTAGACCGGGTCGTCGAGGTGGGCTACCTGCACAACCTCCAGCACGGTGTCCAGATCGGTCTGATCACCGTTGCGCGGCAGCGTGAACATGAGATGACCCCCACGGGTTGTCGGGTGTGTCCGGTCAGAACCTGAACGCAGATCCCTGCTGATGCTTCGGTGCATCGTCCGGCTGTCACCGCTACCTGATTCTCGTCGGTGGTGACTCTGCGCCCCGACGGGCGGCGCCCGCCATCGACGACGCGTATGCCAACCCGGCGAACAACGTCCGAACCGCCGGTGCTCCCGGCCTCGGGAGGCGGAAGGTTCGGCGGGCCACGTCCCTGAGACTCCCCCTCCGGGGCGGGTCCGTGCGGCTTGCAACGCACCTTGCATAGTTTCGCGTCCGGCTCCGGCTGGTAGCCGCGGCGGGCGGGTCGCCCGGCGGCCGGGAAGACGCGGCGCTCAGACCGGGGTCTCCCGGACGTGGCCACTCAGCTGCGTTCGTCCTCGACGACGTCGGCAAGCACACCGAGGGACCGGAGCGCGGTGTGCACCCGGTGATCGGACCGTTTGCTGCACCGCTGTCACGACTCCGGCCGCGGTGACGGCGTCTTCCTGGTCCAGCGGGGTCGGGGAGCAATGGCCGCTGTGGACCCACGCGACGTTCTGCCCGTTGTTGCCGTCATGCCGGATCGCCGCCGCGGGATCGGCGGAGTCTTCGCCGCGGGTGAACCGAGTAGGTCATCAAATCCGGCGGCCGGTGCCGGGTGTGCGTACAGGAAGCCCTGCACCAGCTCGCACCCGAGCGAACGCAGCATCTGCGCCTGTTCCGGCAACTCGACACCCTCGGCGACGACCACCAGACCAAGATCACGGCCCAACGCCAGCAGGGCACGCAGGAACCGCGCGGCCTCCGGATCGCTGTGAATGGTGGCGACGAATGCGATATCGATCTTGACTGCCTGCAAAGAGATCTGCCGCAGGCTCAGCAAGGACGAGTAACCAGTGCCGAAATCGTCCAGCCAGAGCTGGAGACCCATGGCGCGCAGTCGGTCTGCCACCGGCCTCGCAGCACCGGTCTCGCCGATCAGGGCGTCCTCGGTGATCTCCAGGATGAGGCCGGCGGCGGCGACGCCGTGCCGCTTTACCATGGTGGCGACACGACGTGGGAAATCCTGGTCGGTCATCAAACCGGGAGACACGTTCACGCACACCCGCAGATCGTCGCGGCGCAACCGGGTCGACCAATCGGCCAGCTGGGCGCAGGCCCGATCCACCATCAGATCCGTCAGCGCGGTCAGCAGCCCGAGCCGGCCCGCAAGCTTGATGAAGTACTCCTGGGCAACCGGTTGCCCACCGACGCTCCACCGGGCCAATGCCTCCATCGCGTGCACCCGACCGGAGGCCAGTTCGATGATCGGTTGGAAGACACAGTCGATGTCACCGGCCCGCATCGCGTCGATCAACAGCGGCCGGTAGTGCAGGTCGGCGGCCTCGGGCAGCACCATCGACGACTCGTAGAGCGCGAGTTGCCCTTTCCCGCTGCGCTTCGCCGCGTACATGGCGATGTCGGCACGGGAGAACAACTCGTCCAGCGAGGGGGTGTCCTGCTCGGCCGTCACTTCGGCCAGGCCGATGCTGGCGCCGACCGACAGGTGCTCGCCGGCCAGCAGGAAAGGCGGCCGCAGACATTCGACGAGCCTGGCACCCGCTTCGACGGCGTCTGTCACCCTCGATCAGTACGGCGAACTCGTCTCCGCCGAACCGGGCGACCGTGTCGCTGGAACGGATCGCGCCCCGCAGCCGCTCGCCGACCCTGATTACCAGCTCGTCGCCGACCGGGTGCCCGAGGGTGTCGTTCACCGCCTTGAAGTCGTCGAGGTCGATGAACAGCAGCGCCAGCGGGCGCAGGTTCCGCCGGTGCTGCTCCAGAGCGTGGGCCACCCGGTCGGTGAACAGCGCCCCGGTTGGGCAGCCGGTCAGCTGGTCGGCGAACGCCTGCCGCTCGAGATCGCGTTCGCGGTTCTCCAGGTGCCGGGTGAGCGTGACGTTGTCCCTGATCGTCAGGTACTGCCGGATCAGCACGCCGATGAAGGTCAGCACGACGACGATGCCGGTCACCCGATCGCTGCCGTCCCGGTACCGGTCGGCGGCAATGATGATCAGCGCGACGGCCAGCGGAACATAGGGCAGCATGCCCGCGGCCCGGCTCTGCTGGGCTCCCTGCCGTGGACCCGGCCGGAACGAGATCCCAGCTCCCGCAGCGGATCCCCCACCTGACAGCGCACCGGGTCCCCGAGCCGAGCGCGTCGCCGATCCGGGGGCCGGTGCGCCGGCCAGCGCGCGGCCGATCAGTCCGAACCCCGCGATCCAGCCAAGGCTGGTCACCGATCCCGGGTCGAAAGCGCTCGACGCAGACAGGTAGGCAGAGAAGCCGTCCGATACCGCGATCAGTGCCATCGCGGCGGCGACCGCCGTCAGGCTCGACCGCTCGTGCGTGCCTCGGCTGACGCCGAGCAGCACGATGGTGAGCACCACGACGTCGCCGCACGGATACGCCAAGTTGACCACCACACCCAGCAGACCGCCACCGTCCGTCCCGGACGTGACGTGATTGATCGTGGTGGCCCAACTGATCGCGAACAACGACATCCCGATGATGAACGCGTCCAGCAGCGTCCGGAGCCGATCCGTGTGCCGACCGCCGGACGGCCACACAGCGACCGCCATCACCGCCGTGAACGACAGGAAGAACAGGTCCACGACCGACACCTGCGGAACCTCTTCCCGCCGGACGAGTTCGACGTAACACCAGATCAACTGACCCACGGTCCACGCCCCGCAGGCGACCGCCACCAGCAGCCACGCCCGCCGTGTGGCCCCGGCCCGCCGACCCACCCCGACCGCCGCGGCCACCGTCGCGCCCAGCGCCGCCACCAACTGACCCAGATCGCTCACCGCCGAGGCAACAAAGGAATCAGCGCCGCCGACCACCGTGAGGCCGCGCGGCCGTTCCACCCAAGGCGCCAGCCCGCGGTGATCCAGGCCTGATTCCAGGGCTCGCACCCCACGCTGGCCGACCGGTTCCCCCGCCCGGCTGCTGAGGTTCGA
>Ga0208851_1000755_pt1 | contig 12847 bp, 12 predicted proteins | sample NGESurshal092012_FD_184481 | JGI IMG/M metagenome (GOLD analysis project Ga0208851, IMG submission 184481) | Arctic peat soil microbial communities from Barrow, Alaska - NGEE Surface sample 415-2 shallow-092012 (SPAdes) | ecosystem: Environmental > Terrestrial > Soil > Wetlands > Peat ... | reverse complement strand
TACTTGTCAGGGTGAGGACGACCGATCGCTCGTCCTCACCCTGACAAGTCGGAGAGGCGGGCCAGGGCGGCGCTGAAGCAGGCGGTCGGCGGGCGCACCGGCCCGGCGCCCACCTGACCGATGCCGGCCACCTTGCCCGCGATCCCGGTGGTGATCCGCGGCAGGATGCCGGTGCGCCCTACCAAGGTCACGTCGATGCCGGTGGGCGAGCCGCGGAAGTCCAGCACCGGGATCTGCTGGCCCGGGTGCTCGGCCAGGGTGATCTCGTACATCTGCAGGGTGCTGCGCAGGGCCTGCGCGACGTCCCCGCCGATGAACCGCACGATCGCCGGCGCGGCGGCCAGCGCGAACCCGCCGATCCCGGCGGTCTCGGTGATCGCCGAGTCGCCGATGTCGGGGTTGGCGTCCTTCGGCCCGTAGCCGCCGAGGTACAGCCCGTCCGGCACCTCGGCCGGGGCGGTGAACCACTCGTCGCCCGTCCCGGAGACCTGGATGCCGAAGTCGGTGCCGTTGCGGCTCATCGCGACGACCAGCGTCGACCCCGGCACGTCCCTGGCAGCGTCCGTGGCGATCTTGCAGGCGGGCATGGTCAGGTTGAGGAAGAAGTGGTCGTTGCTGTTGATGAACCGCACCACCTCGGCGACCCGGGCGGACGGCGCGCCGCTCTCCACCAGGTCCGGCACCATCTCGCGGATCAGCAGCGAGGTGCCGGCCCGGTTGCGGTTGTGGCCCTCGTCGCCCATCTGCAGCATCTGGGCCATGATCGCCTTGACGTCGAGCGGCCCGTGCCCGCGGACCGCGGCCTGCAGCAGCGGGCCGAGCACGTCCCCCATCCAGTGCAGCCGCTCCAGCACGTCCGGCGAGTATGCCCCGTAGCGCAGCACCCGGCCGAGGCCCTCGTTCAGGGTGCAGGCGGCCCGGCGCCCGGTGGCCGGGTCGGCCAGCGCCGGGCTGCCAGCGACTGGAGACCTTGGGGCCGGACACCTACCGGATGACCATCACCGCGGGGATCGCCTCGATCAAGGGCACCTACCTCGGCGACGTGGCGCTGGCCGAGCAGAACCCCCCGGGGTCTTTCGTGCTGCGTGCCTCCGGCGCCGGCGGTCCCGGCACGCTCAGCGCCGACGTCAAGGTGGACCTCGGGGACCTCGGCGGCGGGCGCACCGGGCTTCGCTACTTCGCGGAGGCCGTCGTGGGCGGCACCATCGGCGGCGTCGGGCAGCGGGTGCTCAGCGGGGTCGCGCGCAAGACGGCCGGGGAGTTCTTCACGGCCGTGGACGACGTGCTCACCGGCAACGCGGCAGCGCCGACGCCCGTGCCGCCGACCGCACCGGTTGCGCCGGGGGCGGCCGCGCCGGTACCGGCGGCGGTGTACGAGGCGGCACCGGGGGCGCTGGCCGGGCTGGCTGGTGGTGACTTCGTCAAGGGCATTGTGGTCGGTGCCGCGGCGCCGCGGTGGCGCTGCTCGGCGTGGTCGTCGGGGGCATCCTCGGCCGTCGCCGCTAGGACGGGGGGACGTCATGCGTGCGTTCACCGCGGCCGCCGTCCAGCTGGCGCCGGTGCCCGGGCCGCTCACGGCCGCGTCCGTCGCGGCCAACCTGGAGCGGTGCGTCGCTGCGGTCGAGTCCTGCGTGGCCGGCTCGGGTGCCGAGCTGGTCGTGCTGCCGGAGTCCGCGACCACCGGGTTCACCCCGGGGGTGAGCCCTGAGGAGCTGTTCGACCTGGTGAGCGAGGTGCCCGGGCCGGTCACCGCTCCGGTCCAGGAGGTGGCCCGCCGGCTCGGGGTCCACGTCGTCCTGGGTACCTACAGCCGCGGGCCGCAGCGGCCCGTGGTCGCCAACTCCGCCGTCCTGATCGGGCCGGACGGTTCGGTGCTGGGGACCTACGCGAAGACCCACCCGTTCGCCGGGGAGTCGCGCGCAGGCGGTGGCTGGGTGACCCCGGGCGACGAGGTGTGCGTGGTCGAGACCGACCTCGGTCGGATCGGCATGATCATCTGCTTCGACGGGGACTACCCGGAGGTGTCCCGGATCCAGGCCGTGCGGGGCGCCGAGGTGATCGTGCGTCCGTCGGCGCTGCTGCGCTCGGCCGACCTGTGGGAGCTGACCAATCGGGCGCGTGCCTACGACAACCACGTCTACGTCGTCGGGGCCAACGCCACCGGCATCGACCCGGCCGGTGTCCTGTGCTTCGGCAACTCGATGATCGTGACGCCGATCGCCGAGGTGGTCGCCCGCGCGGCGTCGCACGAGTGCTGGGTCTCGGCCCGGCTCGACCCGGAGCGGGCGATGGCCTCGCTCACGCCGGGGTCGAGCGTGCCGCAGACCTTCGACCACCTGCGCGACCGGAACCTGGACCTGTTCAGGCGCTGCGCCGACGACTTGGTGCGGCCGGCGAAGACCTCGTTCCCGCATGCCTGACCACGGTGCCTACCCGAAACGGGCGGGGTCCCCTGCCCCGACCCGGACGACCTCGGGGTAGCCCTGTGACCAGTCCACGACCGTCGTCGGCTCGGTGCCGCAGTCGCCCGAGTCGACCACGGCGTCCAGCAGGTGGTCCAGCTGCTCCTTGATCTGCCAGCCCTCGGTCATCGGCTCGTCCTCGTCGGGCAGCAGCAGCGTGCTCGACAGCAGCGGCTCGCCGAGCTCGCGCAGCAGCGTGTGGACGACAGGGTGGTCGGGGATCCGTACGCCCACCGTCCGCTTCTTCGGGTGGGCCAGCCGACGAGGCACCTCCCTGGTGGCCGGCAGGATGAACGTGTAGGGGCCTGGGGTGACGGCTTTGATGGCTCGGAACGCGGTGGTGTCCAGCTGGACGAACTGGCCGAGCTGGGCGAAGTCCGCGCAGACCAAGGTGAAGTGGTGCCGGTCGTCCAGCTGCCGCAGCCGGCGGATTCGCTCGGCACCCGTCGGGCTGCCCAACTGGCAGCCCAGGGCGTAGCAGGAGTCCGTGGGGTAGGCGATCAGGGCGTCGTCGCGCACCAGCGCGGCGACCTGCGCGATGGTGCGTGGCTGCGGGTCGTGCGGGTGGACGTCGAAGTACCGGGCCATCTGTCGAAGGGTAGGGGCAGTGTGCTCCGGCCGGGCTGTCGGAGGGCTTCGATATCATCGAACACATGTTCGATCCACGGTCGGAGCCCGGCCCGGAGTTGGCGGCCGCGCTGGACCCGCTGCTGTGCGCGGACCTCAGCGACTACCAGGTAGTCGACGCCATCGTGGCCTGGGACCGGGTGGCCTCCTGGGCCACGGCTCGTCAAGCCGAGCTGGTCGCGGAGCTGGCGCACCGCCGCTGCCTGGTGGGGGTCCACGAGGGCGAGCGCACCCCGCGCAGGGAAGACGTCGACGAGTTCGCGGCCGACGAGCTGGCCTTGCACCTGCGGCTGACCAAACGGGCGGCCGAGACCCGGCTGGCGTTCGCCCTGGGAATGGAATGGCTGCCACGGACGGCGGCCGCCCTCCGCGTCGGGCAGATCGACGCCCGCCGGGCCGCGGTGATCGCCGACTCGGTGCTGCTGCTGACCGACGCGGCGGCGGCAAAGGTCGAGGAGCGGGTGCTACCCAGGGCCCCCGAGCAGACCACCGGACAGCTGCGCGCCTCCTGCGCCCGCGCTGTGATCCGCGCCGACCCGGGTGCCGCGGACCGCCGCAACCAGGTCGCCTACCGGGAGCGGGCAGCGGTGCTCACGCCGCTGCCCGACGGCATGGCCGAGCTGCTGGTCCGGCTGCGGGCGGACACCGCGGTCGCCGTGTGGGCGGTGCTCGACACGCTGGCCCGGCAGCCCAGCCGGGCTGGGGCGGCCGGGGCGGCGGCCGATGACCGCACCATGGATGCCCGTCGGGCCGACGCGCTGGCCGACCTCGTGCTGGGCGGGGTCGCGGCTGACGCAGCGACCGGACCGCACCTGCGGGTACTGGTGACGCCGTCGGCGCTGAGGGGTTCGGCAGCAGCGAGCCCGCCGAGCCCGCCGAGTTGGCTGGCTACGGGCCGCTGCCGCCCGCCTTGGTGCGGGTGCTCGCCACCGCGGGTGGCAACCGAACGGTGGTCACCGCGCCGGTCGGTGCGTCGCCGCCCACAGGCGGCGAGGACCGGTATCGACCGTTGGACGCGCTCGACCGCTACGTGCGTACCCGTGACCGCCACTGCCAGTTCCCCACCTGCCGGCAACCGGCCCACCGGGGCGACCTCGACCACATCATCCCGTTCCCGCTCGGTCCCACCACCGCGAAAATCTGGCCGCCCTGTGTCGCCGGCACCACCGGCTCAAGCAACGACCGGGCTGGGGGCTGGCACGCAGGCCGGACGGCACGCTGGAGTGGACGATGCCCACTGGCCATGTCGTACCCACCCGATCCGACTGAGGCGGATCGCTCGCGGGGCGTCGCCCCCGGTGCCTGCAGGGAGTTCCTCGGTGCTCGTCCGACGCCTAGGCTCCTGCGATGCGCACGGGTCGGGTCGAGGCGTTCAGCGACGCCGTCATCGCCATCGTGATGACGGTCATGGTGCTCGAGCTTCGGGTGCCGTCGAGCACGACGTGGGAGGCGCTGAGGCACCTCGTCCCGGTCTTCTTGACGTATGTGCTGAGCTTCGTCTACCTCGGCATCTACTGGAACAACCACCACCACCTGCTGCAGGCCACCGAGCGAGTGAACGGTGCGGTGCTGTGGGCCAACTTGCACCTGCTCTTCTGGCTGTCGCTGTTCCCGTTCGCCACTGGGTGGCTGGGTGAGAACCACGTGGCCGTGCTGCCGACGGTGCTGTATGGGGTGGTCCTGCTGCTCGCCGCGATGGCCTACTACGTGCTGCAGTCGGTCATCGTGGCCGAACAAGGTCAGGGCTCGGCGCTGAAGGCAGCCTTGGGGCGGGACCTCAAGGGCAAGCTCTCGCCGGTGATCTACGCCACCGCGATCGGGCTGGCCTTCGTGAGCCCGTGGCTGTCGATCAGCCTCTACGTCGTGGTCGCGCTCATATGGTTGGTGCCCGACCGACGGCTCGAGTCACGGTTCGGTGAGCTGGCCGAAGAGCGGTAGGCACGCTGTGAGGTCAGCCGGCAGACGTCGCGTCCTGCCAGGCCGCGTAGACGCGGACGACCTCCTCGAGGTCAGGGACCTCCTGCAGCATCGGGTCGGTGAGCACGATGTCGTCCGCAAGGACGATGTACCCGGCGATGCCCTCGTCGTCCGCGCTCTCCACGACATCCACGCGGTGCGGCCCTAACTGGTGGGTCTGGATGACTCGTTCCATGTGACCAAGATTGCCGCTCAAGGCGGCCGGCTCCCAGGGGCGAAGGGTGTGCGTTGTCGGGCACTCGTGACTCATCCGGCGCGCTCGTACGCCTCGCGGAGCCAGTCGGCCACCTCGTCGTCCAGCTCAGCCGCGCAACGCAGCTCGAGGTGGTGCATCCACACCGTCAGCGCCGGGTGGGCCACCGGCTTGAAGTGCGGCGACTGGTCGTGTCGGGCCCGCGCGACCGAGAGCACCACCTCCGTCGCGGGATGGCTCAGCCACTGGCCGGGCAGCCACGCAGCTCGCACCTGCCGTTCTGGGGCGAGCTGGCGGCGTCCGTGGCCGAGGTGGGTGCCTTCCTGCGTGCGCACGACTGACGGCGCATCTGCCGTCCCGTTGGCAGGTGTTGCCGGAGAGCACGCCCCCGTCGCCCGCTTCAATGACCGGCCTGAGCCAGCCGACACCCAGCCGGAGCCGGATCGGCATCGACACGGGCGGCACCTGCACCGACGTGGTGGCGCTCGACGAGGCCACTGGGAGGCTGGTGACCACCAAGACGCCGTCCACGCCGGTGAACCCGGCTGACGGTTTCATGACCGGGGTCGCCAAGGTCCTGGCCCTGTTGGAGCGGGACGGCGGTGACGTGTCGGCCGTCAGCCACGGGACGACGGTGGCCACCAACCAGCTGCTCGAGGGCAAGGTCGGCACCTTGGGCTTCATCACCACCGAGGGCTACGAGTTCATGCTCGAGATCGCCCGGCAGTCGGTGCCGGACGGCTACGGCAACTCCTACTTCTGGGTGAAGCCGGACCGGATCGTGCCGGCCGATCGGGTCCGCACGGTCGGTGGCCGGCTCGACCACCACGGGCACGAGCTGCGCCCGTTCGACGAGGAGCAGGCCCGCGAGGTGGCGCGCTGGTTCCGCGACCGGGGTGTCACGACCCTCGCGGTGAACTTCCTGCACGCCTACGCCGACCCCGACCACGAGCGCCAGATGCGCGAGATCCTTCGGGAGGAGCACCCGGACGCCGTCGTGTCGATCTCCTCCGACGTGCTGCGTGAGTACCGCGAGTACGAGCGGTCCATGACCGCCCTCGTCGACGCCGCGGTGAAGCCCACGATGGCCCGCTACGTCGTCAACATCCGGCACCGGCTGGACGACGTCGCGCCGGGCGTGCCGTTCTACATGATGAAGTCCAGCGGCGGGGTGCTCTCCGCTGACGAGGTGGTCCGGCGGCCGATCAGCACGGTGCTGTCGGGCCCGGCGGCCGGAGCGCTCGGCGCGGCCCTCGTCGCGCCCCGGGCTGGGTTCACCCAGGTGCTCACCTGTGACGGCGGGGGCACGTCCACCGACGTCGCCGTCGTCCTCGACGGCGAGCCGGCGCTGACCACGGAGGGCACCGTCGGCTCGTTCCCCAGCAAGATCCCGATGATCGACGTGGTCACGGTGGGGGCCGGCGGCGGGTCGATCGCCTGGATCTCGCCCGCGGGCACCCTCAAGGTGGGTCCTCGCTCGGCCGGCGCCGACCCCGGTCCGCTGTGCTACGCCGAGGGTGGCACCGAGCCCACTATCACCGACGCGCACGTCGTGCTCGGCCGGATCCCCCCGCACCTGCTCGGCGGGGAGATCCCGCTGGACGTCGACGCCGCGCGGGCCGGCCTGGTCCGGCTGGCCGACACCCTCGGTCTCGGCCCCGAGGAGTGCGCCACCGGGATCCTGGAGATCTCGGCCTGGAACCAGGCCAACGCGCTGCGCCAGGTCACCGTGAAACGTGGCCTCGACGTGCGCGACTTCACCATGGCCACGTTCGGCGGCTCGGGCTCGCTGCTGCTGTGCCGGCTCATGGACATCCTCGGCCTGCGCGCGGTGCTGGTCCCGCAGAACCCGGGCAACGTCTCGGCGTTCGGGCTGCTGACCGTCGACGTGAAGAACGACTACGTGCGCACCGCGGTCGCCCGGCACGACGTCCTGGACCTCGCCCAGGTGCAGGCGCTGTACGACGACCTGCAGGCCCAGGCCGCCGAGGCGCTGGACCGCGAGGGTTTCCTGCGGGCGGAGCACCGCTACGCCCGCACCGCGGACCTGCGTTACGTCGGCCAGGCGTTCGAGGTCCGGGTGCCGGTCGCGGCCGGCCCCGTGGTCACGGGCGTGGTCGACGCCGCGGCGGCCGCGTTCCACGACGCGCACCAGCAGCTGTACGGCTACTCGTTCCGGGACGACCCCCGGCAGGCAGTGGAGTGGGTCAACCTGCGGGTCTCCGGCGTCGGTCCGATCACCCGCCCGCGGCTGTCCGAGCGCCCGCCCGGTGACGGCAACCCGGCGCGAGCCCGCACCGGCGCCCGCCGGGTCTTCTTCGACGAGTACGTCGACACGCCCATCTACTGGCGGCCGGACCTCGCCCCCGGTGACGAGCTGCACGGGCCCGCGGTCATCGAGGAGTTCGGCTCCACGGTCCCGGTCCACCCGGGCTTCGTGGCCCGGATCGACGTCCTGGGCAACATCGTCGTCCGGAAGGAGCCGGAGCAATGAGCAGCGCGGCTGTGAAGGACGTCGACCCCGTCGTCCTGGAAATCGTCGAGGGCTCGCTCGCGTCGATCGAGCGGGAGGTGGAGACGGCCATCGGGCGCACCGCACGCTCGCCGATGATCCGGGACGCGCACGACTTCCGGGCCGGCATCCACGACCGGCAGCTGCGCAAACTGACCGGACGCTCCTACTCGGCGCTCGTCCACCCGGTGGCGCGTGACTTCCCGCTCGACTCCATGCGCCCCGGCGACGTGTTCTTTCACAACGACGTCTACCTGTCCGAGGGCGGCATCGGCCACCTGCCGGACCTGTGCGTCACCGTCCCGGTGTTCGTCGACGGCGAGGTCGTCGCCTTCGTGCAGGCCTTCGGCCACCACGACGACATCGGCGGGGCCGTCCCCGGCTCGATGCCGTCGCACGCCACGTCGGTGTTCGAGGAGGGCTTGATGGTCCCGCCGATCCGGCTGTGGGACGCCGGCGTGCGCAACGAGGCGGCCCTGCGCATCATGACCCGCAACTCGCGGATGCCCGACTCGCTCGCGGCCGACCTGGACGCCGAGTGCTCGGCCTGCCTGATGGGCTCGCGGCGGCTCACCGAGCTGTTCACCCGGTACGGCCGGGCGACCGTCGAGGCCTGCTTCGACGCGATCGTCGACAAGACCACCGAGACGTACCGGCGGGAGATCCTCGCCAAGATCCCGGATGGCGAGTACGTGTGGGAGGACTACGCCGAGCACGACGGCGTGGAGGCACCGCGGCCGCACGCGCAGCGGATCACGCTGACCAAGACCCCCGATAAGCTGGTGCTCGACTTCACCGGCACCTCGCCGCAGGCCAAAGGACCGATCAACCACTGTGGCGACTATGCCGACGGCAACTTCCTGAAGAAGTGGCTGGCCCCGATCCTGCGCAACCTGGCCGACACCCCCGAGCGGATGGCCGAGCTGGACGTCAACGAGGGCATCGTGCCGCTCATCGAGATGCGGTTCCCCCCGCCCGGGACGCTGCTCACCCCGGTCTTCCCGGCCCCGACCAACGCCCGCACCTTCGTCATCCTGCGGCTGCTCGGCGTGCTGGCCGGGGTGCTCGCCAAGGCGGTCGACGGCCGGATGCCCGCGGACCAGGAGACGATCCGCTACATCGGCGTGTACGGCGAGGACCTGGACGGGCAGCCGTGCCTCATGCGCGAGGTGCTCGGCGGCGGCTCCGGCGGCCGGTACTACGCCGACGGCGAGGGACACCATTCACGTCGTTCCGGACTCGCGGAACCTGCCGACCGAGTTCACCGAGTCGCGCTTCCCGTTCATCGTCGAGCGGCTCGGGCTGGCGGTGGACTCCGGCGGCGCCGGCCAGCTCCGGGGGTGGCCTCGGCTACGAGAAGCACATCAGGATGCTCAAGGACGCCCACTTCATGTCGATCGCGGACCGCTCGATCCTCGCTTGCTGGGGGGTCAAAGGCGGCAAGGCCGGCCGGCCGTTCCAGGTCACCGTCGACCCGGGCGGCCGGAACGAGCGTGAGGTGGACGCCCTGGCCGACGACGAGCCGGTGCGCGCGGGCGAGGTGAGCCGGATCCGTACCACCGGGGGTGGCGGCTGGGGTGACCCGCTCGAGCGGGACGTCGACCTCGTGGTCCGGGACGTGCGGTGGGGCAAGGTGTCGGTGGACGGCGCGCGCGACGACTACGGGGTCGTCGTGACAGGCCCATGGGATGCGCCCGGCGCGGACACGGCGGCCACCGCCGGGCTGCGCGACCGGCTGCGGGCGGAACGCCCGGCCGCCGGGCCGCAGCCGTTCTTCGACCGGGGTCCCGGCTACGCCACGCTGTCCGGCGGCCTCGCGGCCGCCGAGGTCGACTGGTTGTGAGCGTGGACGGGCGCCCGGTCCTCGTCGTCGGCGCCGCCGGCAAGACCGGGCGGGCGGTGCCCGTGCCCTCGTCGCCCACGGGGCCGCCGTGCGCGCCGCGGTCCGCGGCCCAGCGCCGCACGGCGTCGACCTCGAGACGGGCCGCGGCCTTGACGAGGCGCTGGACGGCGTCCGCGCGGTCTACCACCTGGCGCCGAACATGCACCCCGACGAGGTCGGAATCGCGCGCCGGGTCGTGGCCGCGGCCGGCCGGGCCGGGGTCGAGCGGCTGGTCTTCCCCTCGGTGCTGCACCCGCACGACTCGGCGATGCCGCACCACCTGCGCAAGGCCGACGCCGAGGAGGTGGTCCGGGCCGGCGACCCGTCCTGGACCGTGCTGCAGCCGGCCGCCTACCAGCAGAACCTGCTCGCCGCCGCACTCGCCGGGCGGCTCGAGGTGCCGCACTCGCTCGACGCGCCCTTCACCAACGTCGACCTCGGCGACGACGCGGAGGTGGCGGCCCGGGTGCTCACCGAGCCGGGTCACGAGCGGGCGACCTACGAGCTGGCTGGTCCGGAGCTGACGACGGTGCGCGGGCTCGCCGCCGCGGCGTCCGAGGTGCTCGGCCGGGCGGTCGTCGCCGTCGAGAGCGACCGGGCCAGCTGGGCGACGGGCCCGGGAGCGGCCCTGCCGGCCCAGGCCAGGGCGGACCTGCTGGCCATGTTCACGGCGTACGACGTCCGAGGGCTCGCCGGGAACCCGCGGGTCCTCACTATGGTCCTCGGTCGGACGCCCAGCCGGTGGCGCGACGTGCTGCGGCGCGGGTGGTGAGCCAGACTGGCCCGGTGGGCGAGCAGCGCGTGCTGGCGGCACTCGATGGCGCCGGGCTGACCTACCGGGTGATCCGCCACGGCCCGGTGCGCAGTCTCGCCGAGGCGGCGGTGGCCCGCGGCGTCGTGCCGGTCGACGTGATCAAGACCCTCGTCGTGCGCCGCGGCGAGGACGACTTCCTGCTCCTGCTCGTGCCCGGCGACCGGACCATCTCCTGGCCCAAGCTGCGCTCCCTGCTCGGTGTGAGCCGGCTGTCGATGCCCGACGCGGTCGCGGCGCGGGACGCGACCGGCTACGAGCGGGGCACCATGACCCCGTTCGGCTCGCTGCGCGCCTGGCCGGTGGTCGCCGACGAGCGGCTGCGGGGCCGCGAGATCACGCTGGGCGGCGGGGCGCACGGGGTGGCTGTCGCCCTGGATGCCGACGCGGCGATCACCGCCCTGGCCGCCGCTGTCGCGGACGTCACCGACCCCGAGTAGCCGCAAGTTCACAACCCGGCGGCCCAGCGCTGGCGCCTCGCGACGAGGACCCTGGCAGGCTGGGATGAGACCCTCGCGACAGGCACCGACGACGACGGGGAGTGCACGTGGCCGAACCGCTGGACGGCGTGATCGTCCTTGACCTGTCCAGGGCGCTGGCGGGGCCGCACGCCGCGATGATGCTCGGCGACCAGGGCGCCCGCGTGATCAAGGTGGAGGCGCCGGGCGCGGGTGACGACACCCGCGGCTGGGGCCCGCCGTTCGTCGGTCCGCAGGACGCGAGGGAGTCGGCGTACTTCCTGTCCTGCAACCGGAACAAGGAGTCGATCACCCTCGACCTGAAGAGCACCGACGGCCGGACCACTCTGGAGCGGCTGGTACGCCGGGCGGACGTGCTGGTGGAGAACTTCCGCACCGGCGCGCTCGACCGGCTGGGCTTCCCGGTGGAGCGGCTGCACGAGCTGAACCCCAGACTGGTGATCCTCTCGATCACCGGGTTCGGCCACGACGGACCGGAAGGCGGCCGGCCAGGGTACGACCAGATCGCCCAGGGCGAGGCCGGGCTGACGTCGCTGACCGTCCCGGCGCCGGACCAGCCGACCCGGATCGGGGTGCCGATCGGCGACCTGCTCGCCGGGATGTACGGCGCCTACGGCGTGGCCTGCGTGCTGGCCGAGCGGGAGCGGACGGGGCACCGTGAGGTGGTCCGCACCTCGCTGCTCGCCTCGATCGTCGGCGTGCACGCCTTCCAGGGGACCCGGTACACCGTGGCCGCAGAGGTGCCGCACGCCCAGGGCAACCACCACCCCTCGATCGCTCCATACGGGCTGTTCCACTGCGCCGACGGGATGCTGCAGATCGCGGTGGGCAGCGAGGGGCTGTGGCAGGTGTTCGCCCCGGCCTTCGACCTCGAAGTGAACGACCCACGGTTCGCGACCAACCCGGACCGGGTGCACAACCGGGAGGCGGTGATCGCGGCCGTGGAGGCGGCCTTCGCGCCGTACCCGCTGGCACGGTTGCTGCCGCGGCTGGCCGAGCTGGGCATCCCGGCGGGCGAGGTCCGCACGCTGGACCGGGTCTACGACTGGGAGCAGACCCGCTCGCAGGGGCTTGTGGTCGAGGTGGACCACGCCACGTTGGGCCGCATCGAGCTGCCGGGCCCGCCGCTGCGCTACGACGGCGGCGGGCGCACCGAGCACGCGGCGCCACCGACCCTGGGCCAGCACGACGCCGCGGTACGGGCCTGGCTGGACGACCTGGACGCTCACGACGCGCAGGCCCCGGAGTGAGCCCACTACGGCTGTCCGCCCTTGAGCTGATCGAGCTGGTCGCCGACCCGGGCAGCTGGACGTCGTGGGACGAGCCCGCGCTCCCGGTGGCCGCCGACGCAGCCTACGCCGCCGACCTCGCCAGGGCGCGGGAGCGCTCCGGGCTGGACGAGGCGCTGGTCACCGGCACCACCCGGATCCGCGGCCGCACCGTGGCCGCCGTGGTGGGCGAGTTCTCGTTCCTCGCCGGGTCGATCGGGGTGTCCGCCGCGGAGCGGCTGGTCCGCGCCGTCGAGCGGGCCACGGCCGAGCGGCTGCCGCTGGTCGCGGCACCCGTCTCCGGTGGGACCCGCATGCAGGAGGGCACCGTCGCGTTCCTGCAGATGGCCAAGATCACCCAGGCGGTAATGGCGCACCGCGCGGCCGGGCTGCCCTACCTGGTCTACCTGCGCCACCCCACAACCGGCGGGGTGTTCGCGTCCTGGGGCTCGCTCGGCCACGTGACTGTGGCCGAGCCGGGCGCGCTGGTCGGGTTCCTCGGTCCCCGGGTCTACGAGGCCATGCACGGCTCGCCGTTCCCGCCCGGGGTCCAGCTGGCCGAGAACCTGCACGCGCACGGGCTGATCGATGCCGTCGTGCCGCCGGGGGCCCTCGCGGACATCGCGGCCAGGGCGC
>Ga0208851_1000754_pt1 | contig 12856 bp, 16 predicted proteins | sample NGESurshal092012_FD_184481 | JGI IMG/M metagenome (GOLD analysis project Ga0208851, IMG submission 184481) | Arctic peat soil microbial communities from Barrow, Alaska - NGEE Surface sample 415-2 shallow-092012 (SPAdes) | ecosystem: Environmental > Terrestrial > Soil > Wetlands > Peat ... | reverse complement strand
CCACGCGGTACTGCTCGTCGTCCGCGTCGTCCAGAGGCTCGTGCGCGACGGGGCGACCGCGCGAGTCGGTCTCCCCGTACACGTACAGCTCCTGCAGGTCGATCTCCAGCTCGTCGGAGATCGGGTCCAGGCAGCGGCTGCACTCACCCGTGAGCTGCACCAGCGCCGTTCCCGACACCAGCACACCGTCGATCACCGACTCGAGCCGGACGTCCAGCTCGACCTCGGATCCCTCGGGGACGCCGATCGACATGATCCCGATGCCCGCAGGCGCCGGCACCGTGAGCGACACCTCCTGCATCGACCCCGCACGGCGTCCCAGCTCTCGGGTGTCGAGCACGAGAGGGGATCGGGGGTCGATCGTGGTCAGGAGGTACGCCTTCCGGGGCCGGGCACGCTGGAGCACGGCCTCATGACGGCCGACACGCCAGGGTAGCCGAGGGCGGCCCCTCGTCCCAAAACGTCGCGCGGGGCCGACGAGGACCGACGAGGACGTGGTGTCGTCAGCCGGGCAGCGGCGTGTCGTCGACGGGACCGCCGAGGTCGTCGTAGTCCGCACGGCCGCGGATCTTGTCCCGGCCCTTCTGGACCGCGGCGATGGTCTTGTGCAGCGCCACCTCGAAGTTGGCGAGCTTGGCGTCGACGTAGTCGTCGGTCTCGCGGCGCATGCGCGTCGCCTCGGCGTCGGCGTCGGCCCGCACGGCGTCGGCCTCGGCGACGGCGGCGCGGTAGATCTCGTGCTCGCTGACGAGGGCTCGGGCGTCCGCCTGCGCCTGCGCCAGGATCTGGTCGGCCTCGACCCGTGCCGCGGCGACGATGTCCTCGCGGTCGGCGAGCACGTCGTCGGCGGCCGCCAGGGAGTCGGGCAGCAGGGCGCGCACGTCGTCGAGCAGGTCGAGCACCTGCCCTCGGTTGACCAGGCACGAGGCCGACATCGGCATCGCGCGGGCGTTCTCCACGAGGGAGGAGACTTCGTCGAGCTTGTCGTGGACGTCCACGGTGGTCCTTCGTTCGGTCGGAGGCTCGCGCGAGGTCACGAACCGGGCGTGCCCTCCTCGATCCGCTCGAGCAGCCGGGCGAGCACGGAGTCCGGCAGGAGGCCGGACGCGTCACCACCGTACGTCGCCACCTCCTTGATCAGGCTCGAGGACAGGTAGCTGTAGAGCGGGTTCGTGCTCACGAAGAGGGTCTCGACGCCCGCGAGGCGGTAGTTCATCTGCGCCATCTGCAGCTCGTAGTCGAAGTCGCTGACGGCCCGCAGTCCCTTGACGATCGCGGAGATCTCGTGGTTCCGGCAGTAGTCGACCAGCAGCCCGTGGAAGGAGTCCACGACGATGTTGGGGTGCGGCGCGACGACCTCGCGGAGCATCTCGATCCGCTCGTCGACGGTGAACATGCTGCTCTTGGTCTTGTTCACCAGCACTCCGACGACGACCTCGTCGAACTGGTCCGCAGCGCGCACGAACACGTCGAGGTGCCCGTAGGTGACGGGGTCGAAGGACCCGGGACACACGGCCTTGCGCACGCGGACCTCCTCGCGGTGCCGGGACCCCGGACTACGCCGAACCGGCGCCGCGACCGTACCAAAGCGCCGCCCTCACGCGGGTGCCGCCGTAGTCCCTGTCGCGACCGGGTTCGAAACCGACGGGCCACTCGAAGCCGGTCCCCCGCCGCGGATTCTCGCGCTCGACGACGACGAGCGAGCCGTCGTCGAGCCAGCCGTGCTCGCCGAGGCCGGCGAGAACGCCCTCGACGACCTCGTCGGCCACGTCGTAGGGCGGGTCGAGGAACGCGACGTCGTACGGCGCGACCGCCGACGGCGGTGGCGCGAACGAGGTGAGGGAGGTCACGTCGGCGGCGAGGGCCACGGCGTTCGGCAGTCCCACGGTGGCGATGTTGGCCTTCACGACCTCGAGGGCCTTGCGGTCCCTCTCGACGAGCAGAACGTGCGACGCCCCGCGTGAGAGCGCCTCGAGCCCGATGGCACCGGAGCCGGCGTAGAGGTCGACGAGCCGGGTGCCGCCGAGAGCGCCGACCTGCGACTCGATGGAGCTGAACAGTGCCTCGCGCACGCGGTCCGAGGTCGGGCGTACGCCGGCCTGGGGCACGGCGATGCGCCGGCCGCGCGCCGACCCGGCGATGATCCGCGTCACGACGTGACACCGGCCCGAGCCTCGAGCCACAGGGACATCGCCGCGATCTCGGTGATCTCGCCGGCCGCCACTCCCATGACGAACGCGAACGCGTCGTCGTGGTCCGCGCGCAGGTCGAGGCCGTTGAGCACGTAGAAGAGGCGGACGGCCACCCAGCCGAGTCGCTTGTTGCCGTCGACGAGGGCGTGGTTGCGCACGAGCGAGTGCAGCAGCGCCGCCGCCTTGTCGTGGATCCCGGGGTAGGCGTCCGCACCGAAGACCGTCGCCTTCGGCCGGGCGAGCGCCGACTCCAGCAAGCCGTAGTCCCGGACCTCGGGCGTGCGACCGACCGCCGCCTCGGCCGCCGCCAACAGGTCGTCGAGGCTCAGGAAGGCGATCACACCGAGCCGAGGCGGTCGAGCAGTGCGGCGTCCTCCCGCACGATGTGCGCCAGCGCTTCGTCGCGACGGGCAGTGTGTCGCCCCGTGTACTCGCGGATCGCCTCGCGGGCAACCTCCTGCATGCTGCGGTTCTCCGCCTCGGCGGTGAGTCGCAACTGCTCGGTCTCCTCGTCGGTGAGGCGCAGGGTCATGGCCATGAGGGATGGTACCGCCGTGGTATCACCCTGACCAGCGCGAATCCGCGGGCTCAGCCTCGGGCCAGCAGGTCGTCGACGATCTCGGCGGCGCGCCCGACCCCGATGGACAGATGGCCGTCGCCGGGGAGCAGGCGTGCGCGCACCCCAGGGATCGCGGCCGCGAGCCACTCGCCGTGGGCGAAGGGGACCATGAGGTCGTCGCTGCCCTGCCACACGGTGGCCGGCACCTCGATCGAGCCGAGGTCGAAGCCCCACGGCCGCGTGAAGGCGAGGTCGTCATCGACCCAGCCGTCGATCGACACGGACACCGCCTCGCGGAACGAGAGGGCGAGGTCGTCGCCGAACGGGCCGAGCAGGTGGAGGCGATCGACCGCGGGCAGCAGCGAGGCCATCGTCGCCACGATGCCGTCGGCTTGCACCGTGCGCAGCTGCGCGCCCTGCGGCTCGAGGTAGTCACGGACGGCTGCCTCCCCCTCGAGCGAGGCGCCGAACTCGTCGAGGTTGTCCTGGCCCATGCCCGCGAACCAGTCGAGCGACCCCTGCGACTCGACGTAGGGCGCGACGCCCGCCAGCGACGCGACGGCGCGGAGACGCTGGGGAAGCAGGGCCGCGCACGCGAGCACGTGCGGACCGCCGCCGGACCCGCCGACGGCGTAGGCCGACTCGATGCCGAGGTGGTCGAGCACCTCGGCGGCATCGGAGACGCTGTCGGCGACGCTGCGCCCGGGCCGGCGCGAGGACGTGGCGTAGCCGGCGCGCGACCAGGAGACCAGCCGCATCCCTCGAGCCAGCGCCGCAGCGCCGATGTCGCTCGGCACGGCGCCGCTGCTCGGGGTCCCATGGATGTAGACGAGCGCGGGCGCGTCGGTGGGCCCGGCGAGCCGCAGGTCGAGGGTGCGTCCGTCCGCGAGCACGATGTCGGTCACGACTTCTCCAGGTAGTCGGCGCGCTCCTCGTCGAGGAGGGCGGCCACGGCACGGGCGAGCGCGGGGACCGTCGCGAGGTCAGGATCGCGCAGGACGAGCGACGTCGCCTCCTCGCGCGAGGCCACGATGACGTCCTCGTCGCGCAGCACGGCGAGCATGCGCAGCGACGATCGGCTCCCCGACTGCGACGCCCCGAGCACGTCACCCTCGCGGCGCTGCTCGAGGTCGATCCGCGAGAGCTCGAACCCGTCCGACGTGGCGGCCACCGCGTCGAGGCGCTGGCGCGCCGGGGTGCCCGGCGGCATCTCCGTCACGAGCAGGCACAGACCCGCGTGAGCGCCTCTGCCGATGCGACCGCGCAGCTGGTGCAGCTGGGAGACGCCGAAGCGGTCGGCGTCCATCACGACCATCACCGTCGCGTTCGGCACGTCGACGCCGACCTCGACCACGGTGGTGGAGAGAAGGACGTCGATGCCGTCGGGTGACGACGGTCCGGCGGCGAACCGCCGCATGGCGTCGTCCTTGTCGGCGGGGCTCATGCGCCCGTGCAGCACCCCCACCCGCAGTCCCGTCAAGGGACCGTCCGTGAGGCGGTCGACCCACTCGAGCACGGCGAGCGGCGGGCGCCGCTTCTCCGTCGCGGCCGGGTCCGTCGGCACGTCGGTGTCCTCGCCCTCGGCGCCGTCGCCACCGATGCGGGGGAAGACGACGTAGGCCTGGCGGCCCTCGGCCACGTGCTGCTGGATCCGCTCCCAGGCGGCGGCGAGGTAGGTGGGCTTCTCCGTCACCGGCACCACGTGGGTGGCGATCGGCGAGCGCCCCGCCGGCAGCTCGGTCAGGGTCGACACCTCGAGGTCGCCGAACACGGTCATCGCCACGGTGCGCGGGATCGGGGTCGCGGTCATGACGAGCACGTGGGGGCGGTTGTCGTCACGGGCCTTGGCCGCGAGCGCGGCCCGCTGCTCGACCCCGAAGCGGTGCTGCTCGTCAACCACGACGAGGCCGAGGTCGAAGAACTGCACCTTCTCCTCGAGCAGCGCATGGGTGCCGATGACGATGCCGGCCTCGCCGGAGGCGATGTCGAGCATCGCCTGACGCCGTCGCGCGGTCGACGCCGAGCCGGTGAGCAGGGCGACACCGGTGCCCTGGTCGGAGCCCCCCAGCAGGCCGCGCTCGGCCAGCGGACCGAGCATGGCCGTGATCGAGCGATGGTGCTGCTGGGCGAGGACCTCGGTGGGTGCGAGCAGCACGGCCTGCCCGCCGGAGTCGACCACGGTGAGCATCGCGCGCAGGGCGACGACGGTCTTGCCCGAGCCGACCTCGCCCTGCAGCAGCCGGTGCATCGGGTGGGTGCGGCCGAGGTCCCCGGCGATCGTGCGCCCGACCTCGAGCTGCCCGTCGGTCAGGGTGAACGGCAACCGCGCCTCGAACGCCTCGAGCAGTCCCTCCCCCGTGGCCGAGCGCGGCACCGCGGGCAGCGCCGCGGCCGCGACCCGACGCTGCGCGAGCACGGTCTGCAGGACGAATGCCTCGTCCCAGCGCAGCCTGGTGCGGGCAGCCGTGACGTCGTCCCTCGAGTCGGGACGATGGATCGCCCGCAGGGCCCCGGGCAGGTCTGGCAGGCCGTAGCGGATGCGCGTGGCGGGCGGGATCGGGTCCTCGAGCTGCTCGGGCAGCTGGTCGAGCACGATGTCGACGGCGCTGGCGATCTTCCACGAGGCCATCTGCGCGGTGGCGGGATAGACCGGGATGAGCGCGCCGGCGTAGCGCAGGACCGACTCGTCCGCGGTCGGCATGTCGTCGAGCGCGGACACGCCCTCGGGCGGCAGCGCGGTGTCAGGCAGCAGGACGTAGTCCGGGTGGGTGAGCTGGCGGCTGCGGTTGAACACCGTCACCTTGCCGCTGAAGAGCCCGACGCGTCCTTCCCGCAGCTCCTTGGCGCGCCACGACTGCTTGAAGAAGGTGAGGGTGAGGTTGCCGGTGCCATCGGTGACGACGACCTCGAGCCGGTCCGCGCGGCGACCGGTGCGGCGGTCGACGTAGGACCTGGTGTCGACCTTCTGCACGCGGGCCATCACCGTGACGTGCTCGTCGACCTCGAGGGCGGCGAGGTCGGTCAGCTGGCCGCGCTCGGCGTAGCGGCGGGGGTAGTGGCGCAGCAGGTCCTCGACGCTGCGCAGCCCGAGTCCGGTGTCGAGGGCCTTGGCGGTCGCGGCACCGAGGACGTTCTTGAGGCTGTCGGTGAGTCGGAGCTCGGCCACGTGCCTACTCCACGCCCAGGATGAGCGGCCAGAAAGGCTGGCCGCCGTCGTAGGCGACGATCTCGACGCCGTGGTGTGCACGTCGCAGCCGGCGGGTGACCGTGGTGGTGCAGGTGTCGTCCGCCTCGTCGCCACGGATCATCGTGACGAGCTCGCCACCGGTCGAGAGCAGTCGCGAGAGCACGCGTACGGCGACGTCCTCGACGGTGTCACCGATCTCGACGACGTCGCCCTCGACGATGCCCAGGACGTCGCCGACGTGGCACGGGCCGGCGCTCGTGAACGCCTCGCGTGAGGCGATCGACACCCCGCCGTAGCGGGTCGCCGCGGCGGCGCGCGTCATGGCCACGACGTCGTCGCCGAACGGCGCTGCGGGGTCGTGGACCGCCACGGCGGCGAGGGTCTGGACGATCGAGCGGGTCGGCACGACCGAGATGCGGATGCCGTCGGCGCGTGCCTTCTCCGCGGCGGCCTCGGCGACCGGGCGGATGTCGGACTCGCTGGGGAGCAGGACGATCTCCTCGGTCCCGGCCCGAGCGACGCCTTCGAGCAGCTCGGCGGTGGAGGGCGCGACATTGGCCTGCGCGCGCACGACGACCGTCCCGGTGGTGTCGAGCAGCGCCGCGGTGCCGGGACCGTGCGCGACCGCGACGATCGTGCGCCCGGCGGGGCGCTCGGACGCGCGGCGCTCGGCCGCCTCCTGACGCAGGTCGGTGACCCGGATCCGGTGCGGACGACCCGCCTCGACCCCCACCTCGATGGCGGCGCCGACGTCGTCGGTGTGCACGTGGACGTTCCACAGCCCGGCGCCGCCCACGACCACCACGGAGTCGCCGAGCTCGGCGAGACGGGCGCGCAGGGTGTGGACCGCGGCCTCCTCGGAGTCCAGCAGGTACATCACCTCGTAGGCACCGCCGCCCTCGTCCATCTCGTGCACGTCCCACGGGATCGGCGGCGCGGACGGCCCCGGGTCGCGGCGCACGCCGGTGACCGTCTCCACGAGGGCGTCGAGGATGACCACGAGGCCCTTGCCGCCGGCGTCGACGACGCCGGCCCGGGCGAGCACCTCGAGCAGCTCGGGCGTCCTGGCGAGGGCGTCGGAGGCGGCATCGGCTGCCGTCGTGACGACCGCGTCGAGGCTGGTCCCCGGTCCCAGCGACGCGACGGCGTCGGCGGCCGCCCGCGCGACCGTGAGGACCGTGCCCTCGCGCGGGTCGGCCACGGCTGCGTAGGCCGACTCCGACGCCCGCCGGAAGGCCGAGACCAGCAGCTCGTTCTGCGTGACGGCCGCGCCGACGTGCTCGACGGCGTCGAGCGCCTCGGAGAAGCCGCGGACCAGCTGGCTCAGGATGATCCCCGAGTTGCCCCGGGCACCGAGCAGCGCGCCGTGGGCGAACGTGCGCACGGTGGCCCGCAGGTCGAGCTCGCCGCCCGCCTCGTGCAGCGCCCCGGCGGCCGACTCGAAGGTGAGGTAGAGGTTGGTCCCGGTGTCGCCGTCGGGCACTGGGAAGACGTTGAGCGCGTCGATCTCGGTGCGGTGCCGACCGAGCGCCTCGAGCCCGAGGTCGGCCCACCGGCGGATCCCCGCGGCGTCCAGACGCTCCAGCACGGTGCGAGGCTCCTCGGGGACGGGTGGCGACGGGGTCGGGCGCCACGTGATGCGGGTCACGGCGAGCGTAGTGTCCGCCGGGGACCGAGCACCGGTTTGGGACTCCGCGCCTCCGCCCTGTACCCTGTGCTGGTTGCCCGGTCGTCCGGGCGCGCCCGGTGATCACCGTGGCGCTGACATGACACCCGATCACGACCGTGAGGACTACGACTGTGGCTGCCAACTGCGACGTCTGCGGCAAGGGCCCCGGTTTCGGCCACTCGATCTCGCACTCTCACCGCCGTACCAAGCGCCGCTGGAACCCGAACATCCAGACCGTGCGCGCGATGGTCGGCAAGAGCCCGAAGAAGCTCAACGTGTGCACCTCCTGCATCAAGGCCGGCAAGGTCGCGCGCGTCTGACCTCGCACCCGTCGCCCGTCGAGAGGGCCGTACCGGTCACGGGTGCGGCCCTCTCGCACGTCCGGATGGGACAGGATGCTGCGAGTGACGGACGTGCAGATCGGCCCCGCGGGCATCCGGCTCGGCCAGTTCCTCAAGTACGCCGGTGCCGTCGAGAGCGGCGGAGAGGCCAAGGCGGTGCTCGAGGCCGGCGAGGTCCGGGTCAACGGCGAGATCGAGCCGCGGCGAGGGGCCCAGCTGTACCCCGGGGACGAGGTCTCCCTCGGCGACCGCACCTGGCGCGTCGTCTGAGCGCCATCTGACGCAGCGCGCCATCGCTCGAGTCGACCTATCCGCGACGCGCGCTTCACCACCCGGCATCCTGACGTCGCGGCGATGCACCTGCCGACCGGCCCCGCGGCCCGGGCTAGGGCGCGAAGTGGTCGTGGCCGGCCGGGCCGGCCCAGGGAGCGCCGTCGACGAGCACGGCCGCCGCTCCCGACGTCACCTCGCCGATCGCGACGAAGCCCTCGGGCAGCGTCGTCCCGGACGGGAACGTGGCGAGCAGCGCGTGGTCGTCCCCGCCGCCGAGCACCCACACGAGCGGGTCGGCGTTGAAGGCGGCGGCAGCCTCGCCGACCGGCGGGTCGACCGCGATGAGCCGGGTGTCCAGCTCGACGACGACGCCGGACGCGGCCGCCAGGTGGCCGGCGTCCTGGACCAGCCCGTCGGAGACGTCGAGCATGGCGGTCGCGCCCGCCAGCGCGGCCGCGATCCCGGCGGCATAGGGCGGCGCGGGGACGCGATGCGCGTCGGCGAGCACCCGCGGGGAGCGGAAGCCGCGGCCGAGCACTGCGAGTCCTGCGGCCGCCCAGCCCAGACGCCCGGCGAGGGCGACGACGTCGCCCGGCGCGGCGCCCGCCCGCGTGACCGGCGTACGACCCTCGAGGTCGCCGAGCGCGGTCACCGCGACGACGACGTGCTCGCTGCGCACGACGTCGCCGCCGACGACCGTGGCGCCGACGAGGGCGCACTCGTGCGCGAGCCCGTCGGCCAGGCCCGTGGCCCAGGACGCGGGGAGGTCGGGGGGCGCGCCGAGCCCGACGAGCAGGGCGGTCGGCCTCGCACCCATGGCCACGACGTCGGCGAGGTTCTGTGCGGCGGCCTTGCGACCGACGTCGAAGGCGGAGGACCAGTCGCGCCGGAAGTGGCGACCCTCGATCAGCAGGTCCGTGGTGGCGACGACCCGACCGTCCGGGGCGGCCACGACGGCGGCGTCGTCGCCCGGGCCGAGCAGCACGTCGGACGTCGTCACGAAGCGGTCGACGACGGAGTCGATCAGCGCGAACTCGCCGAGCGCGCCCACCGTCCCCTCTGTCCGCGCGTCGTGGTGCGCTGCCATGGTTCCGCCCCCCTATCGTCCTCGCCTCGGATCCGATGGGACCGCTCGGGGGCCCGGGCAGTAGTGTCGTCTGCGCAGGAGGTGCCCGCGCACCGATCGCGCCACTGACCGATCTCGACGCCCAGGAGGACGACCGTGGTGGTTCAGGCCTACATCCTCATCCAGACCGAGGTCGGCAAGGCGGCCAACGTCGCCTCCCAGATCGCCCAGATCAAGGGCGTCACGCTCGCCGAGGACGTCACCGGCCCCTACGACGTCATCGTGCGCGCCGAGGCGCGCACCGTCGACGAGCTCGGCAAGCTCGTCGTGGCCAAGATCCAGGCGGTCGAGGGCATCACGCGCACGCTGACCTGCCCCGTCGTCCACCTGTAAGCGGTGCCCTCGACGGCGCTGGCACGGTCGCTCGCCGCGGCCCTCGTCCTCCTCACCCTCACGGCCTGCTCGTCCGGTCTCGCCGTCTCCCCGCCGAACCCGCCGCCGACCGGCGCGGCGGCGTTCGACTGCTCGGCCATCCACGGTCGGCTGCCTGACCGCGTTGCGGGCCAGACCGTCACGGCGATCACCCCGAAGAGCCCGCTCACCAGCGCGTGGGGCAATCCCGCGATCGTCCTGCGCTGCGGCGTGGGGGTGCCGGCCGCGCTGACGCCGACATCGCAGCTGCTCACCGTCGACGGCGTCGACTGGCTGCCCGAGCAGCTGACCCATGGCTACCTGTTCACGACCGTCGGCCGCGGCGTCAACGTCGAGGTCAGCGTGCCGGACGCCTACTCCCCCGAGGCCGACGCGCTCGCCGACATCTCGCCGGTCATCGTCGCGCTCGACCCGGTCCCGGGCTGAGCGCCGAGATCAGCCCGCGGGATGGCTGCGGGCGTCGACCGTGGTGGTGAGGTCGATGACGTCCGAGGGGTGACCCGACGGTCGGGTCTCGACGGGCACGGGGGCAGGGGCGGGAGCGGTCGGTGCGGCGCGGTCCAGCGGGATCATGAGGAACCCCCTTCGTCTCGTCTCTCGAGGCCACCATGGACCCACAGGACACCTCGACGCCACCCTGCGGACACCCTGCCGTCACCCGATCGGGTGACACGCCGATGACGCTCGGCGAGTCCTAGGGAAGGCTGTCCGAAGGAACTCAGCGCAGCCCTGTGCCGCGCCGCAGGGCGTCGGCCACGAGCCGGTCGACGAGGGTCGGGTAGTCGACTCCGGACTCCGCCCAGACCCGCGGGAACATCGAGATCGAGGTGAAGCCGGGCATCGTGTTGACCTCGTTGACGAGCACCCGGCCGTCCGGTGCGACGAAGAAGTCGCACCGCGCCAGACCCTCGCACTGCAGCGCGTCGAAGGCGCGCACGGACAAAGCGCGCACGCGGTCGGAGACCGCCACGGGCAGGTCGGCGGGGACCACGAGGTCGGCGGCATCGTCGAGGTACTTCGCCTCGAAGTCGTAGAACTCGTGCTCGCCGTGGACGACGATCTCGGCGCAGACGCTGGCCCGGGGCTCGCCGTCGACGTCGACGAGGACGCCGCACTCGATCTCACGCGCGCCCTCGACCGACGCCTCGACCACCACGCGCGGGTCGTGCTCCCGTGCGGCTTCGATCGCGGCCTCGAGCCCGGCGCCGTCCTTGACCTTCGTGATGCCGAGGCTCGACCCCGCGCGCGCCGGCTTCACGAATGCCGGGAGCCCGAGCCCCGCCACGCGCTCCAGGCACCCGGGGCGGTCGCGACGCCAGTCGCGGTCGGTCACGACGACGTACGGCGCCTGCTCGAGGCCCGCGTGGGCGAACATCGCCTTCATCGCGCCCTTGTCCATGGCCGCCGCGGACGCCAGCACGCCGGAGCCGACGTACGGGACTCCGGCCATCTCGAGCAGGCCCTGGATCGTGCCGTCCTCGCCGTAGGGACCGTGCAGCACGGGGAAGGCGACGTCGACGCCGGCGAGGGTGCCGGGCACGTCACCCGGGGCGTGCACCTCGAGGTCGTGCCGGGTCGGGTCGGCCGCCAGCACCAGCGAGGCGCCCGTGGCATCGACGTGCGGCAGCCTGCCGTCGGTGATGCGCAGCCGGTCGGGATCGTCGGCCTCGAGGACCCAGCGGCCGACGGTGGTGAGGCCGATCGGCACCACGTCGTAACGCTTGCGGTCGAGGGCGCGCAGCACCGATCCGGCGGAGACGCACGAGATGGCGTGCTCGCTCGACCGTCCGCCGAACACGACGGCCACCCGGATGCGCTCGCTCACGGTGCCACCCTAGGGCCCGCGTCCGGGGCGCCCGACAGGGTGCACGCCGGCCCCGACCAGGACCGCTAGCGTCGCCTCGTGACCAGAAGCGAGAAGCGCGCCGACCTGTCCCTCGAGACCCTCGTCGTGTCGGTCGGGAGGCCTGCGAAGGCGCCGGACGCACCGGTGAACGTGCCAGTCGTCCTGAGCTCCACGTTCCACGCCGGCGGACCGGTCGCCTACGGCCGCACGTCGAACCCGACGTGGGAGGCGCTCGAGGACGTGGTCGGCACTCTCGAGGGTGGTCGGGCCCTGTCCTTCGCCAGCGGCATGGGCGCGGTGTCCGCCGTGCTCGACCTCGTGCCCAACGGCGGGACCGTGGTGGTGTCGTCGCACTCCTACTCGGGCGTGGCCGCACGGCTGCGCGACCTCGAGGCCGATGGTCGCGTGAGCGTGCGGCTCGTGTCCGTGCAGGACGCCGCGACCGTCGCCGCGGAGTGCGCGGGCGCCGACCTGCTCTGGATCGAGACGCCGACCAACCCGGCCCTGGAGGTGTGCGACCTCGCGGCCGTGGCGGCCGCAGCACGGGAACTAGGCGTGCTGACCGTGTGCGACAACACGTTCGCCGGTCCGATGCTCCAGCGCCCGATCGAGCACGGAATCGACGTCGTGCTCCACTCGGCGACGAAGTCGCTGGCCGGGCACTCCGACGTCCTGCTGGGCATCGTCGTCACCACCGACGACGCCTACTACGACCGGCTGCTGCGCACGCGCACGTTGCTCGGTTCGATCCCGGGTCCGTTCGAGGCGTGGCTGGCGCTGCGCGGCACGCGGACCCTGGCGCTGCGGGTCCGGCAGTCGCAGGCGAGCGCGCTGCAGTTGGCCATCCGCCTCTCCACGCACCCCGCCGTGACCTCGGTGCGCTACCCCGGGCTCCCCGACGACCCCGGCCACGAGATCGCCCGGCGTCAGATGGACGGCTTCGGCGCCATCGTGGCCTTCGAGACCGTCGGCGACGCGGCGGCCGCCGAGCTGTTCTGCGAACGGGTCGAGCTGATCACGCACGCGACGAGCCTCGGCGGCGTCGAGACCCTGGTGGAGCGCCGTCGCCGCTGGCCCGAGGAGCGCCCGGACATCCCCGAGACGCTCATCCGCCTCTCGGTCGGCATCGAGGACGTCGAGGACCTCTGGTCCGACCTCGACCAGGCCCTCAACTCCCTGCTCGGCTAGTGTGGTGCGCCAGAAATGCGCGGTATAAGTCGTAGACTGTGGGTATGGCGCGTACGGGACGACCGAAGGCCGTGCTCGAGCTGGCAGACGAGGAGCGCGAGCA
>Ga0208851_1000752_pt1 | contig 12870 bp, 12 predicted proteins | sample NGESurshal092012_FD_184481 | JGI IMG/M metagenome (GOLD analysis project Ga0208851, IMG submission 184481) | Arctic peat soil microbial communities from Barrow, Alaska - NGEE Surface sample 415-2 shallow-092012 (SPAdes) | ecosystem: Environmental > Terrestrial > Soil > Wetlands > Peat ... | reverse complement strand
CAAATTCTTTTTCGAAGCAACGATCTTGATCGCCTCGTCGCTGGCATCGGGCGCGATGATCACTTCAGTGAAAATCTCAGTGATGGCGCGCGCCGCGTCAGCGTCGAGCTTGCCGTTGAGCGACATCACCGTGATGTTCAGCCCGGAGCCGTGGAAGATCGGCCCGAGCGGATACATCGCGTTCACCTCGGCGCCCAAGAAGTACAGCGGGATCTGCGGTCCCGGCACGTTGGAGATGACCAGGTTGTGCACCGGCCGCGACTCGGTCAGCCGGCTTCGGGCGTACACCCGCATCGCGACACCGAACACGGCGGGCCCGGCGAACTGGCTCCAGTCCTGCAGCAGCGTCGCCCCGATGGCCGAACTGTGCTCCTTGGCCGTGGTGTTGGCTTCGGCGATGGACATCAGTCGCTTGGCGGGGTCCTCGATCTGGGTCTCCAGCTTGGAGAACATGCCGGAGACCTGGTTGCGGCCGGGGCGGTCGGAGCGGTCGTGCACCGACACCGGGATCATCGCCACCAGCGAGGACTCCGGCAGCTCGCCGCGCTCGAGCAGGAAGTGCCGCAGCACACCGGACACCAGTGCCATGACCACGTCGTTCACCTTGACGCCGAAGTGGTTCTTGACCTTCTTGATGTCCTCGAGGTCGAGCTGTGCGAACGCCACGTTGCGGTGCGCTGTGACGCTGGCGTTGAACCGCGTCTGTGGCGCGGCGAACGGGGCGGCCATCGCGCGGCCTCCGGCAGCGCGACGCACAGTGTCGACCACTGTGGTCACGGTGGCCGGCAGCACGCTGGTGGCCAGGGTGAACGGCCGGGTGGCGAACCTGCCCAGGCCGCCGATGGCGATGCGCAGCGGGTTGGTGTCGCCGTGGCCCTCGACCGGGTTCGGCGGCAGGGCGTCGGGCTCGGTGGAACACAGCTGCGACATCAGGTTCGCCCCGGTCACGCCGTCGACGGCGGCGTGGTGGACCTTGGTCAGCACCGCCAACTTGCCGCCCTTGCGGGCGTCGGTGCCGTCCACACCCTCGATCACCCACGTCTCCCATAGCGGGTAGCGCCGATCCAGCGGCAGCGAGGCCAGATGCCCGCAGATCTCGCCCAGTTCGACCCGGCCGCCGGGCGCCGGCAGCCCGATGCGGTGCAGATGCCGGTCGATGTCGAAGTCCTCGTCCTCCACCCACACCGGATGGTCGAGGTTCAGGAAGCTGTTGGCCAGCTTCTCGCGGAAGTTCGGTATCGCCTTGATCCGCAGCGCGAGTGCCTCGCGCAGCCGGTCGAAGGTATAGCCGCCCGGGATCGTCGAGGCGTCCAACTCCAGCACCGAGCACACATGCAATGGCTGAGAAGGGGTTTCGAGATACAGGAAACTGGCGTCGAGTCCGCTGAGCCGCTGCAGGTGTTGGACCATCCGCCGATGGTATGTCCGCCGGGCGCCGGTGTGAGCAAATCCACTGTGTTCGGCCTTCGTTTTCGCCACAACTCAATGGCACACTGATGAGGTCAGAAGAACCCGGGGACCCGGATGGGCCACGAGGATCGACCAAGACGATTACTGGGGACAACGATGTCTGAACAGACTGTCTACGGTGGCTGTAGCGCGCCCGCGGTTGCTCGCACCAAGGTGCGCACTCATCACCTTCAGAAGTGGAAGTCCGAAGGCCACAAGTGGGCCATGCTCACGGTCTACGACTACTCGACCGCACGTGCCTTCGACGAGGCGGGCATCCCGGTGCTGCTGGTCGGCGATTCCGCGGCCAACGTGGTCTACGGCTACGACACCACCGTGCCGATCACGGCCGACGAGCTGATCCCGCTGGTCCGCGGCGTGGTGCGCGGCGCCGAGCACGCGCTGGTGGTGGCCGACCTGCCGTTCGGCAGCTACGAGTCGAGCCCGGCTCAAGCCCTGGCGACCGCGACCCGCTTCCTCAAGGAGGCCGGCGCCCACGCGGTCAAGCTCGAGGGCGGCGAGCGGGTCGCCGACCAGATCGCGACCCTGACTGCCGCCGGAATCCCGGTGATGGCCCACGTGGGCTTCACCCCCCAGAGCGTCAACAGTCTCGGCGGCTTCCGTGTGCAGGGCCGCGGCGACGCCGCCGAGCAGACCATCCACGACGCGATCGCCGTCCAGGAGGCGGGCGCGTTCGCGGTGGTGATGGAGATGGTGCCCGCCGAACTGGCCACCCAGATCACGGGCAAGCTCACCATCCCGACCGTCGGCATCGGCGCCGGACCGAACTGCGACGCCCAGGTGCTGGTCTGGCAGGACATGGCCGGGCTCACCAGCGGCCAGACCGCCAAGTTCGTCAAGCGTTTCGGTGATGTCGGTGCCGAATTGCGCCGCGCCGCAACGCAGTACGCCGAAGAGGTCGCCACCGGGGCGTTCCCGGCCGAGGAGCACAGCTTCTAGGGATGCAACGCCGCCAGTGTGCGGTTTCGTACGCAACACGCCGCCAAGGGCGTATGACGGTTCACACTCGAGAAGCCAACTGGGCCGGCGCTAGCCGAATGTCGGCTTGCGTTTGTTCAGGAACGCGTCGATGCCCTCTCGGCCGTCGGCGCTGTCGGCACACTCCGCGATCAGCCGGCCCTCGAGTTCCATCTGCTCCTCGAGCCCGGCCCCGAACGAGGCCAGCAGCAGCTTCTTGACCGCGCCGCTGGAACCCTTTGCCGCAGAAGCCATCTGCTCGGCCAGCGCCTGCGCCCTGGCCTCGAGTTCGGCGCCGGGCACCGCTTCGTTGATCAGACCCCAGTCGGCGGCCTCGGCCGCGGTCAGCGTCCGGTTGGTCAGCATCAGCTCCTGCGCCCGGCGCACACCGACGAGGCGCGGCAGGTAATAGGACGAACTGCCGTCCGGGCTCAGCCCGGCCCTGGTGTAGGCCATCGTGAACGAGGCGTTGTCGGCGGCCAGCACCAGATCGCCTGCGACCGCGAGGCTGAAGCCGGCTCCGGCGGCCACCCCGTTGACCGCGGTGATCAGTACGGCATCCATCCGGGCGAACGTCGAGATGGCCCGGTGCAGGTCGTCGGCGATGCCCTTGACGAACCGTCCGGCACCCAGCGGGGACGCGGCCATCGCCTTGAGGTCTCCCCCGGCGCAGAAGAACCGGCCGGCCCCGGTGAGGACCACGGCCTTGACCTCGGCCACGTCGCACAGGGCTGCGACGACCGCGAGTTCGCGGGTCATCACGTCGTTCATGCCGTTGGCGGCGTCGGGCCGGCTCAGCACGATCCGCGCGATCGGCCCACTTTGCTCGAAGCTCAGGGTCTGGTATTCGCTCACGCCCGGAACGTTATCCGGTGACCGCGGGTTCCTCGCGCGGGGTCTCCAGGCGCTTGGCGCTGCCGGTCCGCAGCGCCGCGAAATCGCCGTCCCAGCCGAGGATCCGCAGCGCACCGTCGGCGATCACCCACGGGGTGTCCGGCGGGCAGACCTCATGGTCGGAGCGCCTGCTGCTCACCGACTCCACGAGCCGGTGAGCCATAGTGGGACGTGCACCCAGTAGCCGATGATCTTGGCCCCGGCGATGGCTTCGAATCCGACGACGATCACCCAGAAGTACCAGTAGAGCCAGCCAACGGAAAACCCCGCCCAATCGCATAGGGCGGTCCTGGCATGGTCGGCGAAAGAACCCGTCGATGGATTGGCCACTGCCATTTCGGCCAACATGCGCATGACCAACACGATCAGTAGCCCGGAAAGCGCATAGGTGATGAACGCTCCAGGGCCGGTGTCCCTGATCCCACAAGTGTGTCAGCGCTGACCGAGCACGCCGGCCAGGTACTCGGCCCGGCAAGCCCGCCGGGCCAGCTTGCCGCTGGTGGTCCGTGGAATGACGCCGGCGGCGACCAGGCGCACGTCGGCCACCGGCAGCGCGTGGTGCCGGGACACCGCGGCGCGGATCGAGTCGACGATCGGTCCCGGGTCGGCCTTACCGGCGCCCGGCCCGCGCTCGGCGACGATGACCAGCCGCTCCCCCGCCCCGGTGTCGGGCGCGCCGGCCGACTTGGGCAGTTCGGCGGCGGGTACGGAGAACGCCGCGACGAATCCGGCGCGCACCGACTTCGAGGCGTCGGCCGCGGTGGCTTCGATGTCCTGCGGGTAGTGGTTGCGGCCGTCGATGATCACCAGATCCTTGATCCGGCCGGTGATGTAGAGCTCGCCGTCGAGGAAGACGCCCATGTCACCGGTGCGCAACCAGGTGGCGTTGGTGGCGACGCCCTCGGCGTGACTGCCCTGTTCCAACCGCATCTGGAGCTTGTTGTGGAACGACAGCTCGGTCTCTCGTTCGCGGCCCCAGTAGCCGCGGCCGATGTTGTCGCCATGCAGCCAGATCTCGCCCACCCGGCCGTCGGGCAGTTCGGCCTCCGCGGCCGGGTCGACGATCACCGCCCACTGGCTGCGCGAGATCCGCCCGCAGGACACCTGTGGGACCGCGTTCGGGGCATCCGGCGGCACCGGGACGGCGCGTCCGAGGCCGAGCTCAGCCCGGTCCAGGTAGATCGCACTGGCCCGGGCCTGGGGGCCGATCGTCGAGACGAACAGTGTGGCCTCGGCCATGCCGTAGGACGGCTTGATCGCCTCCGGCGGCAGCCCGTAGGGGGCGAAGGCGGCGTTGAACTTGTCGATCGAACCGATGTTCACCGGTTCCGAGCCGTTGATCAGGCCGGCGACGTTGCTGAGGTCGAGGTCCTCGCCCTTGGGGGGCAGGCCGCGGTCGGCGGCGAGCTCGAAGGCGAAGTTGGGTGCGGCCGCGAAGGTGCGCCCGCGTTTGGCCTCGACCGCGAGTTCCTTGATCCAGCGGTGCGGCCGGCGCACGAACGCCGTGGGCGACATCAGCGTGAGGTGACCGCCGAACAGGGCCGGGAACATGATCATCAGCAGGCCCATGTCGTGGAACAGCGGCAGCCAGCTGATGCTGGCGATGTCCCAGTCCAGGCCCACCGAGATGATCATCTGGACGACGTTGGTGCACACCGCCCGGTGGGTGATCTCCACACCGGCCGGGGTGCGGGTGGACCCGGACGTGTACTGCAGGTAGGCGATGCCGTCGCTCGCGAGCTCGGCGGGCACGAATGTGGCGCCCACCGAATCCGGTACGGCGTCGATCGCGATCACGCGCGGCCGGCGGTCCCGCGGAAGCTTGCGCAGGAACGTCTGCACGGCCTCGGCGCCCACCGATGTGGTCAGCACCACGGTGGGGGTGGCGTCGGCCAGCACCGCGTCCAGCCGCTCGGCGTGGCCGGGAAGCTCAGGAGCAAATAGCGGTACCGCGATGTTTCCGGCCTGGATGGCGGCGAAGAATCCGACGACGTAGTCCACGCCCTGGGGTGCGAGGATCGCCACCCGCTCCCCGGGCTGGGTGACCTGCTGCAGCCGCGCCCCGACCGCGCGCAGTCGCACTCCCAGTTCGTGCCAGGTCAGCTCGATGGCGCGGCCCCCGGGGTCGTGCTCGAAGTCGATGTAGCGGTAGGACGCGGTGTCGCCGAACTGGGCGATGTTGTGGTCGAGGAACGACGTGATCGTGACGTCCGGCGGCAACGCGACGTTGCCCGCAGGGTCGAGGTAGTCCTCCAGTTTCAAGCGGTTACCTCGCCCAGCGGTGTCGTTCTGTCCGGGACGCATAAGCGGATTCTAAGAGTTCGCTGGCCGATGACGCACATACGGTCGGGGCGCGCCGCAAATTGCTTTACGGGACCGTCACCTGTCAAGCCACCCGACGTGCGCTGATGCCGGCGTCGTGTTCACTTGGATGTGACACCCTGTGCGGCGATCGCATGCAGTCCGGGTCAACGTCTGGTGAAGGTGGAGATGGGTGCTAAATCAGCGGGTTCTGCCCGCTACGTCGAGGTCGAGCGGAAGTACGACGTCCCGGGGGCGACGGTTTTTCCGTCCTTCGACGGGATCTCCACCGTCGCCAGGGTGGAGAGGCATCCGTCACAGTCCCTGGACGCCGTGTACTTCGACACACCCGGCCACGACCTGGCACGTCACCGCATCACGCTGCGTCGCCGGACCGGCGGCCCGGACGCCGGCTGGCACCTGAAACTGCCCGCCGGCGCCGATGCCCGCACCGAGGTCCACGCCCCGCTGGACGGCGGCGCGCACGCGGACGGCACCGAGGTGCCCGCCGAGTTGGTCGACATCGTGCTCGCCATCGTGCGCGATCGCCCGCTGGTGCCGGTGGCCCGGATCGCGACGACCCGAAGCGTCGTGAAGCTCTACGCCGCCGACGACACTGCGCTGGCCGAGTTCGCCGACGACGAGGTCAGCGCCTGGGCGATGAACCCCGACGGCAGCCCCGGCGACGAACAGCAGTGGCACGAATGGGAGCTGGAGTTGGCCGACGGCTCGCTCGAGGGCGGCGCCGAGCTGCTCAAGCGGTTGGGCAACCGGCTGCTCGATGCCGGCGCGGCGCCGGCCGGCCACGGCTCCAAGCTGGCCAAGGTGCTCGCCGACGGCCTGGTTACCGATGCCGGACTTCCCGAACCGCCGTCGGATCCGGTGCACCGGGCCGTCGCCGAGCAGGTCGCCGAGCTCGTGGAGTGGGACCGCGCGGTGCGCGCCGACGCCTACGACTCGGTGCACCAGATGCGGGTGATCACCCGCAAGATCCGCAGCCTGCTGCAAGCGTCGGAGGACGCGTTCGGGCTGACCGACGACGCCTGGATTCTCGACGAGCTGCGGCAGCTGGCCGGTGTGCTCGGGGTGGCCCGCGATGCCGAGGTGCTCGCCGAGCGCTACCAGCGGGCGCTGGACTCGCTGCCGCCCGAACTCGTGCGGGGCCCGGTGCGCGAACGGCTGGTCGACGGCGCCAACCGGCGCTACCAGGCGGGGCTGCGGCGCTCGCTGGCCGCGATGCGCTCGCCGCGCTACTTCCGGCTGCTCGACGCCCTGGAGGCAATGGTGGCCGCCGAACCGCCCGAGCCGGCCCCCGGCGAGGACCGCGCGCCGGTCAGCATCGACGCGGCGTACAAGCGGGTGCGCAAGGCGGCCAAGACCGCCGAGCATGCCGTCGAGGAACAGAAGGACGAGGCGCTGCACCGAATCCGCAAGGGCGCCAAGCGGCTTCGCTATGTCGCCGCGGCGACCGGCGAGCCCAAGGTGTCCGAGCGGGCCAAGGTCATCCAGACCCTGCTCGGCGATCACCAGGACAGTGTGGTCAGCCGCACCCATCTGAGTCAGCAGGCCGAGATCGCGCACGCCGCCGGGGAGGACACGTTCACCTACGGCCTGCTCTACCAGCAGGAGGACGACCTGGCGCGCCGGTCCCGGGACCAACTCGACGACGCGCTGAGCGCCCTGAAGCGCAGCGTCCGCAAGGCGCACTAGAGACGGGGGCGGACGAGTTGGCCTGTAAGCCGGATTCTGTTCCGCCCTGCCACGGTTGACCGCGGCAGGGCGGCGGCGACCATCCATCTGGGCACACCGTCGCCGGGTGCCTCGAGCGGCCTACCCGCAGGCTCGGGCGAGCAGCCCTCGAACGCCTGCGCAGCCGCACCAGGTGCGGCCTTTTGGCCTTGCTTCGGGTGGGGTTTACCGAGCCATCCCAGTCACCCGGGATGCTGGTGCGCTCTTACCGCACCGTTTCACCCTTACCACCCACAGGGGTGGCGGTTTGTTTTCTGTGGCACTGTCCCGCGAGTCACCTCGGATTGCCGTTAGCAATCACCCTGCTCTGTGAAGTCCGGACTTTCCTCGACTCACCAGGTGAGCCGCGGCCGCCCGGCCAACTCGTCCGCCTGAACAACGTACTGCCTGGCCCGGACATTCCGCGACGGAGTACAGCTATCTGCGGCGGAGCTCGATCACGTTGTCGACCAGGGTGGCGTGTTCGCCGTCGGGACCGACGGCCTCGCGTTCCGCGGGGCCGACACGCACCGGTTGCCACTGCGCGGTGTCGAGCGCCAGGCCGGCCAGCACGTCCTGGGCGCTGGGGAACTCGTGGTGATGGTCGTGGCCGCCGAACTTGGCCCACGGCGGGGCCTCGCCGTGGTCGACGATCAACAGCGTGCCGCCCGGTGCCACCGCGTCGGCGGCGCGGCGGAGCACCGCGGTGCGGTCCATCTCCAGCGGGGTGTGGAAGAACTGCGCCGACACCAGGTCGAAGGACCCGTCGGGGAACGTCCGCTCCAGGTCGTGTGGCTGAAAATCGATGCGAGACAACACGCCGCGCGCCTCGGCGTCCTCGGCCGCGCGGGCCAGTGCCGTGGTGGACAGGTCGACCGCGACGACCTCCCAGCCGTACTCGGCCAGCCAGATGGCGTCGGCACCTTCACCGCAGCCGAGATCCAGCGCGCGGATGCCGCTCAACCGTGGCACGATCTCGACCAGCCGGGCGTTGACCCGCCCGCTCCAGACCCGCGGCTTGGCGGAGTAGTGCTCTTCCCAGTGGGAGTGCGATTCGGACATCACGTCAGCTCAGATACGACGTCTGGTTGACCAGCCGAACCGACGACCCGCCGTCGGGATAGAACTCGGCGATGCTCAGCGAGGCCAAGTCCAGATGCAGGCGGTGCAGGATGCTGGCCCCCGCGTCCAGCGCCAGCCGTAGCAGGGTCTTGATCGGTGTCACGTGGGAGACCACCAGAACGGTCTGGCCCGGATGATCGGCGATGATGCGGTCCTGGGCGCGCCGGATCCGCTGGGCGACGTCGTCGAAGCTCTCCCCGCCCGGCGGGCGCAGAGTGGTGTCGCGCAGCCAACGCCCGTGCAGGTCCGGGTCGTGTTCGGCGGCCTCGAGGAAGGTCTTACCCTCCCAGGCGCCGAAGTCGGTTTCGATCAGGTCGTCGTCGACGGTGACGTCCAGCCCGAGCGCCTTGGCCGCTGCGGCGGCGGTGTCGTACGCGCGCTGCAGCGGTGAGGTGATCACCGCGCCGATGCCACCGCGCTCGGCCAGATAGCGCGCGGCCGCGTCGGCCTGGCGCCGGCCGGTGTCGGTGAGTTCGGGGTTGCCGCGCCCCGAGTAGCGGCGCTGCACCGACAGTTCGGTCTGGCCGTGACGCAGCAGCAGCAGTCGCGTCGGCTCGCCCCGGTTGCCGGTCCAGGTCGCGGGCGGCACCGCCACCGCCCCGGCCGGAGCGTCGGCGATCGAGGCGGGTGGGTCGGCAGCGGTATCCATCGCTTCGTTGGCAAGCCGGTCGGCGTACGTGTTCTGCTCGCGCGGGATCCACTGGAAGGTCACCGAGTCGAACGTCGACGCCAGCGCGCGGGCTTGCTGATGAAGCTCGGCCATGGCCGCGTGCTTGACCTTCCACCGCCCGCTCAGCTGCTCGACGACGAGCTTCGAATCCATCGACACCACAACCTCGTCGGCACCCAGTCGGCGCGCCTCCTCGAGCCCGGCGATCAGGCCACGGTACTCGGCGACGTTGTTGGTGGTGACTCCGATGGCGTGGCCGTGCTCGGCCAGCACGGTCGCGTGGTCCTCGGACCACACGACACATCCATAGCCGGCCGGACCGGGATTGCCGCGCGACCCGCCATCGGCTTCGATGAGAACCTTCATCGCTGGGTTCCGTTGACGCGCAACAGGATCGCACCGCACTCGGGGCAGCGCAGCACCTCGTCCTCGGCTGCCGCCGAGATCCTGGCCATCTCACCCTGGTCGATCTCGATGCGGCACGCCCCGCACCGCCGGCCCAGCAGGCGGGCCGCCCCCACTCCGGCGGACGCGCGCTGGCGCTCGTAGAGCTTCAGCAGGTCGGGGTCCAAGCCGGCGACCACCTCGTCGCGGCGCCCGCCGCGCTCGGCGCGCAGCCGGTCGATGTCGGCGATCGCGTCGTCTCGCGCCTGCGCGGCGGCGGCCAGATCCTGCTCGAGCCCGTCGACTTTCGCCGACTCGCCGGCCTGCTCGGCGGTCAGCTGCTCACGGTGTTCCATCACTTCGAGCAGAGAATCCTCCAGGTTGGACTGCCGACGCTCCAGCGTCTCCAGTTCATGCTGCAGCTCTTCGAGCTGCTTGGGGTTTACCGAGCCGGAGTCGAGCAGCTTGCGGTCGCGGTCCTCACGCTGGCGCACACCGTCGATCTCGGATTCGAACCGCGACACCTGCGCGTCGAGGTCCTCGATCGCGATCGACACCGCGGCGAGCCGGTCGGTGGCGGCGCGGTGATCGGCCTGGACCTGATCGAAGTGCTGCTGTTCGACAAGGTTGGCCACCCGGTGTGCGGCGCGGTTCAGCTCGGCATCCAGCTCGGCGACCTCCAATAGCGAGCGTTGCTGTGCCACTTCAGCTTTCACAGGGGGCCTTTCGAGGATTGATGCTCGATGTTCCACGGATCGGTGCGGATACCGCTGACGGTGACCGGCAGCGCCGAGCCGAAGTGCGCGGCCAGCAACTCGGCGGCCTGCGCGCACCACGGGTGTTCACTGGCCCAGTGCGCGACGTCGACCAGGGCGACGCCGCCGGCCCGCCGGTGCTCGTCGGCGGGGTGGTGCCGCAGATCGGCGGTGAGGTAGGCGTCCACCCCGGCCGCGGACGCGGCACCCAGCAGCGAATCACCGGCACCGCCGCACACCGCGACCCGTGACACCACGGCGTCCGGGTCGCCTGCGGCGCGCACACCCCAGGTGGTTTGCGGCAGAACGGTATTCACGCGCGCGACGAAGTCGGCGAGCCGCGTCGGCTCGGCCAGATGACCGATACGGCCGATGCCGACGCCCACCGGCAGCGCCGCGAGGGTGAGCACGTCGAACGCGGGTTCCTCGTAGGGATGGGCGGCCCGCATCGCCGCCAGCACCTCGCCGCGCAACCGCGACGGCGCGACCACCTCGACGCGCTCCTCGTCGAGGTGCTCCACCGATCCGACCGTGCCGATCGCCGGCGAAGCGCCGTCCAGCGGCAGGAACTGCCCGCGTCCGGTGACACTCCAGGAGCAGTGCGAGTAGTCGCCGATGCGCCCCGCACCGACGTCGAACACCGCCGCGCGCACGGCCTCGGCGTGCTCCGGCGGCACCAGGATCACCCACTTGTCGGTGTCCTGCTCACCGGCGGCCGGGTCGAGCACTCCGTCCACGGTCAGCCCCAACACCTGCGCCAGGGCGTCCGACACCCCCGGGTTGGCCGCGTCGGCGTTGGTGTGGGCGGTGAACAACGCCGCACCGGAGCGGATCAGTCGGTGGATCAACGCCCCCTTGGGCGTGTCGGCGGCCACGGTGTCCACGCCGCGCAGCAACAGCGGGTGGTGGGCCAGCAGCAGCCCGCGCTGCCCCACCGTCGCGACGACGTCGGCGGTGGCGTCGACGGCGACCGTAACCGAGTCGACGGCCTCGTCGGGATCGCCGCATACCAGTCCCACCGAGTCCCAGCCGTGCGCCAGCCCGGGCGGGTAGGCGTCGTCGAGCACGGCGATGACCTCGGCGAGTCGCACGCTCATCTGGACACCTTCACCACGTCAAGAACAGTAGTGCGCGAGCCGGACCGGCAGGCATCCGGCGGCACCGGAGTGCCATCGGGAACAATGGGTACGTGACACGCACGGCCGCCGACACCCGCCCGCAGTTGGTGATCTTCGATCTCGACGGCACGCTGACCGACTCCGCCGACGGCATCGTGTCCAGCTTCCGCCACGCACTGGGCGTCGTGGGCGCCGAAGTTCCGGCCGGCGACCTGCCCGGGCGGATCGTGGGGCCGCCGATGCACATCACCCTGCAGGGCATGGGGCTGGGCCACCTCGCCGACGAGGCGATCGCCGCCTACCGCGCCGACTACACCAGCCGCGGCTGGTCGATGAACAGCCTGTTCGACGGCATTCCGCAGCTACTGATCGATCTGCGCGACGCCGGGGTGCGGCTGGCGGTTGCCACCTCGAAGGCCGAGCCGACGGCCCGGCGCATCCTCGAGCACTTCGGCCTGACCGGCCACTTCGACGTGATCGCCGGCGCCAGCGTCGACGGGTCCCGATCCAGCAAGGCCGACGTGCTGGCCCACGCGCTCGACCAGTTGAGCCCGCTTCCGGATCCGGTGGTGATGGTCGGCGACCGCGCCCACGACGTGGAAGGCGCCGCCGAGCACGGCATCGACACCGTGGTGGTCGGCTGGGGTTACGGCGCGGCCGACTTCCGCGACCCGGAGGTTGCCGCGGCGGCGACCGCCCACGTCCCGACGGTCTCGGCGCTGCGCGAGGTGCTCGGTGTCTGACGCCGGGGAGCTGCTGCACATCACCTTCGTGTGCTCGGGAAACATCTGCCGCTCCCCGATGGCCGAGAAGATGTTCGCCCACCAGATCAGCCAGCGCGGCCTGGCCGACGTGGTGCGGGTGACGAGTGCGGGAACCGGGCACTGGCATGTCGGCGACGGCGCCGACGAGCGCGCCAACACCGTGCTGCGCAAGCACGGCTATCCGACCGAACACCGCGCGGCCCAGGTGGGCGACGACCACCTGGGCGCCGATCTGGTGGTGGCACTCGGCCGCAATCACATGCGCATCCTGGCGCACCTCGGGGTCGACCCCGCGCGACTGCGGATGCTGCGGTCGTTCGATCCGCGCTCGGGGGCGCACGTGCCCGACGTCGAGGACCCGTACTACGGCGACCACGCCGACTTCGAAGAGGCGTTCACGGCCATCGAGGGCGCTTTACCCGGGCTGCACGTCTGGGTTGACGAGCGGCTCGCCGGTGAAGGGCTGGCCGGATAGATGAAGCGCTTGGCGTTCCTGCTGCGGCCGGGCTGGCTGGCCCTGGGGCTGGTGGTCGTGGCGTTCGCCTACCTGTGCTTCACCGTGCTGGCGCCGTGGCAGCTCGGCAAGAACACCAAGACCAACCGGGAGAACAGCCAGATCGAGGCGTCGCTGACTGCGGACCCGGTGGCGCTGACTTCACTTCTGCCGCAGCAGGATTCGGCTGCGCCCGACGCACAGTGGCGGCGGG
>Ga0208851_1000751_pt1 | contig 12871 bp, 3 predicted proteins | sample NGESurshal092012_FD_184481 | JGI IMG/M metagenome (GOLD analysis project Ga0208851, IMG submission 184481) | Arctic peat soil microbial communities from Barrow, Alaska - NGEE Surface sample 415-2 shallow-092012 (SPAdes) | ecosystem: Environmental > Terrestrial > Soil > Wetlands > Peat ... | reverse complement strand
GTGATCGCCATCCCGCGGGAGATCCGCGACCGGTAGCGCGAGTCCTCGGCGTCCGGGAGTGGCGCCCCGGCCAGCAGCACCGCCCGGGCGAAGCGCTTCACCTTCTCGTCCCGCTCCGCCTCGTTCCGCGGCTCCTCGCTCCGCACCCGCCGGGTGAGGTTGATCTGGTTCACCGGCACGTCGTGGGCCAGCCGCTCGTTCTCCACGGCGAGCGTCGCGGTGAAGGCATGGAGCGTGGTCTTGAGGAAATTCGCCAGGCCGAAGCCGGCTGCGTTCGGGTCGTGCCCCAAGCCGACGTCGGGCGTCACCAGGACGATCTGCGTTCCGTCCACGAGCGACGCCTTCCGGGCCACGCGGAAGTGGTGCGTGAGGTTGTCCTCGACCACCGTCCGGAACGCCTCGGGCGACAGCACCGCCTCCCCCTCCTTGCCGCCGAACAGCGCGTCCGGGAGCGGAGCGAAGGGCGTGCTGACGATGGTGCTCGGGTACCCGAAACGACCGAGGGCCTCGTCCATGGCCTCCTCGAGGCTCCCGGGCCCGCCCTCGACGGAGAGCGTCTCGATGCCGTCCCGCCGCACGTCGCGCAGCGCCCGGCGGAGCGTCACCGCGCCGTCCGGCGTCCGGGTGATGAGTACCACCCGCGCCACCTGGCACTGGTTCAGGAGCTGGCGCGCCGCCTCGGCCACGTACGGGACCAGGTGCTCGCCGATGATCCAAACCGTCGAGCCCCGCATCTGCTCCAGCCGCTCACGCCTGGGGCTCCCGAACAGCTCGCGCTCGGTGATGGAGCGCTCGAGGCTGAGGCCGCCGGACGGCTGGAAGGTCTCGCCGCTCACCGCCCGGTCCGCCAGGTAGAACACCGTCGCCAGCGCGACCTCGGTCTCGGTCGGCATCTTCCGGAGGTGCAGGAGCCCGAGGACCCCGCTCCGGACCTTCGCCGCCTCGCGGGCGATCTGCTGCGGAGGGATCCACGGCCGGTCCTCCGGAGGCAGGTGCTCCAGCCAGCTCCCATCCGCGCGGCCGCGCCAGGCGTCGCTGTCCAGCAGGTGCCCGCCCAGCCGGAGCCGCGCGAGCAGGCGCGCCGCCAGACGGTCCGAGAGGAGGAACCGGCCCCAGGTGGACCCGCCGTCTCCCTCCCGGTGACACTCGCTGCCCACCTGCCTGAGCTCGTGCGGGGCCTCGCTGTCCAGCGCCAGGGTGGCCGCGTCGTTGCCGGCGAGCCTGGAGAGCAGCAGCTCCACCCGGACGCCGCGGCGCAGCGCCTTCACCACCGCGGCGTGCACCGCGTTGAGCCGCTTGTTTTCCAGGATGAGCCGGCCTCTCCGCTCGAAGAGTCCGGGCCGCCCGTCCACGCCGCGCAGCCGGTCTCCCTCGACGGGCCCCGGGGCGATGGCGTTCACCTGGATCTCCGGCCCGAGGAAGCGCGCAGTCGCCTCCACCAGCGCCCGCTGCCCCGCCTTGGACACGGCGTAGTCGGAGCGGTTCGGGTAGGCGACTGCCAGGTACTTCTCGCCACCGAAGTAGCTCGAGACGTTCAGCACGTATCCGCCGCCCTGCTTGCGCATCAGCGGCACCACGGCGTGCATCAGGGCGTAGTTGGAGACCAGGTTGGCGTCGAGCGTGTACCGCCACTGGTCCACGCCCATGTCCACCACCATCTCCTCGGCGCCCGCCACGCCGGCGTTGTTGATCAGGTAGTCGATGCGGCCGAAGGCGTTCATCGTCTCCTGGACGGCGCGCTCCAGCGAGGCCAGGTTCCCCACGTCCACGCCCCCGAGCACCCGGACGCGTCGCTCCGCCCCGCTGTAACCGATGTCGCTGAGCTCGGTCACGATGCGCTCGCGCGCCGTCTCGAGCTGCTCCTCCCGCCGGGCGACCAGCATCACCTTCGCCCCGCCGATGGCCAGGAGCCGCGCCACCTGTCCGCCGATGCCGGCCGAGCCTCCGGTGATCAGCACCACCTTGCCCCGGTGCAGGCCGGTGAGGTTCTCGGTGAACCCGAGCATCGAGCGGCGTCCCCCGGTGGCCTCCACGATGGACTCTGGCAAGTACAGGTTCACCTGGCGGATGCGCCGGTCGCTGTACAGGAGCCGCGCCGCCTGGCCCGCGGCGAAGCGGAGGTTCTCCTCCTCGCCGTTGACGAAGCGGATGATCTGGTTGCCCCACTCCACGTGGGCGCGCCGCCGGGCCCGGTGGTCCGCCGCCGTCTCGTCGCGCCACACCCGGATCAGCTCCTCTACCGCCGAGCGCAACCCGTCGGCGTAGACGTTTCCCCGGCCGTCGTCGCCATTGGTCATGAAGACGACCCGCGGCGCGTGCGCCAGCCGTGGCTGCTGTCCCCAGTGGCGCGAGAGCGAGCGGGCGATGGCGATGGCCCCGGCGATCTCGTCGTGGATGAAGGCGTGCACGTCCTCGTCCCGCGACAGCGACAGCTCCCCCACCAGCTTCCCCGGCCCGTACGCCGGGAGCACGATGGCCCCGGTGACCGGCTGCGGCACCCCGTCGTCGCCGGGCCGGTTGGTCCGCTCCAGCGCCGCGGTGAGCATCTCGGGGTCCGTCCGGTCGAAGCGGAGGACCTCGATGTGCCGGTCCAGCATGCCGGTACCGAGCCGGCTCCGCGCCTCGGCGACCTGCGCCTCCGAGGAGAGCCCCACCAGCACGTCCGCCCCCAGCTCGGCGTGGACCCGGGCGATGCCCAGCGCGTCGTCCAACTGGTCCCCGGCGGCGACGAGGATCCGCTCCCCCGCGGCGTCCACGGTGCGCAGGCCGGGCCGGGAGAGCCAGGTGGAGCGGCTCTCGATCCGCACCTGCATCCCGTGCGTGACCTCGAAGTTGTGCCCGTTGAAGGCCGCCGAGTCCTCGCTCGCCAGGAAGGCGCACACCGCGGCCACGTCGTCGGGGAGCGGGAACGTCCGCTCCAGCGGGCCCCCCTCCACGGAACGCGACAGGGTCATCATGTCGAGGAAGTGGCGCGCGGTGGTGCCGGGCTCGTCCCCGCGCAGCCGGTCCATGGTGGCGAAGACGTTGCGGATGCGCTCGCTCCGGGTGGGCCCCGGCAGCACGATGTTCACCCGCACGCCGCGGGGCCCGAGCTCCTTGGCCATGGCGCGCGACATCGCGTTCAGCGCCGCCTTGGGCACGACGTACGCGGTCCGGCCGTAGTACTCGGTGCGGGAGAAGATGGTGGAGATGTTGATGATGGAGGCTCCGGGCTGGAGCCGCCGCGCCGCCGCCCGGACCGTGTTCCAGGCCACCGTGAGGATGTTCTTCGCCGCGTCCTGGAGGGTCTCGGTGTCGGCGGCTCCCTCGGCCCGGAGCACGTCCAACTCCGCCCGGGACAGGGGCACGCGCGCGAGCGGCTGGCGCGGTCCGGTGGTCCCGGCATTGTTGACGATGACGTCCAGCCGGTCATGCCGACCATAGATGACGTCCACTCCGTGGCGGACCTGGTCCGCCTCCCCGGCGTCCATCACCACGACGTCGGTCCGCGAGGCGGCGACCCCGGTCTCGGCCAGGGCGGCGTCGCGCGCGGCGATGAGCTTCGCCTCGGTGCGCCCGCTGAAGACCACGGTCGCTCCCTCGCGGAGGAAGCGCCGGACCAGCGCGCCGCCGAGGTTCCCGGCCGCCCCCGTCACCAGCGCCACCCGTCCCTCCAGCCGGCCCGGCACCACCGCGCCCCCGGCGACCCCTCCGAGCGTCTCTGCTGAGCTGATCTTCTTCATGGCGACTCGGGCTCCGGAACGTCAGGGTTGCGCGCGCGCTCGCCGGCCGCCCAGCGCTCGAACAGCGCGTCGCGGCCGCGCAGGCCGGTGGCCGGCAAGGCGTGGTTCACGAGGTAGGTCGGTCCGGTGTGCCGGTTCTCCCACATGGCCTGGTGCGCCTCGGGCAGCCGGCTCCAGGACACGACGGTGGGCTCCGTCACCTCCAGCAGTCCCGCGGCGATGCGGTCGTTCATCCGGGCCACCTCGAAGGAGTTGCTGAGGTGCGTTCCCAGGATCGACGCGGTGGGCATGAGGATGCGCCGCTGCCGCGTCCACACCTGCGGAGCGTAGAAGGTGAAGCGCCGGTGGGCGAGATCCTCCCAGAAGGCGACCCGCCCGGTGTACGGCTTCACCAGCGCGGTGGACACCCCGAGCGCGTCGTGCCCCCCGCGCTCCAGCACCAGGTCCGGCGCGCCGCGCGGGTTGTCGGGGCTCCGGAGCAGCGCGCCCACGGCGCTGCCGAAGGGCTTGAGCGTCTTCTCCTGGAAGTCCCGCACCGCCTGCTTGAAGCGCTCGATGTCGGTCCTGGCGTCGGGGAGCCGCGGCATGGTGCGCGGCCAGTGGAACGCATCGCCGGCGCGGCGGTGGATCTCCTCGAGCGACACCACTCCGGCCAGCGCGTCCTCGAAGCCCAGCGACTGGACGAGCTCCCGCTGGCCGTCGGTGGCGGTGGCCACGACGGTGCGCATGCCGAACGCGCGCAGCGCCTCGATCATCTCCAGGCCTGGCACGTCCAGGAGCTCGGGGCCGTCCACGCCATAGTAGAGCAGCACCGACTCCCCGGGCTGCGCGCCGGCCCGCACCAGCATCGCCTCGGGGGTCGCGCGACCCTGCTTCCCGACGAAGCTGAAGTGGTAGCCGGAGGACGCGCCGTAGAAGGTCAGCGCCCCGCCCTCGGCCAGGAGCTGGAAGCTGCGGGGGAACGCGGTCTCGCCCGCGTGCGACACTGCGTAGTCCGCCAGCTTGCCGCCGTTGGCCCGCCGGAACGCCTCCAGCAGCGGCGCGCCGGCGTCCTCCCACGCCCGGGCGGCCGGGGGGTCTTCGGGCACAGGGGTGAAGAGGGCCTTCAGCGCCGGGGCATTGCGGTCGATGGCCCCCACCGCTCCGGCCGCCCGCACCGCAGCCGCGCGCTCGGCGCTGGAGACGAGACCGGTGACGGCCAGGCCGGCGCGGGTGGCGCTGCGGAGCGCGTCGAGCCCGGTGCCGGTCGCCGCGCCCTCGATGAACACGGTCCGGCCGGGCTGGACCTCGAGCGTGGTGAACAGCGCGCGGTTCACCGTCCCGAGGTTCAGCGTGTACGCGCCGGCCTGCTCCAGCGTGAGGTCCCCCGGGACGTGCTGGAGCTGGGGCGACTGCACCAGGAGGAACTGGGCGTGACTGCCGGTCTCGCTCTCGTAGCCCTGGATGCGGAACCCGGCGAACATCGGGTCGCGCCCGGCGAGCGGCGAGAGCAGGTCCGTCTGCCCGGAGTAGATGGAGACCAGGTCTCCCACCTTCAGCCGGCCCTCGCGGCGAGCCTCGCTTCCGAGCGCGGCCACCAGCGCCACACCGCCGGACCCGGTGATCTGGATGTCCTCCTCGTGGTTGTCGAACGCGGAGACCGGGATGCCGGTGAGCGCCCAGATGTCGTTGAAGTTGACCTCCGAGGCGAGCACGTAAACCACCGCCTCGTTCGGCCCGGGCGTGGGCACCGGGAAGAGGAGCTCCACCTCACTGTCGCGGGGCGGCCCGAACCGCGGGGCGCCGGTCTCCGGGTCACGCTCCACGCCGAAGCCGATCTGCCACCGCGGCACCGGCGTGACGCCGGGAAAGAACGGAGCGCCCAGGGGGAGGAGCTCGCCCCGGGCCACGAGCTCCGGGACCAGCCCGGGGGCCCGTGACGGCCGCCTCACTCCGCCGCGACGGATGGGGAGGGGCGGGCTCCGCTTCTCCACGAACTCGGCGATGCCCGTCTTCCCGCCGTCGGGATCGACGATCGCCTCGGCGAAGGCCTCCGCCTCGCGGGCGAGCCCGGCCGCGATGCCCTCGTGCCAGCCGGTGACGATGGCGTCCAGTGCCCGGTCGCGCGCCCGGGTGCGTCCGGCCCAGACGAGCTGGGCCTGCACCATGCGCAGATAGGCGTCGTCCTGCAGGAACGCCCGCAGCGCCTGCTGGAGCGGGGGCGGCGCCGGCTGCTGCCACGAAGCGGTCATCGCGCTCCGCTCGGCGAAGCCCTTCCCGAGCAGGGACCCGTCCGGGTCCGCCACGAACTCGCGCAGGCGCCGGTGCGCCCGGGAGAGCGCGTCCTCGGCGCCGTCCACCACCTCGTCCGCCACGCCGATGTCCCGGGCGGTCTCGGCGTCGATCGACCGGCCGGCGAGGACCAGGTCCAGCGCGTCCCGGAGGCCCTCGGCGCCGCGCCGGGATGCGAGGAGCCGGGGGAGGCGCTGCGTCCCGCCGTAGCCGGGCAGGAGGCGAAGCCGGATCTCGGGCTGGCCGAAGCGTGCCACCGGTTCGGCGACGCGCCAGTGGCAGGCGAGCGCGAACTCCATCCCGCCGCCGAGCGCCACGCCGTTGATGGCGGCGATGCAGGGCTTGCCCATGGACTCGATGCGGGCGAACGCCAGCTGCGCGTTGCTGGGCAGCACCCGCGCCTGCTCCAGGGACTGCACTTCCTCGAGGAGCTGCCGGATGTCCGCGCCCGCGACGAAGCTCGAGCCCTCCCCGGTGAAGACGACGCCGGCCACGTCATTCCGCCGGGCCAGGTGCTCCACCACGATGTTCAGCTCGTCCAGGGCTCGCTCGTTGAGCGCGTTGACCGGCGGATTGGCGAGGAAGACGGTGGCCACCCGCCGCCCGGGCGCCACGAGGTTGTACTGGATGCGGAAGTAGCGGTGGCGCTCGAAGAGCTTCTGCTCGTCCGCCAGCCTCTGGCCGCGCTTCCAGGCGGCGATCGCGGCCGAGAGCTCGGTGATGGACTCGGGGTTCTTGAGCGTCGTCGCGTCCCCCACCTCCAGGTCCTCGACCAGGGCGCGCACCATCCGGCGCATGTACTTGCCGCTGCGAGTCTCGGGGAACTGCGTCACCTCGATGAAGTCACCCGGCACGGCGACGGCGCCCTTCTCCTGCCGGACGAGGTCGGAGAGGCGGCGGCGATCCTCCTGGGTGAGTCGCCGCCCGGCGGCGGGCTTGACGAAGGCCAGCGGGGTGAGGCCCTTCTCTCGGTGCGGCGCGCCGACCACGATGACGTTCCCCACCGGCGAGTCGGGATCGAGCTGCTTGTCGCGGAGGATGGCTCCCTCGATCTCCTCGGTGCCGATGCGGTGGCCGCTCACGTTGATGACGTCGTCGCTGCGTCCGTGGAGCGAGAACCCGCCGTCGTCGTAACGAACCGCGAAGTCTCCCTGCGTGTACGCCCAGGCGCCCTTCCACCGGGCCCAGTAGGTCTTCCGCCAGCGCTCGGCGTCCCCGCGCCACGACGGCACCACCCGGAGGCCGTGCCCGTGCGTCTCCACCCGGAAGCCCTCCGGATCGCCCCACACGGTGCGGGCGAGGTAGGGGTACGGGGCGGCGATGACGATCTCGCCCTTCTCTCCAGCGTCCGCCATCCGCCAGGGGACTCCTCCCTCGCCGGCGGGCCGGGTGAAGGGCTGGCGGGGGGGCTCGCCGGCTTCCGGGTCCTCCACGCGCACGTCGCCGATCACCCAGGGCAGCGGGTAGGTGTGGGCGTCCGGGCGGAGCGGGAAGTCGCCGTTGCCGTAGAAGTGGGTCCAGACGATGCCACCGTGCTCGGTGGCCCAGTAGGAGTTGATGTACCAGGGGGTCATCAGCCCCATGCCGAACTGCTGGACGGCCGGGGAGGTGGGCTCCGCGCAGAACGTCGCGACCCGGAGCGACCCGAGGTCGTGGCGCTGGACGTCGCGGACGTTCTCCGGGTCCTGCATCACCGACTTCAGGAAGGTGACGCCCGCCTTGAAGATGCTGACCCGGTAGCGCTCGATGATGGAGGCGAACCGGCCGGCGTGCGGGAAGACGGGAGCGCCCTCGGTCATCACCGTGGTGGTGCGCGTCGTGAGCGCGGCGCTGATGAGGTAGCTCTGACCGGTGATCCACCCCGGGTCGGCGACCACGTACATGACCTCGCCCGGCCGCGCGTCGAACGCCACCTTCATCGTGTGGGCGATCCCCGCGGTGTAGCCCCCGTGGACGTGCACCACGCCCTTGGGCTTCCCGGTGCTGCCGCTGGTGTAGATGAAGAACAGCGGGTACTCGGCGTCGAGCGGCACGGGAGGGACCACGGCCCAGATCGCGCGAACGAACGCCTCGGCGGGGAGCGCGAGGAGCTCGGCCTCGGTCGCGACGCCGGCGGCGCGGAGCAGCGGCTCGAGGCCGGCGGCGGTGAGCTCGTGGCTCCACCGATCTCGCTCGGGCCGCCAGACCAGGTCCGGTTGCGCCGTGTGCCGCACCACCACCACCGCCTTCACGCGCGGAGGCGTGTCCACCAGCGCGGCGGCGAGCGACATCCGGACCTGGGCAGCGTCGGCCGCCGGGAGCCCCGCTCTGCCGAGCTCGCTCAATGCCCGCCCCACTCCCCGCATGATGTCGCCACGGAGCAGCGTGACCTCTCCGGCGAGGGCCTCGTCGAGCGCCGCGAGCACCCGCTCCCGCTGAGCCGGGCTGAGCGGGAGCGACTCGAGCCGGGTGGCCACCACCTGCCGCGCCGAGGCGAGGGGGACGAAGTTGTCCAGCGCCGGGTCGGTGTACGCGGCCTTGTAGGGGACGATCTGCGCGTTGCGGTATCCGCCGTCCGCGGTGATGACGACCTTCGCCCCGGCGTCGTGGATGCGGTCGGAGAGCGTCTTGTCCGAGAACCCGCCGAACACCGGCGTGTAGACGATGCCCAGGCGCTTGGCGGCCTCGGTCCAGTACAGCTGCTCGGGGATGTTGGGGAGGTTGAGGGCGATCCGGTCACCGGGGCGAAGCCCGAGCTCCCGGAGCGCGACTGCGCACTTCGCCGTCTCGAGGAGGAGCCGGCGGCGTGAGACGCGGAACGCCTCGAGCGGCGCGCCCTTTCCACCGTCGGCCGCCATGTCCCAGCGGTCGCCCTCGAAGATGAAGGCCGTCTCGTCGCCATGCCCCGCGGCCACGTGGCGGTCCACCTCGTTGAACCCCGCGTTGGTCAGCCCGCCCACGAACCAGCGCCAGTGGGGCGGCGAGTCCCCGTCGAAGGCGCGTTCCCATGGCGAGAAGCCCTCCGGCAGCTGGACACGGACCGGCGCCGCAGTCCTCGCGCCCCAGCCTGTCCAGACGCCGCGTTCCTCCTCGCTGAGCCAGGCCCCCCCCTCAGGGATGGAACGGGGGCTGGCCGACGGCGGCACCCACCAGTGGATCTCGCGGCGGGCGATGGCAGCGTGGAACGCGCCCGGGTCGGCAAGGCACGCTTCGCGCTGGCGCTGCCACGTGGAGCGGTCCACCAGCGGGTTCCGCTGCGCCACCGGCGGGGTGACAGGCCGCGGCAGGCCGGAGGCGCCCTCGGACGTCGTCACGGGTCGGTCGGTCATGGACGCTCTCTCTCGTCACGTGAGACCGGCAGCTTCCGTGCGAGCGCCCGGACGGTCCGCACTGCCTCACCCGCACGCAACGTATCACCGCGGGACGCAGGCGGGACCGCCGTTCCCGGGGAGGTCCATCTCCCTTCGTTCATCGGTCCAGAACACCACGGTCCTCGGGGCGGTCAGCTCGACCCCAACTCGCCCCAGGCGGCCTGACCGGCGGCGCTCGGCTGCGCCCTCGCGTTGGGGGGCTGGCGTTGCACCGGTCGAAAGCAGCGCCCGTGTCCTGGAACGCCGCGCCAGGTCGGTCGTCCTGCTCGTCGTCGTCGTGGTCGCGGTGGTGGCGCTCGTGACGCAGCTGGACCTTGAGGATTTGCCCGAGTCCCACCGGCGGCGGGCCAAAGCCCAGATTGGGGACGTACAGGTCACCGTCCGGGCCGAGCGTCATCCCGCTGGCGAGGGACAGCCCGCCGCCTACGACGAGCACGCGGTCCCGGCCTTCGACGAGGGCGCGGTCGATTTCCTCTTGAAGCCGCTGTCGATCGAGCGGCTTCGCCGGACCGTGGCGCGGCTCCAGGCCCGACTCGGTGAGGCACCCCCCGTGCTCGAATCCCTGGTGGCCGAGCTCCGGAGGACTCTGCAGCGGCCGCGCGCTCTCCACCGGAGGAGATCCCGACTGGTACCCGGCGCAGTTCACGCGGCGGGGAGCACGTCCAGCATCTCGGCGGGCAAGTACTCCGCCTACGTGAACGACCTCTTTTTCGGGAACAACGACGACGGCGAGGCGGGCATCGATCCCGGAATTCAATTCGCCTTCGACATCGCGGTGAACATCCCGCCGGTGACCGGCGCCGCCCAAGCCGGCTACGAGACCTCGTACTTCCTCTCGGGCGGTCGGGTCTTCGCCGCCGGCCGCAACTGGCACGGGGAGCTGGGCAACGGCGCCATCGACCCTCCCCCCGGGCAGGTGAACGCCGTCTTCGCGCCCGTCAAGCGGAAGGCGGCGGACGGATCGCTCGTCGACCTCACAGGGGTAAGGCAGATCATCGCCGGCACCGGCGTCGCGCTCGCGCTGATGCAGGACAGCACCGTCTGGGCCTGGGGGTACAACGCCTTCGGCCAGCTGGCCGACGGGACGACGAACGACCGCCCCTGGGCGGCACCGATCCGGCACGCCAACGGGCGGCTCCTCCGGAACATCATCCAGGTCTCCTCGGGGATCGACCGATCCGGGCCGGACTTCGGGAACAGCGCCACCCACGGGCACGTGCTCGCGCTCGACGGCGCGGGGCGGGTGTGGGCGTGGGGCGAGAACAGCGATGGCGAGCTGGCGAATGGAAACGTCTGGCACCCCACCGGGAGCGAGACGTTCGATCCATTCGTCACCACCCTGCCCCAGACGTCGCCGGGACCCACTCTCTCGCCCTGGCCGAGGACGGGACAATCTGGAGCGCCGGGTACAACGGCACTGGCCAGCTCGGGGACGGGACTGCGCTCGCTGACCGCGGCACCGGATGGGCGGCGAAGATCATCTGGACGCCGTTCCACGGAAAGGTGCGGAGCATCGCGACGGGACCCGGGACGTCCTTCGCCGTGGACCGCGCCGGAACGCTCTGGAGCTGGGGGTTCAAGTTCAACGGGGGCCTCTACCAGGGGGCGCCGTTCATCGACCCCGACCCCAACGCGGAGTCGGGGCGTGACCCACGGAACTTCGTGCTGGTGCCAACTCCGGTGACCCGTGGCGACGGTGGGCCGCGGTTCAGCCTCGGAAGTGGGCGGTGCGACCGAGGCGACGACGACTAGCACCTCGCCGCTCCGCGGGCTCGACAGGTTCCGGCCCGGTGCTTCCGGCCCGGTGCTCCGGCCCTGAGGACACGCCGGAGGCAATGTTCGTCGTCGTTGTGCCCCGTCCGGAAGGGCCTGCGCAACGTCGCGCGCTCGTTGGGTGCGGGTCGCCGCCAGCTCGGGGTTCCCGAACCCGTTCGGCACGGTCCCCGGCAGGCAGGGTCGAATGACCCTCGAGACCGTTCCATTCGGGTTCGCCAGGTCGTCTCGGGAACCCCGGGCTGCATCGGCGACGAAGAACCGTCCGGAAGGATGGACACGGCGGGGCATCGAAAGACCGGTCGGGATTCCCCCACGCGTCTTGCGAACCCGAATGGAATGGGGAAGGGCTCTCGGCGACCACTCCCAGGGCGGACCGTTCCAAACTGGTTCGGGAACCTCGGGAGGCGCGCTCGAACCTTGGCCTGCGCGGCGCGTCAGCGCCTCACGGCCGGAGCGCTTCGCGCGCGCTGTCCCAAGCGTGTGCCAGCTTGGCGCGGCGCTGGCGTCGATCTGCTGCTTCGTCTCCGGCTTCGCCTCGGTCGCTTGCTTCTCCAGAGTCTGGAGAGACGCCTCCGGGCCTTCTCGGCCGTCCCCTGCAGCTTCTCGCGGGCCTCGGTGACCGGAAGTCGGCCTTCTTCTGCTCGAACGAGGGCGCGCTGGGCCTCGACGAGGTTTCCCTGCTCCTCGCGGATCACCTTGCCGCCGAGCACGGCGACTCCCTTGTGAGCATCCATGCGTCGTGACAAGAGTTCCGGAGACGACGAGAGCGAGGTGGTCGGGCATGAACGCGAGCGACCGGGCCGGCGAGGCGCCCTTCGTCCTGCGGCGGGACGATGGCGGAGTGGTGACCCTGACCCTCAATCGGGGCGAACGCTTCAACCCGCTGTCGACCGAGATGATCGCGGCGCTGCAGGGGGAGCTGGACGCGGTCGGGGCGGACCGCATCGCGCGCGTCGTCGTCCTCGCAGGCGCGGGACGAGGCTTCTGCGCCGGACACGACCTCAAGGAGATGCGCGCGCACAGCGACGACAGATCCTGGCAACAGAAGCTCTTTGGCGATTGCAGCCGGATGATGGTCAAGATGACCGACATCCCGCAGCCAATCATTGCCCGCGTACACGGCATCGCCACGGCGGCGGGATGCCAGCTCGTGTCGATGTGTGATCTGGCGGTGGCATCGGACGACGCACGCTTCGCGCTGCCGGGGGTGAACGTGGGGATCTTCTGCTCAACCCCGGCCGTCGGCGTCGCCAGGGCCATCGGCCGCAAGCGCGCCCTCGAGATGCTGCTCACAGGTGCGCTGTTCGACGCCCCCACGGCGCTCGGCTGGGGCCTTGTGAACCGGGTCGTGCCCGCGGCGACGCTCGACGCCGAGGTGGCACGGCTGGCGAGCATCATCGTGGCCCGAAGCGGCACCGTCATCGGCACGGGGAAGCGCGCCTTCTACCGGCAGATCGACCAGCCGCTCGACGCTGCATACGCGACGGCCAGCGAGTCCATGGCGCTGAGCATGCTCGAGCCAGACGCAGCCGAGGGGATCGATGCGTTCATCGAGAAGCGGCCGCCCCGCTGGCCGGACCGCTGAGATCGCCGCGCGCTCTCAGCTGTCGCCGCCGAGCGCGACCAGCAGATCCTCGAGCGGGAAGCTGTCCGCCCCTCCCGCTGGACACGGTTGGACCTTGCGCTCACCACGCCGGGACGAGGCACACCGTGCCGGAGATACCCTGGCGCGCGCTCCACTCCGCCACCGCC
>Ga0208851_1000748_pt1 | contig 12936 bp, 12 predicted proteins | sample NGESurshal092012_FD_184481 | JGI IMG/M metagenome (GOLD analysis project Ga0208851, IMG submission 184481) | Arctic peat soil microbial communities from Barrow, Alaska - NGEE Surface sample 415-2 shallow-092012 (SPAdes) | ecosystem: Environmental > Terrestrial > Soil > Wetlands > Peat ... | reverse complement strand
TCCTCGGGCGTGTATGGGCAGGGCACGGACGTGTAGCGCCGCGTGAGCGGATCGGCGCACGCGCGCACGAGCGCCGGCACGTCCTCCTCGGTCCACGCGCGCAGCGCGACGACGCCGTCGCGCAGGGGCGGATCCGGCAGGGCGATCAGCGCGGTGTCCGGGTCGCGGGCAGGCCGGCGATGCTAGCGTCAGGCGCCCTGATGCGCCCACCGGTGGACACCATCGTGGCGCCGTCGTTCCCGAAGGATCTCTCGTGGGTGAACGTCGCCCCGCTCCGCATGGAGCAGCAGGCGACGCGGCCCGTGCTGGTCGAGTTCTGGGACTTCTGCCGCCCCAGCTCGATGCGGACGCTGACGTACGTGCGCGCCTGGCACGAGCGCTACGCCGACGCCGGCCTGCGCGTGATCTCGGTCCACTGCCCCGGCTTCCCGCCCGGTCATGACGAGGACGAGGTGCGTGCGGCCGTGGCGCGCCTGGGGATCGAGCACGCCGTCGCGATCGACACGGGCTTCCTGCTGTGGCGCGCCTACGCGAACCCCGGCTGGCCGGCGCGCTACCTGTTCGCCCCGCGGCTGAAGCTCGTCGAGGTCCATCACGGCGAGGGCGACTACGCGGGGACCGAGCGCGCGATCCAGGAGCTGCTGGGTCTCGAGGGCGACCTCGTCGCGCTCGTGCGCCCCGCCGACGACGACGACGCCGCGATCGTCGTCCCGACGGCCGATCGCGAGGGCGCCTACAGCGGGCCGTACGAGGCCGGCGAGGTCTGGGTGGTCACGGGCGGCGCCGGGACCCTGCGGGTCAACGGCCGCGACGTCGCACTCGAGCAGCCGGGCGCGCACCTGCTGCTGCAGCACGAGCGGCACACCCACGGCGTGCTCGAGCTCGATCCGGGCGACGGGCTCGAGGTCTACGCCACGACGTTCGCCGCGGGCCTCGCCCACTAGAACGAGTGGTCGGGGCGCCTGCCGAAGTCCTCGGTGACGCGCACGAGCCGCGGCGGGCCCTCGTCCTCGAGCAGGACGCCGCACCCGGGCCGATAGGGGCTGCGCGGGTCGGTGGTGTTGATGCGCGGCTCCTCGGTCCAGCAGCCGGCGTTCATGAGCTGCGTGCCGGAGCCCACGCGCCACTCCCCCGGGTCCATCCACGCCATCGGCCCCGCGCAGTGGGTGTGCCCGAAGATCACGTACGGCGCCGTCACGCCCAGCAGTTCGACGACACCGCCCATCGCGACGATCCCGGCGCGGCGCAGCTCGTCGGAGTCGAGCTTCGAGCGCACCGGGCCGAGGCCGGCGAGGTTCAGGCCGGCGATCCCGAGCGGGAGCAGCGCGGCCAGCGCCTTGCCGCGCAATGGCGCGCGCCCGTCGGCGGACAGCAGCGACCAGGCCTTCGCGGTCGCCGCGCCGGTGACCCAGCGCCCGCCGGCGGCGCGCCCGTTGGCGATCTGGTCCAGCCAGGCGTACATCGGCGCGAGCGCCGCCTCGAAGTCCTCGGCCACGGCGCCGCCGTCCTCGGGCAGACGGCCGACGACGCGCGCCATGCCGCCCGCGGCGATGCGCTCGAACGTCGGGATCGTGATCAGCCGGTCGGCGTAGTGGCCGTGCGTGGCCCAGACGTCCTCGCGCAGCCAGATGCCCGGGTAGGCGACGGAGACGGAGCGCCCGAGCAGGCGGGCGATCGCCTCCACCGCCGGCGAGGCGGAGGCGTCGGTCCGGGTCTCCAGGCCCAGGGGCTCCGGCTCGGTCTCCGCCCCGCGACGCGCCAGCCACGAGCTGACCAGCGCGTAGTCGTGGTTGCCGGCGGTGATCACGACCTCGGCGTGCGGCCGCAGCGCGTCGCCGATCGCCTCGAAGACCGGCCCGGCTGCGGCGAGCGCCTCGCGCAGCGGGCCGTGCCGCAACTCGAGCACGTCGCCGAGCAGCACGAGGCGGTCGATCTCGCGCAGCCCGCTGCACAGCGCGTCGAGCGGCTCGGGGCGGCGCAGGATGTCGACGGGGCGCCGCGAGCCGAGGTGCAGGTCTGAGATGACGAGGGTCCGCATCGGGGAGCGCAGGGTAGCCTGCCGGGCGATGCCTCAGACTGCGCTCGACGGGCTGCTCGTCGCCGACTTCACCCGCGTCCTCGCCGGGCCGCTCTGCTCGCAGAACCTCGGCGACCTCGGCGCGGACGTCATCAAGGTCGAGCGGCCGGGCACGGGCGACGACACGCGCCAGTGGGGCCCGCCGTTCGTCGAGGAGGGCTCGACGTACTACCTCGGGCTCAACCGCAACAAGCGCTCGCTCGTGCTGGACCTGCGCGATTCCGCCGACCAGGGGCTCGCCCTCGAGCTGTGCGCCCGCGCGGACGTCGTGCTGGAGTCCTTCCGGCCCGGGACGATGGACCGGCTCGGCCTCGGCTATGAGGTGATCCGCGAGCGCAACCCGGGCGTCGTCCACACGTCGATCAGCGCATTCGGCTCGGGGCCGCAGACCCGCGAGCTGCCCGGGTACGACCTGCTGGTGCAGGCGATGTGCGGCTACATGTCGATCACCGGCGAGCCGGATGGGCGCCCGCTGAAGCCCGGGACGGCGCTGATCGACATGCTCACTGGCCTCTACGCGACGATCGGCACGCTCGCCGCCCTGCAGGCGCGCACCGCGACCGGGACGGGCCAGCGCGTCGAGGTCTCGCTGATGGACACAGGGCTGGCGGCGCTGCTCGGGCTGGCGTCGTCGTACCTGAACACGGGCGACGTCCCCCACCGCTCGGGCAACCGCCACCCGTCGATCGCGCCGTACGAGACGTTCGCGGCGGCCGACGGCGACCTTGCGATCGCCGGCGGCAACGACGCGATCTTCGTGCGGCTGTGCGCGGAGCTCGGCCGCCCGGAGCTCGCGCAGGATCCGCGCTTCACGACGAACGCCGCGCGCGTCGAGCACCGCGCCGCGCTCGCCGCCGAGCTCGAGGGCGCACTCGCCCGGCGCCCCGCCGCCGCGTGGGCCGAGCAGTTGAACGCCGCGGGCGTGCCGGCCGGGCCGGTCAACGACGTCGGGGAGGCGTTCGCCCTGGCCGAGAGGCTCGGCACCGAGCCGGTCCTCGAGCTCGACGGCGTGCGCACGACGCGCTCGCCGCTGCGCCTGTCGGGCACGCCGGCCCAGGGCCTGCGCCGCCCGCCGCGCCTGGGCGAGCACGACGCGGAGCTGCGCGCGTGGCTCAGTTCGGACGGGCGCTGATCAGGCGCTCTGGGCGGCGATCGCCTGGCGGATCGTCTTGGGGAGCATGAAGCGCACGTCCTCCTGGACGACCTCGAACTCCTCGACGTTCTCGGTGCCGCGGTCGCGGAAGGACTGCACGAGGCGCTGGACCAGCTCCTCGGGCGCGCTGGCGCCGGAGGTGATGCCGAGCGTCGTGACGCCGGCGAGCCAGTCGTCCTGGACCTGGCCCTCGTTGTCGATCAGGTAGGAGGCGGCGCCGTGCTCGCGCGCGACCTCGACCAGCCGGTTGGAGTTCGACGAGTTGCGCGAGCCGATCACGAGCACGAGCTCGCACAGCGGCGCGAGCTGCTTGACGGCGGCCTGGCGGTTCGTCGTGGCGTAACAGATGTCGTCGGTGCGCGGCCCGGTGATGCTCGGGAACCGCTCGCGCAGGCGGTTGATGATCGCGCGCGTCTCGTCGACCGAGAGCGTCGTCTGGGAGATGTAGGCCAGCTTCTCCGGATCGGCGACCTCGAGCGCGTCGACGTCCTCGACGGTCTCCACGAGGACGATCGACTCGGGCGCCTCGCCCATCGTGCCCTCGACCTCCTCGTGGCCGTCGTGGCCGATCAGCACGATCGTGTAGCCCTCGCCGGCGAACTTCACGGCCTCGCGGTGGACCTTGGTGACGAGCGGGCAGGTCGCGTCGATCGTCTGCAGCCCGCGGCGCTCGGCCTCGGACTGGACCGCGGGCGAGACGCCGTGCGCGGAGAAGACGGTCATCGCGCCCTCGGGGATCGAGTCGTCGAGCTCCTCGACGAAGATCGCGCCGCGCTCGCGCAGCTGCTCGACGACGTGCTTGTTGTGCACGATCTCCTTGCGCACGTAGACCGGCGCGCCGTAGAGCGTCAGCGCGCGCTCGACCGTCTGCACGGCGCGGTCGACGCCCGCGCAGTAGCCGCGCGGCGCCGCCAGCAGGATCTTCTCAGGGGCGTTCGGCATCGCCATCGAGTGTACGAGCCGTCTCCTCCACCGCCGCCGCCACCTGCCGGCACGACCAGCGCAGCAGCTCGGGCTCCATGGTCAGCGCCGGCTGCATCCGGTAGACGGACTTGGCCTCCTCGCTGATCCCCAGGACGCCGCGCCTCACGGCGGCCCGGTGGACGGCCGCCTGGAACGCGGCGTCCGGCGCGATCGTGACCGGATCGGTCACGAACTCGATCGCGGCCCATGCGCCCTGCACGCGCACGTCGCCGACCTGCGGGAAGCGCTGCACCAGCGGCCCGAGCTCCGCGCGCGCGACCGCGTCGAGCTGCGCCACGTTCTCCAGCACGCCGCCCGCGGCAAGGATGTCGAGCCCGGCGAGCGCCGCCGCGCAGGCCGCGGGCTCCCAGGCGTACGTCCCGCCCAGGTGCGTCTCGGACTCGGCGAGGACGGCCTCCGTCGCCATGATCGCCGCGACCGGCTGCCCGCCCGCGGCGATCGACTTGCCCAGCAGCAGGATGTCCGGGCGCAGCCCCCAGAGGTCGCCGGCCCAGATCGGGCCGCAGCGGCCCAGGCAGGTCTGGACCTCGTCGCAGATCAGGAGCCAGCCGTGGGTGCGGCACAGCCGGGTGAGGCCGTTCCAGAACTCCTGGGCGGGAGCGAGGATCCCCGCCTCGCCAGCGACCGGCTCGATCAGCACGCCGGCGATCTGCGAGGGCTCGACCTGGTAGCGCAGGAGCCAGTCCTCGATGAACTCGATGTAGAGCGTCTCGTCGTACGGGCCCGGGCCGCGCTGGAACGGCGCACGGAAGCGGTTGGGGTAGGGCGCGAAGACGAAGCCCGGCACGTACTGCGCGTTCGCCGAGGTGTTGTCGGGCCGATCCGTCGAGCTCGCCGCCGTGAGGTAGGTCGACTCGCCGTGGTACTGCCCGAGGAAGGACAGGATCATCGGGCGGCCCGTGGCCTCGCGCGCGAGCTTCACCGCGCCCTCGACGGCCTCTGTGCCGGTCACGGTCGGGGCCACGCGCGTGATGCCCTCGGGGGCGAGCTCGATCAGTCGCTCCGCGAGCTCCAACGCGGGCTCGCTCTTGACGTAGTTCGTGATCTCCATCCCGTAGCGGTCCCAGGCCTCGGCCATCGCCGCGCCGACCGCGGCGGGCTGGGCGCCGTACGGGGCGGCGCCCCAGGCGGAGACGTGATCGGCGAACGTGTTGCCGTCGACGTCCTCCAGCAGGTGTCCGCGCTTGCGCCCGAGCACGAACGGGACGTCGCCGCTCTCGCGCAGCGGGCCGTTCAGCACCCGGTCGAGCCGGGCCAGCAGCGCGCGCGAGCGCGGTCCGGGCAGCTCCGGCGCGCCCGATGGGATGGTGACCGCTGACACGGCGGGCAGACTACCGGCGCTCAGCGGCGCGCCCGCTCGCGGCGCAACAGCTCCATGACCGTCTCCCCCGTCGCGTCGATGCTGCGCGCCGACAGCTTGTCGAGCGTGTCGCAGGTGCGCTGCCAGCACGGGTAGGCGAAGTCGATCAGGTCGATCGCCGGGATGCCGCGGTCGCGGAACGGGATGTGGTCGTCCAGGATCGGCCCCTGTGTTCCGGCCGGGAAGACGGCGCCGACGCCGGCGGCGGCGGCCGCAGCGCGCAGGCGCTTCCACAGGGCCGCGTCGCTGTTCTCCTCGCGGCGGATGCGCAGGCCCTGCTGGCCGACGAAGTCCAGCACGATCACTTCGCGCGCGGTGCGCCCGAGCGGTCCGGCGGCCGCGGCCTTGGAGCCGCGCAGCGCGCTCGCGGCGAAATCCTTCGGCGGATAGTCCGGCGCCTCCTCGCCGTCGGTCAGCAGCAGCACGACCGGCGCGCCGGTGCGCGAGGCGTGCAGCCGGCGCCCGAGCTCGACGAGCGTCCCGACCGCAGCGGCCGAGTTGTTGGCCCCGACGTAGCCCGGCACGGGCGTCGTGTCGTAGTGGGCGATCAGCACGATCGGCGCGCCGTGACCGCCGACCTCGCCGACGACGTTGCGCAGGCCCGGGTGGCCCGCCAGCGGCGCGAGGCGCCCGTGCGGCAGGAGCGGCCGCAGCAGCTCCCCCGCCGCCTGCGCGGTGGCCGAGCCCGCGGGTCGCGGCCCGAGCGCGACGAGCCGGCGTGCCGTCGCCAGCGCGCGGTCGCCGTCGAAGCGGTCGGTGCGCGCAGCGGGCACGCCGCCGGTGCGCACGGCCGCCGGCTGCGCGCCGGCCGCCGGCGGATGGCCGCCGACGAACGGCCAGCCCGAGGCCGAGAAGTAGATGACCACCCCCGCCACGAGGAACTGGGCGGTCAGCGCGATGACCAGGAGCCGGACCGAGAGGTGCCGGCGGGCGCCGCTGTCAGTCGTTTGCCGTCACCGCCTCGAGGATGTCGGCGAACTTGCGGCGCGCCTCCGCTCGGCGCGTCGGGACGTGCTCGCTCGGCACTCCGTCGGCCGGCGGCTCGTAGCCGCGCAGGATCCGGCGCGCGACGCTCTCGCGGTGCACCTCGTCCGGGCCGTCGTAGAAGCGCGCGCCGCGCGCCATCCGGTACATCGCCTCCAGCGGCATGTCCGTGGAGTACCCCAGCGAGCCGTGGATCTGCAGCGCGCGGTCGATCACGTCGTGCAGCACGCCGGCGCCGTAGAACTTGATCAGCGAGACGTCGGCGCGCGCCGCGGAGGCGCCCTGGGTGTCCATCTTCCATGCGGCGTGCAGCGTCATCAGCCGCGCGGCCTGCATCTGCGCCGCCGAGTCGGCGATCCAGTTCTGCACCGACTGCTTCTCGGACAGCGTCGAGCCGAACGCGTAGCGGTGGGTGGCGTACTCGCAGAGCATGTCGAAGGCGCGCGCCGAGACCCCCAGCCAGCGCATGCAGTGATGGATGCGCCCCGGGACGAGGCGGTGCTGGGCGATGAGGAAGCCGTCGCCCTCACCGCCGAGCAGGTTGGCCGCCGGGACGCGCACGTCCTCGTAGCGGATCTCCGCGTGGCCGCCGAGCCTGCCGAAGCTCTCCTGCGGATGCTCCATCGTCGCGACGTCACGGATGATGTTCACGCCCGGCGTGTCGGTCGGCACGATGATCATCGATGCGCGCTGATGGGCGCGCGCGTCGGGGTCGGTCACGGCCATCACGATCAGGAAGTCCGCGATCGAGGCGTTGCTCGAGAACCACTTGTGGCCGTTGATGACCCACTCGTCGCCCTCGCGCACCGCGCGCGTGCGCAGCAGCGTCGGGTCCGAGCCGGCGTTGGGCTCGGTCATCGAGAACGCGGACTTCAGGTCACCGTTCAGCAGCGGATGCAGCCAGCGCTCCTTCTGCTCGGGCGTGCCCGCGAGCGCGAGGATCTCGCTGTTGCCCGAGTCCGGCGCCTGGTTGCCGAAGGCGTTGGGCGCGAACGGCGAGCTGCCGAGGATCTCGTGCATCAGGCCGAGCTTGACCTGCCCGAACCCCTGCCCGCCGAGCTCGGGATCCAGGTGCGCCGCCCACAGCCCGCGCGCCTTGACCTGCTCCTGCAGCGGGCGGTAGATGCGCTCGAGCTGCTGCTGGTCGAGATCCTCGTAGATCGTCTCGATCGGCCAGATCTCCTCGCGGACGAACTGCCGCATCCATGCGAGCTGCGCTTCGAACTCGGGCTCGGTCGAGAAATCCCATGCCATCGCGGTGCCTCCGGCGCTTCGTCGGTGTCCGCGGATCTTCGCAGGGTCTCGCTGCGGCGAGCCGCCCGCGTTAGTGTCCACCCATGGCTCAGGAGCACTTCGACCGGCTGACCGCGATCGACGCGTCCTTCCTCGTGCAGGAGGGGCCCGCATCGCACATGCACGTCGGCGCGGTGGCGATCTTCGAGGGGCCCGCGGCACCGTTCGACGACTTCCTCGATCAGATCCGCGAGCGGCTGCACCTCGTGCCGCGCTACCGCCAGAAGCTGAGCTTCCCGCCGATCGAGAGCGGGCGCCCGGTGTGGGTCGACGACCCGAGCTTCAACCTCGAATACCACGTCCGCCAGACCGCGCTGCCGCGCCCCGGCAGCGAGGAGCAGCTCTTCAACCTGACCTCGCGGATCTTCTCCCAGCAGCTCGACCGCTCCAAGCCGCTGTGGGAGATCTGGCTCATCGAGGGCCTCGACGAGGGCCGCTGGGCGCTCGTGACGAAGACCCACCACGCGGTGATCGACGGGATCTCGGGGGTCGACCTGGCGACCGTCCTGTTCGATCTCTCCCCCGAGGGGACGGTCATCGAGCACCCCGCCGAGGCGTGGGAGCCGGCCGCCGAGCCGACGACGGCCGAGCTCGTCGCCTCGGGCGCGGTCGGCGTCGCGCGTACGGTCGTCGACGGCGTCCGGCGCCTGACGAGCCTGGCCGCGCGCCCGTCCGAGGTCCTCGCCGAGGTCCGCGAGGGGCTGGAGGGCGTCGGCGAGATCGCCTGGGCGGGCCTCAACCCGGCGCCGGAGACGCCGCTGAACGTCGAGATCGGCCCGCACCGGCGCCTGCGCGTCGTGCGCGCGGACCTCGCGGACTTCAAGCTCGTCAAGAACGCCCTCGGCGGCACCGTGAACGACGTCGTCCTGACCGTCGTCAGCGGCGCGCTGCGCGACTGGCTGCGCTCGCGCGGCGTGCGCACCGAGGGGCTGGAGCTCCGCGCACTGGTGCCCGTCTCGATCCGCGCCCAGCACGAGCACCACGAGCTCGGCAACCGGATCGCCGCGATGCGCGGGCCGCTGCCCGTCTACGTCGACGATCCCGTCGCGCGGCTGCGTGTCGTGCGCCAGTCGATGGACGGCCTGAAGGAGTCCAAGCAGGCGATCGGCGCCGAGGTCATCGCGGGCGCGCAGAACTTCGCCCCGCCGACGATCCTCGCCCAGGCCTCGCGCCTGAACTTCTCCACCCGGCTCTTCAACCTGATCGTCACGAACGTCCCGGGTCCGCAGTTCCCGCTGTACGTCGCAGGGCGCCGGGCGCTGGACGTCTTCCCGGTCGCATTCCTGCCAAAGAATCACGCGCTCGCGATCGCGATCATGAGCTATGACGGCCAGCTGAACTTCGGGCTGCTCGGCGACTACGACGCGCTGCCGGACATCGACGCCATCGCCGAGGGCCTGGAGAGCTCGATCGCCGAGCTCGTCGCGATCGCGCACGAGGCGAACGCGGAGGCCGCGAGCGTCAACGGCGGAAACGCCGCCCGCCTGCACGCCGCGCCCGACCCGCGGACCGGCGCGAAGGTGGGGTCGCGGGCGAAGACGCGCACCTGAGCGCGGGTCAGCGGGCGCGCACGCTCGCGCCGGCCTGCGCCGGCGCGACCTCGCGGTTGCCCGCCCGGTCGACGGCGATGCTGAAGAAGCGGTAGCGCGTCCGCGGCCGCAGGCGCACGCGCAGCGCGTGGGTGCTCGCCGGAAGCCGTGCGATGCGACGTGCCGGGCCCCCGGCGACCGCCCGCCAGATCTCCCACCGCGCCACGCCCGAGGCCGTGAGACCGACGGGCGCCGTGTCGGCGCCGGTCCAGCGCAGCAGGCGCGAGCGCCCGGCGAGCCCCGGCGGCGACGCCGTCAGGTGCGACGAGGGGGGCGTGCGGTCGAGCGCGCGGGCGGCACGCACCGCGGCCGCCGCGTCGAGCACCCCCCACCCCAGCTCGGGCGTCCAGCCGGTCCCGGCGGGGCGCGCGGCGGTCTGCTTGAGCAGCGCCACGACGTCCGCGACCGGCAGGTCCGGATTCGCCGCGCGCATCAGCGCGGCCGCGCCCGCGACGAGCGGCACCGCCATCGAGGTGCCCTGCAGGTAGGCCCAGCGCTGGTCGCCGTCGAACGTCGCGCGGCAGCCGCACGGCCGGCCGCTGCCGCCGTCGAAGACCCCGGTCTCCAGGCCCGAGAGGCCCCCGGGGAACGCGCCGAGGAGGCCGGCCTCGTGGCCGTCCTCGACCGTCGTGCCCGGCGCAGCGAGCGAGATCTCGCTGCCGCGCCCGGCGAAGCTCGCGCGCGCGCCGGCGAACGTCGATGCGGTGACCGACAGCCCGAGATCGCTCCCGGGATCGGCGCCGGAATCCGCCGGCTGCAGGACGTTCGCCGGGTAGCCCTGGTCCTCGACCGGCGCGTCCGCGGCGGCGGCGACCGGAACCGCGCCGCGCGCGACGGCGTAGCGCAGCGCGTCGACGACCGGCTGCGGCGCTGGGCCGGGGTCATCGGTCCCGAAGCTCATGACGATCGCGCGCGCGCCGTGATCGGCCGCCCACACGACCGAGGCGGCGACGGACGCGTCGCTGAAGTCGGTGCGGGCGACGAGCAGGCGGCAGCCGTCCCCGGCGCCGGCGATCCCCAGGCCGTTCCCGGTGGCCGCGCAGGCCAGCGAGGCGACATGCGTCCCGTGGCCCACGTCGTCCTGGAGCGCGGCGCCGCCCGCGGCGTCCTGCGAGGTGCTGCCCGCGATCTGTCCGGCCAGGTCCGGGTGCGCCGCGTCGACGCCGCCGTCGACGACCGCGACCAGGACGCCGGCGCCGCTGACCTGATCCCACGCCCCCGTGAGGCCGGCCGCGCTCGCCCACCACTCCTCGGGCGTGCCGGGCGGGAGACCGCCGAGCTGGGCCGGCTCGCTGAGCGCCGGGTCGTTCGGCAGCGCGCGCGGCACGGCCCGGTGCTCCACCTCGACGCGAGCCACGCGCGGGTCGCGCCGCAGCCGGGCCGCGAGCGCGCGCTGCGAGGCGCCGGCGCGCGGCCGGACCGTGACCAGCCGCAGCTGCGGAACCTGCGTGCCCGCCGGCCGCGCGCCGGCGGCGACGAGGACCTGCGCCGCGGCATGCGCCCCGGTGCCGGCGGGCGCGAGGGTGACCAGCAGCCGGCCCGTGGTCGCGGCCGGCAGCGCGGCGCCGGCCGGGCGGGGCGCCGCGCAGAGGGCGAGCAGCGCGAGGCCGGCGGGTGCCGCTAGTAGCCGAGTGCGAACTTCGCGTCCTCGCTCATCTTCTCCGGCGACCACGGCGGCGTGAAGACCATCGCGGACTCGACCGAGTCGACGCCGTCCAGCTCGGTCACGAACTCCTCGATCTGCTGGGCGACCATCGGCCCGATCGGGCAGGCGGGCGTCGTCAGCGTGTACGTCACGTGGACGTCGCCGCCGTCGACCGTGATCCCGTAGATGAGGCCGAGCTCGACGAAATCGAGGCCGAGCTCGGGATCGATGACGTTCGTCAGGGCCGCTTCGACCTCTTCGACAGTGGGCATGCGACGAGTGTAGAACGCGGTCAGGTGGCGTTCATGCATGCGCCTGTGTGTTCGAGTACCGTCACGCGCATCGTCTCGCTGAGCGTCAACCCGCCCGTGTTGCACTGTTCCGGGGACGAGGATCGGTCCACCCAGAGCCTCCGCCGGCAGGCGTTGTCGCGAGCGCTGACAGTGGACGACGACCTCGTCGTGGATCTGAGCCGCCTCGCGTTCGCGGACGCCTCGCTGATGGTCGACCTCGCGATGGTGGCGCGGCGGCTGCGCAAGGCCGGCCGCGCGATGCACCTGCACGGCGCGTCGCCGCAGATCCGCACGCTGATCGAGCTCGTCGGCCTGCATCGCCTGCCCGGTGTGAGCTTCGACGGGCCCGCGCCCGCTGCGGCCTACAACTAGCCAGCCCCGCCGACCCTCTACCCTGTGCGGTGCGATGCTGCTGCTGTTCCTCGCACTGTTCATCATCGTCCCGCTCGCCGAGATCTGGGCGATCATCCAGGTCGGCGAGCTCGTCGGCGTGTGGTGGACGATCGCGCTGCTGATCCTGGACTCGCTGCTGGGCGTGTGGCTCCTGCGCCACCAGGGCCGCCGCGCGTGGGCGCGCTTCACCGGGACGCTCGGCGACGGCCGCGTCCCGGCCCGCGAGGTGGCCGACGGCGGGCTCATCGTCTTCGGCGCCGCGCTGCTGCTGACACCCGGCTTCCTCACCGACATCGCCGGCTTCCTGTGCCTGCTGCCACCGACCCGCGCGGTGATCCGGCGCGTCGTGCTCGGCCCGCTGGTGACGACCGGAGCGGCGAGCTTCGGCCCGGCCGGGGTCTGGACCGTGCGCGGCGCGCAGTGGGGCACCAGGGGCTTCAACGCCTACGGCACGCGCCGTGCGGCGCGCCACGACTTCGATGTCGACGGCACCGCCAGCGACGTCGACGCGCCCGACCCGCCCGCGCTGCCGAGCACGTGAGCGTCCTCGCCGAGTTCGAGGCGCCGCGCCCGGCGATCGGCGACGGCTTCACCGACGCGATCACGCTCGCCTTCGGCGACCTCGCGTCGGAGGTCTACGGGACCGTCCGGCTCGGCCTCGCCGAGGGGCGCACGGCCAGCGGGCTCGCCCTGCTCTTCCAGGGCGACGAGCTCGTGACGGTCGCAGCCGAGGGCGGCCTCGAGGTCGAGGATGCCACGGCCTGGGAGCGCGTCAGCGCGGCCGGTCTCGACGTCGAGACCGTCGAGCCGCTGCACTCCTGGCGCGTGCACTTCGCGGGGGAGGACGCGAGCCTGGACCTGGAGGTCGAGGCGACCAGCGCGCCGTTCGAGCTGGAGCCGAAGGATCCGGTCGCCCGCGCGGGCGGCATGCTCGGCTACGACCAGCCGGTGCGGGTACGCGGCACGGCGGAGCTGCGCGGCCGGCACCTGCAGGTCGACGCGCTCGGGCAGCGCGGACATTCGTGGGGCATCCCGGACTGGTCGACCATCGAGCGCACGCGGACGGTCGCGGCATGGTTCGACGGCGCGGCGATCGCGTCGACGGCGATCCGGCCGGCGGGGCGCGACGCCCACGGCGACGAGATCATCGGCGCCGTCGTCTTCG
>Ga0208851_1000747_pt1 | contig 12941 bp, 14 predicted proteins | sample NGESurshal092012_FD_184481 | JGI IMG/M metagenome (GOLD analysis project Ga0208851, IMG submission 184481) | Arctic peat soil microbial communities from Barrow, Alaska - NGEE Surface sample 415-2 shallow-092012 (SPAdes) | ecosystem: Environmental > Terrestrial > Soil > Wetlands > Peat ... | reverse complement strand
GACGGATGACGCCTTTGAACTTGACCGTCCAGGTGTCGCTCGAGGTCTCGGTGTCGTTGTTGCAGGTGTCGATGGTCTTGCCCAAGAATGTCAGGTCCATGTCTGCGAAAGTGCCGATGGAGATGTTGGGAAAGTCCTTCCCGAAGTATTTGTTCCCGGTCGCGCGGTCCGGCTCGTACTTCTCGTTCATCGTCGTCGGCTCTTGGCGATGCCCGTAACGTGCCTTGGGTTTACCGTCGAGACCATCCTCGCGGAAGGTGTTCTCGTCCAACTTCTCACCGCCGAACATCGTTCCTCCGACGTCCTTGAGGTCACTTCCGTCCTTGTTCGATGAGGTGCGCTGGTGACCCTTGACGAATTGGTGATACTCACCGCATTCCGCAGCACAGAAAGATGTCCGCGGTCGCCGGTTGAATAGCGGGGTGTCCGACCATTCGACGTTCATCTCGAAACTCTCGCCCACCGTCCCGAGCGATGGGCGAATGATCCCGCTGCGGTTCGCTGGCACTGCCTTCGATTTCACACAGGCCGTTCCCTTGGGGACTGGCCTGTCCGGATCGCAGGTCTGGTTGGGTATTGCCGGTCCGTCGGTGAGCGGTGATGCCGCCACTCTCGAAGCCCCATCGCTCGCCTCGTCCTGCTGTAGCGGCGGCGGACAGGGCGGTAGGTCCGGTGGTTTCGGGCTTGGCCCACCGCCCTGCTCGTCAAATTTTCCCAATGTGCGCCGACCTACGACGCCGTCCGCGATCCCCAGACCCTCCGCAGCATGGGCGGTTTGAAAATCGCGCACCGCACCGTGTGTCTCGGCGCCGAAGATGCCGTCCAGAGCACCGGTGGTCGTGGTCGACCGCGGCATTACCTGCCCATCGGCGACCAACGACTCTTGGACCAGGCGCACCGCCTCTCCGCGTTCACCGGACCTCATCGCGGGGGCGTTGTCGAAGGCGGCTTGCAGCCTTGGGTCTCCTGCCAGCCGCGGCGAGACCAGGTCTTGTTCCCGTTCCACGACGGTCAGCCGTTGCACCTGCGGCTCGGCCGCAGCCTTCTCCTCGTCACTGCACCCGCAATCAGGTTGTTGCGGGCCACACCGCTGCAGAAATATGCCGGCGACCGCTCGATTTCCGGCCGCACGCTGCAACGCCAGCACCGCGAACCCGGGAGAGCCGGCCAGTGACCGGCCCCGGGCCACCTTGGCGGTGGCGCGTTCGTCCCGCTGATGCACGACCCGTGCGTTATGAGGCATCTGCCCCCCCGGCTGGGTCTGGCCCGTTTCGTATTGCTGTGCAATCCCGACATGAAACAGCGTAAGCCGTTCCACTGAGAAAGTCAGCCGCCAAGTCGGATTGAACCCGGCACAGTGGCAACCTTCGACCGCAGCGCCACCGAACCCTTTTGCAGCCGGCTGGCGATGTCCCCGGGGTTGGTGGACGCCAACGCGAGAAACGCAGGCGGGATGGTGATCTCGGTGGGCACCGCGCGGCCGGCCAGATCACAGTAAATGGCGACGGCGCCGCGCAACGTCGCCCCGGTGACCGGGTCGCGCAGGGCGCGCATGGAGTCCCAATTGGGGGCGCTGCCGGTCCGGGCCTTGGCGGTGATCCGCCGAATCCGGTCCGCGGTGGGCTCGAGGCGGGCCAGGCCGCAGGCGGCGCGGGCCTCGGTCTCGTCCTCGATCGGCAGAATCAGGATGCGGGAGATGTACCCGGCCAGCCCGGCGCGCAGCGGGTCGGTGCATTTCTGCGTGTACAGGATCGGCAGCACCCGCAGCGATCTCGCGGTGCGGCCGATCGCGTCCATCTCCGCGACCCCGGCGCCCAGCACCACCCACGCCTCGTCCAGGTGCATCACCCCGTCCCGCTCGGCCAGGGCGCTCATCGACCCGAGGGTGATCATCCGGACCAGGCTGACGCTGACCCGCTGCGGCGGCGTCATCTCCGACCGCGCCGTGCCGGGCGCCGGCAGTTCCAGGCGGGTGCGGCCGACTTTGATCAGGGTGATCCCGTCCGCGACCCGCAGCGGCGCCGTGTCCGGGTCCATCCCGACCATGGCCCGGAACAGCGGCGACGCACCGGCCAGGTCGAACACCGGGTCGGTGACATCACGAGGGACGCCGCGGTCCGCGGCGATCCGCAGCGCCTGCCCGATGCAGGTCGCGCCCGCCTGCACCCCGGCCCGCAGCGCCTTCATCAGCCCGGAGTACACGTCGCCGCCACGGCTCCCCCACGGGTTCACCGACAGCAGCATGTTGGCCGCCTCCTCCACCCCGAGGTCCGGGGTCTGCGCGAACCGCAGCGGGTCCAGCACGCCGTCGGCGTGGATCAGCTCGTCCAGCGACGCCACCCGGCCGCGGGAGGACAGCACCGCAGCGGAATGGTCGGACAGCGGTTTCGGGTCGAAAATCACCTGCGGGCGGCCGGTTCTCGCGAACTGGTCGGCAAGGAACAGCATCGTCAGGGTTTTTCCACTGCCACTTGCGCCCAGGACGGTCAAAATCGGCAAGCCATCATTCGTCGACGCCGCGGTGGGTGACAGGTAGGCCGGTTGCCGGTCCTTCTCGGTGAACCCGAGCAGCGCGCCGTCGGGGTCGCCGACCGTGGACAGCGACGGCAGGCCGGAGTAAGCGATGGTGTGCGAGGGCAGGTCGTGCAGGTGAGGGACGGCTCGGACGGGTGAGCAGAGCCAGGTCTCGGCGAACGCGGCCTCCTGCCGGTACGGCATCTCGTTGAGCTCGACCGCGCTGTCGGCGGCGACGTCCGCGACGTCGTCGAACCGGCCGTTCAACGCGGCCAGCACGGTGGCGTCGACCAGGGTCGGCGGGCCGCCCTGCGCGTACGCGTTCTCGATGGCCTCCAGCTCGGCCAGCGTCTCCTCCTGCTGCCCGTCGGACATCTTGCCCGCCTGGTACCGCTCGGTGACGTCCTGCAGGTACTGCCGCCGGCGGCGCCGCAGCTCGGCGCGGGTGATCCTCGCCGGTTCCACCAGCCCGCGGACGGACACCGCCAGCGCGCCGGCTGAGACCAGGGCGTCCACCCAGCGGGCCTTGGCGGTGGTGGCCGGGGTGTCCCCCAGGTCGAACCGTTCCACCGCGGCGAACGTGACGGCGTGCTGGCCGGGAAAAGCGGGCCAGTCGGTGCAGTCCGCCGCCCCGGCCTGGTCCGCGGCGTGCGCGGCGGACACCGAGGTGAACACGTGCAGGTGGTTCGCGTGCGGCAGGGTTGGGGTACTTGCTGACCGGCCGTCGTTCCACCAGGCGGCGGCCAGCCGGAAGTCCTCGTCGGTGGGCGTGGCCAGCCCGGCCCGGGTGAGGGCCTGGTCGACATCGGCGTAGTCGGCGTCGAAGTCGGACAGCGGGACGGTACCGGAGACCACGGTCTCCACCGCCGAGTCGACCGCGCCGCGCCACCCGGAACCGGTGATCCGGTCCCGCAGCCGCACCCCGAACAGCAGCAGCCGGCGCTGCACCGCCCGGTCCGGGAACATGCCGGCCAGCTGCTGGGCGCCGGCGGAGGCCGGGTCCGGGGTGAACCGGCGGGGCACGTTCACCAGCAGCAGGTGCACCTGCCGGTACCCGCTCTTCGCGGCGGCACGCCGGGCGATCCGGGTGCCCGCCATCGCGGCCAGTTCGTCCAGCGAGGCCAGGATCGGCCCGCCCGGTTCCAGCCCGCCGAGCTCGTCGGGGGCGTCCGCCACCGGCGCCAGCGGCACCGACCGGTACAGCCACACCGAGCCGTCGGTGCCCTGCACCCGGCCGTCCCGCTTCCGGGCCCGGACGGTGGTCGGCCAGTCCGGCTCCCCCGCGCCGCTCGCCGAGAACACCGCGCCCCGCGCCGACGACACCGCGCCGCGCGCCGGTGCTTTCACCCGGCGGGTCCGTGACTGGTGGTGGACGGCACCCAGGTCGCCACTGGTGGTGCCGCTGTCGTCACAACCACAGCAGTCGGCGCGATGCCTGCGGCGACAGCATTACCGAACGGCACGAAGGTGGGTCCGGCGCCCGGGCAGCCCCAGGCGACCACCCGCGGTGCCGCCGTGTCCGAGCCGGTGACCAGCACGTCGAAGGCGACCGGTGGCGGGGCCGGCGCATCCACCGTTGTCGGGGCGGTAGTTGCCGTCGGCGTGCCGGTGGCCCACGTGATGGTCAACTCCGCCCGCGCCACCACCGTCGCGGCGTCCAGCGCGGTAGCGGCCCCAACCGAGGTCGTCACAGACGCGACCCCAGTGAGCGGGAGGTATGCCCTCGCGCGGTCCGGGTCGCCGACAGTCAGTCGCAACGCAGCCGGGTCGCCCGACGTGTAGGCCGCGGCCCATGCCCGGACCGCCGCGGACACCGGCTCGGGAGCCTGCATGGACGGCCGACCGGGCCACAGCCCGGCGTTGCGGGAGGCTTCCGGGTCGAGCACCGGCAGAGGGGTCAGCGACGGCCCGGACAGCACCTTGGCCCGGCTCTGGCCGTCCAGCGCCACCTGGAACTCTGCGGTGAACTGGTTGCCGGCGCCGTCAGCCACCACGAAGGTGTCAACCTCCACCGCCAGCGCGAGAGCTTCTGCCGTGGTTCTGTTTTCGGCCGCTGGTGCCTGGATCTGCCGCGCGCCGGACCACAGCAGCAGCCGCCCGTCCACCAGGCCCGGGTTCGGCCCGGACAGCCAGTCCAGCATCGCCTCGGTGGCCGCGGACCGGCCCGGCGGGTTCTGCACTGGCGGTGGTGCCGTTGCCGGAGCGGGCGAGGCCGAGACTGCGGCGACCAGCGCGAGCAAGAGCAGCGGGGCCAGCACCGCAGCCGACAGCAGGTACAGGCGGTAGAACCGGGCACGGCGGCGGATGGTCTTGCCGGACAAGGTGCCCGCCCGTGGCTGTTCCTCGTTGTCGGTGAGCCAGCTACTTCCGGCCGATGTGCGGAGGGCCATCTACTACCGGTTCCCGGTGAGGATCTCGCGGTTGCCGCCGACGTTGTTGGCGGCGAGTCCACGGAAGGGGGCGATCCGCTCGGCCCGGTCGGCGACCAGCGGGTCCGGGTCGGTGACCAGCAGCTCCAGCACCTCCGGCGAGATCCGCGGCTGCGTCACCAGCGCCAACCGGACCCGCGGGTCGGGATGCTGCGCGAGTGCCCAGGCACAGTCCGGGCACCGCGTCTCACCGCGCGGCACCCGGCGCAGGCACGGCCGCCAGCACGCCCGGCAGGACCCGGGACGGTGCCCAGGCGGGTGCGGCGATCCGGCTGCACGGGGCCGCCAGGACCGGCACCGCGAGCCGAGCAGGTCGCGGAACCGCTGCAGTAGGAGACGCTTGAGCACCGGCGATCACTGCCGCCGGGCCAAGGTGACCGCACCTGCCAGCCGCTTCCGGGTTTCAGCGTCCACCGCGAACACCGCCTTCGCGGTCGCCAGTGCCTGCTTGAACTCGTTCAGCGGCGGCGTGCTGCCGGCCACACCGAGGCTGGCCAGCAGGCTCCACAGCGCCCGCTGCCGCTCCCTGCTCAGGGTCGCCACCTTGATCGGCGCCTCCATCGGGTCCGCCGCCGCGATGAGGTCCAGGTCCGACACCGCGCGGGTCGCGGCGCCACGCGGTGCGCCCATCACCTCCGCGGTCAGCGTCACCACGTCCGCCGGACAGCCCAGCAACCCGGCCAGCGTCGTCCGGTCCGGCTCGGGGGCCGCCGCGATCTCCACCGCCTTCGCCGCGACCCGCCGCGCGAACGATCGCTCCCGCCCGGCCCGCAACCGCTCGGGGCCACGGTCGGCGTCGGTGTTGTTGCGGGTCTGGTCGAGGGTCTGATTGCTCCCGACGGCCGCTTCCTCGACGGGTGCCGGTTCTACAGCGGGCAGCATGCTTTCGACGTCGAAGTGGTCAGCTGTCGACGGACCCGCGGGGCCGATACCGGGCGCAAGTGTCATGCGCACGAACATGCGCACTCAACAGAAACGCGAACCCGGCACCCACGATCAAATCCGCGCCTCGAGACTAAAACGAATGCCTGCGGTCGCAACCAACCGTCATCTAGTCGAGAGCGCCAGGTAGCGTTCGGGTGCACGGCCGTTATCGTCGCACCATTTACGAAAGACGTCATCGGCCATTCGCTCGTAAAGCGCCCAAGCACGGTCGCTGAGGAAGGCCAATTCTTGAGCGAGTATGCGTTCACCGGCATTCCCTATCTCGTTGAGACTCGGTGTACCCCCAACGTTTCCGTATCTCCGCCGTTTAAGCTCTGCCCCGTCCACCGCTTTGTGCGCTGCCTTCAGCTCTCGCGCTCGCCGATCCACCCGGTCTTGGGCATTCTTGCCTTCGCGGAGTTTCGAATGTTGCGCTTCAAGCTGGTTCTCACTTCGATGATTCTGTTCGAGCGAAGTCAGTTGACGAAGTGCCAACTCGTGCTCAAGGGCAGCTATATTACTCAAACGACAAAACTCGGCTGCGGTCGCACAAATGTTTGACTCGACAGCCACAGCATAAACGGCCCGACACCATTTCTGGCTATCTATGAATTGCTCGTCGACAGTTACCTTAGCCCCCCAACGGCTATGGATCTTGTCGGAGGGCAGCTGCGCCAATGCTTCGCCTAAGGAGTCAGCGGACTCCTGCGCGCCCTTCCCGCATGAACCTATTTGATGAATCAGATCTCGATCGCGTTCGTTTCGGTGAACGGCCTCGACGCCCTCAGCATCCCAGTGGTGTGTGAAATAGCTCTCCTGTAACCGTTGCTCAGGTTCACTGGCCCGGCTTGCTAATGCTTGCACTTGGGGCAGCCAGAACTCCGCCGCCGAGCTAGGCGGCCCGGCATGGTCATTGCCTGTGGAATTCATCAGAGTATCGGGAATTCCAGACCGTACCTGCCGATTTTCCGTACGAAATGCTGTCCGCACTCGCTGTGCAGCCCGAATGTGCGGCGTTTCACTTGCAGATTGGACATCGAACGTTACTCTGCAGTTGGCGCCCGATCTTGCGAGGTATTGCATTGCCCAAACGCCAGGGTCCTGACCATTCTCTATCCTTGAAACGATTGTCTGGCCGACCTTAGCCTTAGCCGCGAACTCTCGCTGACTGAGGCTGCCCCGAGCCATCCGAATCAGCCAGCCACCGCTCACACCACTCATGTCCAACCCCTCATCAGTCGTCTTCGCGATTGCTCAAACAGTACATCAGGGTTGGTCTCAGCGGAAGAGCCCGAACTGAATTGCACCAAGTCTGATGCACTCTCACCATACTGGTGCTGGATCTGGGCGCCTCCAGTGGTTAGCTCGCTGAGACATGGGCCGGCACCCGGGCCGGGACGCTCGTACGCTGCGCCCGGTCCGGGTCACCGCCGGCCGGTCCGTCCCGCCGGCATGCGTTGGGCGGGCCGGTCTCCCGGCTGGTCAGGCGGCTCCCGCGGTGTCGCGGTCGTCGTCGGCCAGGCCGAGGTCCTTGACATGCTGGATCACCCTGACCTTGCGGGCGCCGTCGCCGGTGGTCTGCTCCTCGATCCAGAGGGCGACCCGGTGCCCGGTGAGGCCGCGCAGGGTGCGGGCCGTCAGCAGCCCGTCGGGGCTGTCGGTACGTTCGGTGCGGGCCTGCTCGATCCCGTCCGGGTGGAACTGGCTGGGCCGGGCCCGCAGGGTGACCAGGCCGCGGGTGGAGGACGGCTCCCGCAGCACCTCGGTGATCACGGCGGTGAACACCTTGCTGCCGTGCACGGCGTCGATCAGCCGGGACAGCGTCGATCTCGGGTCGATCGCCGCGGTGATCTCCGCGGCGGACCGGGCGATGAGCGCCTCCAGGTCGGGCAGCCGGTCCAGGGCGTCCGGGTCGCCGCCGGCCCGGGTAGTCAGCGCCGCCAGTTTCGCGGCCGCCGCGTTCACCGCGCCGAGCACGATCTGGGTGCGCACCGCGTCGTCGATGGTCATGCCGACGCCTCCTGCCTTGCTTGGTGTTTCCCGGGAAGGGTGTTTCGAGTTCAGCTGACGACTTTGAGCCGCGCTGCCGGGTCATGGACCAGTTCGGCCTGCATCGACGGGGCCGGTCGGGCGAGGCCGACGAGCTCCGCGTACGGCGGCTCGTCGGCCGGGTCGTCGTCGAACAGGGCCACCGCGGCCATGGCGATGGATTCGGTGCGGCGGATGACCCGCGCCACCCAGGCCGACCAGGCCTGGGCGTCCCCGCCGAACGGCGGCGGCATGGTGGCCACCGCGGTGCGCAGCGCCCCGCGCAGCCGGGTGTTCACCCCGTCCTGGTAGGAGGTGCTGCCGGCCAGGTCGCGCTGCACGGCGAGCACCACGTGCGCCAGGGTGCGGGACAGCGCGGTCACCACGGCGGGCCCGAGCTGGACCCCTGCCCTGTGCAGCAGTTCCACCGCCATCTCGACGATGCCGAACACGGCGGTCGCCGAGTACGAGTTCGGGTTCAGCAGGCCGTCCGGCCCGGCGGTCTGCTCCCACGGCTTGTCCTCCCGCAGCAGGCTGGTCATCGCGGCGCCTCCGTTGTCGGTGCTCTGTGTGCCGGTCGTCCCCGGCTCCCGCGGGTCCATGTGTGCGGCGCCGGGTTCCGCCGGGGACGGTGCCGCCGGTTCGGGTGCTTCCGGGTCGGCCGGCGGTTCCCGGGTGTCGGCCGGGTCGTACCCGGCGACATCCGCCGCGGGGATCACTGCCGGTTCCCCATCCGCATCGCACAGCGCCAGCCCGAATGGCACCGGGGCGACGGGCCGCAGCACCGGGATGCCCAGCTCGGCGGCAGTCGGCAGCCCCTCCACCCTGGCCACCCGGCCGTCCCGGGCGGCGGCCGGGCAGCTGTTCACCAGCGGGCACCACCCGCACAGCGGCGTCGGGGTCGCCGGGAACGCCTGCGCGGCGACGTGCTGCTTCAGGTCCACCCACGCCCGGGCGAAACCCTCCAGGGTGGCGGACATCTCACGCCGGGACAGCGACACCGACCGGGCCCGGCGAGCGCCGATGTACAGCAGGTCCGCCGCAATGGGCAACCGCCCGTCCGCCACCTGCACCGCCGCCGCGTACACCCGCAGCTGGTCGCCGTGGTCGTCCCCGAACGGCGCGACGCCCTTGTACTTGCCGGACTTGTAGTCCGCGATCCGGCAGCCGAAGCGCTCCCCGTCGCGGGCGATGTCGGCCCGGTCGATGAAGCCGGTGAACGGCACCCCGGCCACCTCGACCGCGTCCAGCGGCCACTCCGTGCGCCGGACCAGCACCTGCCGCGGGTCCTCCAGCTCGAAGATCCCGGCCACCTTCTCCCCCACCTGTGCCCGCCACCGGCCGACGGAGCAACGCTCGATGCCGGGCCAGCGGTTCGGGGTGTCCGGAGACGCCAGCTCCAGCATCAGCGCGTCCAGCAGCTGACCGGCACGCTCCGGGGTGCGCTGGGCGGACGGCAGGGTGAACAGCCGCTCCAGCACGGTGTGCGCGGCGGTGCCGATCGGCGCCGGGTCCAGCGGGTCCTCCGGGCCGCGCATCAACCGGTCCGCCACCATCCGCGCCGGGCACGAGTTCACCGCCTTCGCCGTCGACGCGGACAACCGCGACCGGTCCACCGCCGCCGTCGCCTCGACGGTGGTGGTCACCAGCCGGTCGCCGTCCCAGGCCAGCGGCCATTTCGGCTTGCGCACCCGCTTCACCGGCGCAATGGGGCGAGTGGTCGACGTCACGTACCCCATGTGCGCGGCGGCCGGCCGCTATCCCATCGTTGCCTGGCATGGGCGGTGGGCTGTCCGAGCGAAAGGGGAACGTCGATGACCGCGCGACTGCATCGGATCCCGGCCATCCTGCGGGTTGGTCAGGTGCCGTGTGCCCTCGGCACGCAACCCGGACTCGGGATGCTGCTGCAGGCGGGATCACCCGACACCGACACCTGGGACGTGCTGGTCCAGGACACCGGGACCGAGGTGTGGGTGCACGACGGCCGCGGCGTGGTGCGACTGCCGGCCGGCGCTGCTGATGCCGCCGTCGCCGACGCCGTCAAGTTTCAGGTCGTCCAGGCACGCGCTGACCAGGGCGACCCCGCGGCGCGATCGGTGCTCACCCAACTCGAAGCGGCCGGCTGGCGGCGCGGTACCGTCAACCGGTACCCACCCGCGCAGTCCCCCGTCGACGTGTTCGCGTTCCTCGACCCGCTGCATTTCGCCGAGCGAATGGTCGACGCAGCCAATCAATTCGGAAAACTGTTCATGTCCCCGCAGCCGGTACGGGTCAACACCGAACTGTGGAGTCCCCGGTCTACCGCCCAGTGGCGATACACCGGCCTCTGAAACGGTTCTCGGCTGCCGATCTCCTAGCGGCACGGCCGGATCGTCGAGGATTTCACACCGAAGGCGGCCTGTCGCCGACACTCGACGTCATTGAGCGTCGGCGGAGTTCTTTGATGCGGCGCCACCGGTGAAGCCCGCAAAGACTGTTTCGCGCGAGGCGCGGCGCGAAGGCGGCGGCCGCGCGGACGAGCCGGACCAGACACTGGCCGTCCGGGACTGGGCCGTCAGAGATGCTCGGTCTCACCTCGTTGCGTGATGGAACACCAATCTCCACCAGGACAGCAGACCTTGCGCTCCGGATCTGCGCCGGTTCGAAAGGTCGGACAACGCCAACCTAGCCCCTGTCGCCGAAGCTCCCCGGTGAGCCGGATTCCCGGTACCCGGTCGCGCGCCGCCGCCTGACCGCCCGGACCTTCTCCTTCGCGGCCAGGCGCTGCCGTGCTTCCCGGCCGGCCTCGGTCTCGATCATCACGTGCGCGTAGTAGTGCACGTCATAGACGTCGGATGCTCTGTCGGAGGCGTCTCGGTTGTAGGCGTTGGTCATCCGCCGCACCGCTCGTTCCAGTTCGCGGGCCGCCGGGTTGAGCCGGTGCGGGTAGTCCGGGTGGTCGTCCAGGATCTCCCGGTCCGGCAGGTCCGGATCTCCACCCGCACAGCCTGGCCGCCGGCGAACGACTCGGACCGGACCGAGAACACCGCGGTGGGCGGCAGGGCGCGCGACTGCTGCGCAGCCTTCAGATCCTCGCACAGCAGCCTGGCAACCTCCGCCGAGGTGCGCCGTGGGCCGCGGTCGTACTTCGGCCCGGTCACGACTGGGTAGCGGCCCTCCGGATCGGTGACGGTGGGCGCGGTCTCGTCCAGTAGTGCCGCCCGCGCCGCCGGGTCCACCCCGGCCATCGACCCGGTCGGCGCGGTCGACGCCTCCCCCGGTTCCGGTGGCGGAACCTGTTTCCCGGCAGTGCTTTTCACGGCGGGCTCGGTGAGCGCCACACCCGCTTCCCGATGCCCGGCGGCGGCGAACTGGCCACCGCTCGGCGTGCCGGCGGCCCGGCGCAGCGGGACAACGATCGGAGTCATGCCCGGCTCGTGTGCGGGAGCCAGTACGACCGAGAGGACTGCAGAGATCTCAGGTTATTCCGGCGGTGATCGCCAGATCCCCGGGCACGACATGGCGAGCGCCCGGATCTCGGGATCGGTGGGGACGCCACGACGGTCGTTGATGGTCACCCGCAGCCGTGCCGCCGCAACCAGCGCCGGCGAAGGAAAGAACTGGGGCGGCCGGTATCCCGCGGAACGGTCATCGGACGCTGTCATCGGTGCCCTCCTCACGGGATGTGCCTGGTTCATTGTCGGCCCCCGACGGCCCAGCGTCGAGGTGCCGCCGGTAGGCGTCCAAGGAAGTGTTGTCGTTCAGGGCGGCCAGCAGGTCGAGTTCGGCCGGGCCGGCCAGCGGTGATTCGGCCAATGCCCGCAACAGGTTCAGGCCGGCCACTTGGGTCCGTTCGTCGCCGGACAGTGCCAGATTGGCGGCCCATTGCAGCCGGCGAAACCACTCCTCGCGGGCGGCGGCAGCCTCCCGCTGCCTGGTCGCCTCCCTCGTCCGGCCGGCGCCGATCCAGGCGGCCAGTCCCGCACTGGCCACCGTCATGGCCCCGACCAGAGCCGTTGCCCACCATGGTGTGCCGATCATGGCCGTCGGTCACCGGTCCAGCCCGAACAGCACATCCAGCGGCACCGGGACACCCTCGACGAAGGTGCCGTTGACCATCACTCGCACCACGCTGCGTTTCGCGCCGTTCCCGGCGAGCCGGCGCTGCCAGTGCTGCTCGGTGACCAGTCCCTCGCTCCAGGCTGAGCTCCAGGCCATTTGTTCGGTGGACCCGTACTGGATCAGGTCCGGGTACTGCCGGTGGGCCTGGGCGAAGCAGTTCTTCGGGTCCAGCAGCACGTGCGGCGGGATCCCGCGTGCGCCACTGGGATTCACCAGGTAGCCGATGGTTGGCCCGCCCGGGCGGCTGGTGCCGTCAGCGGCGTGCACCCAGCCGAGCCGGGAGTTGGTCACCGCGGCCTCCGGCCCGCCCGGCATCGGCGGGGCGCCGGGGGTGTCCACGGACTGCACATGGGCCAAACCGGCGGCCAGCAGGGACCGCACTCCGATCAGGATCGACTGCCCGGGACCGGTTTTCTGCTGCGCCCGGTGGTGGTCGGCGACCAGCGAGTACACCTCGTCGGACAGGTTGAGGACCATCTTCGCCTCGGCCCGCAGGCCCAGGCTGATCAGCAGCCGGTTCCACACCGTCAGGCCCAGGCAGATGTCCGCGGCCAGGTCCTGGTGCCGGGCGGCAGCGCCGCCGGCCATCACCTCCTCCGCCTCGTACGTGGCCAACCGGAACTCCCGGTCCCAGAACGCGACGTGCCCGGCCCAGGTGCCGTCGGCGGACACCGTGCTGGGCCCTGGGGCGGCCATCACGCGGATCGCGGCGAAGGTGACCATCGAGGCCCGGCCGGCAGACATCAGGTCCCGCATCCGGTCCACCGCCTTGTCGCTGTCCAGCGACCCGCGGGTGATCGGCACCCGGATCACCCGGTCGGCAACGGACCTGCCGGGCGTTCATGCCGGGTGTTGACCGCCCTGCAGGCTGAGGACGATCGCGCCATCGTGGGCTGACGCCGCTGGCCGTTCGGGAGGCGTTGTCGGTCTGGGGTTGCCGTCGTT
>Ga0208851_1000746_pt1 | contig 12943 bp, 13 predicted proteins | sample NGESurshal092012_FD_184481 | JGI IMG/M metagenome (GOLD analysis project Ga0208851, IMG submission 184481) | Arctic peat soil microbial communities from Barrow, Alaska - NGEE Surface sample 415-2 shallow-092012 (SPAdes) | ecosystem: Environmental > Terrestrial > Soil > Wetlands > Peat ... | reverse complement strand
CTCGAACGTCGACTTGTAGATCGGGTACAGCACGGCGCGCCCGCTGCGGAGGATCGGGGTCAACAGTCGCATCCCCGGCAGGTCCTTGCTCGAGCGCTGGGCGAGCAGGGCGCTGCGAATGATCTTCAGGGCGACCCGGGTCCGGAGGCCGAGGTCCTCTGCCTCGTAGACCGCCCCCATGCCCCCACGGGCGATGAAGCGCAGGATGGAGAAGCGCCCGGCGAGCAGCTCCTGTGCTCGCAGCCGGGGAAGGTCCGGATCCGCCTCTCCGCTGGATTCGAGACAGGTCGATGCCAGGAGATCCTGCGTGCGCTCGTCCGGGGGCCGCACGAAGGTCGCCCCGCGATCATCCATGGGAGACTCGCTCGGAGCGCCCGGGCCGCCCGGCTTCCCGCTCATCCGCTTCTCCCCGTCATCGACGCGGGAGGGTACCCAGGTTCCTCGTGGATCAGCCAGCCTACGCTGGCCCCCAGCGCGCGAACTCCCGCCCGACGACCACCGCGGACAGGGCTGCGATGGCAGCACCCCCGAGCCGGGTTGAATGGCCGTGAGGCCGCTCCTCTGCTCCTTCTTCCGCGAATGACTCTCTAGGGTGGGCGCGGAGCGGTTCTCCTCGGCGAATGCCGCCTTCTGGACCCGCGCCGGGTCACCCGCCCGGTGCCCCCTGTGGACCTTCGAGCGCCTGGCGGCTCACGGCGACCACCGCCTGGCAGCGCGCACAGACGTGCCCCTCGGAGTCCAGGATGCGCGCGCTGGCAAAGAGCGTGCGCTGACCGGCACGGTCGATCCACGCCTCGCAGCGCACCGAGTCGCCGGTCACCGCCCGCTCGAAGCTCATCGACAGCTGGACCGTGGCGCTACGGCGGCGCGGATCGAGCAGCACCACCGTGCTGCCCAGGGCGAGGTCGAACAGCCCGGCGAGGACCAGGCCGTTCACCGCGGAGGTTCCGAGGCCGCCCCGGTGCTCCGCGCGGACCTCGGGCAAGTCCACCAGCACTCGGTCCGGCTCGAACGACACTCGCATTCCGTGGTGCCGCAGGATCGCGCTCTGGTTCCAGAGCGCAGCGAGCGCCGTGAGCTCCTCGACCGTCGGCCGGTGCGATGGCACAGGACGAAGACTGTACTGGACTGTCCCGAGGCGGAGTGAGCGGGGGGACGAGCGAAGCCGGCGGTCCGTCGCGACCCTGGTCCGGACACTCTGTTGCTTCCCGGACGGAGGCGGGGCAGGGCAGGTGCCCGCACCGGAGCCGTGACGTGGAATGCGCGAAATAATGGGCAGGAGACCCTTGGGCTTCGAGGCTCGCGTCCACTGCAAGGACGGAAGCTGGAAGCGGCTCGCCTGGCGCGTGTCACCGCCGACTTCAGGCACGCGCGTCGTCCAAGCCGTGGGCAGCGCTGCTCCAGACCGCGGATCGCTGGACGTCGTTCCCGCGGCGGCGTGAGAGCCCCGTCAGCCCGCGCGGGCCAGGAAGTCGTCCTGCGCACGGAAGAACTCGTCCGGCTTCTCGAAGTAGGGCAGCGCGCCCGTCTCCATGGTCAGGAACGACCAGTTCGGGCGGCCAGCCACCGAGGACTGGCCCTGGTAGTCGACGAAGTCCCCCCGGTCACCGTGCACCATCCAGACCGGCAGTCGGAGTGACTCGTAGAGCTGGTTCACGTCCGCGCTGAAGAGCGTGGCGGAGAGAAAGGCAAGCGGCGCGTGGTAGGCGCCGGGCTGCGCAGCGGTCCGAACGCTGTAATCCCACAGCCCCTCGTCGATCCGCTTGCCGCCGAAGGTTCGCTCGAGGAAGTAGCGGACCACCTTCGGCTGCGTGAGCCAGCGGAAGAGGGTGGAGCTCCACGGCCTGCCCACGAGGAGCGCCCGCGCGAGTCCGACCTCCCGCGTGCTGCCCGCCGGCCCGTGGAACCGCTTGCGGCCGTTGAAGCCGGTGGGGCTCACCAGAGTCAGGGAGCGAAACCAGTCCGGCTGCTCCGCCACCGCGCGCGCGACGAACTCCGAGCCGAGGGAGAGCCCGAGCGCATCCATCCACGCGCCTCCGTGCCGCCGGCGTACCTCGGCCGCGACCGCGAGCACCGCGTCGGTCATCATCCGCGGCGTGTACGGACGCGCACCCCGTTCGCTGAGACCGAACCCCGGGAGGTCGAAGGCGAACACCGGACGCAGCGCGCGCTCGTGCTCGAACACCGGGCGGACCTCGTAGGCCGTGGCCGCGGCGTTGACGCTGTGGACCAGGAGCATGGGGGCGCGCGCGCTGCTCGGCGGGCCGGCGCCGTAGCAGCTCAGACGCCCCGCTGACGTCTCCAGCGTGAACGCCTCGCCATCGAGGGGAAGTGGCAGCGCCGGCGGCGGGACACTCACAGGGCTGACCTAGCAGAGCCCGGACGGGGCAAGGAGGCCCGTTCGCCCGCGCAAAGGGCGCAGAAGCTGCGCGACTGAGGGCGGCGGCACGCTTGCATGTCGGATCGTCCATGATCCAGGTGGAGGCGCGGATCGGGCCGAACGCGGTGCTGCAGACGCTCCGGGCGGTGGAGGAGCTGGAGCCCGGCGTTCGTGACTCCGTGGAGTCACGCGCCGCCCTGGAGCCGCTCGAGGAGGGGATGATCCCGGAGCGCATCTTCGTCCAGCTGATCCGCGCGGTCCGGGAGGTGTTGCCCCGGGCTCGAGCCGAGGCGGTGCTGCGACGATCGGGCGCGCTGACTGCGGACTACGTCCGAACCCATCGGATCCCTGCACCCATCCGCGCAACGCTTGCGGGGCTCCCCGCGTTTCTGGCGATGCCGCTGCTGCTGCAAGCCATCGAGCGACACGCATGGACCTTCGCCGGCGCGGGGACGTTCGGGGCGGAGGGGAAGATGCTGCTCCTCGACGGCGCCCCCACTGCCCGACCGGCGAGCGGCCCTCCCGGAACGGGCTGCAGCTGCGCCTACTACGAGGGCGCGTTCGAGGGACTCCTCCGCCTGGCGGCACGAGGGGTGCACGTCACCGAGGTGGCCTGTCAGGCGAGCGGGGCCGCCAAGTGCCAGTTCAACATCCAGGGTTGACGCGAGGAGACCGGCCGATGCGGGTTCTGTTCATCCACCCGAACTACCACTCCGGAGGGGCGGAGATTGCCGGAAACTGGCCGCCGGCGTGGGTGGCCTATCTGGTCGGCGCGCTGCGGAAGGCCGGGTATCAAGACATCGAGTTCATCGATGCGATGACCGAGAACCTCGACGACGCGGCGCTCGAGCAACGGCTGCGGGCGACCCGGGCCCCGGACGTGGTGGGCTGCACGTCCATCACTCCCAGCATCTACAAGGCGCAGTCGACCCTCGCCCTGGCGCGCCAGGTGTTCCCTGCGGCAGTCACCGTGCTCGGCGGCATCCACGGCACCTTCATGTACAAGCAGGTGCTGGCCGAGGCCCCGGACATCGACCTCATCGTCCGCGGCGAGGGCGAGGAGGTGCTGGTCAACGTCGTCCGCGCGGTGGAGCAGGGAACGCTCCTGCGCGACCGGAGCAGCATCAAGGGACTCGCCTTCCGGGACGGCGAGGAGATCGTCGCGACGCCGCCGCACCCGAGCATCCAGGACCTCGACACCCTCTCGCCGGACTGGAGCATCCTCAGCTGGGAGCGCTACCAGTACATCCCCCTGGGGGTTCGGGTGGCGATCCCCAACTTCGCCCGCGGCTGCCCCTTCACCTGCTCCTTCTGCTCGCAGTGGAAGTTCTGGCGCACCTACCGGACCCGCAGCCCGAAGCTGTTCGTGGACGAGATCGAGCGGCTGGTGAAGGACCACCAGGTCGGCTTCTTCATCCTCGCGGACGAGGAGCCCACCATCAATCGCGAGAAGTTCGTGGCGCTCTGCCAGGAGCTGATCGACCGGAAGCTCGGCGTCCACTGGGGCATCAACACCCGGGTCACCGACATCCTCCGCGACGAGGATCTGCTGCCCTTCTACCGCAAGGCGGGCCTGGTCCACATCTCCCTGGGCACCGAGGCGAGCGCACAGCTCAACCTCGAGCGGTTCCGCAAGGAGACCACCATCGCCCAGAACAAGAAGGCCATCGAGCTGATCCGCAACGCCGGGATGGTGGCCGAGGCGCAGTTCATCATCGGGCTGGAGAACGAGACCGCGCAGAGCATCGAGGACACCTACCGCTGGGCGCTCGACTGGAACGCGGACATGGTGAACTGGAACATGTACACGCCCTGGCCGTTCTCCGACCTGTTCGCCGATCTCGGCGACAAGGTCGAGGTGCGCGACTACGCCAAGTACAACTTCGTCACGCCGATCATGAAGCCCGAGTCGATGACCCGGAGCGAGGTCCTTCACGGCGTGATGCGGAACTACAAGCGCTTCTACATGCGCAAGTCGTTCCTCAGCTATCCGTGGATCCGCGACCGCTTCAAGCGCAAGTACATGATGGGGTGCCTCAAGGCATTCCTGAAATCCACCATGGAGCGGCGCTTCTACGACCTGGGACGCATCGAGTACCGCGGCCAGAAGACGGTGGACTTCAAGTTCGACGCCCGGAAGGTGCTGTCCCCGGAGCAGCTCGCGGCGCTCCAGGCCAAGCGCGCGCCCGGTGACGCGAAGTCCCCGGCGACGCCGGCCAACGTGATGGCCTGCGGCGGCCACCAGACCGAGGAGGCCGCGGTGAAGGAGCACGCGGTCGTCTCCGGTGAGACCATCGACGAGTTCTTCGACCCACGCGGCTATGCTCGCCAGCAGGCCGAACGTCGCGCGGAGGGGCGGGCCAAGCAGAGCGGCCCACCGCAAGGGTCTTGAGCCGCGTCCCTCGAAGGACCGTCTCGAAGGGCCGCGAATACGCCACGCTGGAGGGCGCGCTCCACCACCAGTCGACCCGCGAGGAGCGCCGCGCAGCCGGAAAGGCGATGCGCGACGCGTGTCCGAGGAGCGCCCACGCCGTCTGGAAGCCGCCGGCCGGCCGCCGGGACGCCGTGGAGATGGTTCTCGCTGCAGAGAAGGGCCGGATGCCCGAGCTCCTGCCGCTCCGGCACGGCAGGATGGTTCGCTCCGCCTTCACCTTCTACCGTGGCTCGGCGCTCACCATGGCGGCGGACCTGGCCACCACCGCGACCACGGGCGTCCGGGTCCAGTGCTGCGGAGATGCCCACCTGTGCAACTTCGGCGGATTCGCCACCCCGGAGAGGCGGATCCTCTTCTCCATCAACGACCTGGACGAGACGCTGCCTGCGCCCTGGGAGTGGGACGTGAAGCGGCTCGCCGCGAGCTTCGTCATCGCCTGCCGGGACAACGGACTCGGCGAGGCCATCGCGGCCGACTCCTTGCTCACCTGCGTCCGCTCCTACCGAGAGTCGATGGCTGAGTTCAGCGAGCTGGAAACGATGGAGCTCTGGTACACCTCCCTGGTCGCGGAGGACATCATCGGGAGGATCGAAGATCCCGCGATCCGCGCGCGAGCCACGCGGAGGGTCCAGAAGGAGCGTGGGAAGAGCGTCGCCGAGGACATTTTCCCCAGGCTCGTCGAGCACGACGGAGAGAACCCGTCCATCAAGGATCAACTGCCGACCATCTTCCACGCCGAGGGGCACCCGCCGGGCGAGGTGCAGAAGGTCGTGCTCGACACGATGGCCGGCTATCGCCTGACCCTGCCCACGGCATACCGGACGCTCCTCGATCGTTTCGAGCTCCGCGACGTCGCGATCAAGGTGGTGGGCATCGGCAGCGTGGGGACCTCCTGCTGGGTGCTGCTCTACACCGCCGGAAATGGGGATCCGATGTTTCTCCAGGTGAAGGAGGCGCGGAGCTCGGTGCTCGAGCCCTACGCCGGCGCGACCGTCTTCAAGAACCATGGCCAGCGGGTGGTGGACGGGTACCGGCTCATGCAGCCGGCGAGTGACATGTTCCTCGGGTGGGCGCGGGGGCCGAAGCGTGACTTCTTCGTGCGCCAGCTCCGCGACGTGAAGATCAGCCCGAGGGTCGAGGTGTTCGGGCGCGTCGACATGGAGGTCTACGCCGGCTGGTGCGGGCGCGCGCTCGCGCTCGCCCATGCGCGCTCCGGTCACCCGGCAATCCTCTGCGGCTACATGGGAAAGAGCGACACCTTCGATCAGGCCATCGCGGGGTTCGGCGTCGCCTACGCCGACCAGAACGAGCGAGACCACGGCGCGCTGGCCCGTGCGGTCAAGAAGGGGCAGCTGCAGGCGGTCTTCGAGGAGCGGAAGTAGCCACTCGCTCCGGTGCGATGTCCGCAGTCCGGGTGATCTCCCGGCACACCGGAAGCGCGGTGTGCGTCTCACTCGCCCGCTTTTCAGGGTTTCCGCGGCTGGTACCTTCGGCGCTCCTCCGGAGGTCCGAATGACGAGCCGTCTCCTGATCACCACCGCGCTGCTCCTGACCACGTCCGCGGGCGCGACCGACGTGGCCGCCTCCGTCTCGGTTGGTGGCGGCGAGTTCTATGGCCGAATCGAGATCGGGACGGCGGCGAAGCCGCAGGTGGTCTCACCGATCCCGGTCGCCGTTCACCCCACGGCAGCCGAGGTCGAGCGCGTTCCGATCTACCTTCGCGTCCCTCCGGGACACGTCAAGCACTGGAACAAGCACTGCCGCGAGTACGGTGCGTGCGGCGAGCGCGTCTTCTTCGTCGAGGAGCGCTGGTACAACGAGGTCTACCTGCCGAGTCATCAGGCCACGCGCGAGCGGACGGCCGAGCACCCGGGGCACGGCCACGGCAACGGGCACGGCAAGGGACAGAAGGACGGGTGACGACACCGCCGGCCGGTGGGTCCAGCCGCGTTCGTCAGCGCTGCGCCGGGGCCTGCTTGTCCCCTCGACGGCGCTCGTCCTTTCGCCCCCCGGCACCGGTGAGCCGGGCGACCTCCGCACGGGCCTCGTGCACCGCGCGCATCGCGGCGATCGCCCCGATGCCCAGCCCGACCACCAGCACCGCGAAGAGGATGGTGATGGCCGTGAGCAGTGGAACGAGCGCACGGTCCTGGCTGGGCGGTAGGTTGGCTGGGGTGTCCATGGCCGTGAAGGTGGGCCCGGCTCAGCGGAGGCGCAGCGCGAGCCAGTCCGCCGCCGCGTGGATCGCCTGCCATTCGCGACGTCCGAAGGCGTGCGAGGCACCCGAGATGACCTCGAGCACCAGACGTGGGTTCTTCCGGGCCAGGCGCTGGAGCGTCCGGACCGGGCCGAGCGGATCGGCCGAGCCCTGGACGATCAAGGTCGGGCAGGCGAGCTGTGCGAGCACGCGCTCGTCCTCGAGCCGACGCTTCCCTGTGGCTGATCGGACGGGAAACCCGAGCAGCACCACTGCGAGCGGGAGTCTCTCCAGCGCGAGCCGCGCCAGGACACGCCCTCCGAACGAGCGACCAACGTAGGCGCCGACGTTCGGGGAGGCATCCAGGTGAGCCCGCGCCTGCTCGACCTCTCGCCAGAGACCAGGCGAGGGTCGTCCCCGCGGCAGCTCGGCGCGCGTGCTGTCGATGCGGCGGTCCGCGAGCGCCTGCGCGAGCCTCACCAGGAGCGGCTGATCGGCACCTCCCCCGAAACCCGGGAGCATCAGGACCCGGGGTGCCACGGAGCTACAGCCGGAAGAAAGGCTCGAGGTCCGGCACGCCGGTGTTCCCACTCAGGTGGGTGAACTCGTTGGTCTTCGGCGAGTAACGGTAATCGGCTCCCCACTCGCCCGCGCGCGCAACACAGGCCCGGACGGCGTCGGCGAGCATCTGCACCTCCGCGGTAGTGGTGGTGGGATGCAGAGACATGCGGATCCAGCCCGGCTTGTCCGACAGGTCACCTTGGTCGATCTTCTCGGTGATGGCCGAGGAGCGGTTCGGGTCCACGTGCAGCAGGTAGTGCCCGTAGGTCCCTGCGCAGGAGCAGCCTCCGCGGACCTGCACGCCGTAGCGGTCGTTCAACAGGCGCACCATCAGGTTGTAGTGCACGTCCTCCACGTAGAAGGACACGATCGGCAGCCGGTCCTCCAGGTGATCGGCCAGGATGTGCAGCCGGGGAATGGTGCGCAGCTCGGCCATGAGGATGCGCAGCAGCTCGTGTTCCCGCTCCCGGATCCGCGAGGCGCCCATCGCCTCCTTGAGCTGCACCGCAAGGGCGGCCTTGATGGTCTGGAGGAAGCCGGGCGTTCCGCCATCCTCGCGGGCCTCGATGCCGTCCACGAAGCTGTGCTGCTTCCAGGGGTTGGTCCAGTTGACGGTGCCGCCCCCGGGCTGGTCGGGAACCCGGTTGTGGTACAGCCGCGAGTCGAAGACCAGCACCCCCGGCGTTCCCGGCCCGCCGAGGAACTTGTGCGGCGAGAAGTAGATCGCGTCGAGCCGCTCCAGCGGGTCCCCGGGGTGCATGTCGACGTCCACGTACGGAGCGGACGCGGCGTAGTCCACGAAGCAGTAGCCCCCGTGACGGTGCATGACCCGCGCGAGGGCGTGGACCGGCGGGCAGACCCCGGTCACGTTGGAGCAGGCGGTGAAGGCGCCGATCTTCAGCGGCCGCTCCCGGTACTCCTCGAGCAACGCGTCGAGCGCGGCCAGGTCGACCAGACCGCGCTCGTCGGGCGGCACGACCTCGACCGTGGCCACCGTCTCCAGCCACGACGTCTGGTTCGAGTGGTGCTCCATGTGAGTCAACAGCACCAGCGGACGGAGCTTCTCCGGCAGCTGGCAGAACGGCGCGAGCTGCTCCGGCAGGCGCAGCCCGAGCATGCGCTGGAGCTTGTTGACCACCGCGGTCATCCCGGAGCCCTGGGTGATGATGACGTCGTCCGGGCTGGCGTTGACGTGCTCCTTGAGCAGGCTCTGGGCGCGCTGATAGGCCCGGGTCATGGCCATGCCGGTGGTGCTGGACTCGGAGTGGGTGTTTCCGACGAGCGGACCGAAGTCCTCGAGCAGCCGTCGCTCGATGGGCCGGTAGAGGCGGCCGCTGGCCGTCCAGTCCGCGTAGACGAGCGGACGTTCCCCGTACGGTCCGTTCAGCCGCTGGTCCACGCCGATGATGTTCTGGCGGAATCCCGCGAAGAACGACTCGAGCATCCGTACTCCCTGGTCAGGCACCATAACGCAGATGCACCCCCGCCAGCGGACCGGTCAACCCGGCGCATCGCTCGCGTGCGCCAGGAGACGGGACGGCGAGACCGCCCGCACCGGTGGTCCGAGGCGCATGCGTCCAGGATCCCGCCCGGAGCGGGCGGGGAATCGCGGGCCAGGGCAACGTCCAGGAGCTGATCCGCCGGGAGCGCGTGGACTGTGCTGGCCACCGGCCGCGCGCAGGAGCACCCTCAGACCCATGCCACTCGTCAGGATCGATCTGCCTCGCGGAAGAACACCCGAGTATCGCCGGACCGCCGGAGACGTCGTGTACGACGCGATGATCCGGACGCTCAACGTCCCCGCGAACGACCGCTTCCAGATCGTCGCCGAGCACGCGCCAGAGGATCTGGTCATCGATCGCACCTACCTCGGCGTCGAGCGCAGCGAGGCCTGCCTCGTCATTCAGGTCACCCTGAACGAGGGACGGACCACCGAGGTGAAGAAGGCGTTCTACCGGGCCGTCGCGGACGGGCTCCACCAGCGCCTCGGTCTACGGCGGCAGGACGTCTTCATCAGCCTGGTCGAGGTGAAGGAGGAGAACTGGTCCTTCGGGGACGGCGAAGCCCAGTACGCCTGACCCGCTACCGCGCCGGGGAGCTCAGCTGCCCTGGAGGACCCGGCTGGCGAGGATCTCCGGGGCGTCGATGAGCGAGAGCGACTCCTCGGAGACCGGCCCGCCCGAGAAGAGCCGGCTGGCGTGGCGGAGGCGGGCGCGGTCCAGCGCGTTGCGGATCGACCGGGCGTTGGCGAACAGCGGCTGCGCCCGGCGCACGGAGATGTACTGCTTGAGCGCCTCCACCGCGGCCGGGGTCAGCCCGTAATTCATCTTCAGCAGCATCAGCCGTGCGATCTGCAGCAGCTCGTCGTCGGAGTAGTCCGGGAAGTCGATGTGGTGGGCGATGCGCGAGCGGAAGCCCGGGTTGGACTGGAAGAACTTCTCCATCCGGTCGCCGTAGCCCGCGAGGATGACCACCAGGTCCTCGCGCTGGTTCTCCATGACCTGGAGCAGGATCTCGATCGACTCCTGCCCGTAGTCCCGCTCGTTCTCCGGCCGGTACAGGTAATAGGCTTCGTCGATGAAGAGCACGCCGCCCATCGCCTTCTTGAGGACCTCCTTCGTCTTGGGCGCGGTGTGTCCGATGTACTGGCCCACCAGGTCGTCGCGGGTCACCGAGACCAGGTGCCCCTTCCGCAGATAGCCGAGCTTGTGGAGGATCTCCGCCATCCGGAGGGCCACGGTTGTCTTCCCGGTGCCCGGGTTACCGGTGAAGCTCATGTGCAGCGTGGGGGCCTCGGTGACCAGGCCCTTCTCGGCGCGCACCCGGTCCACCAGCAAGAGAGCGGCGATCTCCCGGATGCGAGTCTTCACCGGCTGAAGTCCGACCAGCTCACGGTCGAGCTGGTCGAGCACCGCCGGCAATCCGCTCTGCTCGAAGGCGGCCTTGAGGTCGATCACTTCCCGTAGCGCTCGCCCTCGGGGGCGCCCTCCGCGGCGTACGAGACCGTGGTGTACTCGATCGCCCGGCCACCCTTCTCGGTGCGCTGGAGCCTGAAGCCCGGCTCCTCCTTCGGTCGGCCGACGAGGAAGGACAGCTTCACGCTCTCGCAGCCGTGCGAGTTGTCGAACGCGGAGAGCCGGATGTACATCCGCCCGCCGTACGCCTTGCGGCACGCGGCCAGCTCGGTCATCAGCCCCGCGGCATCGGACAGGTCGAACATCGGCAGGCCCCACATCTCCCAAAAGGTGTTCCGCGGATGGGGGTCGTCGGTGAACTCGAGGTTGATGGCCCAGCCCCGGTCGAGGCAGTACTGGACCTGCTTCCGGATCTGCTCGTCGGTCAGGTCGGGGAGGAAGGAGAAGGTTCCCTGGGTGATGCGCATGGCTGTCTCGCTTTCCTCTAGACCGCGGTGAGCGTCGGGACGAAGTCGGGCGTGTCCGTGGACGCGTAGTTGAAGGTGACGTCCTTCCAGGTCTCCAGCGCGGCCCGCAGCGGTCCGCACCACTTCGCCGCCTCCTCGAGGATCTGCGGCCCCTCGTGGACGATGTCCCGGCCCTCGTTCCGGGCGAGCACCATCGCCTCCAGCGCCACCCGGTTGGCCACCGCCCCGGCGGCGATCCCCTGGGGATGGCCGATGGTCCCTCCGCCGAACTGCAGCACCACGTCCTCGCCGAGCAGGTCCAGCAGCTGGTGCATCTGCCCGGCGTGGATGCCGCCCGAGGCCACCGGCATCATCTGGTTCAGGCTGGCCCAGGGCTGCTCGAAGAAGAGGCCGTGCTCGAGCTTCTGCGCGTTCACGTCCTGCCGGCAGATGTCGTAGTAGCCGCGGGTGGTGGCAGGGTCGCCCTCGAGCTTGCCCACCACCGTGCCGGCGTGGATGTGGTCCACCCCGGCCAGCCGCATCCACTTGGCGATGACCCGGAACGAGACGCCGTGGGTCTTCTGCCGGGTGTACGTCGAGTGCCCGGCGCGGTGGAGGTGGAGGATCATGTCGTTCCTCCGGGCCCACTTGGCCATGGACTGGATGGCGGTGTAGCCGATGACCAGGTCGATCATCACGATGACCGAGCCGAGCTGCTTGGCGAAGTCGGCGCGCTCGTACATGTCCTCCATGGTCGCCGCGGTCACGTTGAGGTAGGTGCCCTTCACCTCGCCGGTCGCGGCCTGCGCCTTGTTCACCGCTTCCATGCAGTAGAGGAAGCGCTCTCGCCAGTGCATGAAGGGCTGGCTGTTGATGTTCTCGTCGTCCTTGGTGAAGTCGAGCCCGCCCTTCAGCGCCTCGTAGACCACCCGGCCGTAGTTCCTGCCGGAGAGCCCCAGCTTCGGCTTCACCGTGGCCCCGAGCAGCGGGCGGCCGAACTTGTCCAGGCGCTCCCGCTCCACCACGATGCCCGTCGCCGGCCCCTGGAAGGTCTTCACGTATGCCACCGGAAGCCGCATGTCCTCGAGCCGCAGCGCCTTGAGCGGCTTGAACCCGAACACGTTGCCGATGATCGACGCCGAGAGATTGGCGATCGACCCCGACTCGAACAGGTCCAGGTCGTAGGCGATGTACGCGAAGTACGAGCCCGGGGTGTTGGGCACCGGGTCCACCCGGTAGCACTTGGCCCGGTACTTCTCCGAGGCGGTCAGCCGGTCCGTCCACACCACCGTCCAGGTGGCGGTCGAGCTCTCGCCGGCCACCGCGGCCGAGGCCTCCACCGGGTCGACCCCCTCCTGGGGAGTGACCCGGAACAGCGCCAGGATGTCGGTGTCCTTCGGCTCGTAGTCGGGCTGCCAGTAGCCCATCTGCTTGTACTGCATGACGCCGGCCCGGTAGCGGTCCTTTCCGCTCACGGGCTTCTTCGACTTCGTCTCGCTCATCGTCGTGCTCCGGTCTCGAGAAAGGGTTGGAGGGTCAGGAGCGCAGCCGGCGCTTGCGCTCGACCAGCTTCATGATCAGCGGGGTCATGATCAGCTGGATGGCCAGGTCGAACTTGTTCCCGGGGATCACGATCGAATTGGCGCGCGACATCCAGCTGTCGTGGATCATGGAGATCAGGTACGCGAAGTCGATCCCTCGCGGGTCGGCGAAACGAATCACCACCATCGACTCGTCGGAGGTGGGGATCCACTGGGCGACGAAGGGGTTCGAGGTGTCGACGGTGGGGATGCGCTGGAAGTTGATGTCGGTCTTCGAGAACTGCGGACAGATGTGGTTCATGTAGTCCGGCATTCGCCGGAGGATCACGTCGGTGACCGCCTCGGTGGAGTAGCCGCGCTTGGCCTTGTCCCGGTGCAGCTTCTGGATCCACTCGAGGTTGATGACCGGGACCACGCCGATCCTGAGATCCGCGAACTGCGCCAGGTTCACCCGGTCGGTCACCGCGGC
>Ga0208851_1000744_pt1 | contig 12973 bp, 10 predicted proteins | sample NGESurshal092012_FD_184481 | JGI IMG/M metagenome (GOLD analysis project Ga0208851, IMG submission 184481) | Arctic peat soil microbial communities from Barrow, Alaska - NGEE Surface sample 415-2 shallow-092012 (SPAdes) | ecosystem: Environmental > Terrestrial > Soil > Wetlands > Peat ... | reverse complement strand
GATGCGGGCGCGGGCGCCGCGGCGAGCCGCCGCCGTCATCGTCCTCGCCGTCGTCGGGCGGGCCCGAGATCGGCCCGCGCAGCCAGCGCAGCGCCAGACCGGCGGCCGTCAGCGCGCCGCACAGGAAGTACCCGGCGATCAGCGCGTGGTGGATGCAGAGCGCACCGATCGCCAGGTCGGCGAGGATCACCCCGAAGCCGAGCGTCAGCGCGCCGAGGAACAGGCGCGGCCCGTGCGGCGGCCCGACCACTCCGGCCGTCAGGACGGCGATTGCGACGCAGGCGGCGAGCGGCAGCACGGTCATCGGTTCAGGCACTACGCGTCAGCCGGCGCCGCCGACCATCGTCTGCAGGCGCCGCATGCCGGCCAGCCAGCGGTCGTAGTCGCTGCCCTTGCGCCGGTAGAACTCGAGCACCTCGGGGTGGGGCAGGATCAGGAAGTGCTCCTCGCGCAGGCCGGCGACGACGATCTCCGCGCACTGCTCGGGCGTCAGCACCGTGCCGGCGGCCTTCACGACGGCGGTCGCCGTCGCGCCCATCGGATCGCCGCTGTTCTCGCCGGCGTGCAGCAGCGGCGTGTCGACGGCCATCGGGCACAGGCAGCTGACCCGTACGCCGCGCGCGCCGTAGGTCACCGACAGCCACTCGGCGAACGCCACCGCGGCGTGCTTGCTGACGGCGTAGGGCGCCGAGCCGATCTGCGTCAGCAGGCCGGCGGCCGACGCGGTCGTCAGGAAGTAGCCTCCGCCGCGCTCCAGCCAGCGCGGCACGAGCTCGCGCGCCGCGTAGACGTGGGCCATCGTGTTGACCTGGTGGGAGAGCTCCCACAGCTCGTCGGGCGTCTGCTCGTCGGTGCCCGCGCCGACGCCGGCGTTCGCGCAGTACAGGTCGACGGGGCCGAAGGAGCTCTCGGCGCGGTCGATCGACGCGGCGACCTGCGCCTGGTCGGTGACGTCGCAGCCCAGTCCGAGCGCGCGCTCGCCGATCTCGGCCGCGACCGCCTGCGCGCCGGCCTCGTCGACGTCGCAGACGACGACGCCCGCGGCCCCGTCCGCGGCGAACCGCCGCGCCAGCGCGCGGCCGATGCCCGAGGCGCCGCCGGTGACGACGATGACTGCTCCGGAGGGGTCCATCGTGCGGAGCCTACATCCGTCTCCGGGTCGGGCGCCGCACCCGCGGTTCGCGCCGCCCGACCCCCTATCCTCATGGGTGTACTTCGCACCTTTCACGGGCCTGCCGAGCCCCGGTCGGAGCCTCGCGGCAAAGGTTCCGTCCGGCGCCGGTGAGAGGGTCCGCTGTTACCCCCAAAGGGCGTCGGCAGAGGCCGCAAACAGCGAGAAATCGTGGCGAAGGAGAGGCAGAGGACAGATGGACACCACCCCGCAGAGCACCCAGGCGACCCTTGTGGAGGACGTCAGTCCCGGGCGGGCGATGACCATCTTGCGAAGGTTCACGCAGCCGGGCGCGCACCCGTTCGACACGGTCGAGTGGGAGCTGCGCGACGCGCGGATCGGCCACGGCGACAAGGTCGCCTTCGAGCAGCTCGGCGTCGAGTTCCCGAAGACGTGGTCGCAGAACTCCACGAACATCGTCGCCCAGAAGTACTTCCGCGGCCAGCTCGACACGCCGGCGCGCGAGCGCTCGGTCAAGCAGATGATCGGCCGCGTCGCCGGCACGATCGCCGACTGGGGCCGCTCGCGCGGCTACTTCGCGACCTCGCAGGACGGCGACGGCTTCGAGGCCGAGCTGACCTACATCCTGCTCCACCAGATGGCGGCGTTCAACTCGCCGGTCTGGTTCAACGTCGGGTTCGAGGAGCAGCCGCAGTGCTCGGCCTGCTTCATCCTCAGCGTCGAGGACACGATGGACTCGATCCTCGACTGGAACACCAAGGAGGGCAAGATCTTCCGCGGTGGCTCGGGCTCGGGCATCAACCTCTCGAACATCCGCGGCTCGATGGAGCCGCTGAGCAAGGGCGGCACCGCCAGCGGGCCGGTCTCCTTCATGCGCGGCGCCGACTCCTGGGCCGGCACGATCAAGTCCGGCGGCAAGACGCGGCGCGCGGCGAAGATGGTCGTCCTCGACGTCGACCACCCGGACATCCGCGAGTTCATCTGGTGCAAGGCCAAGGAGGAGGACAAGGCCGCCGCGCTGCGCGACGCCGGGTTCGACATGTCGATCGACGGTGACGGCTTCACCTCGATCCAGTACCAGAACGCCAACAACTCGGTCCGCGTCACCGACGCGTTCATGCACGCCGTCGAGGAGGACCGCGAGTGGCGCACGACCGCGCGTGCGACCGGTGAGCCGGTCGGCGACCCGATCCCCGCGCGCGAGCTCATGCGCGAGATCGCCGAGGCCGCATGGCGCTGCGCCGATCCCGGCGTCCAGTACGACACGACGATCAACCAGTGGCACACGTCGCCCAACTCGGGCCGCATCAACGCGTCGAACCCGTGCTCGGAGTACATGCACGTCGACGACTCGGCCTGCAACCTGGCGTCGCTGAACCTCATGAAGTTCCGCCGCGAGGACGGCTCGTTCGACGTGCCCGCCTTCGAGCACGCGACCGACATCGTCTTCCTCGCCCAGGAGATCGTCGTCGGGCCCTCGAGCTACCCGACCGAGCAGATCGGCGTCAACGCGCGCGCGTTCCGCCAGCTCGGCCTGGGCTACACGAACCTCGGCGCGTTCCTGATGTCCAACGGCGTGCCCTACGACTCGGACGCCGGCCGCGGCACCGCGGCGGCGATCACCGCCCTGATGACCGGCCGCGCGTACGCCGAGTCGGCCCGGATCGCGGCGGCGATCGGCCCGTACGAGCACTACGAGCTCAACCGCGAGGGCCACAACACCGTGATGCGCATGCATCGCGACGCCTCGTACGCGATCCCGGACTCGACGGTCAGCGACCCGCCGCTGCTCGAGGCCGCGCGCCGCTCGTGGGAGGACGCCGTCGAGCTCGGCGAGGCGTTCGGCTACCGCAACGCGCAGGCGACGGTGCTCGCGCCGACCGGGACGATCTCCTTCCTCATGGACTGCGACACGACCGGCATCGAGCCGGACTTCTCGCTCGTGAAGTTCAAGGAGCTCGTCGGCGGCGGCCAGATGACGATCGTCAACCAGACGGTCCCGCTGGCGCTCGAGACGCTCGGCTACTCCGACGAGCAGGTCGAGCAGATCATCGCCCACATCGCCGAGTACGGAACGATCATCGGCGCGCCCGCCCTCGCGGACGAGCATCTGCCGGTGTTCGACGTGGCAGTCGGCGAGCGCGCGATCGCGGCGATGGGCCACATCAAGATGATGGGCGCCGTCCAGCCGTTCATCTCCGGCGCGATCTCCAAGACGGTCAACATGCCGCAGACCTCGACGGTCGAGGACATCAACGAGGCCTACGTCGAGGCCTGGCGGCTCGGCATCAAGGCGCTCGCGATCTACCGCGACGGCTCGAAGACCGCACAGGCGCTGCGCACCGACGCCCAGGACGAGGCGACCGAGGGCGCCGCGACCGTCGGCTACACGCAGGAGCAGGTCGACGAGCTGATCGCCGCGGCCGTCGCCGACGGCAAGAGCCAGGGGGCGCCCAAGCGCCAGCGGATGCCGCGTGAGCGCAGGTCGATCACGCACAAGTTCTCGATCGGCGGGCACGAGGGCTACATCACCGCCGGCATGTACGACGACGGGACGCTCGGCGAGATCTTCCTCACCGACATCGGCAAGGAGGGCTCGACCCTTCGCGGCATGATGAACTCGTTCGCGACCGCGATCTCGATCGCCCTGCAGTACGGAGTGCCGCTCGAGACGCTCGTGCAGAAGTTCGCCTACATGCGCTTCGACCCGGAGGGGATCACCCAGAACCCGGAGATCCCGTTCGCCAAGTCGATGCCCGACTACATCATGCGGTTCCTCGCGTCGCGCTTCCTGGACGCCGACATCCAGGAGGAGCTCGGGATCATGACCGCCGAGGTCCGCGCCCGGAAGGCCGCGCAGGATGCCGCGACGTCGCTGACGTCGGACACCGCGACGCCGGCGGGCGGCAACGGCGGCGACGCCGGCGCGAGCGCCCCGCAGGCATCGGCCGGGCCCGCCGTGCAGCCCGCGGCCGCCGCCCTCACCGACACGCCCCCGGTCGTGCCGGCCCGCTTCAACGGGCTCGACCTCGGGCCGGCCTGCGGCCAGTGCGGCGGCATGATGCAGCGCACGGGCGCGTGCTACACGTGCACGTCCTGCGGCAACAACACCGGCTGCGGTTGAGTGTGGAGGTTCACGTCGATGTCCTGACGTGATCATCTCGATTCCTGAAGCGCCAGAAAGCCCCGCGACCGCGGGGCTTTCTCTCGGGATGATGCTCTCCCGGTTCCGAGGCCGATATCGGCGGGCCGTTGCTCGCGCAACCGTCTTGAAATTCGAGCGGGACTACGCCGTTTGACCTCGGTGTGTTGAGGTGGTACCGATCGGCGAGCTGAGCGCCAGGATCAACACCGTCGTAGGAGGCCGAAATGACACGTCGCCGATACAACCTCTTGGCGTTGGACGGCGGCGGCATCCGGGGGGTGATTCCCGCCCGAGTGCTTCAGGAGATCGAGCAGCGAACGGGTCGCGCGGTCGCTGAACTCTTTGACCTGGTTGCCGGTACGTCGACCGGCGGGATTCTCGCCCTCGGGCTCACCATGCCGGGCCCCGACGGCCAGCCAGCCCAGTCCGCCGCAGACATGCTTGCCCTGTACATGGAACAAGGCGATCGCATCTTCCCGGATTCCGTCCTGCTCAAGGTAGAAACCCTTTGGGGGCTGGCCGATGTCCGGTATCCAGCGGGCCCACTCGAGGAGTTGCTTGATAGCCGCTTCGGCGACACCCTTCTCTCACAGGCCCTCACTGAGGTGGTCATCCCGAGCTACGACCTCTCGGCGCCCGCTCCCTTCTTCTTCAAGCGTGAGTATGCCCGCGACGAGACGCATACCTGGGATGTGCGCATGGCGCAGGTCGCGCGAGCCACGAGTGCCGCACCGACGTACTTTGATCCGGCTGTGCTGCCGGCGTTTGAGCAGGAAGGCGAACATGCGCTGATCGACGGGGGAACATTTGCCAACAATCCTGCCGTATCGGGCTACGTCGATGGACTTCGCCTTTGGGGGCACGACGCCGAGATCAACGTCGTATCCATCGGCACGGGACACCTGCCGCAGACGCTGGGTCGCGGTCCGATTCCGGTGCCTGCCGAGTCCGCGCATGGCTGGGGCCTGGCTCATTGGGCGCACCCCATCCTCGAGGTCGTGCTAGACGGTGCAGCCAAGGCTGCTGAATACCAGATGAACGAGCTCTCTCAGGACAGCGGCGGAGCGATGCACTACGACCGTCTGCAGAGCATTCTGCCCACCGCCTCGCCCGCGCTCGACGACGCGTCGCATGAGAACCGGACTGCCCTGCTCGCCGACGCGAACAGCCTCATCGAGGAGCAGTCTCCCCACATCGACGCGATCTGCACCGCGCTGCTTTGAGGTCACCGACTAGTGGTCCCGCCAGTTCCGGCGCTGCTGCGGTCGCCAGTCCGCCTGATGCTCCACGTGGAGGGAGCTGTCGCTCGTCCGAGCCCCGTCGGCCAACGAGATCGTGCGCACGAGCAGACTCGTCGCGGACGTCGAGGGGAACTTCCCCGAGCTCACGCTGGGGGTCGGCAGGCGGCTGCAGCTCGGCGACACCATCGTGTGGAGTGGACCTGCAACTACGGCGACGGACGCCTCTACCGGAACGTGACGATCGGCTAGCTGCAGGACGGGGAGGCGGTGCGCGTCACCGACTAGTGGGGCGAGCCGACCGAGACGCCCGAATGGCGCCGGCCGCTGACCGAGCGGCTCGACATGCCGGGCGAGCGGGGCATCTGGCCGGCGAACGAGCAGCTCGGGCACTACTGACCGGGAGCCGGGAATCCCCCGCCTGGCCACGGGACGTCGCTGCCGTGGCGCTCGATGACCGGGCCGGGCGGTGCGGGAACGCTTCCCAGCAGCCCGGCGTCGACGACCAGCAGCCTGCCCGCCCAGACCCGCAGGAACGGGTCGTCGCGCAGCCTGCTCAGCGCGTCGGGGCCGCGCCGCGCGGTCAGCGACCCGGCGAAGTGGGAGGCGTCGACGAGCAGCGTCGTCACGAGATCGGCAGGCTCCGCGTCGGCGAGCACCGCGCGGCGCGCGCCCTGGACGGCCGGGTCGTCGAAGATCGTCAGTGCGTCACGTTCGGGCAGGACGAGGGAGATCGTCGCCGGTGCACCGTCCTGATCGACGATCCGCGGGTCTGCCCGCCGCGCGTCTCGTACCGGCTTGGAGGCGCGAATCCATGCGGCCAGCCAGCCTGCGGGAGCACCGTCCGGCGTGCGCAGTGCGGCCGCCGCGTCCGCGCCGGATGGCGCGGCGTCGACCAGCGCCAGCCAGCAGCGCTCGCTCACGCCGCAACGTTCCAGTCCGAGCGGATCGCGCGAGTGACCTCGCGCAGGTCGGCGCGCAGCTCGTCGATGCCGGGTCGGCCCCAGTACCAGTACCCGTTGTAGGCGCTGTGAACGACGAGATCCGGGGTCAGCAAGAACACGGCCGGCCGGTAGGGATGGTGCACGGTGTCCGTGTGCTCGCGCAGCTCGAGCGCGTCAAGGTGCTCGCGCTCGGGATCCGCGAGGAACGTCCAGCGCGCCCCGAGCCCGGCGCGGAACGCCGCGTTCACCTCGGGCGGGTCGACGCTCAGCGACACCACGGAGCTGTACGCGACCTCCACCTCGTCCTGGAAGGCGACCAGCCGGCGCATGAACGCCTGCTCCTTCGGGCACCAGAACCCGCGGAAGGTCGTCAGGACGAGCGGATCGCCCCCGGCGAGCTCACTCAGCGAGCGGGGCCTGCCGGCGTGATCGAGTGCGACCAGGTCGGGGAACGTATCGTCGGGCTGGATGCTCATGACCCGTGGTCACGTCGTGAGCCCGTTCGTTACGTGACGGGCGCAGGCGCCGAGGTCGATGCCGCCGCCGGACTCGCGTCCGACCCCCGGTCCAGCAGGGTCAGCGCGAGCAGCGGGAAGACGAGCACGGACAGCAGCCCCGCAGCGATGAACGCGGCGGCGTTCGCCTCGGTCACGAGACCGAGGTCCAGCCCGATCATCGTCGCCGCGACGATGAACGGCAGCGAGGTCGCCTGCAGCAGCCCGGCGACGAGCGTCCGCCGGCTGCCCAGCTCGGCCCGGTACAGGAGCGCCGGGAGGCCGCGGACCAGCAGGAGTGCGAACAGGAAGACCGGGACGCGGGCCAGCGTGCTCGTGCTGGAGACCAGCGCATGGAGGTCGAAGCGCAGCCCGCTCGTGACGAAGAAGACCGGGATGAACACGCCGTAGCCGACCGCCTCGAGCTTCGTCCGGAACTCGGGATGGAGCATCTCCTCGTCGCGGTCGGCGAGCTTGAGGATCGCGCCGGCGGCGAACGCGCCGAGGATCACCTCGAGCCCGAGGCCCTGGGCCAGGGCGGCGAAGGCGATCATCAGCAGAAACGCACCGCGCACGCGGATCTGCGCGGTCGTGTTCGCCAGGCGACCGACGGTCTCCCGGACCGGGCGCACGTGCTCGGCGCCGGTGACGACGAGGCCCGCCACGACGGCGAGCAGCAGGAACGAGCCGAGCAGCAGGAGCTGTGACGCCGTACCCGCGCCCTCGCGCGAGAAGAAGATCGACAGCAGGATCACGGCGCCGAAGTCCGCGATCGAACCGGCTGCGATCACGAGCTGGCCGAACTGGGAGCCGCTCTCGCCGGCATCCTTGAGCAGCGGGATGATGATCCCGAGCGACGTCGCCGAGAGGATGATCGCCGCGAACAGGGGCTGCGAGACGAAGCCCGCGGCCTTGAGCGCGATCCCGGCGATGACGGCGAGCGCGAAGGAGACGAGGAAGCCCCCGCCGGCGAGCCGCAGCACGCGCCCGCGCAGCATGTCGAACTCCACCTCAAGGCCCGCGAGGAAGAGCAGGAACGCGAGGCCGATCAGCGCGAGCACCTGGATCGGCGCGTCGATCTCGACCCAGCCCAGGCCCGCCGGGCCGATGATGATGCCGGCGACGATCTCAAGGACGACGGCGGGGAGCCGGACGCGCGGGGCCATGCCCAGGAGCAGGGGCACGGAGAACCCGGCCGCGACGACGATCAGCAGGTTCGTGAAGTGCAGCTCGCTCATGGGCGGTAGGTCTCGGCCGGCCGTGTCGGCGTTACGCGGCGGCCGGTGATAGCCAGTCGTTACACGCGCCTGCCGCTGGCGCGCACGAGCAGCCACACGCCACCGAACTCGCGCACGTCGTGGCACAGGGCGACGCCCGGGCTGTCGCCTACGTACGTGTAGAGGGCGTGCCCGGCGTAGGTGGCCTGAAAGCGTCCGTCGTTGCGCCGTCGGCGCCCGAGCAGCGCCCCTTTGACTCCGCCGCGGGCGGTCGGCTCACCCTTCGCGTAGGTGACCGGCCATGCGGCCGCGCACTGCCCATAGCAGCGGGATGACGTCCCCTTGTCGCGCGTGAAGTAGTAGAGCGGGAGCCCGCGGCCGTCGACCAGCACGCGCCCGTACGAGCCGATCTTGCGCGTCGTGATCGTGACGCCGTGCCGTGCGGCGGTCGCCGCCGGGGCCGGGGAAGGATCGCGGGGCATGGCGACGGCGGGACACGCGCTCACGAGTGTCCCCGCGGCGAGGATGGCCGGGATCATGCGCACGGCTAGATCAGCTCCGGATCGGTCATGACTTCGACGAGCGCGGGCCCGTCGTGCGCGAGCGCCCGTGCGAGGGCGTCGTCGATGTCGCCGGGCCGGGTCACGCGGATGCCGAGTGCGCCGCACAGCTCCGCGTACTTGGAGAAGTCGGGGTTGTGCAGCTCGGTCTGCCAGACGTCCCACTCCCCGGCGCGCTGCTCCTTGCTGATCTTGCCCAGCTGGCCGTTGTTGAGCATCACGTGGGTGATCCCCATCCGGTGCTTGACGGCCGTCAGCACCTCGGCCATGTACTGCGCGAAGCCGCCGTCGCCCGTGACGGCGATCACCGGTCGCTGCCCGCGCGTCGCCGCCCAGGCGCCGATCGCCGCGGGATAGGCGAAGCCGATCGAGCCGAGCAGGCCGGACATCAGCACGTCCTGACCGGCGCGCGACTCGTGGTAGCGGCCGAAGCTGTAGGCGTGGTTGCCGACGTCGACGGCGATGACGGCATCCTCGGGCGCATGGCGGTTGAGGGCGGCGAAGACGGCGGCACTCGCGATGCCCCTGCCGCGGTCGTCGACGGCGCGGCTGGCCTTCTCGGCGGCCCAGAGGCTGCGCCGCGCGGCGACGTCCGCGGCCTGGTCGGGAGCGTCGGCAGAGCGTGCGGGAAGCGCCTCGGTCAGCGCGCGCGCTGCGACGCCCGCGTCGGACAGCAGCGGCACCGCCACCCCGGTCGTGCGCCCCAGCTGCAGAGGGTCGCGGTCGATCTGCACGATCGGCTTGCCGGCGTAGATCCCGGTGTGGTTGGCGAACGAGGAGCCGATGACGATCAGCGCGTCGGCCTCGTTCATGACCCAGGAGGCGATCGGCGTGCCGCTGCGGCCGAGGGTCCCGCAGGCGAGCGGGTGGTCGTCGGCGATCAGCCCCTTGGCGCGGAACGTCGTCATCACCGGGGCGCCGAGGTGCTCGGCAAGGGCGAGCACGTCGGCGCGCGCGGGGTGGGCGCCCGTGCCGGCGATGATCGCCGGCCGCCGCGCGCCGGCGAGCAGCTCGGTCGCCTCGGCCAGGGCGGCCGCCGGCGGCGCGATCGCAAGGTCCGGCAGCCGTCCGGTGGGCGGTGCGGCTGCCGCGCCGTTCGCCGGCAGCGTCTGGACCTGGTCGGGGAAGACGAGATGCGCCACCCCGCGCCCGAGCACCGCGTGACGCACCGCGAGCGCCGCCAGCTCGGCGTGGCGCGACGCGTTCAGCACGGTCTGCGACCACGCGGCGACCGTCCCGTAGGCGCCCTGCAGGTCGATCTCCTGGAAGTGGCCGGCGCCGAGCACCTGCGCGTCGACCTGCCCGGTCAGCGCGAGCACCGGCGCGCCGTCCATGTGCGCGTCCCAGAGGCCGGTCAGCAGGTTCGTCGCACCGGGGCCGGCGATCGTCAGGCAGGCCGCGGGGCGCCCCGTCAGCTTGCCGTAGGCCGAGGCCGCGAATGCCGCGGCGCCCTCGTGGCGGATGCCGATGAAGCGCAGCTCGCCGGCCTCCTCGCGGCGGCGCAGCGCGTCGGCGAGTCCGAGGTTCGAGTGGCCGACCATCCCGAAGACGTCGGTGACGCCCCAGGCGACGAGCGTCTCGGCCATCACGTCGGAGACGGTGCGCTCGTGCGGCAGCTCTGCTGGGACGCCGACCCAGATGCCGCCGTCCTCGCGCAGCTCGACCTCGAACTGCTCGGGCGCGTCGCCGAACTCGCTGGCGCCCGTGAGCGGGCAGTAGTCGTAGCCGTGCCAGGGACAGCGCAGCAGCCCGTGCTCGATCGTGCCCTCGCCGAGCGGGCCGCCCTGATGCGGGCAGCGATTGTCGAGCGCTCCGTAGCTGCCGTCGTAGTGGGTGAGCGCGACGCTCCGGTGGCCCGCGGTGACCGTCGTCACCCGGCCCTCCGGCAGCTCGTCCGCGTCGAGGACGCGGTGCCACCGGCGGGCGGGCGAAGCATCGGTCGCACTCATGCGTTCGCTGTCTCCTAGCGGCCGGCGGCGTTACAGGCCGGTCGTGGTCGAGGTCCCACGGATCGGCGCTGCGCAACGCCGATCCGCGGCGCGGGACAGTTCTGAACATTGCGTGAACATCGCCCGGAATCCCGCTCGGCGGGTGCGTCCGACTGCACAATGCCTTCGTGGACATGACCACCCGACAGCACGCGGTGCTCGTCGTCGATGACGAGGAGACGATCGCGGAGGTCGTGGCGCGGTACCTCGACCGCGCCGGGTACGCGACGAGCATCGCGCACGACGGCGCCCAGGCGCTGGCCAGCGCCGAGCGAGCACGACCCGACCTGGTCGTGCTCGATCTGATGCTGCCGAGAGTCGGCGGGCTCGAGGTCATGGCCGGCTGCGCGCGGCGAGCGACGACCCGCCCGCGGTGCGCCGCGCCGCCCCGTCGACGGATGAAGGCTCGGCGCCGATCCGGTCCGGGGACCTGCTGATCGAGCCGGCGGGGCGGCAGGTGTTCGTCGACGGCGTCGAGATCTCCCTGACCCAGCGTGAGTTCGATCTGCTGCTCCACCTCGCGCGGCACCCCGGCCAGGTCTTCTCCCGCGGTCAGCTCATCGACGCCGTCTGGCAGTACTCGGGGGCTGGGCCCGCTCGGCAGGCAATTCGCGCTGGCGGTGGCGATCATGGTGGGCCAGGCGCTCATCGCCGTCATGGCGATCGCGCTGCTGATGTTTGTCAGCAACGAGGACGCCCTGCTCGTCTCGCTGATCGTCGCCTTCACCGGCCTCGTCGCGATCGTCGCCGCGCAGGTTCTCGCCGACGGCATGCTGCGCGACGTCGAGCATGTGCGCGATGCGCTCTTCGCCGTCGGGGAGGGGCGGCGCGACGTGCACATCACGACGTCCGGCAGTGACGAGCTCGCCGAGCTCGCCGACGCGGCGAACGTCATGGTCGAGCGCCTCGCCGCCGAGGAGCGCGCGCGACGCCGCCGAGGACGCGCGCCGGGCGCTGGTAGCGGCGGTCTCGCACGACCTGCGCACGCCGATCACCTCGCTGCGCCTGATCGCCGATGCGGTCAGCGACGAGCTGGTCGACGAGCAGACGCGCGCGAGATACCTGCGGCGCATGACCACCCACCTCGGTGCCCTGGGCGCGCTGATCGACGACCTGTTCGAGCTCTCGCGGATCGAAGCGGGCGACATCCGCTGGAGCATGGCCCAGGTGCGCCTCGGCGGGCTGGTGCAGGAGACCGTCGGCGCCATGCGCGCGGAGAGCGAGCTGCGGGGCGTCCACCTCGTCGCCGAGGTGCCCGTTGCGCTGATCGCGCAGCGGGCCAACCCCGAGAAGCTCCAGCGCGTCCTGTTCAACCTGATCCAGAACGCGATCCGCCACACCCCCGCCGACGGCAGCGTGACGGTCCGCGGTCGCGCGGTCGGCACGGGTGTCGAGGTCGAAGTGGCCGACACTGGCGACGGGATCGCGGACGCGGAGCGGGGCCACGTGTTCGACGCGCTCTATCGCGGTGGTGAGCAGGCCTCGCGGACCGAGGACGGTGCGGGCCTCGGGCTCGCGATCTCACGGGCGATCGTCGAGGCGCACGGCGGCCGGATCTGGCTCGCCGACCACGTGTCGTCAGAGCAGCTGGTGCAGGGTGAGCATGCGGACGAGGCCGAAGATGCCGAATCCGATGGCGAGCGCGACGAGGACCGCCTGGGTCCTGGGGTTGCGGAACTTCGTGGCGATGCCGGCGAAGAACAGGACGAGGGCGAGGACCAGGGCGTCGGTGACGAACTTCGTGCTGGTGCTGCCGTCCTTCTGCGACGCGGCGAGATCGTGCTCGGCCTGCGCCGAGAGCTCGTCGGCGCGCTGCTGGGCGGGCACGACGTACTGCGGTTCGGTGAAGGGGGTGCCGGGCGGGACGGAGACGATGCGACCATCCGGCCGCACGACCGCCTTGGCGACCCACACCTTGTGTGCGGCCGCGAGGCTCGGGCGGAAGCGCTCGCGCAGGAATGCCGCCCGCGCCGTGTCCTTCTGGCCGACGGCGTCCAGCCAGTCCAGCCACACGGTGGTGTCGATCTGCTCGGTCTGCCCGGCCACGGTCGATGCCCGGATCGACTCGGTGCGCGCCGTCGCCGACGAGGCGACCGCGTCGCTCTGCGCGCCGCTCCACTGGCTGGCCTGGAACGTCGCCCAGGCCGTGGCCACGGCTGCGCGGCCCTCGTCATCCGCCTCCGGCGGTGTGGTGCTGTCGGCGCCGATGGGCATCGCGATGCCGCGCGACGCTACTGGACCGACGCGCGCACGCG
>Ga0208851_1000742_pt1 | contig 12987 bp, 11 predicted proteins | sample NGESurshal092012_FD_184481 | JGI IMG/M metagenome (GOLD analysis project Ga0208851, IMG submission 184481) | Arctic peat soil microbial communities from Barrow, Alaska - NGEE Surface sample 415-2 shallow-092012 (SPAdes) | ecosystem: Environmental > Terrestrial > Soil > Wetlands > Peat ... | reverse complement strand
GGGCTGGAGACCATGCACACCGGGATGGCCCCGCCGTTGAGCGCGATCTGGGTCGCGTAGGAGCCCAGCCCGCCGGAGGCCCCCCAGACCAGGACGATGTCGCCTTGCTTCATGCCGGCACCGTTGCGCGACACCAGCTGCCGGTAGGCCGTGGAGTTGACCAGGCCGGGGACCGCAGCCTCCTCCCAGGTCAGGTGCTTGGGCTTGGTGAGCAACTGGTTGGCCTTGACCAGGGCGATCTGCGCGAGGCCACCGAAGTTCGTCTCGAAGCCCCAGATCCGCTGCTCGGGGTCGAGCATCGTGTCGTTGTGCCCCAGCGGGCTCTCCAGCTCGACGGACAGGCAGTGCGCCACGACCTCGTCACCGGGCTTCCACACGTGGACGCCAGGGCCGGTCCGCAGCACCACGCCCGACAGGTCCGAGCCGATGACGTGGTAGGGCAGGTCGTGCCGCTTGGACAGCGGGGAGACCCGGCCGTACCGCTCGAGGAACCCGAACGTGGACACCGGCTCGAAGATCGACGACCACACGGTGTTGTAGTTGATCGAGCTGGCCATCACTGCGACCAGGGCCTCGCCGGGACCGAGCTCGGGGGTGGGGACCTGCTCGACGTGGAGGGACCGGCGCGGGTCCTTCTCCTTCGAGAGCAGCCCCTCGAACATGCCGACCTCGTCCTTGTGGACCGTCACGCCGGTGTAGGACTCGGGGACTGGGAGGTTCGCGAAGGTCTCCGCCGGCTCGTCCGCGAGGATCGCTTCCAGGATCTGCTGCATCTCGGCCTCCACTGAGGTTCAGCTGCCGTCCAGCCGCTGCACGCGTCGTCCCCTACAACCCTAGCGATCTCCGGATCCGTCCCGCCCGGCGGGCTCCCGATCCGGCTCGGACCACACCCTTACCTGGTCAACTCCTGGCGGGTTCGACGAGCTCGACGAGGACGCCGCCGGCGTCCTTGGGGTGGATGAAGTTGACCTTGGACCCGGCCGTGCCGCGACGGGGCTGGTCGTACAGCAGCCGCAGGCCCTCCGCGCGTAGGTGGGCGGACACCGCCGCGATGTCCTCGACCGTGTAGGCCATCTGCTGGATCCCGGGCCCGCTGCGGTCCAGAAACTTGCCGATCGTGGAGTCCGGGGACAGCGGCGCGAGCAGCTGGATCGAGGAGCCGGAGTCGCCGACCGCCATCATGGCCTCGCGGACGCCCTGCTCCTCGTTGGTCTCCACGTGCGTGCAGCGCATGCCGTAGACCCGCTCGTAGAAGGCGATCGCCTCGTCGAGGTCGGCGACGGCGACCCCTACGTGGTCGATCCGGGTGAACAGCTGCTCGGTCATGGCCGACTCCTCCCGCCCGCACTCCCTGCCCTGCTCGGTATCGTGGCATCGACCGCATGCGCAGCGTCAGGAGGGTGCCTTCCATGGCCGGATCCGTCATCGTCGCAGGAGCCCGCACGCCGATGGGTCGGCTGCTCGGCTCGCTCAAGGACTTCTCCGCCACCGACCTCGGCGGCGTGGCCATCAAAGGGGCGCTGGCCAAGGCCGGGGTGGCGCCCGACCAGGTGGACTACGTGATCATGGGGCAGGTGCTGCAGGCCGGTGCCGGGCAGATCCCCGCCCGCCAGGCCGCGGTCAAGGCCGGTATCCCGATGACCGTCCCCGCGCTGACCATCAACAAGGTGTGCCTGTCCGGCCTGGATGCGATCGCCCTGGCCGACCAGCTGATCCGCGCCGGCGAGTTCGAGATCGTCGTGGCCGGTGGCATGGAGTCGATGACCAACGCGCCGCACCTGCTGCCGAAGTCCCGCGAGGGGTTCAAGTACGGCGACACCGCGCTGGTCGACTCGATGGCGTACGACGGGCTGTTCTGCGCCTTCGACCAGGTGGCCATGGGCGTGGCCACCGAGCGCTACAACGAGCGCTACGGCCTCACCCGCGAGGACCAGGACGCGTTCTCCGCCCGGTCGCACCAGCGGGCCGCCGAGGCGTGGAAGAACGGCCTGTACGACGACGAGGTGGTCCCGGTGGAGATCCCGCAGCGCAAGGGGGAGCCGCTGCTGTTCAAGGAGGACGAGGGGATCCGGGCCGACACGACGACGGAGAGCCTGTCCCGGCTGCGGCCCGCGTTCGCCAAGGACGGCACCATCACGGCGGGCTCGTCGTCGCAGATCTCCGACGGCGCCGCCGCCGTCGTGGTCATGAGCAAGGCCAAGGCCGAGGAGCTCGGGCTGACCTGGCTGGCCGAGATCGGTGCGCACGGCGTGGTCGCCGGCCCGGACGCCTCGCTGCAGGAGCAGCCGGCCAACGCCATCAAGGCCGCGCTGGCCAAGGAGGGCATCGGCGTCGCCGACCTCGACGTCGTCGAGATCAACGAGGCCTTCGCCGCGGTCGGCCTGGTCTCCCAGCGCTCCCTCGGGCTGGACCAGGAGAAGGTCAACGTCAACGGCGGCGCGATCGCCGTGGGGCACCCGATCGGGATGTCCGGCGCCCGGCTGGTGCTGCACCTGGCGCACGAGCTCAAGCGCCGCGGTGGCGGCACCGGTGCGGCCGCACTGTGCGGCGGCGGCGGCCAGGGCGACGCCCTGGTGATCCGCGTGCCGAAGGCCTGACCCGGCCGGTGGCCCGCGCCGTCGACGTCCCCGACCTGGTCGCACGGGCGCGTGCAGCTGACGCACGGGCCGTCGCCCGGCTGATCTCGCTGGTCGAGGACGCCTCGCCGCACCTGCGTGAGGTGATGGCGCTGCTCGCGCCGCACACCGGGCAGGCGCACGTCATCGGGCTCACCGGCTCGCCCGGCGTGGGCAAGTCGACGTCCACGTCCGCCCTCGTGGGCGGGTTCCGGGCCCGCGGCCTACGGGTCGGCGTGCTCGCGGTCGACCCGTCCTCACCGTTCTCCGGCGGGGCCCTGCTCGGCGACCGGGTGCGGATGCAGGAGCACGCCACCGACCCGGAGGTCTTCATCCGCTCGATGGCCTCCCGCGGACACCTGGGCGGGCTGGCCTGGACGACCCCGCAGGCGCTCCGGGTGCTCGACTCCGCCGGCTGCGACGTCATCCTGGTCGAGACGGTCGGGGTGGGGCAGTCCGAGGTCGAGGTGGCCGGCCTGGCCGACACCACCGTGGTGCTGCTGGCACCCGGCATGGGCGACGGCATCCAGGCGGCGAAGGCCGGCATCCTGGAGATCGGCGACGTGTACGTGGTGAACAAGGCCGATCGCGACGGCGCGGACAACACGGTGCGCGAGCTGCGTTCGATGCTCAGCCTCGGGGAGAAGCAGCCGGTCGACGCCTGGAAGCCGCCGATCGTGAAGACCGTCGCCTCCCGCGGCGAGGGTCTGCCCGAACTCCTGGACGCCCTCGACCGGCACCTGGAGTGGCTGCGCGCCTCCGGGCACCTGCACGGCCGCCGGCTGCGCCGGGCCGCCGAGGAGATCGAGGCCATCGCCGTCGCCGACCTGAGGCAGCGGATGGGCAGCCTCAGCGACGGCCAGCACCTGCAGGAGCTGGCCGCCCAGGTGGTGGCCGGTGCGCTGGACGCGTTCTCGGCGGCCGACACTCTCGTGGCCGGGTTGGTCGACCAGCCGAGCTGACCCCTGTGCCAGGATCGCCCCTGCCCTGGCAACCAGCTCGGAGGAGGACCGGCCCGTGCACGCGGTGGCCCTGATCCTCCGCGGGATCCGCTGGCGGGCCTGGGCGTCCCTCGCCGTCCTCTTCGTCGCCGTCGTCGCCACCGCGGCCGCTGTCGCGGCCCCGATGTACGCCCACAGCGCCGAGGAGTCGCTCATCCGGGACCGGCTCGGCGCGCTGAGCCCGGTGACGACGGGCTACCTGGTCCGCGGCCAGGTGGCCGGACAGACCCCGTTCACTCCGACCGAGGTGATGCAGGCGGCCCAGGCCGCGGCCCTCGACCCCCGGCTCGGCCCCCGGTAGGGCCGGCCGAGGCTCGGGGTCGGCGTGACCGACGGCCAGGTCACGTCGGGCGGCCACCTGCTCGGGGTCGCGGCGGTGGGCTGGCACGACGGCATGTGCGAGGGCGGCAGGGTCGTCCTGGGAGGTCAGTGTCCGCAGAGCGGCAAGCAGGCCATGGTCTCGGCCGGGCTGGCCCAGAGCGCCCACCTCGAGGTCGGCTCCCAGCTCGACCTGGGCATCTACCGCCCGGACGGCAACCTGGTACGGGTCGTGGGGGTGTACGACGCCGCGACGGCGAAACCGTCGGTGTGGGGTCCGTCGACCCCGGCCCAGGCGTCCCCCGGTGTTCGCGAGGGGGATCCGGACCGGCTGGACGAGATCCTGGTGCCGCAGGACGAGATCCTCGGTTCGCAGGGACAGGTCCAGGTGGCCGCGCTGCGGCCGCTGCTGCCCGACCGGCTCACCGTGGATGCGCTGCCCGGTGTCGTCGCGTCGGTCGGCGAGGCAGCCGCGACGGCCGACCCGCAGGGAACCGTCCACTTGTCGCGCGTGAGCACGCTCGCGGACGCCGTGGATCAGCTGGCGCCGGATCGGTTCCAGGTCCGGACGGCGGCGTTCGCGGTGACCGCCCAGCTCGTGCTGCTGGCCTGGGCGGTGCTGTTCCTCATCGTGTCGGCTACCGCGGACGAGCGCTCGGGAGAGGTCGCGCTGGCCAAGCTGCGGGGCATGCGGGCCTCGGCCACCATGCTCTTCGGGATGGGTGAGTCCGTGCTGCTCCTGCTGGCGGCCATCCCGCTGGGGCTGGTCGTGGGCTGACTGGCCGCTGCGGCCCTGGTGTCCGCCTACCTGCTGCCAGGCGTCGCCGTGACGATGACTCCGGGGGTGTGGCTGGCCCTCGGAGTGTCCTTCCTCGGCGGGCGGTCGGCCGCTGCTCTGGCCGCCCGCGGCATCCTGCGGGCCCCGGTGCTCGAGGAGCTGCGCCGGACCAGCGGCCGGCGGGCCCGGCTGGCCCGCTCCGTGGCGGTGGACGCCGCGGCGGTCGCGCTCGCGGCGGCGGGGCTCTACGAGCTGCGGCAGGGCAGCTCCGACTTCGCCGCCGTCCTCGCCCCCGGGCTGCTCGCGCTGGCGCTGGGGCTGCTGTCGGTGCGGGTGGAGCCCTCCCTCGCGCGCGCGAGGGAGGGAGGGCACCACCCGGGCGTCGTCCGGCCTCCCCTCGTTCCTGACGGCGCGCAACATCGCCCGGCGTCCCAAGAGCCTGCAGCTGGTCGTGCTGGTCGCTGTCGCCGCCGGGCTCGCGGTGTTCACGGTGGACGGCTGGGTGCTGGCGGCCCAGCACCGCACCGCGAACGCCGACGTGCAGGTCGGGGCCAGCGCGGTGCTCACCGTGTCGGGGTCGTCGCCCGACGCGTTGCGCGCCGCGGTGGACTCGGTCGACCCGGACGGGCACTGGGCGATGGCTGCGCTGCGCACCTTGGCCCAGGGCGGCGGGCTGCTGGCCGTCGGCACGGCGCGGCTGGCCGCGGTCACGGCCTGGGACCCGGCCTGGGCCGGGACCAGCTTCGACCACCTGGCCGGGACGTTGCGGCCCCCGTCGGGGGGCTGGCCGGGTAGCCGGTGGATGGGCCGGTCACCCTCTCGCAGGCCGAGGACGCGCGCGGCCCGGTGGACCTGACCGGCCAGGGCGTCCAGTGGCGCAGCGGCGTGTGGGACAGCACCGGGACCCCCCCCGCCACCGGGACCACGGTGACGACCAGCGGTGCCGGCCTCAGCGTGGCCCTGACGCTGGACGTCACGCTGGACGCCGCGGCAGCGGTGGCGGACCACCCGGCGGTGCTGCCGGTCGTGCTCGGCGACCGGACCCCACAGGTCACCGCCGGCGACTCGTCCGGGGCCCGGCTCGGGGTCGGGGTCAGCGGGGACACAGATCGCTGGCAGCCGGTGGCCCAGGGCCCGCTCCCTCGACTGGGCCGCGCGGGGGCGATGGCCGACCTCCGGTACGCCCTCGCCGAGCGGGGCCCCACCATGACCCCGGTGGAGGAGCAGGTCTGGCTCGGCGCGGCGGCTCCGGCGGTCGCGGCCACGGTCTGGCTGCCCGCCCTGGACCAGCTCAGCGGATCCGGGGACGGCCCACCCATGAGCTGCGCCGGCCTGGGGTGCCCTGGCCGTGCTCCTCGCCGTCACGATCGGCGTGCTCGCGGTGCTGGCCCACGTCGCGGCCCGGCGCGCCGTCCACCTGGCGGTGCCCGACCGGCTGCGGGAGGTGCAGGCTTGACCGTGACCGTCGCTGCCCCGCCGCGCGGGCTGTCCGTGCGCCGCGAGGAGCTGGTCCACATCTACCGTGCCGGCGGCACCGAGGTGGTGGCCGTGCACGGTGTCGACCTGGACGTCGCGGCCGGCGAGCGGCTGGCCCTGCTCGGACCGTCCGGCTCCGGCAAGTCCACGCTGTTGGCGCTCATGGGCGGGCTGCTCCCGCCGTCCGCGGGCCGGGTCTTCGTGGGTGCCGAGGAGATCAGCCGGCTCGGGCAGGCCGGCCTGCTCCGGCTGCGCGCCGACCGGGTCGGCATCGTCCTTCAGGGTGCCGCGCGCAACCTGCTCGCCGACGCCTCCCCGCTGGACCACGTGCGGTTCGCCCAGCGCTCGTCCGGCCGCGCTGCCCGCCGGCAGGGCATGCGGCCGGCGGAGCTGCTGGACACCCTCGGTCTGTCGTCGGTCGCCGCGCACGCGCTGAGCGGGTTGTCCGGCGGGGAGCAGCAGCGGGTGGCCCTGGCGGTGGCAGTGGCCAACGGCCCGGGGCTGCTGCTCGCGGACGAGCCGACGTCCCAGCTGGACCACGAGGCGCGGGATGCCGTGCTGGACCTGCTCGAGCAGGTCAACGCCCACTTCGGGACGACGGTGGTCGTGGTGACCCACGACCCGGACGTCGGCGCGCGGCTGGACCGGACGGTCTCGATGCGGTTCGGCCAGGAGGGCCGGCTCGGCGAGCAGTTCGCGGTGGTCGGCAAGGACGGCACGGTCCACCTCCCCGACCACGTCCTGGCCGACTGGCCGCCGGGGACGCTCGTGCGGATCGACCAGGACGGCGCCGACCTGCGGCTGCGTCGGAGGACCCCATGACCGACCTGAGCGGCCGGATGCACGCCGAGGCCGTGACCGTGCGCCGTGACGGCCGGCTGGTGCTCGACGACGTCTCCCTCGAGGCGCTCCCGGGCCAGCTGCTCGCGGTGACCGGCCCGTCCGGCTCCGGGAAGTCGACCCTGCTCGCGGTGCTGGCCGGGATCATCCCGCCGGACGGCGGCCGGGCGACCTTGCCGTCGACCACGGAGCCGCTGCGGGTCGTGACCATGCTCCAGGGCTACGGGCTGCTGGCCGTGCTGGGCCGCGGAGAACGTGGAGCTGCCGCTCCAGCTCGCGGGGCGGCCGCGGGGCGAGGTGCGGGAGCGGGCAGCTGTGGCGCTCGTCGAGGCCGGCCTGGCGGAGGGCCACGAGCAGCTCGTGGAGGTGCTCTCCGGCGGGCAGCGACAGCGGGTGGCGCTGGCCAGGGCCCTCGTGGTGGACCCGCACGTGCTCGTCGCCGACGAGCCGACCGCCGAGCTGGACTCGGACACCGCGGAGGTCGCGCTGGCCGTGCTGCGGGCCCGCGCGGACGCCGGTGGAATCGTCGTGCTGGCCACCCACGACCCCGAGGTCGCCGCCCGCTGCGACGCCGAGGTGCACCTCGTCGACGGCCGGCTGGCGGTGCCCGCACTCCCGTCCGGCGGCTGACCGAGGGGTCCGGAACGGTCGGCTAGGCTCGGCGGTGACGGCTCGCCGGATCCGGTGGCCCACGCCGTCACCGCCGTCACTCTCGAGGAGGCCCCGGTGGAGGCGAAGGACATCGACGCCGGCCGGCAACGGTGGCAGGAGCGCTACGACGCGGCGCTGTCCCGCGGGCAGGTGCGCGACGCTGACTTCACCACGCTCTCGGGTGTCGAGGTGGACCCGGTCTATGGACCGCCGCCTCGTGTCGTCGTGCCCGGGTTCGAGCGGATCGGCTGGCCGGGGGAGTACCCGTTCACCCGTGGGCTGCACTCCACGGGGTACCGCGGCCGGCCGTGGACCATCCGCCAGTTCGCCGGGTTCGGCAACGCCCAGCAGACCAACGAGCGCTACCGGATGATCCTCGACGCCGGTGGCGGCGGGCTCAGCGTGGCCTTCGACATGCCCACGCTCATGGGCCGCGACTCCGACGACCCGCGCAGCCTGGGCGAGGTCGGCCACTGCGGCGTGGCGATCGACTCGGTCGCCGACCTGGAGGTGCTCTTCGACGGCATCCCGCTCGGCGAGGTGACGACGTCCATGACGATCAGCGGCCCCGCCGTCCCGGTGTTCTGCATGTACGTGGTTGCCGCCGAGCGCCAGGGCGTGGATCCGTCGGTGCTCAACGGCACCCTGCAGACCGACATCTTCAAGGAGTACATCGCGCAGAAGGAGTGGCTGTTCCCGCCTGAGCCGCACCTGCGGCTGATCGGCGACCTGATGGAGTGGTGCGCCGACCGGGTGCCCGCCTACAAGCCGCTGTCGGTGTCCGGGTACCACATCCGCGAGGCCGGGTCGACGGCCGCGCAGGAGCTCGCGTTCACCCTGGCCGACGGGTTCGGCTACGTGGAGCTCGGGCTGGCCCGCGGGCTGGACATCGACGTGTTCGCGCCCGGGCTGTCGTTCTTCTTCGACGCACACATCGACTTCTTCGAGGAGATCGCGAAGTTCCGGGCCGCCCGCCGGATCTGGGCCCGCTGGATGCGCGACGTGTACGGCGCGACGACCGAGAAGGCCCAGTGGCTGCGGTTCCACACCCAGACGGCCGGGGTGTCGCTGACCGCCCAGCAGCCGGACAACAACGTGGTGCGCACAGCGATCGAGGCGCTGGCCGCCGTACTGGGCGGAACGAACTCGCTGCACACCAACGCCCTGGACGAGGTGCTCGCGCTGCCCAGCGCCAAGGCCGCGGAGATCGCGCTGCGCACCCAGCAGGTGATCCTCGAGGAGACCGGGGTGGCCAACGTGGCCGACCCGCTGGGCGGGTCCTGGTACCTCGAGGAGCTGACCGACCGGATCGAGGCCGAGGCCGAGGCGATCTTCGCCAAGATCAAGCAGATGGGCGACGGCACGACCCACAACGGGATGACCTCGGGCATCCTGCGCGGCATCGAGGACGGCTGGTTCACCTCGGAGACCGCCGACGCCGCCTTTACCTACCAGCGCTCGCTGGAGAAGGGCGACAAGTCGGTCGTGGGCGTGAACGTGCACACCCAGTCTATCGAGGAGCCGCTGGAGATCCTCCGGATCAGCCACGAGGTCGAGCGGGACCAGGTCGCCGAGCTGGCCGGCCGCCGCCAGGTGCGTGACGAGGCGGCCGTCCGCGCAGCGCTGGTCGAGCTGGAGGCGGTCGCGAGGGGCACCGCGAACCTGGTCGAGCCGATACTCGTCGCGGCCCGCGCGGAGGCGAGCCTCGGCGAGATCTGCGCGGCGCTGGGTGACGTGTTCGGCCCGTACCGGGAGCCGGCCCGCTTCTGACCCGCCCGGCCGCACCGGTTGGGCGCACCCGGTGATTTCGGGGAGGATGGGGCGCATGTCCACACCGAGCTTCAACCTGCCCGGGGCCGTCGACCTCGGGGCCCTCGCCGCGCAGAACGCGGCCCGCGCCCGCGCCGAGGAGGCCAGGGCGGCTGCCGCCGCAGCCGGCCCGGATGCCCCCACCGTGGCACCGTCCCACGTCGACGTGACCGAGGCCACCTTCCAGGCCGAGATCATCGACCGGTCCATGACCGTCCCGGTGGTCGTCGACTTCTGGGCCGAGTGGTGCGGGCCGTGCAAGCAGCTCAGCCCGATCCTCGAGCGGCTGGCCGCCGAGGCGGATGGCGCCTGGACGCTGGCGAAGATCGACGTCGACGCCAACCAGCGGGTCGCCGCGGCCTTCCAGGTGCAGAGCATCCCCACAGTCCACGTGGTGTGGCAGGGCCAGCTGGTGCCCGGGTTCAGCGGCGCGCTGCCCGAGCCGCAGGTGCGCGAGTTCATCGACCAGGTGCTGGCGCTGGCCGCGGGGGAGGACATGGCCGCGCAGCAGCCGCTCGACCCGGGGGTGGAGCAGGCCCTCGACGCGCTCGAGCGCGGCGACCTGGACGCCGCCGCCGAGGCCTACCGGACGGTGCTCGCCGGGTCACCCGGCAACGAGGAGGCCCGCCTCGGGCTGGCCCAGGTGGAGCTGATCCGACGGACGCAGACCACCGACGTGGCCGCCGCCCGGCAGGCGGCGGCGGAACGGCCCGACGACGTGGACGCCCAGTGCCTGGCCGCCGACCTGGACGTGGTGGGCGGCAACGTCAGCGACGCCTTCGACCGGCTGATCGACCTGGTCCGGCGCTCGTCCGGCGACGACCGGGACCGGGCCAGGGCGCACCTGATCGCGCTGTTCGAGGTCATCGGGCCGGACGACCCGCGAGTGGCCAAGGGGCGCACCGGGCTGGCCAGCGCGCTGTTCTAGCCGGGCGACGGGTCAGTCCGCGCGGCGCAGCCAGACCGTGCCGAGCGGTGGTACCCGGACCGTCGCGGACGCCGGACGGCCGTGCCACGGGTCGTCGCCCGCCCACACCTGGCCCAGGTTGCCGACGCCGCTGCCGGCGTAGTCCGTGGCGTCGGTGTTGAGCACCTCGTCCCAGCGACCCGTGGACGGCAGGCCGAGCCGGTAGGACTCGTGCGGCACCGAGGAGAAGTTCGACACGCAGGCCAGCACCGAGCCGTCGTCCCCCTTGCGCAGGAACGAGAACACGTTGCCGCTGGCGTCGTTCGCGTCGATCCACTCGAACCCGGTCGGGTCGACGTCTAGCCGCCACAGCGCCGGCGTCTCCTGGTAGACCCGGTTGAGGTCGGCGACCAGCTTCTGGACGCCGCGGTGGTCGGGGTGGTCGAGCAGCCACCAGTCCAGGGACCGGGACTCCGACCACTCTGACTCCTGGCCGATCTCGGCGCCCATGAACAACAGCTGCTTGCCGGGGTGCGCCCACATGTACGCCAGGTAGGCCCGGACCGTGGCCAGCTGCTGCCAGCGGTCACCGGGGACCTTGCGCAGCAGCGAGCCCTTGCCGTGGACCACCTCGTCGTGCGAGATGGGCAGCACGAAGTTCTCGGTCCAGGCGTACATCATCGAGAACGTCATCTGGTTGTGGTGGTACTGCCGATGGACCGGCTCGCGGCCCAGGTAGTCCAGCGAGTCGTGCATCCAGCCCATGTTCCACTTGAAGCCGAAGCCGAGGCCGCCGAGGTGGGTCGGCCGCGTGACGCCAGGCCAGGCGGTGGACTCCTCGGCGATCATCATGGCACCGGGCACCCGGCGGTACACCGTGGCGTTGGTCTCCTGCAGGAAGGCCACCGCGTCGAGGTTCTCCCGGCCGCCGTAGATGTTGGGCAGCCACTCCCCGTCCTTGCGCGAGTAGTCTAGGTAGAGCATCGAGGCCACCGCGTCGACCCGCAGGCCGTCGATGTGGTACTCCTCGAGCCAGAAGACGGCGTTGGCCACCAGGAAGTTGCGCACCTCGCGGCGGCCGAAGTCGAACACGAGCGTGCCCCAGTCCGGCTGCTCGCCCTTGCGCGGGTCGGCGTGCTCGTACAGCGGCGTCCCGTCGAAGCGGGCCAGGGCCCACGCGTCCCGCGGGAAGTGCGCGGGGACCCAGTCGACGATGATGCCGATCCCGGCCTCGTGCAGCCGGTCGACCAGGTAGCGGAAGTCGTCGGGCGAGCCGAACCGCGAGGTGGGGGCGTAGTAGGAGGTGACCTGGTAGCCCCACGACCCGCCGAACGGGTGCTCGGCCACGGGCAGCAGCTCCACGTGGGTGAAGCCGAGCTCGGTGACGTACTCGACCAGCTCCTCGGCCAGCTGGCGGTAGCCCAGCCCCTGCCGCCACGAGCCGAGGTGGACCTCGTAGATGCTCACCGGGTCGCGGTGCGGGGCGCTGGCGGCCCGGCGCTCGAGCCAGGCCGTGTCCTGCCACTCGTAGCTGGACCGCTCGACCACCGAGGCCGTGGCCGGGGGGCACTCGGTCGCCCTGGCCATCGGGTCCGCCTTCTGCCGCCACACGCTGTCCCGGCCCAGCACCTCGTACTTGTACCGGGTGCCCTCGCCCACACCGGGGACGAACAGCTCCCACACGCCGCTCGAGCCGAGTGAGCGCAGCGGGAAGCCTCGGCCGTCCCAGTGGTTGAAGTCACCCACGGCGCGCACGCCCCGGGCGTTGGGCGCCCACACGGCGAACGACGTACCCGTGACGGCGTCGGCGCCCTCGCCGTAGGTGCGCACGTGCGACCCGAGGACCTCCCACAGCCGCTCGTGTCGGCCCTCGGAGATCAGGTGCAGGTCGAGCTCCCCCAGGGTGGGCAGGAACCGGTACGGGTCGTCCGACGTGGTCGGGCCGTCGCCGTAGTCGACCACCACTCGGTAGTCCGGCACCTGGGTCAGCGGGAGCAGGGCGACCCACACCCCCTCGTGCTCGTGCTCGAGCGGGTACGTCTGGTCGCCAACCCGCACCTCCACCGACTCGGCCCACGGCCGCAGCACCCGCACGGTCACCCCGTCCGGTCCGAGGTGCGGGCCCAGCATGCCGTGCGGGTCGTGGTGGGCGCCGCCGATGAGGCGGTCGAGCTCGCCGGTGGGCACCGGGACAGGCCGCCGGCCGGCCGGAGGTTGGCTGGTCGTCATCCGGCCAGCCTCTCGATCGCGGCCAGCGGGATCGCCAGCCAAGTCGGTCGCATCCGGGACTCGTAGACCACCTCGTACACCGCCTTCTCCGTCTCCAGGGCCCGCAGCAGCACCGCGTCCCTGCCATCCTCCGGCAGGTACCCGTACCCCCGCAGGAAGGCGGCCCGATTGTGCTCCGCCCACTCGGCGGCCCGGTAGGCCAGCTGCTGGTCGTCCGGGTGGTCGAGTAGCACCTGCCGGGCGGCGTAGTCGATCGAGCGGAGCATGCCGGCGACGTCGCGCAGCGGGGTGTCCAGCGCGCGGCGCTCGGCCGACGGCGTCTGCGGCTCGCCCTCGAAGTCCAGCACCTTCCACCCGGACGTG